>Ga0160449_1000056_pt1 | contig 170096 bp, 146 predicted proteins | sample HID1975I_E1MG_FD_108216 | JGI IMG/M metagenome (GOLD analysis project Ga0160449, IMG submission 108216) | Enriched soil microbial communities from UW Madison campus, WI, USA - HID1975I_E1 MG | ecosystem: Environmental > Terrestrial > Soil > Unclassified | place: USA: Madison, Wisconsin...
AACGGGATACCAGATCAAGAGCCTGTCCAATGTGCATAAAAAAATCCGGAAACGAGTGAACATTTCCGGATTCTTACACAGCCACTGGATCGATCAACCGATCCTTAACTGATCGGCATTACAACTGGCGTTGCCGTTTTGCGTTTACCTTCTGGACAATTTAAACGCCGCAAACAGGAACACAATCCACACCGGCAGCAGGATTGCCGAGGTACGCATCCCGTCCATGGTGCACATCAGCACCAGGATCATCGCCAGGAAGGCGATACAGAGATAGTTCCCCGCCGGATAGAGCAGCGCTTTGAACTGCGTCTCACGCCCTTTGCGTCGCATTGCCGCGCGAAAACGCAGGTGCGCCAGGCAGATCATAATCCAGTTCAGCAGCAACGTTGCCACCACCAGCGCCATCAGCAGGCCAAAGGCCTCGTGCGGCAGCAGGTAGTTAACCAGCACCACCAGCGAAGTGATCCCCCCGGAAAGCAGCAGCGAATTCACCGGCACGCCGCGACGGCTGACGCGGGTTAAGAACTTCGGTGCGTTGCCCTGCACGGACAGACCAAACAGCATTCGGCTATTGGAATACACGCCGCTGTTGTACACCGACAGGGACGCCACCAGAATCACGAAATTGAGTGCAGAAGCCACCAGGTTGCTGTTCATGTCGTGGAAAATCATCACGAATGGACTGCTGTCCGATTTCACTTCCACCCAGGGATAGAGCGCCAGCAGAACCACCAGCGAGCCGATGTAAAACAGCAGAATGCGGTACACCACCTGGTTAACCGCTTTCGGGATGCTTTTATGCGGATCCTGCGCTTCGGCGGCGGTAATGCCAATCAGCTCCAGCCCGCCGAACGAGAACATGATCACCGCCAGCGACAGCACCAGTCCTTTCCAGCCGGTGGCCAGGAATCCGCCGTGCTGCCACAGGTTGTCGATGCTGGCGCGCTCGCCGCCGTGGCCGGAGAACAGCAGCCAGAGGCCAAAGCCAATCATGCCGATAATCGCCAGCACTTTGATCAGCGCAAACCAGAACTCAGTCTCGCCGTACAGGCGAACGTTCACCAGATTGACGGCGTTAATGATGATGAAGAATACCGCCGCCCAGATCCAGGTCGGCACGTCCGGCAGCCAGTACTGCATGTAGATACCGGCAGCGGTCAGCTCCGCCATCCCCACCAGCACGAACATCACCCAGTAGTTCCAGCCGGAGAGGAAGCCGGCGAACGGTCCCCAGTATTTATAGGCAAAATGGGCGAAGGAGCCTGATACCGGCTCTTCAACCACCATCTCACCCAACTGGCGCATGATTAGAAACGCAATAACGCCCGCAATGGCATAGCCCAGCAGCACCGCAGGCCCTGCCATCTGAATGGCAGGGCCGATGCCGAGGAACAGCCCGGTGCCGATAGCGCCCCCGAGGGCGATAAGTTGAATATGTCGGTTTTGTAAACCACGATGCAGCGTCGGAATCTGTTCCGACGAGGCTTCAGCAACACCGTTGTCTGAAGCGGATGACGCGTTTTTCACGTCTGACCCCTGTCTCTTTCTATGGAAGGGGCACCTTTTAACACTTCAGCCAGGTGGTAGCAAGTAAAGGCGCGGGTATGAAGGTGGGGCATCCTTGCCCCGGATAACGAGGGTGGAACTCAGAACTCGTAGCCGACGGAAACCTTAACGGTACGCGGCTCACCCTGGAACAGGTAAGTGCCGCTGTCATCTACGCTTGACCAGTAGTTCTCGTCGGTAACGTTCTCGATACCGGCGCGGACGGTCATCTGGTTCTGGTTATTGTTGACCGCGAAGCGGTAACGCATGCCCAGATCCAGAGTGGTGTAGCTGTCGAGCTTTTTGCTGTTTGCCAGGTCCGCATACTGGGAACCGGAGTGGTTGACGCGGGCGGTGGCGGTCAGACCGTCAACAGGCTTGATGTCGTATTCTGCGCCCAGTACGGCATAGAAGTTCGGCACGCCAATCGCATCGTTGCCCTGGTTGATCCCGTCTTTGGTTTTGGTCAGCTCCGCCTGCAGCCAGGTGGCGCTGGCGTTCAGACGCAGGCCCAGCATCGGCTCGCCGAAGACGTTCAGCTCAACGCCGCGGTTGCGCTGTTCAGCATCCAGACCATAGTGTTTGTTGCTGTCGAGGATCGGCGTCGGCATTTTAATTTCAAACAGCGCCAGCGAGCCGCCAACGCGACCAAAGTCGGCCTTCAGGCCCACTTCGTTCTGCTTAGAGTGGACAATCCCGGTGCTCTGCCCGTAGTTGGTGGCGGTGTTCGGCGCGGTTTTACCCGGCTGCAGCGCTTCGGTGTGGTTCGCGTACAGGGACAGCTGCTCCCACGGCTTGTAGACCACGCCGTAGGTTGGCATCCAGCGGTCGCCGTCGAAGCTGTCGCCCGCGTTTTCCAGGCCGGTGACTTTGTTATAGCCGCGGATCACCACTTTCTGATGACGGGCACCGGCGGTGAACAGCAGGCTATCGTCCAGCACGCCCAGGGTGTCGCTCAACAGCCAGCCCTGGGTGCGGGTCCGGCCGCTGGTCAGCGGATCGCTGTAGTTACCACCTGCGCCGTTGGAATTGGTGCTTGGCGGCGCATTGACTCCGGTGTTGTGGTAGATGTTGGTCACCGGGTTATTCGCCGCCGCTGACATCTTCCACGCGATTTTCTCGTTTTTGGTCATCGCCGAGTAGCCGACGTTAACCTTGTGCGAAACAAATCCGGTATCAAAGTTGCCGCGAATGCCCGCCATGCCGCTCACGCTGTCGCTGATGCGGTTGGTATCCAGACGGGTGGCGGTGGCTTTACCGCTGGCGTCCACCAGCTTCGCTCCGCTGTACAGCCCCTCTTCATGGGCGTGCTGCGCACCCAGACCGGTATACGCGGTCCAGCTGTCGGTGATGTCGTACTCGCTGCGCCACATCCCGAATTCGTTTTCGATATTGCTGTAAGCCCATTTCTGGGAGTAGTTGCGATCGTTTTTCGGCGGCTCTGGCACGAAGTTGACGCCGGAAACGTTAACCCCGGTCTCTGAACCGTGGAAGGTTTTCTTTTGATACCCCAGGTCCACGGAGGTGCGGAAGTCTTCGCCCGCGTAATCGAGACCGGTCGAGAGCAGCGTGGTGCGGCGGCGATCGTTTTCGACCGGCGCTTCGCCTTCCCGGTGAACCAGGTTAACGCGCGCGCCAAACTGGTCGCTGTCGCCAAAGCGACGACCGGCATCCAGGGTGGTGCCAATCTGCGATTCAGAGGTGTAATCGACCCCGACCTTCGCCTGCGGGGTCGCGCCCGCGTGTTTCGGCTCAAGGTTGATCATCCCGCCTACGCCGGAGCTGGCCGCGCCGTTCATCAGGGAGTTGGCGCCTTTAAAGATCTCAATGCGATCCACCATCTGGGCGTCAACCACCTGGCGCGGCAGTACGCCGGAGAGGCCGCCAAAGGTCATGTCGTCGCCATCGAACTTCAGGCCGCGAATACGGAAGCTTTCGGCGCTGTTGCCGTAGCCCTGCACGGACTGCACGCCCGCATCATTCGCCACCACGTCGGCGATGGTGCGCGCCTGCTGATCTTCCACCAGTTTGGAGGTGTAGCTGATGATATTAAACGGCACATCCATCGCATTTTGCTGACCGAGCATCCCCATGCGTCCGCCGTTTGCCACCTGCCCGTCAAGGAAGGCCGGCACCAGCTGGTCGCCGCCGGGTTTGAACTCAGTGGCGGCAGCGGACTGCACCACGATGGTGTCTTCTTTTTTGCTCTCCGCCGCCATCGCGGAAGAGGTAATGGCACCGATGGCGAGCGCCAGCAGCGTTTTGTTCATTATTCTGGTGTGGTTCATAATTAACTCGTTAAAAATCAGCGCAAAATGGCCCGTTGCCGGGCCTTAATTTTTATAGGTAATAAAATTATTTCAGGGCGATACGCACTACGCTGTCCGGCCCGTTAGTCGAGTGATCTTTGTTGAACGCCTGCTTGACGGTGACGTACAGAGTCTGACCGTCCGCCGACAGCAGCAGGCTGTTCGGGTTCGGCGGCAGATCCCAGCTCTGCTTCACGGCAAAGGTGGTGGCATCAAGGCTCAGTACTTTTCCACTTTCGCGTTGGGTGATGTACAGCTCGTTACGCGCCGGGTTGAATTTCACCCCCATCGAGTCGCCGACATCCAGCTGCTTAATCACCTCACCGGTACGGATATCCAGCACCAGGGTGGTTTTCGCTTTGGAGTTGTCGGTCACGAACAGGCGGCCGGTGGCTTTGTCTTCTGCCAGGTTCAGCAGCAGGGCCGGTTTGTCGCCGAGCGGCTTCCAGCGTTTTTCGATGCGGTTGCGCACGGGATCCAGCACCAGAATTTCGCCGCCGCCGTTGGCGACGTAAATGCGCTGGGTTTGCTCAGACCACATCAGGCCGGTGACCCACTGTCCGGCGTTTTTGATGGTCTTTTTCAGCTTCAGCGTTTTCGCATCCACTACCCAAACCACCGCCGGGTCGCCTACTCCACCGATGTACAGCAGGTCGTTATGCAGCAGCACCTGACGCGCGCCGTACGGGTAGCCTTCTTTGTTGCGTTCGGTAAACAACAGGCGCTGTTTCACTTTGCCGTCGGCAGTGCTGATGGCGCTGATCCCGCCGTCCAGCGAGTTGGTGACATATACGGTACTGCCGTCCGGGGAGATGGCGAGGGCAAAGTTTTTCAGATCCGTATGGCTGCGGCCCAGGGTTTTCAGCGTTTTCGGGTCGAGCTTGTAGACCACCCCGCCCTGCACGTCCTTAAAGCCTTCAGCGCTGGCGACGTACAGCGCATCGCCTTTCGGGCTCAGCACCATCTCATACAGACCATCAGCGAGATCGCGCTTCACAACGTTGGTTTGTACAGGGGCCGTTGCCGGTTTCGGCGCGTCGGCGGCAGGCGTGGTTGTCGCGGTGTGCTGAGCCGCGCAGCCGCTCAGGGAGACGGCGACGAGCAGCGCCAGGGCAGACAATTTTTTGGTCATCAGGAACATCCTTTACCGTACAAATCGAATTTGAGGAGGACGCCTGCGCCGCTTATGCGTTGCGATTAGGATTGTGATATGAGGCCGTCAGGCCATTAGCGTCCACCGTTAACACTCTGTGTTCCATGTGAGATCGACGCTCACTTAACGTGCGGGAAATATCCTTACATGCCCGCAAACACTAAAGAGAATGAGAACTATACTCATTATCTATCTGTGATCAAGTGTAAATATGCGCAACAAGGTAAAAAAAGCCAAGTAAAGCAGTCCCCTGCCGTGCCTTATTACCCTTTAGTGCAATAGAAGACCGGGGAATTCTTGTAGATAAAATAATAGCTGGCGGAATTGGCCGGGACGATCTGCAGCCTTATTCCACGCTCCCGGTGCCGGAAGAAATCCGGAATAGATAATCTGAAGGGTAAGGTTACTTTCGGTAATTCATTGGTTTCGCTGGAGACCATAATCATTCGACCCTCTTCACGCCAGTAATCAAAGGTCACATTATTACTGAGCGAAATCGGCGGCTGATTCTCTTTACTATATTCACCGGTGGTCTGATAAATACCGCTGCCATCGTTGAAAGAAAAATTCATCAGCACATCGACAACAGCATGATTTTCTACAATGGTGATGTGCGATTCGCAGCTAAAATTATCGCGCTGATAATGAATATATCCCGCTGCCAGCAGTGGGGCGACAATCGCCAGAATAATCAGTCCCCAGCGGAGAGTTAAGTTATTCTTTTTCATCATACGGCTGCCTGTAAAAAATAGACTGACAGCGGGCGGCGCTGTTTACCGGTATCCTATCGCAAATAATGACCGATATCCCCTGCTGCGAATGATTCAGCGTCAGATACGCAACATCCCCGCTTTTACAGGGTAGCGGAAAGCGCTGTGACAGCGCGGCCAATATGCTGTGACTTTTCTCTTTATCATGCCAGGAAGAATAGACCTCGCAACCCGCACTCTTCCCGATCGGTTGATAGCGGGCGAATACCGACTCGCCCTGTCTAAGGGTAAGAATCAGCACGCTGCACGAGAGTAAAAATAAGCCTCCGGCCAGCCAGTATGCTATTCGGGAGGTCCAGACTCGCGACGCCGCTGGGGTGGCGACGGGTTGCTGTTCTTCGGTAGATATGTCGGGTAAAACCGGTAAAGGAACTGTTTTATTCCGTTCCATTAGCTCGTCTACCGTGCCGGTACGCAGCTGCGCGATGGATTTAAACCCCGCTTTAGGAACGGTGATAATAACGTTGTCCGCCAGCCCGGCTGTTTTCAGCGCTTTGCGGATTGAGGCGATAGTCTGATACAGCGCGTTAGTGGTCACTACGGCGCCCTGTTTCTCCCATACCGTGGCAAAGAGATAGCGCTGGGTCAGCAGTTGGTCATTGTGTTCGAGGAGTTGAAGCAGGCACTCACTCACCGGGCCATGCATGATCACTGCGCGTTCAGGGTAATGGGTCCGCGAGCATACTCGTCGCGCATCGGGTTCAAAAAGCACCGTCTCGTTAATCAAAAAAGCATTTTTCATGTTGTGGCCACAGGCTGCATTTCAAAGGGATACGGTTAATCAAATTTCTGATTCATTTTTTTTAGATTAGTTATCAACAATATAGCCGTCATCTCCCGCCAATGCAAAGCGTGGCCAGAGGGTAACGAAGCGCGTCTGATTCAGTATAAATCATATAACTTCACTCCTCTTTTCACCCGCCAGAACACATTGTGTATGCAGTTGAAGAGGGGATGGCGAGTCAGCACCGCATCTTCCTCTCCTCATCAGCGTGAAATGCTGATTAGGCGCGTAAATTCGCCATTTCATCTTGATGCATGGACTCATTACCTTAATTCAATACAAAAACACACCATAACAATTAATGGTAGCTTTTTATTCTGTAAATATGAATTACATAAACGAAAGCACGAGATATGAGGGTTTACTTACCCGTTTCTTATAGTGCACAGGGGTGTGTATTGGAAAGCATTCATAGCAGCCATATAATCCACCACATAAATGGTGTGGGTAAATTTGTAGTATCACTGTTGAGTGGCTATCCGATTTAACATCATGCAGGAATAAATGAGATGGGTTATCGACTCTATGGCTTTATGATTGGCGACGAAATTCATTTTGATATTTCTAATCGCCGATTGTACCGACTCACGGGTAGCCACACCGACAAAAGCATGGCATTTGCGTCGATCTATTTTAATGAAACGATGCTCAGGCTATTTCTTTATCTGTTGGAGCATGGCCGCCGAAAGGTTATCGCCAAAGAAGAGCTGTTCGAAAAGATCTGGGAGGAACATAATTTATCGCCCTCCACCCAGCGTTTATGGCAAGTACTGCATAACCTGAATAAAAAACTGTGCCTGCTCGGTTTGCCGGATAATTTTATCCGTAACATTAAAGGCCGCGGTTATATGATTAATTATAACAACGTGACTCCCGTTTATTACAGATTGAGTGAACTCCCTACTCTCCCTGATAAAATAGAGGAGAAATCAGATAGTCTGAGTGAGTGATGTCAACTCAGGCATTTGCCCTGAGCACGCTGTGCAAAGGGCTTTTTTTTACATCGTATGATCCACAATTTCTGCCCGCTTAATGATGGCTAAATAGCAAAAACCTTTTCTTCGATTTGCATCGATACTGGAAGAGTACATGAATATAATAAATCACTTTGTAAATTTAAAAGTCAGCCGGAAATTATTTTTCGGTTTTTCCGTCGTCTTACTGGTAACACTTGCCATTCTGGCATCGGGTTTACTGGCGCTGAATAACATTCAGGATAAAGTGGAAAAAAATGGCTTAACCACCAATCTGTTTAACGCCCTTTCGTCAGTACGTCTGGGGCGTGCAAATTTCCAGTACACCCTGGATCAACAGTACCTTGATCAAACCAACGCCGCTACGGCGCAGATGCAGGCGACGATTGCCTCACTTAATACCTTTAGCTGGTCGCCAGAGGGCAAATCGGCGCTGGACAACACCGCCAGTGCCGTTAAGAGCTACATTGTTACGATGACGCCATTTACCAAAGCCCTGTCGGAAAAAAAACAGAGTGAGCAGAGCCTCTCTTCTCAGGTGTTATGTGATAACGCCGAGCTGATTATCAGACTGAGCCGGGATCCGTCGTTATCCGGATCACAGTCGCTGCTGGCCGCGCAGGTGGCCTTTATCATGAGCGACATTGATTCCCAGATGGCGCTCTATAAACAGCACCCGACGCCAGAGTTGCAAAAAGCGGTTCAGACCCGTCTGGAGACCGGTAAAATCGATGCCGTTCAGCTGTTGCCGATGCTGCCCGAAACCCAGCAGCCCATGCTGCAGGCGAGCATCGACAATATGCAACGCATCGGGCCGGAGCTGGAAAATTACCGCACTGTCTGGATAACCCAGTCGGCCCTGTCCGACGCCTTAACCGAAAAAGCGGTCGGCCTGACTCAGGCCATCCAGAGCCTGTTTGACCTGCAGCAGAAAAAGGTGGCGGATACCGTCGACAGCATTCAGATCCAGATGGGCATTGTCGCTGCTATCGGCATCATGCTGGGCGTGCTGCTGGCGCTGGGGATCACCCTGTCGATTACCCGTCCGCTGAGTGAAACCTTACGGGTGGCCGGGCTGATTGCCAAAGGCGATCTCACCAGTACCCTCACCAGCACCCGCCGGGACGAGCCGGGCCTGCTGATGCAGGCGGTCGCCACGATGAATGAGAACCTGAAAAGCATCATTTATGACGTGCGTGAAGGGGTGGAAAGCGTGGCGCGCTCGGCATCCGAAATTGCCGCCGGGAATATGGATCTCTCCTCACGTACCGAGCAGCAATCCGCCGCCGTGGTCGAAACCGCCGCCAGCATGGAGCAGCTCACGTCCACCGTGGCGCTGAATGCCGAAAACGCCAACCACGCGCGCCTGCTGGCGCAGGAGGCGTCGACCCATGCCAGCGAGGGCAGCGCGATCTCGCAGAAGGTGATCGACACCATGAAGAACGTGCGTAACAGCTCGCACCGCATCTCTGAGATCACCACCGTCATTAACAGCATCGCCTTCCAGACCAATATTCTGGCGCTGAATGCCGCCGTGGAAGCGGCCCGCGCGGGCGATCAGGGCAAAGGCTTCGCGGTGGTGGCCGCAGAAGTCCGCACCCTTGCCCAGCGCAGCGCCCAGTCGGCAAAAGAGATCGAAAACCTGATCCAGGAATCGGTGGAGCACGTGGACAGCGGCTTCACCCTGGTCAGCGGCGCCGGGGAGGCGATGTCACGCATCGAGACCTCCGTGGCGCAGGTGCGCGACATCATGAGCGAGATTGCCGCCGCCACCGACGAGCAGAGTCGGGGAATTTCACAGATTGCCCAGGCGATGACCGAGATGGACACCACCACCCAGCAAAACGCCACCCTGGTGGAAGAGTCTTCCGCCGCCGCCAGTTCGCTGGAGGATCAGGCCGTTCAGCTGGAACAGGTGGTGGCGATTTTCCAGGTGCCGGACGCAGCGCCTCGCGCCCCTGTCCGGGCCCCGGCCACGGCACTCATGAAAAAGGCCCCTGCTCACTCACCAGCCGACTGGGTCAAATTTTGATTTCCACAGAGGGTATCGGGATGAAACGGGCACATAAAAGCGTCAACGCGGTGCTGGCGGGGCTCAACGCCGGGTTAGCGCGCTGTTTTTCCCGGCGCCTGCGTTCACCGGTCAACACGCTGCGCATGGCGATTGCCCAGCGGCAGATTACGCCTTTTTACCAGCCGTTTATGGATGCCCGCAGCGGGCAGATTGCCGGGATTGAGGTACTGGCCCGCTGGCGTCACCCGCTGTACGGCTATGTCTCGCCGGATGTTTTTATTCCGCTGGCGGAACAACACCATCTGATTGTGCCCCTGACCCACCTGCTAATGGAGCAGGTGGTGGCGGATCTGCAGCATCAGATCCACCGTTTCCCGCTCGGGACCTATATCTGTATCAACATCAGCGCCCAGAACTGCCTCGATCCGGGCTTTGAATGCGATTCCCGCGACATGGTGCGCAAGCTTAACGCCAACCAGAGCCATGTGGTGGTAGAGATCACCGAGCGGCACCCGCTGCACTTTACCCCGCAGCTCAGTGAATGGTTTGCCTCCCTGCGCCGGGCCAATATCTCGCTGGCGCTGGATGACTTTGGCACCGGCTATTCCAATCTGGCCTATATTTCTGCCCTCAATCCGGAATTCATTAAGATTGATAAGCTGTTTGTCAGCCAGATTGGGGTCAGTGACGATACGCGACTGGTGGATAGCCTGATTGATCTGGCGAAAAACATGCACCTGAAGATCATTGCCGAAGGGGTGGAAACCAAGGCGCAGGCCGACTATCTGCGCAACAAACACATCGATTATTTGCAGGGGTACTATTTCAGCAAGCCGTTATCGGCCAGTGAGTTGATTCATCAGGTTGCTGCGGGGTGAATAAGTGCCACCCCGTACAGGGGTGGCATCAGCATTATTTCTTCTTGTAGATATCCGCCGTGCCGTGGATTTTGTTTTCGGTATGGCCGGACGTCAGCACCAGCACGTCAGCGCCTTTCTTGTCGGCTTTTTCAATCAGCTCTTTCTTCGCATCGGATGGCGACACTTTATTCGAGGTCGACACCGTACCGATTTTTTCATACTGCGTTTCGACTTTTTTAAAGTCCTCACGCGTGATCAGCTCAGCAGCAAAGACGTTGGAGGTAAACAGCACAGCAGTTCCCAGCAAAATGGCGATCGACTTTTTCATAACCTGATTCCTTGTTGTGAATATGCGCTACGGCTCCCCCACTCGGGTGAGTAAGGTCTAATCAGCATGATAAAGAAGGGTGAAAAAATCCAGGCTGTGGGGACATTTCTTTTTTTACAAAATGTTAGCCCTCTTTCCCCATCCCGCTCTGTTGGATAAGCATCAGCATCGCGCTGTTAATCCAGCGATGGGCCAGGCTTTGGCCGTCGCTTTTCACCACCACCTGCACCGGCATTTCCCGGGCGATCGACGGCTGCCCGTCGTTACCCTGAATCGACACCCGATACCAGACCTTCTCTGGCTTCAGCTCTTTCGGGGGGACTCGCGGGGCCAGCGTGATGGTGCCGCCAAACTCTTTCGCCAGCGCCATTGACGGCAGCTTCACCAGGCTGTGCTGGTCCACGGAAACAACGGTTCCGCTTAACGGCTGGATCTGGCCGGGCAGGAAGACGTTAGCAGAAGCCCCCTGCTTAATGCGCTGCAGATCGTCCTCGGTGACCAGGGCATCCACCCGCCAGCGGCTGGCGTCGATCACGGTGGCAATCCTATCGCCCGGCGAAACCCAACTCCCCTCCTGCAAGGTCAGATTACGCTCCTCGATGCGGCCATCGATGGCGGCAAACAGCTGAAGCCGACGCAGCTCCATGTTGCCCGCCCGCTGCTGCAGGGCGAACTGGCGCGCCATCTGCTCGGCCAGCACCTGTCTGGCCGCACTCTCTTTATCCAGCCCCTGCGCCCCGCGCGCGCTGGCTTCCCAGGCCTGACGCATGGCGATGGCCTTATGCTCGTCCGTTTCGGGCTGTGGGGCATCCAGCTCAAACAACAGTTGCCCTTTTTTGACCGTCTCGCCATCCTGCACCCGCGCCTTGAGCATCATCGCACCAAACGGGGTGTACAGGGGTTGCACCAGCGCCGCGTCAATCACGCCAGGCATCGAGACGCTGCGCGACCACGGCAGCAGCAGCACCGCGAAGAGGGCCGCCAGCACCAGCACGATACGCAGCCGCCGGGTACGGCGGATCTCCGCCCGACGCTGCCACCAGACTTTTAATTCTCGGATCATCGGGAGCACCACAAAAGTCATTATCTCAATCACAAACAGGAACACGCCCAGCGCCTTAAAGAAGGCGTGGTAGACCACAATGGCGATGCCAATAAACAGCATCAGCCGGTAGAACCAGGTCGCGAAGGCAAACAGGGTCAGGGCGCGGGAAAACCCGCGCGAGACGTTGTCCGGGAGGGGATCCTCCAGCCCCAGCAGCACCTTGCGCATCGCCCGTTTGGCCCAGGCCCCGGCCCGCTCGTGCAGCCCCGGGAAGTCCAGCCAGTCGCACAGAATAAAGTAGCCGTCAAAGCGCATAAACGGGCTGGCGTTGATCGCTACCGTCATCACCCAGGCGGTGGTGGCAAGGAAAAAGAGCGCATTTTTAAAGGCCCCTTCCGGTGCGAACGACCACAGCAGCGTCGCCCATGCCGCCAGCACCAGCTCGGCCATGATCCCGGCGCAGGCAATTTTGAGCCGCTCCCGGGAACGGCTGAGCTTCCAGCTTTCGCCGGTATCGGTATAGGCCATCGGCAGCATCACCAGCAGCGCCACGCCCATATGCCCAACCCGCACGCCGTAGCGCGTCGCCATAAAGGCGTGCCCCAGTTCGTGCCAGCATTTGGACAACACCAACGCCAGCATAAAGCCCAGCGCCCCCTGCCAGCTCACTGCATTTTGCAGCGTCGCTTCAACGGAATCCCACTGCCGGGCGGCTAAGGTCAGCCCGGTGAGGCCCGCCACGGCGGTGAGCAGTAAAAAGGTGCGCGAGAAGAGAACGCTCACCCACGGCAGGAAGGTTTTCAGCATCTTGCCCGGATGAACCAGGGGGATGCGGATAAACAGATAGCTGTGCAGCAGGTGCGTCCACAGGCTCTTTTCCGGGCGATAGCGTGGGATTTTCAGCAGCTGGTGCTGCTGCAAAAAGCCGACGAATTCATCCACGTCTTCGGGCAGTACCTGCAGGGTGGTCCGGGCATTAATGTCGTCGGCAATCGCCTGCGGTTTGCCCAGCGGCCAGCGCTTAAGGATCTCAATTTCCAGCCACCCCAGCCGGAACCACAGGTTCCTGACCGGATCGTTCAGATGCCAGGCCGGGGAGCCGTCGCGGTTGATTCCAGCATCGCGCAGCTGCAGCTCTTCGCGCAGGGCGGGCCACACCGGGCTGACGCCAGGGATCTGTGCCATTACCAGCCCACCCAGGCGCGCAGGGTCGCCAGCGGACGGCGCAGCAGCAGATAGCCCAGCGCCTTCCAGTCGCCGGAGACGCGGGCAGTACCCTGCAGGCCGATCCGCGCCTCGGCGGTATCGCCCTGCAGCGAGCCGCGCAGCACGTAGCTCGCCACCCCGTTAGGGGCTTCGACGGTCTGATACCCGGCGTAGTCGAGGGTCGCGCTCAGCGGGCTCAGCGGGGCAACCTTCAGGAACACCGTCATCGGTGCGCCCTGCTTGAGGTTGGTGGATTCACTGGCCGGGGCCCAGGCCCTGACACCCGGCTTATCCGGATCCGCCAGCAGGCCGATGCGCTCCCCGGTTTGCACCGGACGCCCGGCCCAGTCGTCGGGATCGGAGTAGACAAACACGCCGTTGCGCGGCGCGCGAATGGTGAGTTTATCCAGCTCGCGCTGGAGGGAGGCCACTTCCACCTGCTTCTCGCGCCAGCGCCCTTCCGCCATCGCCAGCTCGGATTTAGCCTGCTGATCTTCAATCGCCTTCTGCGTTGCCTGATGCAGCGTGGTGTCCGACGTAGCCAGCTCTGCGGTTGCCACCGCCAGCCGGTTGCGCAGGGTGGTGTCGTCCAGCAAGGCCAGCACGTCGCCTTTTTTCACCGTCGCATTTGGCATCGTCACCATCCGCTGGATCACTCCCTGTTCCGGGGAGGCGATCACCTCGCTCTCCAGGGAGACGATCTCCGCCGGGACCAGGGTGTATTCCCGCACCGGAATGCAGAAAATAGCAATCAGCGCCAGCAGCACCCACAGCAGACGTTTGCCGCCGCTGCGCTGCCACAGCCGCTTGAGTGCTGAGGGTCTGGCGGTCAGCGCCCAGGTGGCGTAACCGTACAGGCCGCAGAGCTGCAGCAGGGCAAACTCGGCGGAATCCGGCGTCAGGGTGCCCGGCCAGGGATCGTCCCGGCCTAAAAACAGCAGCGACAGCAGTTCGCCCTGCGGGCCGGTCAGCGGAAAGACCCACACGTACTCCGGCAGCCACTCGTTCCACGCCGCCTGCAGCGGCTCGCTCAACATCACAGCGGTGAGCGGCAGCAGCCGCGCCCCCTCGGCCAGCTTGCGGCAGCGCGGGATAATCTCGGCGCTGACCTCCGCAAGCCAGAGGGCGTAAGGGGTATTGCGATCCACATCGTTGAGGCCGGAGTGGGCCACCAGCCGGGCCTGCTTCTCACCCGTGACGCGCATCAGCGCCGCCTGGCGGTACTCCACCAGCTGGCGCGTATCGTTGCAGATAACAAAGCCCAGCTCGCTGTACTCTTTAATGCGGGCAATGCGGGCGGCAAGACGCCAGCCCTGAGCGCCTGCGATCACGACGCGGCCCCGCTGCCCGGACAGGCAGTATCCCCCGCAGCGCACAGCGGCACCGCTTGCCCGCTCATGCCCGGCAGCACGCCGTCGACGTTATCCGGGAAGCGGGCCTCGATCTCCACCGTCTGGCTTACTGCGTCCACCCGGGCGCTGATATTGGTCACCGTCAGCGGGTATTTTTTACCGGTTTCCCCGACCGTCGCCTCAAGGGTGACGCCCGGTTTCAGCCAGACGATCCAGCCTGACGGCACGTTGAGTCGCGCTTTTGGCGTGCCGCTGCCGACCAGATCAACCACCCCGCCGCCTGCCGCCACGCCCTGCCCCTCTTTGACGTAGACGCGTGCCACCCGGCCATCAAAGGGTGCGACAAAGCGGCACTGAGCCAGTTGGGCATCGAAGATCCCCATCTGGCCTTTGGTGCGGTTAACCTCCGCTGCCGCCAGCCCCACTTCAAGCTGGGCGGCGGAGTTCAGCCCCTGGAGTTTGGCCTTCGCCTCGTAGCGCAGCTGTGCCCCGTGATACTCGGCCTGCGCCGCCGCACGTCGGGCGGTGAGATCGCTACAGTCCAGCGTCGCCAGCACTTTACCTGCTGCCACTTTATCGCCGAGCTGCACGTTCACTTTCGCCATCCGCCCCGCCACCACGCTCGAGAGCGGGCTTTCGCGGTTCGCCTGCACCAGAAAACGCACCGGGCTGTTGCCCGGCAGCGTCTCTTCGGCCTGCAGCGGCAGGGCCGTGGCCCCCATCAGCGCACATACCACCATAAACATCGACTTCATACGCAATTCCTGTCATGCCATTAAGGGCGAGCCAGCGGGGCCGTACGCGCGCCGCTGATCCGCTGAATATCATCCGTCACCGACAGCGCGGCGGCCTGGGCCAGGGCGCTTAAGGTACGGGTGCTGGCGTCATCCGGCAAATAGCTCTGGTACTGACGCGACAGGCGCAGGTTGTCGTCACTGTCGATCACGTCCATCGTCCACTGCCCTTTGCGCGCCGTGCTGCTGCTGACGGTTTTAAACTGCATCCGTAAGCGCAGGCTTTGCGGGGTCTCCCCCATCTCGATCTGGTTGGCCGTCAGCACCTGGCTCACCGAGCGGGTGATCGCCGCGCGATCCGCACCGCCCGGCAGGCGACCCACTTCCACCCGCACAGCCTGCACTGGCGCGCTTTTCAGGGCTACGCTGGCGAAGACGGTCTGCTCTTCCCGCCGCAGGCTGCTGGCGATGGCGTTCGACAGGCTGGCGACATCGGTCTGCTGGACCTGATCCGGCAGCAGGTCGATGCCCACCGAGTTCAGCACCCGGCCATAGGCGGCCTGAGCTTCCGCGTAGGAACCGGCCATCTGGAAGCGGGAGACAATCGAGCGCGCCTCGGTGCGCAGGGTTTCCAGATCGCTGGTCAGGGAGTTATCCGACCCGGCGCGCGAGATGCTGGCGAGGCGCTGATCGACCTGCGCGGACTGGTCGGCAATCTGGAAATCGTACACCGCCAGCTTATAGCGCTCTGTCGCCACCCGCACCTGGGTGATCACCGCCATGCTGAGCGCCATCCGGCGGGCATCGTCCGTCATCCTGCGCGCATCGTTGTTATTGTTGATCGCCGGAATGCTCAGGAGTTTGAACAGGTTCATCGACACCCCGACGCCACCCTGCACCCAGCTGTCGTTGTACAGGTAGTCGTTGGAGTCGTAGTTAACCCCGGCAAACAGATTCAGGTTCGGCAGCAGCGAGGCGATCTGCCGTTTGGTTTCATAGCTGTCGATGCGCGCTTTGTAATCCTCTTCCCGCAGTTCAGGCCGACGTTCCAGCGCCATCTGCTCGAGCTTGTCCATGTCCTGCGGGACGCTCGCCAGCGGCAGCGGTTTGTCGTCGAGGGTGATGTTGCTCCCCGGCGGGACGTTCATCAGCGCGTTGAGCTCACTTTTCGCCATCTGCATCTGCTGGCGTTTCTGATTCAGGGTGGTCATCGCATCCAGCAGGGCACGCTGGTACTCCAGCCCTTCAATCGGCGGCAGAATACCCGCCTGCTCCGCTTCGCGGGTTTTCGCCAGCGCCGAGGCGATCTGGTCCGCCAGCGGCTCGGTCTCTTTCAGCAGACGCTGGGCACCCAGCGCGCGCCAGTAGGCGTCCCGCACCTCCTGGACGATGTTTTGCAGCACCTTGCGGCGGCGCTCTTCGGCAATGTTAACCTCGTCGGCCTGCTGCTGGGCGCGGAAATAGCTCATGCCAAAATCGAGCACGTCCCAGGAGAAGGTCGCGTCGGCAAGGTAGTGCTCACGCTCTTCGGAGGTGGACGGACGCAGGCTGATCACCCCGTCGTCAATGCCGACGCTGGTGCCGCCCGAATCGTTGTTACGCCAGCGGTAGCCCGCGTCGGTCATTAATTTTGGCAGCATGTCCTGGGAAGAGAGATCCAGCTGGGATCGCGCCAGGGTGGTTTCCATCATCTTCAGGCGGTAGTCGAGGTTGTATTTCAGCGCCCGCGCCATCGCATCCGACAGGGTCAGGGTGCCCGTTACGGCCTCCTGCCCCTGGTACATGGCGGCGCGATCCTGATTCACCCGAGCGGTAATTTCATCCTGAGTCAGCGGCGTCGGCTTGATGGTGCCGCATCCGCTGAGGATCACCGCGGCCACCAGCACCCCGAGAGGCGCAAAACGAAAACGACGCGGCGTTACAGCCATGACCGGCACAGAAGCATTTAGCATGTCTACATTCCCATAATTCATCACTTCACCTGCTTAGCCGACACAGCGGGCAGGACGATGGTTGTTTCCGGAGCCTGGCGGTGCAGCGCGGCAAGTTGCGCTGTCAGCGATAAGGCTCCCTGAGCGGATTCGAGGGTTGGCGCGTTGACCACCGGCACTGGCGCGGGCGGTTCTGCCGGTGCGTGCAGAGTTTCGCGTTCATCGGTGTGGCGAATGCTGAACGGGCTAAACGCATCCCGCAGCATATTTTGCCCGATGCCGTTGGCGCCCGACTCGCGGATATCGCGCTGCTCGCGGGTGCTGGTGAACCAGCGCGGGAACAGCACCGCCTGCTCGAGCACCGGGGCGTTGGCCTGCTCGACGCCGTAGCCGAGCATCGCCATTTTGACGTTGGCCTGCACGGCGTGACGATGTTCGCTGCTCTCGAAGCCATAGATCATCGGCAGGATAAACAGCCCCGGGGTAAAGCTCAGACGCGGCTGCTCCGGCTCGTCGCGCAGACCAAACAGCAGCTCGTGCCAGCCGTCGCGATCGGCCACCTGCGGCATCGCCGTCACGCCGTGGATGATTACCGTCAGCGTGGCCTGGCGGGTGTTGCCATCCGCATCTTCGAGGGTGTAAACGAACACCTCCTGCAGGCTGGCGTTGGCGTCCAGCGCGGCGACGCGCGGGTCGCTGCGGTTCACCTCGTACTGCCAGTTGCCGTTGGCATCAAGGCGCAGCACACCGTACTGGCCCGTGGTCACGCCGTTAATGTGTCCCGCCGCGCCGGTGTTTTGGGACATCACATCCACCACCGGGCCGCGAAGGGCCGGGCCGTCTGCGCCTACCGTATCGTTGGCGAACAGGTTGCCGCTCTGGCTGTACTGGGCCCGATCCTGATAAATATCGGCGGTATCGGGCTGCGCCTGAGGCGCGTCGTCAACAATATTGACCCGCAGCAGGCCGCCGATTTCGCCGTTCACCGTAAAGCTAAAGGTCACCTGAACAGGCTGCGATTCCTGATGCGCTACTGCCTGAGTTTGCACGTAGCGATAGCTCAGCACCCCGTGGGTGGCGTCAGTCGCCTGATAACCGGTCAGCTCCAGATGTCCAAAGCCAAAGTCCACGCTCCCCGGTCGCTGGAGCGTGAACTGCTGCAGCTCGGCCAGGGTGAAGGATTTGCCGTTAATGGTGAGGATCTGCGCGGCATCGAACGCGGTCACCTGCAGCGAACCGCTGGCTGTCTGGCTTCCGCCGCTGTCGCGCAGGCCCTGCTCGTGGACGGTCAGCTCCAGCACCGGCTTCACCACCACCTGGACGGTAATGGTCTCCGTCACGCCGCCGCTGGTCACCGTATAGGTGTAGTTGTCTGCGCCCACGTAGCCCGGCTCCGGCACGTAGCGAATGCGCCCGTCCGGCAGCAGCGTTACCGCGCCGTGTGCGCCCTGGCTGACGCCGGTCACCTGGCGGGTTGGATCCTCGAAGGTGTCGTTCGCCAGCACGTCGCTAATCAGCTCTCCGCCTTTGAGCAGTGCGCCCCGGTCGTCGACGCCGTCGGCCACTGGATTCACCACAATCGCCAGCCTGCCGCTGGTGGCTCCGTTGTCGTTGCCGTCGGTAACCTGCCAGCTGATGACCGGTACCGTGCCGTTCCAGTCCGCCAGTGGCTTGAAGGTGAACTGCCGATCGCTTGTGATCGTTAATGTCCCCTTGCCTGCAATCAGGATCGTGCGGCTGCCGTTGGCCGGGACGTCATACTGGGTGGCGTCGCCGTCGAGGGTAAAGCCCGTCACCCGCAGGGTGTCGTTATCGGCGTCGGTCACCGGGAGCGAGCCCTGCACCGTGCCACCGTCTTCATCCATCTGCACGCTAACGTCGCGGGCGACCGGAGCCTGGTTGGTGACCCACACCACCACCGCCGCCGTCTCCTCCACGCCGCCGCTGCGCACGGTGTATTCGAAGCTGTCAAAGCCGACAAATCCCGGGCGCGGCGTGTAGACCACTTTCCCGTTTACAATACTGACCGAGCCTTCCATCGGGGTCGTGACCCCGACGAGGGTGGCATTCGGGTTGCTGAAGGTGTCGTTCGCCAGCACGTCGAGGGTGCCCGGGAAGCTGGAGTGGATGTAGGCCACATCCTGCTGGGCATCGGCCACCGGGCTGACGCTCAGGTCGAGAGTCTGGGAGGCCAGGCCGTTCTGGTTGCCGTCCGAGACGGTGTAGATAATCTGCGGGACGTCGCCGTTCCAGTCCGCTACCGGACGGAACAGGTAGTCGCCGTTGGCCTGCAGGGTGATTTCACCGACCCCGGCAATCACCGCCGTGGCGCCCGGCAGGAACACGCCCGCGAGCGTGCCGACGCGGAAGTCCACTACCCGCAGGGCATCCCCGTTGTTATCCTGGTCGTTCGCCAGCACGTTGCCGCTGGCCGGGGTATCTTCCGCCACCACGTCGCGATCCGGTCGCGGCTGCGGGGCGGCGTTCGTCACTTCAACGGTGATGGTTGCGGTTTCCCGCACCCCGCCGCTCATCACCGTGTAGGTGAAGGTGTCGATGCCGACGTAGCCCGGGTTCGGCAGGTAGGTAATTTTGCCGTTCTGGATCGTGACCTGGCCGTGCAGGGCGTTGCCCGTGGCGACAATCTGCCGGTCGCCGTTGCTGAAACTGTCGTTGGCGAGGGCATCGATAATCAGCGGCTGGCCCGCGTGCACTCGCTCGTAGTCCGGCTGAATATCCGCCACCGGCGTGACCGTCAGGTTCAGTTCCCCGGTCACCTGACCGCCGTCGTGGCCGTCGCTGACCACAAAGGTGAGGGTCGGCACGCTGCCGTTCCAGTCCGCCAGCGGTTCAAAGGTGTAGCTGCCGTCGGCGTTAAGGGTGAAGGTGCCCTGGCCCGGAATGGCGTAGCCTACGCCCGGCAGATGCGGACGGGTTTCGCCTGGCAGGTTCCAGCTCACCACGGTCAGTCTGTCGCTCGGATCGGCGTCGGTAACGTTGTCAATCACGTTGCCCGCCAGCACCCTGTCCTCCGGCCCGCTGACCGGATCCAGCGGGGTTAGCACCGGCCGCGTGTTGGTCACCTCGACGGTGACATACGCCACTTCAATGCGCCCCCCGCTGGTGACGGTGTAGGAATAAACATCCTGGCCGACGAAAGCCGGATCGGGGATGTAGGTAATGTGCTGCCCGTCCAGGCTGATCTCCACCCGCCCGTGCTGACCCTGCGTGACGCCGGTAATCATCTTATCGGGGTTGCTGAAGCTGTCGTTATCCAGCGGGCTGTGCAGGGCAGAATCCCCGGCGTGCATAGTGTAGCTGTCGGCGACGGCGTCGATTTCCGGGGTCACCACGATAAACAGGGTGCCGTCCGTCGTTCCGTTGTTGTTGCCGTCGGTGACGGTGTAGCTGATTTGCGGCACTACGCCGTTCCAGTCGGCCACCGGGGTAAAGGTAAAGTCGCGGTTGGCGAAGACATGCAGCGTGCCGACGCCCGGGATATCCACCAGCCGATCGTTTGCGCCGCTAAGCGTGGTGGTGACGTTATCGATGGTGACGGAGACCAGGGTCAGGACGTCACCTTCCGGATCCACGGCGTTAAACTGCCCCACCAGCTGCGGGGTATCTTCGGGGGTAATCAGCGATGTCTGCTGTGCCGTCGGGGTGCCGTTCATTACCGCAATGGTCACCGTGGCCACTTCCTGATGACCGTCCGGAGTGGTCACGGTGTACGAGAAGCTGTCGATCCCGGTATAGCCCTGCGGGGGGAGATACTGCAGGGTGTTATCGCTCAGGACCCGCACCCGCCCACCCTGATCGGTATGCCCATCCAGCGAGCCGGCCACCGGGATCCCGGCGGTCAATGTTAGCTGGTTGTCCGGGGTGGTAAAGGTGTCATTGGCCAGCACCGGAATAATCACCGCGTTATCCGAATGGACGATAGCAAAATCATTGTGCGTGTCACCCACCGGCACGACGCCAATGTTCAGCAGACTGTGAGTGGTGCCGCCGTCGTTGCCGTCCGAGACGGTAAAGCCAATCTGCGGCACCGGGCCATGCCAGTCGGCGGCCGGGGTGAAGGTCCAGCGGCCATCGCTGTTCATCACCAGCGTGCCTGCTGCCATCACCGCGGTTTGTCCGGCGCTGTAGGTTCGGTTATCGACCGTGAACTGGGTCAGGGTCAGCGGATCGTTATCCCCGTCGCTGACCCGATCCATGACATTGCCGCTCAGCGGGGTGTCTTCGGCGGTGGTCAGCGCGAAATCTGCCGAGGTCGGCAAGGTGTTGAGCATGGTCACGGTGACGGTGGCCGTCTCGCGCACCCCGTTGCTGAAGACACTGTAGGTGTAAGTATCAGTGCCCACGTACCCGGCCACCGGGGTGTAGCGCAGCTGGCCGTTCTCCAGCGTGACGGTGCCATGTGCGCCCTGGGTAAAGGACTCCACTGCCCGCAACGGGTTGCTGAAGGTATCGTTCGCCAGCACGTCCGTCAGAACCGACACTCCAGCGTGGGTGCTGGCCCGGTCGTCGAAGGCGTCCTGCACCGGTCGCACGGTGATGCGCAGAATATTGCTCGCCTGGCCGTTGCTGTTGCCATCGGTGACGGTGTAGGTGACGTCAGGCACGCTGCCGTTCCAGTCCGCCAGCGGCACAAAGCTGTACCGCCCATCGCGGTTCAGGGTTAAGGTCCCGATGCCTGCCAGGGTGATGATGTCGCCCGGCTGATAGACCGTCCCCAGCACGCTTACACTTTGCACCCGCAGGGCATCGCCATCCAGATCCTGATCGTTGGTCAGCACATTCCCGGTGGCGGTAGCGTCTTCGAGGCTGGGAACCAGATCCGGCTGGGTTTGCGGCGGCGTGTTGCGCACATCCAGGGTGATAGTGGCGGTCTCTTCTTTACCGCCGCTCAGCACTGTGTAAGTGAAGCTATCCGCACCGACGTAGCCTGCATCCGGCTGGTAAGTCACCTTGCCATTGAGAATGGTCGCCTGCCCGTGCAGCGGCTTGCCGAGGGCGATGATGGTTTTATCGCTGTTGGCGAAGCTGTCGTTATTCAGGGCGTCAATCGTCACGCTGCCGCCGGAATGCAGCGACGTGGCGTCATTCACTGCATCCACTACCGGGGTGACCACCAGCTGCAGCTGCCCGGTAAAGCGCCCATTCTGATGGCCGTCGGTGGCGGTAAAGGTGATGGTCGGCACGCTGCCGTTCCAGTCCGCCACCGGCACAAAGGTGAACTGCCCGTCCGTCTGTAGGGTAAAGGTACCAATACCGGGAATGGCGTACGGCACCCCCACGCTGTGTGGGCGGGTTTCACCCGGCAGATTCCAGCTCTCAACGCTGAGCACGTCCGTCGGATCGGCGTCGGTAACGTTACTCAGCACCGAGCCGGTCAGGTTACTGTCTTCCGGCCCGCTGACGATCAGCCCCGCAGGCGGCATCGGCGGGGTATTGGTGATGTCGACGTAGACGGTCGCGGTTTCGGTTCGCCCGCCGCTGGTCACCGTATAGGTATAGGTGTCCTGGCCCACGTAGCTTGCCACCGGGGTGTAGGTGACGGTGCCATCCGCATTGATTATCACCGTTCCGTGCTGGCCCTGGGTGACGCTGGTCACCTGACGATTGCTGTTGCTGAAGGTGTCGTTGGCGAGCAGATTACGGGTGTCAGACTGACCGGCATGCAGTGACACGTTGTCATTGCGCGCGTCGCTGACCGGGGCAACGACGATCGTCAGCGTGCCACCGATCTTACCGTTCTGATTGCCGTCGGTCACCGTGTAATTAATTTCCGGAACGGTGCCGTTCCAGTCCGCCTCTGGGGTAAATGCCCATGTCATGTCGGCGTTGACCACCAGCGTGCCGACACCCGCGAGCGTCAGGGTTTTGGCCGCATCGCTGCCCATCACCAACGTCTGACCACCCGCACTAAAGGAGACCACCCGCAGCACGTCGTTATCCGTATCTTTGGCGTTAAATTTGCCGCGCAGGACGTTGTCTTCCATCACGGTCTGCCGATCGTCGGTGGTGCCGGGACGGGAGTTGGTGACCAGAATCGTCACCGTCGCCGTTTCCGTTACCCCGGTATAGCTGGTGACGGTATAGGTGAAGGTATCGGTGCCGACAAAGTTGGCGGGCGGCAGATAGCGCAGGGTGTTATCCGCCAGCAGCTGAATCTGGCCCCCACGATCGGAGGTGCTCAGCGTCGATCCGGCAACCGGGTGCCCGGCAACAATCGTCACCCGCTGCTTGTCGCTGAAGGTGTCGTTGTCGAGCAGCGGAATAATCACGCTGTCATCCGCGTGGGTGGTGGCGGTGTCATTTTGCACATCGGCCACCGGGATCACGGTGATCAGCAACTGGCTGGTGCTGGTGCCGGTGTTGCCATCCGACAGGGTATAGGTCGCCCGCGGCACGCTGCCGTTCCAGTCGGCGGCCGGGGTAAAGACCCAACTGCCGTCGCGGTTCATGGTCAGCGATCCCGCCTCGACCGTCGCCGTCTGCCCGGCGCTGTAGGCGGTGCCGTTGAGGGTAAACCCGGTCAGCACCAGCGGATCGTTATCGACATCGGTCGCGCTGGTCTGCACCGAACCGCGCAGCGGGGTATCTTCGGCGGTCGAGACCGTCACATCCCGGGAGACCGGCGCGGTGTTGGTCATCGATACCACCACGGTGGCGGTTTCGGTTACGCCGCCGCTGGTGACCGTATAGGTGAAGCTGTCGCTGCCGACGTATCCGGCCACCGGGGTGTAGACCAGCTTGTTGCCGACAATAGTGACCGCCCCATGCTGTGGCGCGGAGGTCCCGGTGATGGTTTTGGTGCTGTTTTCGAAGCTGTCGTTCGCCAGCGCATCGATGGTGACTGCCGTTCCGGCGTGGGTTTTCGCGGTGTCGTCGATGATATCGGCCACCGGCGTCACGGTGATATCCAGCGAGGCGGTGTTGGTGCCGCCCTGATTGCCGTCGCTGACCGTGACTTCAATGGTCGGCACGCTGCCGTTCCAGTCGGCGACCGGGGTAAAGGTGTAGTTACCCTGAGCGTCGATAATGAACGTGCCTACCCCGGCAATGGTGCCGCGCTGTCCGGCGGTAAAGCTGGCGTTATTGACCGTAAAGCCGGTGACGGTGAGCGGATCGCCATCCGGATCGCGCAGTGTGGTCAGAATATTGCCCGTCGCGTTGACGTCTTCCTGGGTAGTCGCAAAGAAGTTGCCGGTAAACGGCGACTGGTTGGTCATGATCACTCTGACCGTTGCCGTCTCCGTGACCCCGCCACTGGTCACGGTATAGGTATAGCTGTCGTTGCCGACGAAGCCTTGCTGCGGCACGTACAGAACCTTGTTGTCTGCGGTGATCGTCACCCGGCCGTGCGCGGGCTGCGTCACGCCGGTGATTTTCTTATCCGCATTGCTGAAGCTGTCGTTTAACAGCACATCGTGGGTGGCGGAGGTTCCGGCGTGGGCGATATACGCATCGTCCTGCGCATCCTTAACCGGGTTAACGGTTAACGTCAGGGTGCCGGTTGCCGTCCCGCGCATATTGCCGTCGGAAATCGTATACCCTACCGTCACGCTTCCATTCCAGTCAGCTACCGGGATGTAGGTGTAGGTGCCATCGGCGTTGACCTGCAGGGTGCCCTGATTTGCGGCAAGCACAATAGTCGCGCCCGGGGCGTAATTCACGCCGTTAACCGTGAAGCCGGTTAACGTCAGGGGATCGTTATCGCCATCGCGGTCGTTACTCAGCAGGTTGCCGTTGGCAGGCAGGCTGTCTTCGCTGAGGATCTGCCTGTCGTTGACGGCAACCGGCACGATGTTGGTAACGTCGATCTTGACGGTCGCGGTTTCGGTCACGCCGCCGCTGCGCACGGTATAGGTAAAGCTGTCGGCACCGACATAGCCCACCGTCGAGGTATAGACAACGGTGTTGCCATCAAAGGTAATCGTGCCGTGCGCGGGCTGAGTAACGCTCTCAATCACCCTGCCAGGGTTCTCGAAGGTGTCGTTGGCCAGCAGCTGCGCGGTCGTCAGGGTCAGGGGGCGTCCGGTGTGAATGTTGGCGCTGTCGCCCACAATATCCGCCACCGAGGTAATCGTAACGCCCAGCTGGGCCGGAGAAGACCAGTGCTCGATGGCGGCAGACCAGGTCGCCGCGTAATCATAGAAGTTGACCCGGGAGTTAACCCCTGCCCCGCCCACCAGCGTCGTATCGCTGGAGTCGGCGGCGCGGATCTGCAGGCCACCGGTCACTGGGCCGTTATAGTCCGCCAGTTGCACAAAGCGCATCCGGGTATCGCGGCTTAAAATCAGCGCACTCGAGGCGCTAAGATCGGTTGGCAGGCTGTTCCAGGTATTGTTGTAAAAATACTCCCAGTGGCCTTTGGTGGCGTCAGTGGTATCGCCAAAGATCCCCACCAGCGCCATGCCCTGGCTGGCATTGCCGCCGCCCGGAATACCGGTCTGATTATCCCGTTGGTCGCTGTAGCGACTGTCCAGCAGTTGGCCCAGCGTGGCCGGCACGTTGCCATCTTCGGCGAAGGTCCAGCTCCCGCTGGTCAGCGTCGGGCTGTCGTTGACGTTGGTGACGGGCTGTTTGAGCCTCACGACCTGATCGCTAAACAACGAGGTGCCGCCATGCGTCTGGGTGCTGCCGCTGCCGCCGTTAACCGGGGCAGTGGCGGTGCTGGTTTTGTCACCGTTAGTATCGTTTTCCACCAGCCGCGCGCCCAGCAGGGCGGGTTCACCGAAGAAGTTGGCCGCCGGAACAAAGCGCAGCTGCGCCGTCCCGTTTAAGAACAGGGCATTGCTGTCACTGCGCGGGCCGACCGCCGTCCAGCTCTGGCCGCCATCGGTGGAGTATTGCCACTCGCCCTGGCGCGGATCCAACGCCAGGCTGCTGATGGCGATCCCCCAGAAGGCATCGCTGTGGGTGCCGTTAACCACGTCGTCACGGCTGTCGTCAAACAGCGGGCCAAACAAGCTGCCAACGGTGGTGCCGTTAATGTTCGCTGCCAGCGTATCTTCCGCAATGGCGGGCAGCGTGACGCTGGTGCCGGTGGCTACCGGGGCATCGTTAACCGCATTGACGGTAAAGGTGAACTCGCGGGTAGTAATGATGGCCGCCGAGGTCGGATCGGTGTAGTCCGCCCTGCCCGGATCGCTGGTTGCGTTGGTCATGTTGGCAGGCAGGGTCGCCGGGCGACTGCCGGTCGAGCCATTGTCATCCACCGTCACCACCACGCCAAATCTGCCGTTCCAGTCTGCCGCCGTGGCAGTCCCGGCTACGTCAGGGAGCGTGACGGTGATGGCAGCCAGGCGGCTGTTAATTTCTGCCAGGGTACCGGTCAGACGGACCGTTGCACCACCGGTCCCGTCCACTGTCCCGCCGCTGCCACCTATGCCGCTGATAACAAAACCTGCCGGTACCTGGACGTTAACCGTCAGGGTGCTGCTGCCCGCATCCGCATCCGTCACCATAATCGGCGGCAGGACCACGGTGCTGTTGCCTTCGTCGGTCTGCAGCACCGGGCTGTCGCCAAGGCGGATCTCTGCCGCATCGTTAACCGAACTCTGGAATACCTCTGTCGAGGCAGCGCTGACGTTTTGCGCCAGCCCGCCAGGCAGCGCGGCATACGGATCGATCTCCGTCAGCGGGGCGTCTTCGGTGCCGGTGTTGCTGGCGTTGCTGTTCTGCCCGCCGTTGGCGCGGCCGGTAAGATGGCCGGTGGCATCCCGGTTGCGATCGTCGGCAATCACCTCGACGCGGTAATATTTATCCGCATCGTCGGCATCGAGCCCAACCATTTTGACCTGCAGTTGTGCCAGCCAGGCGTTGATCTGCGCCCGGGTGCCTTCGATCACCATCGGGGCGCGATCGCCATCGGTCGGCGGCGCGCCGGTGGTGATGAGGGTTACGCCGCTGTTGGTCTCCCCGGACGTAATGGAAATCGAGGTGTTGCCGCGATACTCACCAATGGCGAGCGGCGTGCCGTCCTGCTGGGTCAGGCGCACGGTCACCCGCAGGTGATCGCTTTCCCCCCAGGCAATCCCGCCCCCGTCGGTAATGTCCGGATCGTCAACCGAGAAACCGGGCACCGGGGTAAAGCCCCCCGCGACCGAGTTGTCGAGGTTGATGATGGTCGAACCGGCATTCACCACCGGCGCGTCGTTCACCGCATCGATCGTCAGGGCAATGCTGAGATCGGCGGGTGCCGTTCCCTGGGTGTTGCCGATGGTCGAATTTTGCGTATTCAGGCTGACGGTCAGGGTCACATCTCCCGCCGCGCTGCCGTTCTGATCGTGGTTAGCATTCAGGGCGCTGAGGTAGGTTAACCCGAGCAGGGGATCATTAAGCAGCGCCTGAATGGCGCTGGCCTGACCGGTTAACACCAGCGTGCCGGTGTCGTCCCCGCTGAGGGTGACCCCGTTGAGGCTGGTCTGCACGCCCGCCCCGCCAATACCCAACGAGCCTTGCGCCACCGTTAACGTGACGGTTACCGGCCGGCCAAAGGCGTTGGACTCGACGTCATTGACCACGAAGTTGCCGCCAATCCAGCTGGCCTGATCTTCGCGGACGGTTTTCTGCCCGTCGCCCGCCAGGGTGCCGGGATCGTTAATGCTCGACGCCAGAATAGTCGCGCTGCTGGCGGCGATGTTGCCGTCGTTAACCGGGACGCTGTCGGCGTACCAGTTATAGTTTTTGCCGTCCACCGCACCGGGCTGGCTGCCAAAGGCAGGGTTTGTCACTTCGTTGAGCGGGCCGCCGTTAGCGCTGCCGGTCAGGTTGCCGCTGGCGTCGCGCAGGCGGTCATCGGTGATCAACTGAATCTGGTACGCGGCGTTATGATCCTGGCTGAAGGCGACGGTCAGCCCCGCCAGCGCGCTGTTGATTTGCGCCACGGTGCCGGTCAGCACCAGCAGATCGCCGTTGCCGCCCACCACGGTCAGGCCCGGAACGCGGGTGATGCCGAGCGTCACGTCGCGGTATTCCGCCTGAGTCAGCGCCGTGCCGTTGGCGTGCAGCAGGCGAACGGTGGTTTGCAGCTGGTCCGTGACGTTGGTGGCACCAATGTCGAGATCCGCATCGCGCACGCTAAAGCCGGGAACCGGCGTAGCGCCTGCCCCCACCGGGATCACGCTCCCCGGCCCGTTCACCTGTGGCGCATCGTTCGCCGGGTCGATATTGATAACAAACTGATTCCCGGCCTGCTCTTTATCGCCGTCCGAAAGGCGGAAGGTAAAGCCGTCCTGGGTGATTGTCCGGTCGGTGCCTTCGTTCAGGTAATAGATATAGCCCTGGGCGATATCCTGCTGGGTAAAGGTGGAGCCGGTGCCCAGCACGTTAAAGTTGACGCCATCGGTGGAGCGCGCCAGACGGCCAAAGCCTGGCGACTGGGTGATCGTAAACTGCACCTGCTCGGCGCTGCTGTCCGGATCGTAGGCCTGCAGCATCGCGCTGGTGATCTGGCCGTAGCCGCTTTCACGCACCGTCAGGGGGTTGTTGGCCGGGGTGCCGCCAATCATATTTGGCGATTCGCGGCCCACCACCGGATCGGCGGCGGTTGGCGAGGTGGCGATCTGCGGGCCGTCGTTGATATTGGTGATCACCAGCCCTACGGTGGCGGCGCTGAGAGATTGCGCCCCCCAGCGGTCGACGGCGGCAACCGAGAACGTGGTGTTGCGGATCTCGGAGCCGTCGCTGACAAAGCGTAGCCCACTGGTGCCGTCGTTGGTCAGGATCGCGGCATCGAGCTGCAAGGTGTTCAGGTTGGCGGGCGTGATATCGACCCAACTGCTGCCGTTAAAATACTGCAGCGTTCCGCCGGTCGGCAGGGAGGTAAACAGCAGCTTCAGGGCGTTGTTGCCCGTCGCCTCGTTATTCAGGGCGTAATTGGTGTTGCCGTTCAGGGTGCTGCTGTTCTCATACGGCGTGCCGCTGTTGGCATCATCCGGATCGCTGGCCGTCAGCATATCGCGGGTAATGACCAGGGTTGCCCCTTCTGCCAGCACGTTGTTGGACGAGCCGCTGATCTGCGGCAGATCGTTCACCGGAGTGATAAACACCGCCACATCCACGCGCTGGATAACCGGCACTGGATCGCCGTTGGCATTCAGGGTGACGCGCCCGGCAGAGACGGTAAAGCCTGGCGTGAAGGTGAAGTTTTCCCCGCCGTCGTGGGCGAAGCGAATCAGGCCGTTATTGACGTCCGCCTGGGTGAAGCTCTCAAGCGGCAGCAGGGTTACCCAGGCACCGTTGTCGAATTTTTGCAGCGACAGCGCTGCGCTTCCTGAACTGTCGCCGATCCAGGTGTAGACCACCTCGGAGGGTAAAACGTTGGGCAGCGTGTAGCTCAGCCCCGGCGTGGCATCGGTGATGTTACCGGTTCCCGCCAGCACCAGGGTGCCGCCTTCGCTAAAGCTGCCGTGGGTCAGCGCATTGGGGTCGTTAACGTTGGTGCCAAACACCGGCGAGATGACCGCGGTAGCAGGCTGATCGAGGGTCGGCACATTGCCCGGCTGCGGATTATTGGTTTTGTCGGTCAGGGCGAAGATAAAGCGATACTGGGTCAGGGCGAATTCCGGGGCGTTGCCCTGATAAATCCCCCCCTGGCGAATATTGGTAACGCCCGCGTCGGTCCAGTAGACGTTTAATCCGTGGTTAATCACCTGGAAATCGAAGCTGTCCTGCTCGTTCGGGGCGGCGTCGCGGTACTGCACATAGCTGACGCGACCGGCTTTGATATCGTCGACGCTAAAGGTATCGCCGCTTTTCAGGCGCAGGCCGTTAAGGGTCAGATAGCCGTGGGTCAGGTTGTCGGCGTTGACCACAAAACTGATCCGGTCGTCGCTGGAGTCAACGTCGGTGGCGTTGAGCATCGCCGGGGTTAACACCACGCTGCCGCCTGCGTTCACTGCGGTCCAGGTGCTGCTGTTGCTATCGAAGACCGGGTTATCGTTGACGCTGTCCACCGTCAGGGTGATGGTGCCGTCGCTGCTTGCTGGCGTGCCGGTGCCGCCGCCCTGATCGCTCACCCGAACGCCAAAGCTGTCCTCGCGAACCCCTTCGGTGCCGTCGTTGCTGTAGGTGAGCTTGTCTTTATCGGCATAGTCAAAGCTGAATCCGGCCTGGATCGGCTGCCCTTTGAAGTACAGCCTGCCGTGGGCGGGCAGCGCCGTGATGGTCAGCGTCAGCCGGGTATCCTGCGGATCGCCGCCGGTGGTCGCCTCAATGTATTTGCCGACGTTGCCCGAGATATCGGCGTTCTGCGGCTGGCCTTCAAACACAAAGCCGCTCCCGCTGACGCTTGGGGGCTGGTTTTCCGGCTGGATGTTAAGGGTCACGGTAACGCTGTCCGACTGGCTGACCGGGGTCGCGCCATCGTTCAGGCTGGCAGAGAAACTGTCGGCGGTGTTTTGGTCGGTCCCGGTGGCGGTATGCACATACTTCACCGCCCCGCTGTTAACGTCCTGCTGGGTAAAGACCGAGCCGACGCCGATACGCTGGCCGTTGAGGGTCAGATAGCCATAGCGCGGCAGAGCCGTCAGGCTGTACACCATCTGGGCGGCGGTTTGCGCGCCGACTGACAGCTCTGAATCGACAATCGCCAGCGTCGCCGGGCCAATCACCGTGCCGCTGCCGTTACGCTCCGACACCAGCAGGCTGCTGTCATTCACCGTCGCCGGGTCGTTGGCCGGGGTGATAATGATCCGCTGGGTCATCCAGCTGACGCCCCCCGAATCGCTGAAGACATAAATATCGACCCCGGTGGCATCGGTGTGATTGCCGAGCTCGCGGTCGGAGGTGGTAAAAGTCAGCTGATTTAGCCAGGCCTGCGCCTGCACGGCCGTGCCGCTGAAGCTCAGAAAGACGTTGTCCGGAGGCTGAACGCCATCAGAGAGCGTGCCTTTACTTCCGTCCTGCAGATACAGGTTCAGTATCACCGTGGCCGACGGGTCACTCAGATCAATCGCCCAGCCGCTGAACTGCCCGACCTCTTTTCCGGCAGTCAGCACAGAAGGCTCGCTGACGATCAGATCGCCCGCGCTGTGCGTCAGGGTTGGGGTTTCGAGCTGTCCGGCGTAGTGCAGCGCCAGCGTGCGGGTTTCGACCTCGCCAACGGCGGTTTCGAGGATCCAGTTGCCGCCGCCCTCGCGGCTGCCAGTGGAGTCGCGCGAGGCAGCCACGTCCGCATGGGTGAAGGTGGCGAGCTGGCTGACCAGCGCCGTGTCTTTGCTGGTGACCGAGCAGCCGTAGAGAAGGATATCCCCCTCGGCCGTCATCTTGTCGCCGAGGCTTTGCAGCTGTGACTGCAGGCCCGCGACGTTTTGCGCGGTAATAATGTCGCTGCCGAGCGTAATTTCGTCGCTGGCACCGTGGCTGTAAATATGAATTGCCGCGATCTGTTTTTCATCTGCCAGCGCCTGGTTGAGTTGACCCAGACCCGAACTGCCCTCGCGCAGGACCACCACTTTGCTGTCCTGCGGTAATTGCGCCACCAGTGACTGCCAGTGGGTAATCTGGCTATCAATGACAAAGACTTCTTTGGCAGGGGTCGGCTGTGAAGCGGCGGCGCGTTCGACCGTGACCGGGCGAAAGGCGTCCCGGGCATTATCATGAGACGCCTCGCTGCCCGCATCATTATGCTGGGCGGTTTCGGCTATCGCGGCGCCATCAAATAATTGACGGGCTTCAAGTGCAAACCGGTGTAAGCGAGGGCGACGAAAAGTACTGCTGGCATTTTTTTTCATATTTTTACACGAAAGCCATAACATGTTGCGACATATTAACCCGAGGCATTAAGGTGTATATAGCACTTTTTATCAATCATACTTAAATAATATTTATAAGCCGCCAAAAATGACAATAACATCTGAATAAGCTCTAAAAATCATCACATTATATAAAGCCTTTATTTTGTTATTGAATTGAAAATCCGCCCTCTGAACAGCACAAAGCCCCCCTGTTTTGTTACGCAGGCGACGATTTTTTTATGAACGATAATTTAATGTAAACGCTACGCTATAAAATATGATGAATAAGAAACACCTTATGCAACACAATCATGCAAATGGCTTAATTTCAATTGAATCAGCTACTGAGGATAATATTTGCCAGCTCATTATATCGCGATGAATTTTCCCCTGCCGCGGCGTTATTCACCCTTTACCTTCTAATCGGTCTTTTATTGGGCACGCGTAGGATTATCCACCCTCGGGGGAAGGGTTAATTCGGGCCGCTGGCTCCCGGACAGATCCGTCAGACCGAGCGCCGAAAACACCCCGTTATGAATCACCTCTTCAGAAAAAGGAATTGTCCCGTTTTCCTGATGGATAATCGCTTTGCTCAGCGCGCTCAACACAGAGGGTGACGCCACGTCCAGCCGGGTATCGGGTGCTACGCCCATGGCGCTGCTCACCTTCTGGATATAGGCGGGAGTATTGTTGTTATCCTGCGGCGGTGCCCAGCGGGTGATAATTTTACTGATGGTGTCCAGCCCACGCCGTTGATAAGAGAGCAGATTCATCCCTAATGCGCGGATCCCATGTTCGGGCGAGGTGAAGGTGGCAAAACGGCCATCGGTGCCATTCTGCCCGAGCCAGGTAAAGGCCCAACTGGCCTCCAGGTTGCCAGGGTTATTATTGCGAATGCCGCGAATACCGCCGGTCCGCTGCGGGGACGCGGGCAGCCAGTTTGCGTTCAGCGCGGCCAATGCCCAGTCGCGGCTCGCCAGTGGGCCGCCCTGCGCCGACCAGGGCTGACTGCTGCGGCCGTTGTTGCGCTGGGACGGTTGCTTCATCAAGGCGATTTGCTTCTCGCTCCAGCCCTGTGACCGGGCGAACTGATCCAGCTTATCGAGCGTGGCAGGGGTGGCTTCTGGCGATACCGGACGCGGGTTGGCGGCTTGCGGCGCGCTTGCCGTCGGCTGGCTCATCAATGATTGCGAGGCGTTGTTTACCTGCGAAAAAGAGGCGGGAACGCTGGTCTGGGTCGCGTCCACCGATGGCGTCCGGGCGGTCAGGGTTGCCACAGGCTGCGTGTTAACGCTCTGCTGCTCGATATAGTAATGCGCAATAACAGACATCATTTCCTCTTGAGACTGGCCCGCCGCCATCCTGCCCTACCCGGACAGGTGCCGGGTATTATACAGACGCGGGCAGCGTCTCACTGCGTCATCGCAATTTTAATTTTGTGGGCGATGCGTTGTTTCAGCTGACACACTCTGGCTTCCGTAATCCCGAGGATCTGCGCAATCTCTTTCAGGCTCAGCTCATGCTGATAATAGAGGGAGAGAACCCGCTGTTCACGGCTGTCCAGCGTCGCCAGCGCGGCACGCAGGGAGTCGTTAATGATGATCTCTTCTTCCAGCGCCCGGCTGTGGTATGTAAAACGGGTATCGCTGGCCAGCATCTCATCCAGGCTGTGCAATACGCCGGCATTTTTGAGCAGCAAATATTCCTGATACGCCTGCTGGCTGATCTCAAGATGGTGGATGATATCCTCCTCTACCAGCTCCCGCTCCAACGTACGAGACAACGTGCGGATCGCATCATTCATCTTGTGCGCTTTCTGGCGCAGACGGCGCGGACGCCAGTCCAGCAAACGTAGCTCATCCAGCACCGAACCACGGATCCGTGGAGATGCATAGGCAGCAAAGTGCTCATCGGGCTCACCGTAACGCCGCAGGGCGCTCAGTAGCCCCATCAGTGCGATTTGCTCCATGTCGTCGCTGTCGATCACGCTTTGAGTTTGCAAGGAGAGCGGGTTCACAATACGTTTCACCAGTGGCAGATACAGGGCGAGCCAGTGCGCCTCCTGTGCCAGGGAGATCGCCCTGACTGCGACGGTATCGAGTTTATGGCGGGCGTCGCCCCTTTCCTGCGTGTCTGCGTACATTTCAGCATTCCTGTATGACTTTAGCTGTTTTCCCTGTTGTGCATCTGCGGCCACCCGCACTGCACAATGCTGATCTCGCTAATGCATTTCAGAGATATAGCAAACGCCATGCCAACTTGTAACGCATTGAAAATAAACAAAAATAAAAACACAGCGGAAGCAGTGCTTCCGCCTGATGCGCAAAGCCGCTTTGCTCTGTTTTTCCGCGGCACCTGAATAAAAGAGGGTTAAATGGAAATAGCGAATTTTTTAAAACGCAATCCGTTAGCTGCGGTCATTTATGCTTTCATCGACTTAATCAATTAATAAACCTGTACGACACATCTCTGCGTAAACTTAAATGCGGGAATTAAAAATATTTATTACTCACAATTAACCAACAACTCATCCTAAAAAACAGTGAATGTGGCGGGAATCCACAGAGAAACGTACAACAAGAAAAGGTTTAGTTTAAGAGTGCACAGGCTTTGAACTTGCTTTATAATTCTTTTGAACCCTTTTTTCATTAATAGATAATTAATTACTAACAAAACGTTAATTTTTTGTTTATTTTGCTGTGAGCCGCTTTGACGTCACTATGAATACTCTGCGTTATTCTGTTAATAACTGGCGGTTAGATCTGCCTGCCGGTGTTATTGTTCATCATCAGACGGGCGAAATCAGACGGCTGGGCGAATATCAGATTAAGCTGCTATTTTGTCTGGCACAGCATGCCGGTCAAACCCTCAGTCGAAATGAACTCACCGCGCTGGTCTGGGAACGCCGCGTCATTGGCGATAACAGCTTATCAAACGCTATTCATGCGCTGCGCGTTGCGCTGGAGGACGATGGTAAGCTGCAAAAAGTGATTAAAACCGTCCCTAAGCGCGGCTATTTACTGGAAGCAGAGTATTGCCAGACCGCAGAGCAGCCCACCACTGAAGGGAGCCCGCAGGGCGTTGAACCTGCCATAGCGCCCGAACCTGAACCTGTCTCCCCTTCCGCTTGCCCGGCCATTAAGCTCTCTGCTCGCCTAAAGAAAATCCCACACGCCCTTATTCTGGCGGTACTGGCAGGATTGCTTCTTATTACCCTTAGCGGATGGTACGCCTCCTCTATTCATAATTCGGACATGGTTTATCATGAGCAGGGAAAAAACCGGTTCAGCAACATTCGAACCTATAAGGTTTCTTTATCATCCGACAACTCGGGTGATGACGATCTGGCCCGATTTAATACGTTTTTTCAAAAGTTCAATCAGACGCTGATAAACCAGGATGCGGGAATGACGGTTTATTATCGCACCACTGAGCAGATGCTTAATTACACCTTTGCGATTGAAACCCCGTGCGCCAGTCAGCAGCTGGCGATGACGCTTTACCACTGGCGTATCGACAGTGAAAAGCTCGTCAATATTATTAACCACGAAACAGAGAGAGTTTTGAATGAAATGGCTGAATGCAAAAAACCTCAGCAGTAAGATCTGCATTGGCCTCATTTTGCTCTGTAGCGTGGTGCTTAGCGTTAATACGCTGTCGCATGCCAGACCACGCCAGACCGAGAGTAAAGGCCAGTTGCAGATCGGCTTTTACGATCTGCTGGCCGATCGGCAGGAGAATTATAACGTTCAGATAATGGACATGAACGGCGCGATGCTGTTAACCATCACCCACCCGAATGATGCGATGTTTCTGATTAAGGGGCGTCTGGACGAAGAGAAAGAGAAAAATGGCCGGACGTTCTACAGCTATAACCCGATTCGCTATAACAACCCGCAAAATCATAAGATGATCTTTAGCTTCGTCGATTTTTTACGCCATAACGAAGTGTGGGTGTATCCGATGACCGTCAATAAACAGCCGCTGCTGATTGGTCAGAGCGGGCTGATGTTTGTTTACGCGCTAAAAAGGTAATACCGGAGCCATAACCGTTTGTGCGGGCAGGCTCAGAGTAGCGCCAGCCCCTTCTGCAGGTAAATATCTGAACTGAGCCGGTCGTTATCGGTAATCTGCAGCGCCTCAGCAACACCGCCACTTTGGTGGCAGGCGCTCGATCCCCTGCATCTTATCCATGTTGAAAAACGTCCTGGTCAATGGACCCAGTCAGTTGAAACAACTGGGATCAATGCCGTACCCGCGCATTGACGCAAGGCGGTAGCGCAGCGCCCGGGGGGTGATCCCCAACGACTGCGCCGTTTGAGATCTATTACCGTTGTGCTGTTTAAGCAACTCGATAATGTACTGGTATTCGGCGTAGCGACCGTGCTCCTTCGCAAAGCGAATTGAGGAGAGCAGCGGCGCGGCCTGATGCTTGCGCGGCGCGATAGCCACGTTGGATATGCTGACGGGCAGGGCGAGATCGCGGGCGGTGATGTCGGGGCTGTTACTCAGAATCAGCCCACGCTGGATAACATTCTCCAGCTCGCGCACGTTGCCCGGCCAGTGCCAGGCCAGCAGCGCATGACGGGCATCGTGGCTGAGGCGTTTGCGCGCGTCTGATGCACGTTGATATTTTTCGATAAAGTGCTGCGCCAGCGGAATAATGTCTTCCGGCCTTTCGCGCAGCGGGGCGATATGCACCGGCACCACCGCCAGGCGGTAATAGAGATCCTGGCGAAAGCGCCCTTCCTGCATCTCCCGCTGCAAATCTTTATTGGTGGCGGCAATAATGCGCACGTTCAGCAGAATACGTTTATGGCTGCCGAGGCGTTCGACTTCCTGTTCCTGCAACACGCGTAATAATTTGCCCTGCAGATTCAGCGGCATGTCACCTATTTCATCCAGCAGAATTGAGCCGTTATTTGCCAACTCAAATTTACCCGCCATACTGCCAACCGCGCCGGTAAAAGCGCCCTTCTCGTAGCCAAATAACATGGATTCGAGCATCGTTTCCGGGATAGCCGCACAGTTAATCGCCACATAAGGTGCCATCTCACCCACGCTGTAATGATGAATAATACGGGCGATGCACTCTTTACCGGTGCCGGTTTCGCCGGTTACCAGGGTCGCCACGTTAAAATTTGCCACCCGCCGGGCGAGATTAACGGTATCCAGACTGGCGGCAGATTTTGCAATAAAACCCATCAGCGAGACGGCATCAGTGTGTGAAGTGTCGGCCATACCAACTCCAGAATCATTTACTCAGAGGGCGGTAAATCATGGTTAAGATATTCTCTTCGCGGCGGTTCAGCGGAGAAAAAAACATTACTAAAATTTATATCCCGGCTATTATAAAACGCCCTGAAGAGTTGTCTCGTTTTTAATCACCATTAAGTATTAATTAACTCAATGCGAGATTAAACCACTCAAAATCAATGAGATACATGAAGCTTCGAGAAGATTAATTAATATCGCCACCTGGTGATTAATCAATTAACAATCCACTATTCATTAGTTTTGCCAGTGCGGATGCCTGATAATTACCACCTAAATTAACAACGCCAACACAACAATGTATTTGGCACTGGGTGTAGCGGTTAAGAGCGGGCAGTTAACCGCTCCTGCTTAGGGCGAGAATTCATTAATAACTCTGATAACTCAATTATTATTAAGGGTACTTTCAACTGTTCGTAAACAACAATTTAAACAGAGTATTCCCCCATACCTTTTCCGATCTAAATACCGGAAAATGTAAAGTTATGCATATATACCCCTCCAGATCAATAACCTTGAATTATCACTCTGGTTTATCACAACACCTATCAACTATCATTTCGCGAAATACATAGAAATATTCTGAAATATACCCCAGCAATAAGGAGCACAAATGAGTTCACTCACAGGGACAGATAAAGCCGCGTCCGAAAGCCGCTTAATGAGCGGTTTTTTAAACGCGATTGAGCGCGCGGGGAACCGTTTACCGGAACCGGCGCTGATCTTCTTCTACATATTACTGCTGGTGATGGGGCTGTCGGCAGTGCTGTCGCTGGTCGAGTTCGACGTGGTGAACCCGGTCACCCAGCAGGCGGTACAGGTTAATAACCTGCTCTCCGCCGAAGCGTTGACTAACACCCTGTCGTCGATGGTGACCACCTTTACCGGGTTTGCCCCGCTGGGGATCGTGCTGGTCGCCATGCTGGGTGTAGGCGTGGCGGAAAGCTCCGGCTTTATTAACGTTGCGCTCAAGAAAATGCTGCGCGTCACGCCGAAAAAACTGCTGACCCCGATGCTGATTTTCGTGGCGATGTTCAGCCACGTGGCGGCCGATGCCGGGTATGTGCTGGTGATCCCGCTGGGGGCGATTATCTTTATCGCCGCAGGTCGCCACCCGCTGGTGGGGATCGCGGCAGCATTCTCCGGCGTCTCCGGGGGCTTTGCGGCTAACATGGTGCCCACCGGCAACGACGCGCTGCTGCAGGGCTTTACCCAGGCTGCAGCCCAACTCCTCGACAGTACCTATACCGTTAATACCCTGTGCAATCTCTACTTTGGTATCGCCTCGTCCATTCTGATTACCCTCGTCGGTTGGTGGGTAACGGAGCGCATCGTCGAACCACGCGTCAGTAAGATGACCATTGATGGCGATTATAAGCATGACGGCGACATGACCCGCATCACCCCGCTGGAGCATCGCGCCTTTACCCGTGCCGGACTGGTGATGGTACTGGGCCTGGCGGCACTGGCCGCAGCCACATGGCCAGAAACCTCGACCCTGCGCAGTGCAGAAGGTTCGCTCACCGCCTACGGTGCGCCAATCATGAAGTCGATTGTGCCGCTGATTTTCTTGATCTTTATTGTGCCAGGCATTGTCTTCGGCTTAAGCGCCGGGACCTTTAAATCGGGTAAAGACGTGATTAGCGCCATGAATGATTCCATGAGCAAAATGGGATCCTATATGGTGATGGCCTTCTTCTGCGCGATGTTTATCAAAGCCTTCAACGACTCCAACATCGGCACGCTGGTGGCGCTGGCGGGCGCAGACGGTCTGAAAGCGATGGCACTCCCGGGTGAAGCGACCATCATCGGGATGATTGTCCTGACGGCAGCGGTTAACCTGCTGATCGGCTCCGCGTCGGCGAAGTGGGCGCTGCTCTCACCTATCATGGTGCCGATGCTGATGGCTGTGGGTATCTCCCCGGAGCTGACCCAGGCGGCGTTCCGCGTCGGTGACTCCTGCACCAACATCATCACCCCGCTGATGGTCTTCTTCCCGCTGGTGGTGGTGTATTGCCAGCGCTACGTGAAAGGGGCCGGTGTGGGTACGCTGGTGTCGATTATGATGCCTTACTCCATCGCTTTCTTTGTGGCGTGGAGTCTGTTCCTGCTGGTGTGGTGGGGCGTGGGCATGCCGCTAGGCGTTGCAGCGCCGTATACCTGGGCACCGAACTGAGAATCAACTAAGTACCAACAAAAATCCCCGACGCGTCGGGGATTTTTTTATAGCAAATGCGGGCGGGGTAGCAGGCGCGACAGCCCGCCAGACTCAAACAATATCCGGTCAGCCGGGTAGCGTGCTTATCCACCCGCTCGCAGGTGGCGGCAATCGCAGGCGTCGGGATAAATCCGGCCTGATAAATGGGCATCACCAGTTGGACGCTGAGCGTCATAGCGGCAGGCCGACAGGGACAAACCTGTGAGTCTACAGGCACGACGTTGCGACAGACCGGTCGCATCACACATCAACTCCACGGCTTCGCGCTTCTGGTCTGTCGTCAGTACTTTCGCCCAACAGCCACCTGAAGCGCCTCCTTATCCAGCATGGCTTCGGCGAGCAGCTTCTTGAGTCGGGCGTTCTCTTCTTCAAGCGACTTCAGGCGTTTAACCTCAGGCACTTCCATACCGCCATACTTCTTACGCCAGGTGTAAAACGTGGCATCGGAAATGGCGTGCTTGCGGCAGAGTTCACGGGCAGATACCCCGGCTTCAGCCTCGCGGAGAATACTGATGATCTGTTGGTCGGAAAAACGCTTCTTCATGGGGATGTCCTCACGTTGCAGATGAAGACATTACTAACATCGGGGTGTACTAATCAACGGGGAGCAGGTCAGATGTACCATCACATATACCAACAGATACTACTTGATGCTGATTGATGTAGGTAGACTCTGAGAGAATTTCGACGCACTAAAATTAGCCAACCCACTGAATTTCAGGCATAAAAAAAGACGTCGGTTGACGTCTGTTTACTTCGAAATGGTACGCCCTGTAGGATTCGAACCTACGACCTACGGCTTAGAAGGCCGTTGCTCTATCCAACTGAGCTAAGGGCGCACTGAAATGCGCGTGCTTCGCGGTGATGAAGCGCGTGGAATTATACGGTCAAAGCGTGATGAGTCAATGCATTTTAGTTCGATCCCCTTTCAATTCATACTGATGTCGGGCGGCCACCGCGCGAAACAGGAAAATCCGCAAAGTGTGACTGACAGCGGCCCTCGCTTCTGACAAAATGTGCGCAATCCCCCTTTCATACCTTACAGACGGAATCTTCTCTCTGATGGCAGCAAAGATTATTGACGGTAAAACGATTGCGCAGCAGGTGCGCTCTGAGGTTGCGGAAAAAGTGAAGGCGCGAACTGCTGCCGGAAAACGTGCCCCTGGGCTGGCCGTTGTGCTGGTCGGCAGCAACCCGGCATCGCAAATTTATGTCGGCAGCAAGCGTAAAGCCTGCGAAGAGGTCGGCTTTCTCTCCCGCTCCTACGATCTGCCGGAAACCACCAGCGAAGCTGAACTGCTCGAGCTGATTGATACCCTGAATGCCGATAAAGAAATCGACGGCATCCTGGTTCAGCTGCCACTGCCTGCGGGTATCGACAACGTGAAAGTACTGGAACGTATCGCTCCCGACAAAGACGTGGACGGTTTCCACCCGTATAACGTCGGTCGTCTGTGCCAGCGTGCACCGCGCCTGCGTCCCTGTACCCCACGTGGTATCGTGACGCTGCTGGAGCGTTATAACATCGACACTTACGGCCTGAACGCCGTGGTGATTGGCGCCTCCAACATCGTTGGTCGCCCGATGAGCATGGAGCTGCTGCTGGCGGGCTGCACCACCACCGTGACCCACCGCTTCACCAAAAACCTGCGTCATCACGTCGAAAACGCCGATCTGCTGATCGTTGCCGTGGGCAAGCCGGGCTTTATTCCGGGCGAGTGGATCAAAGAAGGCGCGATTGTCGTGGACGTAGGCATTAACCGTCTGGAAAACGGTAAAGTGGTCGGCGATGTGGTGTATGAAGATGCCGCCGCGCGCGCATCCTATATCACTCCGGTACCGGGCGGCGTCGGTCCAATGACCGTAGCAACTTTGATTGAGAATACTTTGCAGGCATGCGTTGAATATCACGACGTAGAGGAAGCGTAAAATGACCACATTTTCATTAGGTAAACACCCCCACGTCGAGCTGTGCGATCTGCTGAAGCTCGAAGGCTGGAGCGAAAGCGGTGCGCAGGCGAAGAACGTCATTGCTGACGGTCTGGTCACCGTTGACGGCGCAGTGGAAACCCGCAAGCGTTGCAAAATCGTCGCTGGTCAGACGGTGAGTTTTCAAGGTCAGAGCATTACTGTCGTAGCGTAAACACCGCACCACGCTGTTGCCCTCACCCTCTCCCACCGGGAGAGGGGATCTCAATCCCCTATATCCATCACGGTTAATTATCGATCGACTTCAAAAAATCACTATTTCATTTGTTGAAATGTGAAAATTAAGTTGCGCAATTTCTGCACTTTCCTCACGATAAGTAGAACGTTCTACTAAAACGTTCTACTCACTATAACAGCGCTCACAGAGCGCACTCGGGGGAAATCAGCATGAGTCTGATATCAGGATTTGTTAAATCGCTGTCGAAATTATCGATGATTGGTCGCGCCTTGATGCTGCCGATCTCACTGCTTCCTGCCGCAGGCCTGTTGTTGGCCTTCGGTGACAAGTTCCATTTACCACTGATGATGAATGCGGGCGGGGTTATCTTTGACAACCTGCCAATGCTCTTCGCCATCGGTTCTGCCGTAGGTCTGGCATCGGAATCGGGCATTGCGGCACTCTCTGCGGCGGTATCGGTGTTTATCACCAACATCACCATCGGGACGGTGCTCGGCATCACCCCGGAAATGGCCTCCCAGGGCGGGAAATACGCGATGGTGGTCGGCATTCCGACGCTGCAGATGGGCGTCTTTGGCGGCCTGCTGTGCGGTATTCTCGCCGCGTGGTGCTATAACCGCTTCCACACCATGCAGCTGCCGGAATTCCTCGGCTTCTTCTCCGGCAAGCGCTTTGTGGCAATTGCCACTGCGTTCCTGTCGTTCGTGATGGGTCTGCTGCTGCCGTACGTCTGGCAGCACATCCAGGCCGGTATCGATGCCCTGTCGGTGATCGTCAACGGCGATAACCAGGCGGCCTCAACCTTTATCTTTGGCCTGGTCGAACGCGCGCTGATCCCGCTGGGTCTGCACCATATCTGGTATCCGTCGTTCTGGTACTCGTTTGGAGATTACACCACTCAGGCCGGTCAGGTGATCCACGGCGACCAGACCATCTGGTTCAAAATGCTGGAAGAAGGGGTGAAATCCTTCAGCAGCGATACGTACCAGTATGCCGGTAAGTTCATGCAGGGTGAATTCCCGCTGATGCTGTTCGCGCTGCCTGCGGCCTGTCTGGCGATGTACCACGAAGCGCACACCAAAAACAAAAAGATCGCCGCCGGTATTCTGTTCTCCGCCGCGCTGACCTGTTTCCTGACCGGCATCACCGAGCCGGTTGAGTTCACCTTTATCTTCGTGGCACCGGTCCTCTACGTCTTCAACGCCATTATGGCGGGCCTGGCGTACATGACCATGTATCTGCTGGATGCGCACATCGCCAAATCCTTCTCGGCGGGCTTTATCGACTACCTGTCGTTTGGCATCCTGCCGTCATTCAACGGCTATCAGACCAACTTCCTGAATGCGGTGATCATCGGTATTCCAATGGCGCTGATTTACTACTTCACCTTCCGCTTTGTGATCCGTCGCTTCGACGTGAAAACACCGGGCCGCACCGACGTCACCGCCAATGCGAATGACAAAACGGATACCGAAATCGCTACCGAAATTATCGGTCTGCTGGGTGGGGCGCAGAATATCGACTCTGTCGGCTCCTGCATTACCCGACTGCGTCTGGAAGTGGCGAAGAGCAATATGGTCGATAAAGATGGCCTGAACGGGCTGGGGGCACGCGGGGTGGTATTCGTGGGCGACTCCGGCATCCAGGTTATCTTTGGCGCAAGGGCGCAGTTTATCGCCCAGACCATGTCGACGATGATCGGTAAATAATTCAGCCTGATTGACGCGTCTCCTGTACTCTTACGGGGGACGTTGTCTTATCAGGCATTCAGGGAGAAGATGTGAAGAAGGTCAGCATCATAGATGTCGCCAGAGAGTCAGGGGTATCGGTTTCGACCGTCTCGCTGGTACTGCGTCAGAAGGGAAAAATCTCTGAGGCGACAATCGAAAAGGTTCACGCCGCCATCACCGCGCTGGGCTACGTGCATAACGTTGCCGCAGCCAATCTCCGGTCCAATACCTCCAATCTTATCGGCCTGATCCTGCGTGATTTCAGCGACAGCTTTTCCATCAAAGTGATGGCCAGCATCGTCCAGGAGCTGGAGAAGCAAGGTTTTATGGTCTTTCTCGGCCAGCCGCTGAACGACAATGATCACCTGGAGCGCTGCCTGCTCTCCTTTAAGCAGCAGGGCGTCGCCGGGGTGATCTATCTGGCCTCCGATACCCGCACTGCCACCCTGCCCGCGATGATCCGCCAGTGTGCCCTGCCGCTGGTTGCCGTGTCGCAATCGCTGTTGGATGAAACCTGCAATCTGGTGATGCGCGATAACCGCCAGGCGGCGCATCTTGCCACCCGCTATCTGATTGAGCGCGGCCATCGCAATATTGCCTATATCGGCGGCAGAGAAGGCGACTTAATTCGCGAGCAGCGCCTGCTGGGGTTTCGCAGCGCGATGACGCAAAACGGGCTGGTGTTTCGCGAGGAGTCCGCCCCCGCCTGTAGCGACGATACCCAGGCGGTGAGCTTCGCTGCCCGTCAGCTGCTGGAGAAGAACAACACCATCACCGCCCTGCTCTGCCACTCGCCGGATGCGATGATCGGATCGATCTCCGGGATCCATCACGTGGGACGCACCGTCGGCAAAGACGTGTTTCTGACCCAACAGGTGGCGCTGGTGGGGTTTGAGGATATGCTTCACGTTAACCTCACCTCGCCGTCGTTTACCTACGTCTCGTCTGCCAGTGAAGAGACCGGGCGGCAGGCAGCCGGGCTGATGATCCGCAAGCTGAAAGAGCCCGAACTGCAAACCCAGCGCATTACCTTGTCCGGGCAGCTGATCGCCCGGGAATCGGCATAATTCAGATTTGTGCCCGACGCAGAGCCCGATCAGGCTCTGCTATATTTCCATGATTTGCCATGGATAACTGCTATGCCTACCATTATCACCCACGCCGCTGTTCCGCTTTGCCTGGGCTTAGGCCTGGGCACACGCGTTATTCCTCCGCGCCTGCTGTTTGCCGGGATCGTCCTTGCCATGCTGCCGGATGCCGACGTCCTGGCCTTTAAGTTTGGCATCGCCTACGGCAATATTTTTGGTCATCGCGGTTTTACCCACTCACTGCTGTTCGCCTTTGTGGTGCCGGTATTGTGCGTACTGGCGGGCCGACGATGGTTCAGGACCGGGCTGATACGCTGCTGGCTGTTCTTAACGGTTTCGCTGCTGTCGCACAGCCTGCTGGATTCGGTGACGACGGGCGGGAAAGGGGTAGGCTGGCTATGGCCATGGTCGGATGAACGCTTCTTTGCGCCGTGGCAGGTGATCAAGGTTGCCCCGTTTGCCCTGTCGCGCTACATGACGCCTTACGGGCATCAGGTGATTATCTCAGAACTGCTGTGGGTATGGCTGCCGGGGGTTATCGTAATGGGGATGTTGTGGTGGAAACGGCGGTAAAAGCAAAACGGCAACGCAAGTTGCCGTTTTTAGTGTTTGCACCCTCTACCACGGGGGAGAGGGCAGCAGAGCGCACCAGAATTACTTACGGCGCCAGGTAGTGCCCTGTGGGCCATCTTCCAGGATAATGCCCATCTCGGTGAGACGATTACGCGCGGCATCGGCTGCGGCCCAGTCTTTCGCCTGACGCGCATCCAGACGCGCTTTAATCAATGCTTCAATCTCTGCCACTTCACCGTCGTCCGCCTGCGCACCGCTCTGCAGGAAGGTTTCCGGCTCCTGCTCCAGCAGGCCCAGCACGCCGGACAGTTTACGCATGTGCGAAGCCAGCGCGTTAGCAGCGGCCATGTCTTCACCCTTCAGACGGTTCACTTCACGCGCCATATCGAACAGCGCGGAATACGCTTCCGGGGTGTTGAAATCGTCGTTCATCGCCTCGATAAAGCGGGCTTCAAACGCGTCCCCCCCCGCAGCCGGTACGGATTTATCCGTGCCGCGCAGGGCGGTGTACAGGCGCTCCAGGGCGGAACGCGCCTGCTTGAGGTTCTCTTCGCTGTAGTTCAGCTGGCTGCGATAGTGCCCGGACATCAGGAAGTAGCGGATGGTTTCAGCGTCGTAGTATTTCAGCACATCGCGCACGGTAAAGAAGTTGCCCAGCGATTTCGACATCTTTTCGCGGTCAATCATCACCATCCCGGAGTGCATCCAGACGTTCACATATTCGCCGTCGTGCGCACAGGTGGACTGGGCGATTTCGTTTTCATGGTGCGGGAACATCAGATCTGAACCGCCGCCGTGGATATCGAAGTGGTTACCCAGCTGTTTGCAGTTCATGGCCGAACATTCGATGTGCCAACCCGGACGCCCTTCGCCCCATGGCGACGGCCAGCTCGGTTCACCGGCTTTCGACATCTTCCACAGCACGAAGTCCATCGGGTTGCGCTTTACGTCCACCACATCCACGCGGGCACCCGCCTGCAGCTGATCCAGATCCTGACGCGAGAGCTGACCGTAATGCGGATCGGTCGGCACGTCGAACATCACGTCGCCGTTGTCTGCCACGTAGGCGTGGCCTTTGGCGATCAGCTGCTCGGTGATTTCAATGATTTCCGGGATGTGGTGCGTCGCACGCGGCTCCAGGTCCGGGCGCAGAATGTTCAGCGCGTCAAAATCGCTGTGCATTTCGGCGATCATGCGGTCAACTAAATCGACGAAGTTTTCGCCGTTTTCATTCGCGCGCTTGATAATTTTGTCGTCGATATCGGTGATATTGCGTACATACTTAAGGTTGTACCCGAGGAAACGCAAATAGCGGGAGACCACATCAAACGAGACAAATGTACGCCCATGGCCGATATGACAGAGATCGTAAACGGTAATACCACACACGTACATGCCGACTTCCCCGGCATGAATAGGTTTGAATTCCTCTTTTTGGCGTGTCAGTGTGTTGAAGATTTTTAACATCGAAGATTCCATGTGAGACGTGTGTGGGCGAAAACGGCGTATTCTACACGCAAAATCATTTGAGTTGCATCAAGGCGGCAAGAGAAGAAATCCCCGGGAGCATAGATAACTATGTGACCGGGGTTTCTGAACGCAGCCAACGATGAGGCAACTTAAAGGATGAAGCGTATACCCGTAATTCAAACCGGAATCAGCACGTAATGCAAGGTGATCGCACCGGGCGGTTATGCTATAACAAGCGCTTATTGTGGCCCCTCCACGGGGTCGAAGCACCACTATAACGGAACAGGATGCAAAAATGGTTACTTTCCACACTAATCATGGCGATATCGTCATCAGCACTTTTGATGATAAAGCGCCTGAAACAGTTAAAAACTTCCTGGACTACTGCCGCGAAGGTTTCTACGACAACACCATCTTCCACCGCGTCATTAACGGCTTTATGATCCAGGGCGGCGGTTTTGAACCTGGTATGAACCAGAAAGAGACCAAAGAGGCTATCAAAAACGAAGCGAACAACGGTCTGAAAAACACCCGTGGTACGCTGGCAATGGCCCGTACTCAGGCACCACACTCAGCAACGGCCCAGTTCTTCATCAACGTGGCTGATAACGACTTCCTGAACTTCTCCGGTGAAAACCTGCAGGGTTGGGGCTACTGCGTATTTGCAGAAGTGACTGACGGTATGGACGTGGTCGAGAAGATCAAAGGCGTGTCCACTGGCCGCAGCGGTATGCATCAGGACGTTCCTAAAGAAGACGTTGTGATCACAAGCGTGACCGTCAGCGAATAATTGGTGGCGACACTCTTTATTGCAGATCTGCATCTGCAAACAGAAGAACCGGCGATCACCGCCGGTTTTCTGCGTTTTTTACAGGGTGAAGCCCGGCACGCCGATGCGCTTTACATCCTGGGGGATCTGTTCGAGGCCTGGATTGGCGACGACGACCCGAACCCGCTGCACCGCGAGATAGCGAGTGCGCTTAAAACCCTGGTCGACTCCGGCGTCCCCTGCTTCTTTATCCACGGTAATCGCGATTTTCTGCTCGGCAAGCGCTACGCCCGCGATTGCGGCATGACCCTGCTGGCTGAAGAGACTGTTCTTGACCTGTACGGTCGCAGGGTGTTGATCATGCATGGCGACACGCTCTGCACCGACGATACCGGCTATCTGGCGTTTCGCGCCAAAGTGCACACCCCCTGGATTCAGACCCTGTTTCTCGCCCTGCCGCTGTTTATCCGCAGCCGAATTGCGGCGAAAATGCGTGCCGGCAGCAAAGCCGCCAACAGCAGCAAATCGATGACCATCATGGACGTCAATCCGCAGGCCGTCGTCAGCGTGATGAAAAAGCATCAGGTTCAGTGGCTGATCCACGGCCATACCCATCGTCCGGACGTGCACGACCTGGCCGTCAACGGCGAGCCCGCTCACCGCGTGGTGTTAGGCGCCTGGCACACCGAAGGCTCGATGATTAAGGTCACGCCTGAAGGCGTGGAGTTGATTGCTTTCCCGTTCTGAAATCCTCGCCTGAAATTCATTCAATTTTTTTGAATTAAATCCGCAAATTGTTTTGATTTTAATCACACTTCGGTCGGCCTATGATGACTCACATCAGGGCACAGCGCCCTACCCCAAACAAAATCGCTTAAGGAATACGACCATGAAATCCATCAAAACTTTCGTTGCAGTTGCCGCTCTGTCTCTGATCTCTTTCGGTTCTTTTGCTCAGAGCGTCAGCGCCACCGCCTCCACCCTTGACCGTGCAGAAGCCAAAATTGCCGCTCAGGCCGCCAGAGAAGGCGCAGCGTACAAAATCACCAGCGCTCAGTTCGATAACCGCGTACACATGACCGCTGAACTGACTAAATAATTTGCCCCATTGCCGTGCCGCCAGAGACAAGACCAGCGACAGCGACAGCGACAATACGATGAAGAAGGAAAAGAGAATGAAAAATATCAGCATCGTCAGCGCCCTGCTGCTGGCCGCCTCACTGTCATCTGGCGCAATGGCTGCAGCGCATCACGTCTCCCCGCAGGAGGCGGGCTCGAATATCGACACGGCACTGCATCAGAATCATATCGATGTGAACCATGCCTTCGACAAAGAGAACCTGACCGCAGGCAATCTCCTGTAAAAAGAGTCAAGCATCCTGTGAAAGACCGCCGAAAGGCGGTCTTTTTCGTTGCCGCTTCAGCCCGACTTTGGCAGAAGTTTTAGCCGCGCAACCGTTTTCCTTGCCTGTGTATCGTGCTATTCTCTGTCACCTCAAAAGCCGAGAATTGTGCCTCACAGGAGTTTTTAGCCGCATGTCTTCCAGCAATAATCCGGCGCGTGTCGCCATCGTGATGGGGTCCAAAAGCGACTGGGCTACCATGCAGTTTGCCACCGAAATCTTCGAAATCCTGCATGTACCACACCACGTTGAAGTGGTCTCCGCACACCGCACCCCCGATAAACTGTTCAGCTTCGCCGAAGGCGCAGAAGAGAACGGCTATCAGGTGATTATTGCCGGCGCCGGCGGTGCCGCGCATCTGCCAGGCATGATTGCTGCCAAAACGCTGGTGCCGGTGCTCGGCGTACCGGTGCAAAGCGCGGCCCTGAGCGGCGTCGACAGCCTTTACTCTATTGTGCAGATGCCGCGCGGTATTCCGGTAGGTACGCTGGCGATTGGTAAAGCGGGAGCCGCAAACGCCGCCCTGCTGGCCGCCCAGATTCTGGCGACTCACGATCAAGAGCTGCATCAGCGCCTGGTCGCGTTCCGCGCGGCCCAGACCGACGAAGTACTGGAGAACCCGGACCCGCGAGGTGCGGCATGAAGCAGGTTTGCGTCCTCGGTAACGGTCAGTTAGGCCGCATGCTGCGTCAGGCCGGTGAGCCGCTGGGCATTACCGTCTGGCCAGTCGGGCTGGACGATGAACCCGAATCCGTCCCGTTCCAGCAAAGCGTGATCACCGCCGAGATTGAGCGCTGGCCAGAGACCGCCCTGACCCGCGAGCTGGCACGTCATAACGCCTTCGTTAACCGCGACGTGTTCCCGATTATTGCCGACCGTCTGACGCAAAAGCAGCTGTTCGACGATCTGAAGCTTGCCACCGCCCCGTGGCAATTCCTGGCCGAAAAAAACCAGTGGGCAAGCGTGTTTGAGCATCTGGGTGAACTGGCGATCGTCAAACGTCGCGTCGGTGGCTACGACGGGCGCGGACAGTGGCGTCTGCGTGCCGGTGAAACCGACCAGCTGCCGGACGAATGCTACGGCGAGTGCATCGTTGAGCAGGGCATTAACTTCAGCGGCGAAGTGTCGCTGGTGGGCGCCCGCGCTCACGACGGCAGCACGGTGTTTTATCCCCTGACCCACAACCTGCATCAGGACGGCATTCTGCGCACCAGCGTGGTCTTCCCGCAGGCGGATGCGGCCCAGCAGGCGCAGGCCGAAAGCATGCTCTCGGCCATTATGCAGGAACTGGGCTATGTCGGCGTGATGGCGATGGAGTGCTTTGTCACCCCGGAAGGCCTGCTGATCAACGAGCTGGCACCGCGCGTGCACAACAGCGGCCACTGGACGCAAAACGGCGCGTCCATTAGCCAGTTTGAGCTGCATCTGCGTGCCATTACTGGCCTGCCGCTGCCGCTGCCGGTGGTCAACAGCCCGTCGGTGATGATCAACCTGATCGGCACCGATCTGAATGACGCCTGGCTGTCGCAGCCGCTGGTGCATCTGCACTGGTACGACAAAGAGGTGCGTCCGGGTCGCAAGGTCGGACACCTGAACCTGAACGACACCGACGTTGTGCGCCTGAGCGCCGCCATCGGGGCCCTCGTTCCCCTGCTGCCAGCGGAATACGCCAGCGGGATTGCCTGGGCGCAGTCAACGCTCCGTTAAGCCTCAGCGCCGGGGAGTTGACCTTCCCCTTCCCCGGCGTAAAATCCAGCCCATCGCTGTTATGAGGGATCCTTATGAACGATGGGACGGACTACCGCGCCATACTTACCGCCGACACGCCGCTAATCGACGTGCGCGCCCCTGTGGAATTTGCTCAGGGCGCGATGCCTGCGGCCATCAACCTGCCGTTAATGAATGACGACGAACGCGCCGCCGTGGGCACCTGCTATAAACGCCAGGGGTCAGACGCGGCGCTGGCGCTCGGCCATCGGCTGGTCAACGGCGACACCCGCGCCCAACGGCTGGAGGCGTGGAAAGTGGCCTGCCTGATGCACCCCCAGGGCTACATTAGCTGCGCCCGGGGTGGGCAACGCTCGCATATCGTGCAGGCGTGGCTAAAAGAGACTGGAGTCGATTACCCGCTGATCCGTGGGGGTTATAAGGCGCTGCGTCAGGCGGCGATGCAGGCCACTGTCGAGCAGGCGCAGAAACCCGCCGTGCTGATTGGCGGCTGTACCGGCAGCGGCAAAACCCTGCTGGTGAAAGCCCATCCTGAGGGCGTCGATCTGGAAGGGCTGGCGCACCATCGCGGCTCGTCGTTTGGCCGCACGCTGACGCCGCAGCTGTCGCAGGCGAGCTTTGAAAATCATCTTGCGGCCGACCTGTTAAAGAAGAACGCCAGCCGCTGGGTACTGGAAGACGAAGGCCGGATGATTGGCTCTAACCACCTGCCGGCGTGCCTGCGCGAGCGCATGGCGCAGTCGCCGATGGTGGTGGTTGACGATCCGTTCGAGGTACGGCTGGAAAGGCTGCGCGAGGAGTATTTCGAACAGATGTGGCAGGCGTTTCGTAGCGCGCGTGGCGAAGAGGCGGGCTGGCGTGAGTATGGTGAGTACCTGCACCACGGCCTGTTCGCCATCCGCCGTCGCCTGGGGCTGCAGCGTTTTGCACAATTCACCGCCCTGTTGGACAGCGCGCTCATCGAGCAGCGGCGCACAGGCGGTACCGAGGCGCACTACGCCTGGCTTGCGCCACTGCTCAATGACTATTACGACCCGATGTACCGTTATCAGCTGGAGAAGAAAGCGGACAGCATTGTCTATCGGGGCGCGTTTAACGACGTGGCCGCCTGGCTGGCGGCCTGAAAATCTAACGGCGATCGCGCTTATCGGCGCGTTTCGCCAGCCAGTCGCCGAGCACCTGCACGATTTGCACCAGCACAATCAGGGCGATCACCGTCACTACCATCACCTGGGTTTCATAGCGGTAGTAGCCGTAGCGGATCGCCAGATCCCCTACCCCACCGCCGCCGACAATCCCGGCCATCGCCGAATAGCCGATCAGACTCACCAGGGTGATGGTCAGGCCGCGCAGCAGCCCGGCACTCGCCTCCGGCAACAGCACGGTGCAGATAATGCGCATCGGGCTGGCGCCAAAGGCTTCCGCCGCTTCAATAATCCCTTTATCCACTTCGCGCAGGGCGCTGTCCACCAGCCGGGCGTAGAACGCAATCGCCGCTACCGACAGCGGCACCGAGGCGGCAATTGGCCCGATGGTGTTGCCCAGCAGGAATTGGGTTAACGGCAGCAACAGCACCAGCAAAATCACAAACGGCACCGAGCGGATGATGTTCACCAGTACGGAGCTGATGAGATAAACAAATCGGTTTTGCCAGAACAGATGGCGGTCGGTAACGAAGATCAGAAAACCCAGCGGCAGGCCGCCGAGGATCGCCAGCACCGTTGAGATACCGAGCATCTGGAAGGTTTCGTTAAAGGCCAGACTGAGGTCGAGCAGTAAATCATCCACGGATCACCTCCACCTGAGCGGTACGGCTGCGAATATGTTCCACGGCTGCGGCCACGGCAGGCGGATTGTCTGGCGCAGTGAGTTGCACCACCAGAATGCCCAGCGCACGTTCGCCGATGTACTCGATTTTGCCGTGCAGGATATTGACCGCCACGCCAAACTTCACCGCCACTTCTGAGAGCACCGGCTGTTCGGCGGAGTCGCCGATAAACAGGATCTTCAGCAACTGCCCCGGCAGATGCTGCTGCAGGCGCTCCGGTAGAGTCAGGTTCAGGGTGTGCGACACCAGCTGCCGGGTAAACGGGTGCTGCGGATGAGCAAAGACATCAAACACCTCGCCCAGCTCGACCACTTCGCCGCCGGACATCACCGCCACGCGATCGCAGATCGATTTGATCACGTTCATCTCGTGGGTGATCAGCACGATGGTGATCCCCATCTGGGCGTTGATCTGCTTTAGCAGCGCCAGAATGGTGGCGGAGGTTTCCAGATCCAGCGCCGAGGTCGGTTCGTCGCAGAGCAGCACGTCGGGATGGTTGGCAATGGCGCGGGCAATGCCGACGCGCTGCTTCTGCCCGCCGCTGAGCTGCACCGGATAGCGGTTGGCTTTATCGCTCAGTCCCACAAGGGTGAGGATCTCGCTGACGCGCGGGGCGATTTTGCTGCGCTCCCAGCCTGCGGCTTTCAGGCTGAAGGCCACGTTCTGCGCCACGGTGCGGGTGTGCATTAGGTTGAAATGTTGAAAAATCATGCCGATACGCTGGCGTGCCTGGCGCAGATTTGCGCCTTCAAGGGCGGAAATTTCCACGCCGTTGACCTTCACACTCCCCGACGCCGGACGCTGGAGCGCATTGAGGGTGCGCAGCAGGGTGCTCTTGCCTGCGCCGCTGGTGCCGACAATGCCAAAAATTTCGCCCGCGGCGATGCGCAGGCTGACGTCTGACACCGCCCGGGTGGCGGGGCCGCGTCCGGTCTGGAAATCAACGCAGACCTTATCTAACTCAATCATGACTACCTCAGAAATGCGAAAAGGGCAGCCGCTGCTGCCCTGGTGTCTGCCCATAGCTATCAGGGTTTGGCGGCCGTCATCCAGTCTGGTTTCTGGAACGATTTATAGACATTTTTCGGGTCGTCGATCGCCGCGCGATAGGCCGGAGACTGCACCACCGTCACAATATCTTTGGCAAACGGCTTGTCCGCATCTTCCGTGCGTACCGCAATGATATTTTTCAGGTTCTCGTCCAGCTGTTCCTGGGCAAGGGCGCTGGAGAGATCCAGCCCGGCGGCAATGGCGAAGTTGCCGTTAACCAGCGAGGCGGTGACGCTGTCCAGGGTGCGCGGCAGCTGGGCCGCTTCCAGCGGTTTGAACACCAGCCCTTTCGGGTTGCTGGCAATATCGCGCTCAGAGGCTTTGGTTGGGTCGATATTCTCTTTGATGGTAATCAGCTTCAGCGAGGCGAGGAAACGCAGCCCGCGCGCGAGGTTGGTCGGATCGTTCGAAAGGGTAACGATATCGCCTTTTTTCAGCTCATCGAGGCTCTTCACCTGGCGGGAGTAAAAACCCATCCCGGCGGTGGGCACGGCCAGCAATTTGGTGAGTTGCAGATTTTTATCGGCGGTGAATTTGGTGAAATAGAGCGAGTGCTGGAACAGGTTGGCGTCGATGCTACCGTTCGCCAGCGCCATATTGGGCTGCACGTAGTCGCTAAATTCGCGCACTACCACTTTGTAGCCTTTCTCTTTCAGCGACGGGGCAATGGCCTGCTTAACCATGTCACCGTACGGGCCCGGCGCAACGCCGAAGACGATAGTGTGTGGATCGCTGTTAGCGTGGGCAGCCTGCAAACCGCAGACCAGCAAAAGCGCACCGGCGGCAGCGCGAAGGGTGTGACGTAATCCCATGAGATCTCCATTTCAAAGCGGTGATGCGTGATGTGGGTGTGCCGTACGATGCGGCGCAGTTGCTGTTAACATGACACAGATCACAGGCCACGTCCTTGAAATTATTTCATGATGTTGCGAATTATGTCGTTGAATGTACAGGAGATGGGTTATGCGATTTTCGGGATTGTTTTCCCGGCGGGGTCGGCTGTAGCCCCGGTGAGCAACGCGCCACCGGGGACAAACCGCGCAGACTTAGAAGTCGTAACGCAGACGGACCAGGTTCATATCGCCCAGATCGTCGGTGCTGGAGGTGAACACGTGCTCGTAGTCAACGCGGAAACCATAATCCAGCTGGAAGCTGATACCCACGCCGTTGTCGATGCGCTGGTAGTTGCGACCGTTCATGGTCTCGATGCGATCGCCCATAAAGTAAGGCTGGATGGATTTCAGCGCATACTGCTCAACCGGGAAGGTGTAACCCGCGAAGTACTCGATACCCCACGCATCACCGGCGAAGTAGTCATTTACTGACGCTTTTTTGCTGGTCATAAAGTTCTGATACCAGCCGCCGCCTGCAGAGAAGGTCCAGTTGTCTGGTTTCCAGCTCAGGGCGGTGCCGAGGATATTCTGATCGTAAGATTTGCTGTCGCCGTTGTTCGGGTTACGCATGTCTGCGCGGGTGTAGTTCCACGCGGTACCCCAGGTCAGATCCTCGGTCAGGTGGTAGTTCACACCCAGCGAACCGCCGCCTTTACGCTTGTAGCGCATCCCGTCTTTCGCCAGGAATTCGCTGTCTTCGAACAGGTAAGAGGCATACAGATCGGCATCACCCACGGTTTTTTTGTATTTCAGCATCTGGCGTGAACGATACGAGCCGTCGTAGTCGCCGTTGATGCCGTTACCCGGTGCCTGGCCGATCATGTCGTAATCCCAGATATCGGTTTTCGCGCCCACCACGTCGTAATAGACGCTGTTCTGCTGGCCGAAGGTCAGGGTGCCCCAGGTGTCGCTTTTCAGGCCGGTGTAGAGCATACGACGGGAGGTGTCGTGTGCGCCTTCAGCATAGTGGTGATCCCAGTTGAACTGGGCCGGAATGTTCACACCCAGCTCGTAGTAGCTCACCCAGCTGATGTCATCAAACAGGTAGTAGTCCGCCGCGAAACGGAACCGGGTGCCGCCGTCAAAGCCGTTACGCTTGTAGCTGTTTTGGCCGTCATTGCCGGTCATGTTCTGGAACTGCGGACGAATACTGCCGCCAACGGTGAAATTCAGACGGCTCAGCGGGTTACCCGCCTGCGGATCTTGTTTCAAAACGGTGATTTCTGCCTGGGATGCAAAAGACGTCAATGCCACTGCCGCGCCGATCGCAATCGCCAGCGCTGGTTTATTTATGGTCATTATTATTCCTTGATAGACACACTGCTAATTATTTAGCGGGTGAATGTTACCCGGAATTTATCGACCCGTGTTGTCCGGTTTTTAATGATTTGTGCCACTAAAATTCAAGGAGTTATCTTTTTATGCTACTTAAGTATCACGCGCCGGTATATAAACCGGCACGTGATGATGACGGAAGGGAATTAACCGGCGAACTGGCGGAACAGGGCTTTACCTTTCAGTAAACGTGCGCCCAGCCAGCCGCCGCACAGGGAGAGCATCACCGCCCCACACAGCGGCAGGATCACCCACAGTCGCCAGTCAGGCTCCCACGGGAAATCAAACACCCGGGTTTGCAGCACCGCCAGCGCGGTTTCCGCCCCGATGGCTGCCACCAGTCCGGCCACCAGCCCCAGCAGCGCAAACTCACTCCAGAGGGTTGTACGCAGCAGCTTTTTACCCGCGCCCAGCGTGCGATAGACCACCAGCTCCTGATGGCGCTGGCGCATGCCCACCTGCACCTGGGCCAGCAGCAGCAGGACGCCGCAAATCGTCACCAGCACCACCATCACCTCCAGCGCCCGGCTAACCTGCTCGAGCACCTGGCCGACCTGTTTAAGGATCGCCCCGATATCCAGCAGGCTGATGGTCGGGAACTCACGGTTGAGCTGAGTAAGCATGCCGTTGCCGTTCTCCCAGCGGAAGCTGGTCAGCCAGCTCTGGGGCTGCCCATCCAGCGCCCCGGAGGGGAAGATAAAGAAGAAGTTAGGCCGCAGGCTCTCCCAGTCCACTTTACGCAGGCTGGTCACTTTGGCGCTGAAGTCCTGGGTATCCCCGGTAAAGGTCACCGTATCCCCCAGCCCGACGTTAAGCCGTGCCGCCAGCCCTTCTTCCATCGACACTTCGCCCGCTTTTGGCGGCCAGCTACCGGCGGTAATCGGGTTATGGTCTGGACGTTGATCCTGCCAGGTGAGGTTCAGCTCGCGGTTCAGCGATTCATCTTTGTTGCCCTCGGTCGAGTGACCGTTAATCTGGGTCAGACGCGCCCGCACAATCGGGTAGAACGCCGCAGGCACAATCTGATGCTCGGAGAGGAACCCTTTTAACGGCGTGACCTGCTCCGGGGCGATGTTAATCAGAAAATAGTTCGGGCTTTCAGCCGGGAGCTGCTGTTGCCAGCGATCCAGCAGATCGCCGCGCAGCACCAGCAGCAGCGCCAGCAGCATAAACGACAGTGAAAACGCCGACAGCTGGCTGAGGGTCGACCACGGCTGACGCAGCAGGCGGTTCACCGCCAGCCGCACCGGCAGCGATTTTACCGTCAGCCCGCGCAGGACGCTGAGCAACATCCAGCCCAGCACGCCGCACAGCAGCGCCAGCACCACTGCGCCTGCCAGCACCGCCCACAGCAGCATGCTGCCGCCCATCAGCCAGGCCAACAGCGCCACCACCACGACAATAATGACCGGCAGATACACTTTCAGCGGCCAGACGCTGGCCACCACGTCCCGGCGCAGCACCCGCAGCGGCTGTGTGGCCAGCAGCAGGCGATACGGACGCAGCCCCACCAGCAGGGAAATCACCGTCATCGCGCCAATTGCCCACAGCCACGGCCACAGACTGGCAGGCGGCAGTGCGGCGGGCAGCACCGGTTTAAGCAGCACCATCAGCACCTTTTCAAACAGCAGCCCCATCGCTCCGCCAGTGATGGCAGAGAGCCCGAGCACCATCAGCCACTGGCCGACAATCAGCTTGCGCAGCTGCGCCCTGCCCGCCCCCAGCGTTTTGAGGATCGCCACCAGGTCGTAGCGGCTGCGGCAGTAGTGGCTCATGGCCACCGCCACCGCAGCGACCGCCAGCAGCAGGGTCAACAGCGCGGACAACAGCAGGAACTGTTGGGAGCGCTCCAGGGATTTGCCCAGCGCGCCGTCCTCCTGCTCCATCCCGGACCAGCGATGCTCCGGTTTCAGCTGCGGCAGCAGCCATTTTTCGTACGACGCCAGTTGAACGGGCGTGCCGCCAAATTTATAGCGCCAGGTGACGCGGCTGCCGGGCTGTACCGCCCCGGTCTTCGCCACGTCGGCGGTGTTCATCAGCAGACGCGGCGCCATCTGGAAGGGGTTAAAGCCGGAATCGGGCTCCTGCACCACTTCTCCGGCGATTTTAAGCGTCGCATCCCCGACGTCGATGCTGTCGCCGGTTTTCAGGTTCAGCAGCGCCATCAGGCGCGAGGCCAGCAGCACCGTCCCTGGAGTCGGTTTCAGGCCCGGCGGGTTGGTCTGTAAATCGCCGTACATCGGATAGACATTGTCTACCGCCTTCACGCTCGCCAGCTGCGGCGTGTCCCGGGCAAAGGTCATAGTCTGAAAACTGAGCTGATCGCTGACCTTCAGCCCCTGTTTTTGCGCCTCATCCAGCCACGCCTGCGGCACCTCGCGCGAGCTGCGCAGGGTCCGGTCTCCCGCCATAAACTCGCGGCTTTGCTGGCTGAGCCCCTTTTCCATCCGATCGCTGACGCTGCCGAGCGCCAGCACGCAAGCCACCGCCAGGCTTAACGCCAGCCAGACGATCAGCAGCGAGGGTGAGCGCCATTCGCGCCAGAACCAGCGGGCAATCATGCTTCCTCCTGCAACAGACCGTTCACCAACCGCAGACGGCGATCGCAGCGGGCCGCCAGCTGAGGATCGTGCGTGACGAGGATAAGCGTGGTGCCGTTCTCGCGATTGAGCGAGAACAGCAGATCGGCAATTTTGTCCCCGGTCTGGCGATCGAGGTTGCCGGTGGGTTCATCGGCAAACAGCACGTCCGGGCGACCGTTAAAGGCGCGGGCCAGCGCCACGCGCTGCTGCTCGCCACCGGACAGCTGCGCCGGAAGATGATCGAGACGTTTGCCCAGCCCCAGCTGCTCCAGCAGCGCTTTCGCCCCGGCGCGGCTCTGGGTGGTATTCTCGCCGCGCAGCAGACCCGGCAGCTCGACGTTCTCCAGCGCATTAAGGGTCGGAATCAGCATAAATGACTGGAAAACAAAGCCGATGTGTTTTGCACGCAGTGCGGCACGCGCCTCTTCATCACGACTGTGCAGCGGCTGCCCGACCAGATTGACTTCACCGCTGCTGCCGTCGTCCAGCCCCGCGAGGATCGCCAGCAGCGTCGACTTACCGGAGCCCGATTCACCAATCAGCGCGATGCTTTGCCCGCGTTTGACAATGAGTTCAACTCCGGTAAGGATGGAAAGCTCGTGCTCCCCCTGACCCACGGACTTCTTAAGACGATGAACTTCAACAATGTTTTCCGCTGGCATTTGCCCTTCCTGTTTTTGATTCTGATGACATGTCGCGCCGCGGCGGCAGACACGATATTAATTCTGGGTGACAGCCTCAGCGCAGGCTACCGGATGGCGGCCAGTGCCGCCTGGCCCGCGCTGCTGAACGATAAATGGCAGACTAAAACGCCGGTGATCAACGGCAGCATCAGCGGCGACACCTCCCAGCAGGGGCTTTCTCGCCTGCCGGCATTGCTTAAGCAGCATCAGCCGCGCTGGGTGCTGGTGGAGCTCGGCGGCAACGATGGTCTGCGCGGATTCCAGCCACAGCAGACGGAGCAAACCCTGCGCAAAATTCTGCAGGATATTCGCGCCGCAAACGCCCAGCCGCTGCTGATGCAAATTCGACTCCCGGCAAACTATGGCCGTCGGTATAATGAAGCCTTCAGTGCGATATATCCCAAACTTGCCAAAGAGTTTGATATTCCGCTGCTGCCCTTTTTTATGGAAGAGGTCTACCTGAAGCCGCAGTGGATGCAGGACGACGGTATTCACCCCAATCGGGACGCACAGCCGTTTATCGCCGACTGGATGGCGACCCGGCTGGCACCCTTAGTTAAACATGACTCGTAATTCAGCGGAGATTCTGACAGGTAAAGTTATGCAAAAATCGGTCTTAATAACAGGATGTTCCAGTGGGATTGGCTTTGAAAGCGCCCTTGAGTTGAAGCGTCAGGGATTCTGGGTGCTGGCCGCCTGTCGTAAACCCGACGACGTTGAACGGATGAACAACATGGGGTTTACCGGCGTGCTGCTGGATCTGGATTGCCCGGACAGCATTGATCGCGCCGCCGACGCGGTGATCGCCCTGACCGATAATCGGCTGTATGGTCTGTTCAACAATGCCGGTTTCGGCGTGTATGGCCCGCTGCAAACCCTTTCTCGCCAGCAGCTTGAGCAGCAGTTTTCGGCTAACTTTTTTGGCATCCACCAGCTGACCATGCGCCTGCTGCCCGCCATGCTGCCGCACGGCGAAGGACGGATCGTGATGACCTCCTCGGTGATGGGGCTGATTTCTACCCCCGGTCGCGGAGCCTATGCCGCCAGCAAATACGCGCTGGAGGCCTGGTCAGATGCGCTGCGTATGGAGCTGCGCCACAGCGGTATCAAAGTGAGCCTGATTGAGCCAGGCCCGATCCGCACCCGCTTTACCGAAAACGTCAATCAAACCCAGGCCGACAAGCCGGTGGAGAATCCGGGAATTGCCGCACGTTTTACCCTCGGCCCGGAGGCGGTTGTCGTCAAAGTGCGCCATGCTTTTGAGAGCAAAAATCCCAAAATGCGTTATCCGGTCACGCTGGTGACCCATGCCGTCGGTCTGCTGAAGCGCCTGCTGCCTGGCCGGATGATGGACAAAATTTTACAGGGCTGAGTTGAAGCCACGCGCCACGCCCCCATGTATACCCTAAATAAAAACTCATAACCGGGATAGCCGCATGTCCGTACAGAATATTGTCAACATTACCGAAGCAAACCTGCAGCAGACGCTTGAACAGTCGATGATCAAACCGGTGCTGTTCTATTTCTGGTCTGAGCGTAGTCAGCACTGTCTGGAGCTGACGCCGGTGCTGGAAAAGCTTGCGGCGCAGTACAACGGTCAGTTCATTCTGGCAAAACTGGACTGCGACGCCGAGCAGATGATCGCCTCCCAGTTTGGCCTGCGCGCCATTCCAACGGTGTATCTGTTCCAGAATGGTCAGCCGGTTGATGGCTTCCAGGGGCCACAGCCAGAAGAGGCGATCCGCGCCCTGCTGGATAAAGTGCTGCCGCGTGAAGAAGAGCTGAAAGCGCAGCAAGCGATGGCATTGATGGCTGAAGATAAACATGACGAGGCCCTGCCGCTGTTGAAAGAGGCCTGGCAGTTGTCCGCTCAGGACAGTCAGATCGGCTTACTGCTGGCAGAAACGCTCATTACCTTAAAGCGTTCCGAAGACGCCGAAGGGGTGCTGAAAACCATCCCGCTGCAGGATCAAGACACCCGCTACCAGGGTCTGGTGGCGCAGATTGAACTGCTGAAGCAGGCCGCCGATACGCCGGAAATCCAACAGCTGCAGCAGCACGTTGCCGCCAACCCTGCCGACGCGACGCTGGCCAGCCAGCTGGCTCTGCAGCTGCACCAGGTCGGTCGCAATGAAGAAGCGCTGGACCTGCTGTTCAGCCACCTGAAAACAGATCTGGCGGCCGCCGACGGCCAGGCGCGTAAAATGTTCCAGGAGATCCTGGCGGCACTCGGCACCGGCGATTCTCTGGCATCAACTTACCGTCGCAAGCTGTACGCCCTGCTGTACTGATCCGGTTACTGCCCCGCAGCCCTGCTAATTTTAGCGGGGCTTTTTTACGTCCAACGCCCGTGTGCGCCGTTGATTCGGCGCGAATTTTGCGCTGTTTACCGATATACTAATGAACAATAAACGCGCAATCGTTGTTGCTAAATGGAATGCAAAACAGGAGGTTTTATATGCTCATCGTGATCCCCGTACTGATATTCGTCGCCCTGGTGATTGTTGCCGCCGGGGTCAAAATTGTCCCGCAGGGCTACCAGTGGACGGTTGAACGCTTTGGCCGTTACACCAACACCCTTCAGCCCGGCCTGAGCCTCGTCGTGCCGTTTATGGATCGTATTGGGCGCAAGATTAACATGATGGAACAGGTGCTCGATATCCCATCCCAGGAGGTCATCTCCAGGGATAACGCCAACGTCACCATCGACGCGGTATGCTTTATTCAGGTCATCGACGCGCCGAAAGCCGCCTATGAGGTGAGCAACCTTGAGCAAGCGATTCTGAATTTAACCATGACAAATATTCGTACCGTCCTGGGCTCCATGGAGTTGGATGAAATGCTCTCCCAGCGCGACAGCATTAACACCCGGCTGCTGCATATCGTCGATGAAGCCACTAATCCGTGGGGTATTAAGGTTACCCGCATTGAAATCCGCGACGTACGCCCACCGGCAGAACTGATCTCTTCTATGAACGCCCAGATGAAGGCGGAACGGACTAAACGCGCCTATATTCTGGAGGCCGAAGGGATACGGCAGGCGGCGATCCTGAAAGCCGAAGGGGAGAAACAGTCACAGATCCTCAAAGCCGAAGGTGAACGTCAGTCGGCATTTTTACAAGCTGAGGCCCGCGAACGTTCAGCAGAAGCAGAAGCACAGGCCACCAAAATGGTGTCAGAGGCCATCTCCGCCGGGGATATTCAGGCGATTAACTACTTTGTGGCGCAAAAGTACACCGAAGCGCTGCAAAAAATCGGCTCGGCGGAAAACAGCAAAGTGGTGATGATGCCGCTGGACGCCAGTAGCCTGATGGGTTCGATCGGTGGGATCGCAGAGCTTATCAAAAACAGCGGCAACGAGCGTAAATTATGATCGAGATGATCGCTGCACATCCGCACATCTTCTGGCTGAGTCTCGGTGGCCTGCTGCTGGCAGCTGAGATGCTCGGCGGCAACGGCTACCTGCTGTGGAGCGGTGTGGCAGCAGTGGTCACCGGGCTACTGGTCTGGGTGCTGCCCCTGGACTGGGCATGGCAGGGAACGCTGTTTGCCCTGCTGACCCTGATTGCCGCATGGCTCTGGTGGCGCTGGCTCTCCAGGCAGGTGCGCGCGCAAAAGCCTGCCGATGCGCGACTTAATCAACGCGGGCAGCAGCTTGTCGGGATGCGGTTTACGCTGGACACGAATCTGGTGAACGGTCGCGGCCATATGCGGGTGGGCGACAGTTCGTGGCCAGTCGTTGCCGACGACGACCTCAACGCGGGTACTAAAGTCGAGGTCGTGGCGGTAGAAGGGATCACCCTTCGCCTCAGGGCCTGCTAAACCTCACGCTTGCGATGACAGCAGCCGGAAAGATTGTCGATAATCGGACAGTCGGCGCTGTCATCCCCCGGACAGCTCTCGGCAAGCGCCAGCAGCCGATCGCGCATCGCCTGCAACTCAACAATATGACGTTCGATTTCGGCGACCTTCTCCAGGGTCCGGCTTTTGACATCCGCGCTATGTCGGGCGGGATCGTTAAACAGATCCACCAGATCGCCACACTCATCCAGATTAAACCCCACCTGGCGGGCCTGACGCAGTAGCGTGAGTTCATCAAGGTGCTTTTGCGTATAGCTCCGGTAGCCGTTCTCGCTGCGCAGCGGGGGGGTGACAAGCCCCTTCTCTTCATAAAAACGAATGGCTTTGCTGGTCAGCCCGGTTTTTTTGGCAACATCACTGATATTCACGTTTCCCCCTTGACCTTCCCCTTGATGGAAGGTTTAACCTTTATAACAGTTTGAGGAAAGTGTTCCTACGGTCAATATGTGGCCGGATATTTATAAGGAGTTTTGATATGTCTCACAGCATTAATCTGACGCTCGACGGTCTGTCCTGCGGCCACTGCGTCAAACGTGTCAAAGAGAGTCTGGAACAACGCCCGGACGTCGAACGTGCAGAAGTGACTATTGACCATGCGGTTATCACCGGCAGCGCCAGCGCCGATGCCCTGATCGACACCATCCAACAGGCCGGTTACGGGGCGGAGTTAAGCCACCCAAAGGCTGATCCGCTGACAGCGTCAACAATCCCGTCGGAAGCACTGACAGCGGCCCCTTCTGAGCTTCCGGCAGCTCACGACACCGTTGACAGCCAGCAGCTGTTAATCAATGGCATGAGCTGCGCCAGCTGCGTCACCCGGGTACAGAATGCCTTGCAGGCGGTACCGGGGGTTGCACAGGCACGGGTCAATCTGGCGGAGCGCACTGCGCTGGTGATGGGTAGCGCCTCCGCCTCGGATTTAGTACTGGCGATTGAAAAAGCGGGCTACGGTGCCGAGGCGATAGAAGATGACCTCAAACGCCGCGCGCGCCAGCAGGAAACCGCTATCGCCACCATGAAGCGTTTCCGCTGGCAGGCAATTGTTGCCCTGCTGGTGGGGATCCCGGTGATGGGCTGGGGGATGCTTGGGGACAACATGATGGTCACCGACGACAACCGCAGCCTGTGGCTGGCGATCGGTATTCTCACCCTTGGGGTAATGGTCTTCGCGGGCGGGCATTTTTATACCAGCGCATGGAAAAGCCTTAAAAACCGCACAGCCACCATGGACACGCTGGTGGCGCTGGGCACGGGTGCCGCCTGGCTCTATTCGATGAGCGTCAACCTCTGGCCGCAGTGGTTCCCGATGGAAGCGCGCCATCTCTATTATGAAGCCAGCGCGATGATTATCGGCCTGATTAACTTAGGCCATATGCTCGAAGCGCGGGCCCGCCAGCGCTCCTCAAAAGCGCTGGAAAAATTACTCGATTTAACCCCACCGACCGCCCGGGTGGTGACTGAAAACGGCGAACAAGACGTCCCGCTGGCCGACGTTGAGGTGGGGATGATCCTACGCCTGACCACCGGGGATCGCGTGCCGGTCGACGGGGAGATCGCCCAGGGCGAAGCCTGGCTTGATGAAGCGATGCTGACCGGCGAACCGATCCCGCAGCAGAAAAGCAGCGGGGAGAGCGTCTACGCCGGAACGGTGGTGCAGGATGGCAGCGTGCTGTTCCGCGCCAGCCACACGGGCAGCCACACCACCCTGTCGCGCATTATTCGCATGGTGCGCCAGGCCCAGAGCAGTAAGCCGGAAATCGGCAAACTGGCCGATAAAATCTCTGCCATTTTCGTGCCGGTGGTGGTGGGCATTGCCCTGTTCAGCGCCGCCATCTGGTACTTTTTTGGCCCCGCACCGCAGATTGTTTACACCCTGGTGATCGCCACCACCGTGCTGATCATCGCCTGCCCATGCGCACTCGGGCTGGCGACGCCGATGTCGATTATTTCGGGTGTGGGCCGTGCCGCCGAGTTTGGGGTCCTGGTACGCGATGCCGATGCGCTACAGCACGCCAGCACCCTGGACACGCTGGTGTTCGATAAAACCGGAACCCTCACAGAAGGCAAGCCGCAGGTGGTCGCCGTCAATACGGTGGGCAATCTCAGCGAAGCCGACGCCCTGCGTCTGGCGGCGGCACTGGAACAGGGCTCCAGCCACCCGCTGGCGCGCGCCATCCTCGGCAAAGCCGACGCTGCGGGGTTACCGCAGGTCAACAACTTCCGCACCCTGCGCGGGCTGGGCGTCAGCGGCGAGGCCGACAACCACACCCTGCTGCTGGGCAATCAGGCGCTGCTGGCCGAAAACGGCATTGATACCCGCGCGCTGGATGACGCTTTACACACCTGGGCCGCTCGGGGAGCAACCCCGGTGCTACTGGCAATTGACGGCCAGGCTGCCGCGCTGTTTGCTGTTCGCGATCCGCTGCGTGAGGACAGCGTCGCCGCGCTACAGCGTCTGCACCGCGCGGGCTATCGGCTGGTGATGCTTACCGGCGACAACGCCATTACTGCACAGGCCATCGCTAAAGAGGCTGGTATTGACGAGGTGATTGCGGGCGTGCTGCCGGACGGCAAAGCCGACGCCATTATGAAGCTGCAGGGCGAAGGTCGCCGGGTGGCGATGATCGGTGACGGCATTAACGATGCCCCGGCGCTGGCGCAGGCAGAAGTGGGGATTGCGATGGGCGGCGGCAGCGATGTCGCCATAGAAACGGCGGCGATCACTCTGATGCGCCACAGCCTGACGGGCGTTGCCGACGCGCTCGCGATCTCGAAAGCGACCCTGCGCAATATGAAGCAGAACCTGCTGGGGGCTTTTATCTATAACGCGATTGGGATCCCTGTTGCCGCCGGGATCTTGTGGCCGCTGACCGGCACGCTGCTGAACCCGGTGGTGGCAGGTGCGGCGATGGCGCTTTCCTCCATAACCGTGGTGAGCAATGCCAACCGCCTGCTGCGTTTTAAACCCAAAGCCTAGCCTTTTATCGCAGACAAGGACGTCTTGCACCCCGCCCCCCCACGCGCTAGCATGAATTTTTCCCTTCACGGAGCGCGTATGAGTTTGTTTCATCGTCTAAAAATAGCGTTTCGCGCCCTCTTTCCCCAGCGCTATACCTGGCCGGGGCTCGATATCTCCCTGCCTGGCGGGCAGCATCTGCACCTGGTGGGCAGTATCCATATGGGCACGCGCGATATGTCTCCCCTGCCGCCCGGTCTTATCACCCGGCTGCGCGGGGCGGATGCGCTGATCGTCGAGGCCGATATCTCCGGCGACGAATCGCCTTTCGCTGGCCTTGCGATCCCGCCTCCGCTGAATGAACGTCTCAACCCTGCGCAACTGACTGAACTGGAGCGGTTCGCCGACGAACTGGGATTACCGCTCTCAATGCTGGAGAGTCAGCCGCTATGGCAAATCGCAATGGTGTTGCAGGCCACTCAGGCGCAGCGTCTGGGATTGCGTGGTGAATTCGGGATCGACTATCAGCTGTTGAACGCCGCACGCGCGCAGCAGTTGCCGGTTATTGAGCTCGAAGGGTCCGACAGCCAGATTGCCCTGCTGCGCCAGATGCCGAACGATGGATTATTGTTACTGGAAGATACGCTGACCCACTGGCATACCAACGCCCGTCTGCTGCAAACGATGGTGAGCTGGTGGCTGGAGGCACCGCCCAGCGTCGATAAGCTGGCGCTGCCGGCAACGTTCAGTGAATCGCTGTATGACGTCTTAATGCACGAACGCAATCAGGCGTGGTGTTCAACGCTGCACGCGCTGCCTGCAGGCCGCTACGTGGTGGCCGTGGGAGCGCTGCATTTGTACGGTGAAGGAAATTTGCCGTCGTTGCTGAGATAAAAAAGCGGCCAATATTTCTATTGGCCCGTCAAAGAGGAATTTCATCGTTGTTATTATGCCGGAGGAGACCCCCGGTTGAGCCGATTGTCGCTCAAAGTGACCATCACTGCCAACACTATTGCGCAAGATGGTGCTATTTTTTAGCCACTCCACAGGCGTATGCTTAGGGCGTTTATTGTCTGTGCTAAGAAGGATTGCAATGACTCCCGCCGTTAAATTACTCGAAAAAAACAAGATTTCTTTCCGGGTCCACAGCTACGACCACGATCCCAGCGAAACGAATTTTGGTGATGAAGTGGTGCGCAAGCTGGGACTGAATGCCGATCAGGTTTACAAAACGCTGCTGGTTGCGGTCAATGGTGACATGAAGCACCTCGCCGTGGCGGTGACGCCGGTGGCCGGTCAGCTGGATTTGAAGAAAGTGGCAAAAGCGCTGGGCGCCAAAAAAGTGGATATGGCCGACCCGATGGTGGCGCAGCGCACAACGGGGTATCTGGTGGGCGGTATCAGTCCGCTGGGGCAGAAAAAGCGCCTGCCGACGCTGATTGATGCGCCCTCTCAGGACTTTGACACCATTTTTATTTCGGGTGGCAAGCGCGGGCTGGACATTGAATTAGCCGCCAGCGATCTGGCAAAAATGCTGGATGCGCAGTTCGCGGATATCGCGCGGCGGGAGTAATCAAACGCCCGGTAGCGCCTCGCTACCGGACGTTCACCCCACTACTGCCAGCTCACTTCACCTTTCGGTTCATAGGCATTCACATCCAGCGGAGAGTTCTGCTCGATGTATTGCTTCAGCACTTCGGCATCGATAAAGCCGGTATTCACATAGCCTGGTTTGTCATCCAGATGCGGATAACCATCCCCGCCGGTGGCGTTAAAGCTTAAGGTCGCCATGCGGTAGGTTTTGGCGGGATCAACCGGTTCACCTTTGATCTTCAGGTCGTTGAGCACGCCCTCTTTTGCCACGAAGCTGACGTTTGCAAACTGCGGATAGGCCCCGGAGTCCGGTTTCATCTTCGCCACCGCCGTCAGGTAATCGCTCACCTCTTTCCCGCTCATGTCGGCATACACCACCACGTTGCCGAACGGCTGCACCTTCAGCACATCTTTATAGGTGATATCCCCGCCCTCGATGGAGTCGCGGATACCGCCGCCGCTCATTACCGCAAAGTCAGCGTTAGTGCGCGCCATTTGCGCGGCCAGCAGCAGGTGGCCCATATTGGTCTGTACAAAGCGGACTTTACTGCGATCGCCTTCCAGCCTGCCGGTCAGGGTACCGATCTTCACATCCAGCTGCGCTTTACCTTTGTTCTGGAACGGCGACAGCAGGGAGAGCATCTGCTGGTTTTCGGCGATTTCCGGGGTATAGAGCACGCGCTCGCTCTGCCCGTTGTCGTAGGTGACTTTCTTCTTCAGGTTGACCGGAATCAGCTGGTAATTCACCAGCTTCATCTCGCCGTTGCGGAACTCGAAGTCCGCGCGTCCCACGTATTTGCCCCACTCATGCGCCTGCACAATCCAGATCCCGTTCTGTTTGTCCGGCGCGCAAGGGGTGCCTGGCACGTAATCCGCCTGCTTTTTATTTTCCGACGCCATGCACACCGGATCCTGTGAGTGACCACCCACAATCATCGCCAGCGCGCCCGCTGGCAGGCTGCGTGCCATCTCGACATCCCCCGGCGCGTTCGAGCCATGATCGCCATTATCGTAATGCCCCATATGGGTGGTGGCGATAATCACATCCGGCTTTTCGTTCTGCTGCAATTCCTGGATCACCAGCTTCGCTTCATCCGCCGGTTTACGGAACTCAATATCGGTGAAATATTCCGGGTTGCCGATTTTGGCCGTGTCATCGGTGGTCAGCCCTACCACCGCAATTTTAATATCCTGGCGTTTGAAAATGGCCCAGGGTTTAAATAAGCGCTCGCCGGTACTTTTCTGGTAAATATTGGCGGAGAGGAACGGGAATTTTGCCCACTTTTCCTGCTGGCGTAATACGGTCAGCGGATTATCAAACTCATGGTTACCCACGGCCATCGCATCGTAGCCAATCAGGTTCATGCCACGGAAATCGGGTTCGGCATCCTGCAGATCGGACTCCGGCACACCGGTATTAATGTCGCCGCCGGAGAGTAACAGCACGCTGCCGCCCTTCGCCGCGACCTCTTTACGGATCCCGTCCACCAGCGTCTTCTGCGCCGAGAGGCCATACTCGCCATACTCACTGCGCCAGAAGTGACCGTGATGATCGTTAGTGTGCAAAATGGTGATGTTATAGGTTTTATCTTGTTCCCAGGCTTGCGCAGGCAGGCTAAGCAGCCCGCAGGCCGCTAATATTGCCAGCGCAACGCTACGCTTCATTAACTTCATCTCTTCTCTCCCTGACTCATCGACAAACGCAAAAATTACAATGAGTAACCAGAATAGACAAATATCTTTTCAGAATTGCGACTTTCCTCAAATGTCGGGGAAAGGTATGTTAGTCGGATAATAATTACTCCCTGCACTTCCAATAACAATTAACGTGGTATTTATGGCAATCAGTGAATCTACTCCCCCGGTGTCGGCTGCGAAGCCGCGCACCTCATTTGGTATTCTCGGCGCGATCAGTCTGTCGCATCTGCTTAACGATATGATCCAGTCGCTGATTCTGGCGATCTACCCGCTGCTGCAGTCAGAATTCTCACTGACGTTTGTGCAGATCGGCATGATCACCCTTACTTTCCAGCTGGCGTCGTCATTGCTCCAGCCGGTAGTGGGCTACTGGACGGACAAATATCCGATGCCGTGGTCGCTGCCTGTTGGCATGTGTTTTACCCTCAGCGGGCTGATCCTGCTGGCGATGGCGGGAAGCTTTGAAGGGGTGCTGGTAGCGGCGGCGCTGGTCGGTACCGGTTCATCTGTCTTTCACCCGGAATCGTCCCGTGTGGCGAGAATGGCGTCCGGCGGCCGTCACGGACTGGCGCAGTCTCTGTTCCAGGTGGGCGGTAACTTCGGCAGTTCCCTCGGTCCTCTGCTGGCGGCGGTGATTATTGCCCCATACGGCAAAGGTAACGTCGCCTGGTTTGTACTGGCCGCGCTGCTGGCGATTGTGGTACTGGCGCAAATCAGCCGCTGGTACGCCGCTCAACACCGGGTGAATAAGGGTAAACCCCAGGTTCCGGTGATCAATCCGCTGCCGCGCAACAAGGTCATTCTGGCTGTTAGCATCCTGTTAATGCTCATTTTCTCCAAATACTTCTATATGGCGAGCATCAGCAGCTATTACACCTTTTATCTGATGGAAAAATTCGGATTATCGGTACAAAACGCGCAGTTTCATCTGTTTGCGTTCCTGTTTGCTGTTGCCGCCGGGACGTTTATTGGCGGGCCGCTGGGCGATAAGATCGGGCGTAAATATGTGATTTGGGGCTCTATCCTCGGCGTAGCGCCATTTACGCTGCTTTTACCCTATGCAACCCTGTGGTGGACGGGGGTTTTAACCGTGATCATTGGTTTTATCCTCGCATCCGCGTTTTCGGCCATCCTGGTGTACGCTCAGGAGCTGTTACCGGGCCGTATTGGCATGGTTTCCGGGCTATTTTTCGGTTTCGCCTTCGGCATGGGTGGGCTGGGAGCGGCGGTGTTAGGGCTGGTTGCGGACCATACCAGTATCTTTTTGGTCTACAAAATCTGTGCTTTCCTGCCACTTCTGGGGATGTTGACCATATTCCTGCCTGATAACCGGCATAAAGCCTGATTTATCCGCGGCCAAAGTCTGACTTTGGCCGCAGCCTTTCCTTCTGCCATAAGCCTTTCTTAGCCCCCTTCCTGAAAAATCGTCCTGTTCTCCTTCCGTTTAACGCTTATTGCTGTTTTCTTCAAAATTCAACAATTATTCATAAACATAATCATTAGATTTGTCATAAACTATTACTCGGCTTTTTGGTTTTTTAACCAAAAATGGATCAACACAGCAACGAAAGGAGACGGAATGCATCACGCCACACCGCTTATCACCACCATTGTCGGTGGACTTGTACTTGCATTTATACTCGGCATGCTTGCCAACAAACTGCGTATTTCCCCTCTGGTGGGCTATTTATTAGCAGGTGTGCTGGCCGGTCCGTTTACTCCTGGTTTCGTTGCTGATACCAAACTTGCCCCTGAACTGGCGGAACTTGGCGTGATCCTGCTGATGTTCGGCGTCGGTTTGCATTTCTCCCTGAAGGATTTGATGGCGGTAAAGGCCATCGCCATCCCCGGTGCCATCGCCCAGATAGCCGTGGCGACGTTGCTGGGTATGGCGCTTTCATCAATGCTGGGCTGGCCGCTGATGACCGGTATTGTGTTCGGGCTGTGTCTCTCCACCGCCAGTACCGTGGTGCTGCTGCGCGCGCTTGAAGAGCGGCAACTGATAGACAGCCAGCGCGGGCAGATTGCCATTGGCTGGCTGATCGTCGAAGACCTGGTGATGGTATTAACGCTGGTGTTGCTGCCCGCCGTTGCCGGGATGCTCGAAAAAGACAACGTCGGCTTTGCCACGCTGGCGCTGGATATGGGAATCACCATCGGTAAAGTGGTGGCGTTTATCGCCATTATGATGCTGGTTGGCCGTCGCCTGGTGCCGTGGATCCTCTCCCGCAGCGCCGCCACCGGCTCACGCGAGCTGTTTACTCTCGCCGTGCTGGCCCTGGCGCTGGGTATCGCCTTTGGTGCCGTCGAGCTGTTTGATGTCTCCTTCGCCCTGGGCGCCTTCTTTGCCGGGATGGTACTCAACGAATCTGAACTCAGCCACCGCGCTGCACACGACACCTTACCGCTGCGCGACGCCTTTGCGGTGCTGTTCTTCGTCTCCGTCGGGATGCTGTTCGACCCGCTGGTACTCATCGACCAGCCGCTGGCGGTGCTTGGCACGCTGGCGATCATCATCTTCGGTAAGTCGGTCGCGGCCTTTTTCCTGGTGCGTCTGTTCGGCCACTCGCCGCGTACTGCCCTGACCATCGCCGCCAGCCTCGCCCAGATTGGTGAGTTTGCCTTTATCCTCGCCGGACTGGGGATGGCGCTGAACCTGCTGCCGCAGGCGGGACAAAACCTGGTGCTGGCGGGAGCGATCCTGTCGATTATGCTCAACCCGGTGCTGTTCGCGCTGCTGGAGAAATACCTCGATAAAACCGAAACCCTCGAAGAGCAGACCCTGGAAGAGGCCATCGAGGAAGAGAAGCAGATCCCGGTGGATATCTGCAACCATGCGCTGCTGGTCGGCTTTGGCCGGGTTGGTAGCCTGCTGGGGGAGAAGTTAATGGCTCAGGGCATTCCGCTGGTGGTGATTGAGACCTCTCGCACCCGCGTGGATGAGCTGCGCGAGCGCGGCGTTCGTGCAGTGCTGGGCAATGCGGCGAATGAAGAGATTATGGAGCTTGCGCACCTAAACTGCGCGCGCTGGCTGCTGCTGACCATCCCCAATGGCTATGAGGCCGGTGAGATTGTGGTCTCCGCCCGCGAGAAATTCCCGCACCTGGAGATTATCGCCCGGGCGCATTATGACGACGAAGTGGAATACATTATCGAGCGCGGCGCCAACCAGGTAGTGATGGGCGAACGTGAGATTGCCAATACCATGCTGTCGCTGCTGGAGAAACCGCCGGTTGAAGAGGCGGTGACGGGTTAAAAATAGTGCGGTCTGGGCCCCTCACCCCGGCCCTCTCCCCATAGGGGAGAGGGTGTTCGATGTTCGGTCAGGGTGAGGGGTCTTCTGTTATCTGGCCCAGTACGACTCTTCCAGACTGTCTTCTCTTTCCGGCAGACCACGCGTTAAGCGCGGCGAGTGCTGGTTAAGCACCTGATAACTCACGCGGTTCGCGTATTTGCATACCTGCGCCAGTGACGAGTAGGTCAGCCAGGAGAACGTGTGTTTGCTGGAGTTAGGCACGTTGGTGCGGTGGAAGGCATTCGCGGTGATATCGTGCAGCAGCGCCGCCAGCGCACCGTCTCCTGCGCCATTGGTGTTCATAATCTTCTCTGGCCCGCCCATGTACGGGGCGATATGCGAGAAGATGCGCAGCGGATTCTGACAATCTTTGTGGCGCATCGCGCGACTGAACTCAAACTGGTTGAACTCGGCGATGGCACCTGGCAGCAGCGGGTGCTGGGTTTTGCGTTTGGCTTCTTCTTCGGTGAAGCCCGCCATATATAAGCCCACCGGCCCGGCGGTGCAGAGCACCAGATCGACCCAGTCCAGCGCTTTATCAGACGCCAGCAGCGGATCGCTCTCCCCGGTCAGGGCTTCGGCCTCTTCTTCGTTCATTGCCAGAATGGAGACGTGCTCTTTCAGGAACGCCTGCCACCACTCGGGGTTATCGGCGATCACAAATTTCGTCCCCAGCGTCAGCACCACCGGCACATTGTATTTTTTCGCGTATTCCACCGCCTTCATGGTCGCTTCCGGCATCGGCTCGCCCGGTTTACAGCGCACCAGATAGGAGGTCAGCACCAGCGCTGAGGCACCGGCAATCACCTCTTCCGGAATGCTGTCGGCGCGCAGCTTGTTCATATGGCCCGGGCTGATGGCGAAGGTTCGCTCCCCGGATTCACCGATCAGCGTAAAGCAGCGGCCAATTGCCCCGTCCACGCCCTGCAGGTAGTTCAGATCCGTGCGGCTGGAGGTGTTGCACAGATAGCGGTAAGCGTAGCCGCCAATTTCAATGTTGCTGCACATAACGCCCAGCAGCACCGAGCGGTCATCAGCCAGTACCGAGTAGTTGTGCATGGTATTGCCGATGGTGCCACCGGCAAACTGATGGGTGATGAGGTTTTCACGCACCAGCTCCTGATACAGCGCTTCCGCCACATCGTCTTCAATCACCAGTGAGTGCCCGGCGCTCAGGCCATAGCGTGCGACAAACGCATCGTCCACTTTTGCTTCAATATCCACCAGCGTCTGATCGATACCCACTACCCAGGCGGCATTGGTCTCATTCTCCGGCTGAATTTGTTGCAGCAGCGGATCGCGGGCGTTAACGGGAAAGTAGTGTTTAGATTTGCGTTTACCGGGAAATTTCATGTTCTGGGCTACGAGTGACGGATGGGCCGGAAATGGTAGCACAAATCCGGCCTGTCGCGCGATCAGCGGCTGTTGGTGACCAGGGACACCATCATCTCGATATGTTCAGGGTCGTCGTTCAGCGCCGGGATATACTCGTACTTTGTCCCGCCGGCTTCGAGGAAGAATTCCCGGTTTTGCACCGCAATCTCTTCCAGCGTTTCCAGACAGTCCGCTGCAAAGCCCGGCGACATCACCTGGATATGCTTTACGCCCTTCTCACCCAACATTTTAAGGGTTTCATCGGTATAAGGTGTCAACCACGGCTCGCGACCAAAGCGTGACTGGAAGGTCATCATCACCTTCTCGGGAGGCAGCCCCAGCGCGGACACCAGCTCACGCGTAGTATCGCGACAGCGCTGCGGATAATCGTCCCCTTCATTGGCAAATCTCTGCGGGATACCGTGGTAGGAAAGCAGCAGCAGATCCGGCTCGCCGTGTTTCGCAAAGGACGCGCGCGCGCTGCTGGCAAGGGCATTGATATACATTTCGTTATCCGCGTAGTCGCGAATAAAGGTCACAGCAGGAATACGGCGACGGGTTGCCAGAATGCGCGCCAGTTCATCCCAGACCGCGGCCACGGTGGAACAGGAGTATTGCGGATAGAGCGCCAGCACCACGATATGGTCCACGCCTTGCGCCAGCAGTTCATTAACCGCACTTTCCAGCGAGGGTTTGCCGTAGCTCATTCCCAGCACCACCGGCATATCCGGCAGACGGGCGGCCAGCGCTTTTTCCTGGCGGCGGCTGTAAACCATCAGCGGCGAACCTTCATCCATCCAGACCGACTGATACAGTTTTGCCACGCGCGGGGAACGGATCGGCAGGATCACACCGCGCAGCAAGGGCCACCACAGCAGGCGCGGGGTATCCACAACGCGTGTGTCGCTCAAAAACTGGCGCAGATAACGGCTAACCGCTGCGGAGGTGGGGGCTTCGGGGGTACCTAAATTGGCAAGCAGGATGCCGGTTTTCGCCTGACTCATTCACGCCTCATAACCATTTGACTGGCTGATAATTGTATCTGAAAAGCGCGTAAACGGAACCAATTGCAGCGAAAGGAGAAATGGGAATTTTTCTCACCCGGATAGCCGGGTGAGAAAGGTGCGATTAGCCGAGGATTTTTTCCAGCTCTGCACGGACTTCAGCAACCGGCTTTGTACCGTCTACTTTTGCGTATTGGGTGTTACCCGCCTGCGCTTCTGCAGAGTAGTAGCCGATCAGCGGCGCGGTCATCTGATGGTATTCCACCAGGCGTTTACGCACGGTCTCTTCCTGATCGTCTTTACGCGTGGACAGCTCTTCGCCGGTCACGTCGTCTTTACCTTCCACCTTCGGCGGATTGAATTTGATGTGGTAAACGCGGCCAGAAGCAGCATGTACGCGACGACCAATGATGCGATCGACGATCAGCTCATCTGGTACATCAAACTCCAGCACGTAATCCACGTTGATGCCCGCTTCTTTCATGGCGTCAGCCTGCGGAATCGTACGCGGGAAGCCGTCCAGCAGGAAACCGTTGCGGCAATCTTCCTGCGTAATGCGTTCTTTAACCAGCGCGATAACCAGCTCATCGGTCACCAGTTTGCCGGCGTCCATGATGTCTTTTGCCTGTTTGCCCAGCTCAGAGCCAGATTTAACAGCGGCACGCAGCATGTCACCCGTAGAGATTTGCGGAATACCGTATTTCTCCATGATGAACTGAGCCTGAGTTCCTTTACCCGCGCCCGGAGCGCCAAGCAGAATAATACGCATTGCGAAAATCCCCTCAAAAGTTGGTTCAATTTTTCAAAAGCGCTAAACAATACCATCAAGACGGGTATGGCTCAAGAAAGGCGGGGAGGCTGAAACGGTTAATGAGGGGAATATATTAGAGGATGCGGCCTGAATGCCCTCACCCCGGCCCTCTCCACAGGGGAGAGGGTTAGGGTGAGGGGTGTTGTTGGGTCTTACGCCAGCAGCAGCGCGTTCACGCGCTTAATGAACTGGTTTGGATCTTCCAGCGTGCCGCGCTCGGCCAGCAGGGACTGATCCAACAGCAGCTCGACCCACTCGGCGAAGCGAGCTTCGTCCTGGGTTTCTGCCGCACGTTTCACCAGCGCGTGATCCGGGTTCAGCTCAAAGATGTACTTCACTTCCGGTACGCTCTGGCCCGCCGCGGCGAACAGCTTCGCCATCTGGGTGCTCATCTCGTCAGAATCGGTGGTGACGATGGCTGGCGTGTCGGTCAGACGATGAGTGAAACGCACCTCTTTCACGCGCTCGCCCAGATGGGTTTTCACGCGCTCAACGAACGGCTCAAGGGCTTTTTCCGCCTCTTTCGCGGTTTCGTCCACTTCGTCCGCCAGCTTGTCGATGGATTCATCGGCTTTCGCCACAGACTGGAATGACTTGCCGCTGAACTCGGTCAGGTAGTTCATCATCCACTCATCGATGCGATCGGAAAGCAGCAGCACTTCGATGCCTTTCTTACGCAGCAGCTCCAGATGCGGGCTGCTCTTCGCCGCAGCATAGCTGTCTGCGGTGATGTAATAGATCTTCTCCTGCCCTTCTTTCATGCGCCCGATGTACTCTTCCAGCGACACGGTCTGCTCGGCAGAGTCGGTGTGGGTGGAGGCAAAGCGCAGCAGTTTGGCAATCGCTTCAACGTTGGCTGAATCTTCTGCCGGGCCCTCTTTCAGTACCAGACCGAACTGTTTCCAGAAGGTGAGGTATTTTTCCGCGCTCTCTTTCGCCAGCTTATCCAGCATCTGCAGCGCACGTTTGCTCAGGGCGGTACGCAGATTGCGAGTGACGGTGCTGTCCTGCAGGATCTCACGGGAGACGTTCAACGGCAGATCGTTAGAATCGATCAGGCCGCGTACAAAGCGCAGGTAGTTCGGCATGAACTGCTCGGCTTCGTCCATGATGAACACGCGCTGGACGTACAGCTTCAGGCCGTGCTTGTGATCGCGGTTCCACATATCCCACGGCGCCTGCGCCGGGATGTACAGCAGGCTAGTGTACTCCTGCTTCCCTTCCACACGGTTGTGGCTCCAGGTCAGCGGATCGGTAAAGTCGTGGGCGATGTGCTTATAGAACTCGTTGTACTCGTCGTCTTTGATTTCAGACTTGTTACGCGTCCACAGCGCCTGGGCCTTGTTGATCTTCTCCCAGGAAAGCACGGTTTCACCGTCCTGCTCTTCCTGTTTTTCGATTTCGACCGGCAGGGCGATATGGTCAGAATATTTGCTGATGATGGAGCGCACGCGCCAGTCGTTGAGGAAATCGTCTTCCCCTTCGCGCAGGTGCAGGGTGATCTCGGTGCCACGATCCGCTTTGGTGATGTCGGCAACAGTGTATTCACCTTCGCCGTGGGATTCCCAGAACACGCCGCTTTCAGCGTCTTCGCCCGCTGCACGGGTGCGTACGGTCACTTTATCCGCCACGATGAATGCGGAATAGAAGCCCACGCCAAACTGGCCAATCAGCTGGCTGTCTTTCGCCTGATCGGAACCCATCGATTGCAGGAACGCTTTGGTGCCGGATTTGGCGATGGTGCCGAGATGGTCAATGACCTCATCGCGGGTCATCCCGATCCCGTTATCAGCGATAGTCAGGGTGCGGTTCTCTTTATTAAAAGAGACGCGCACGCGCAGATCGCCGTCACCTTCATAGAGCTCTGGCTTAGAGAGCGCACGGAAACGCAGCTTATCTGCCGCATCAGAGGCGTTAGAGATAAGCTCACGCAGGAAGATTTCTTTATTGGAATAAAGAGAATGGATCATCAGGTGCAGAAGTTGTTTAACTTCTGACTGGAAACCGCGGGTTTCTTGTCCTTTCATACTAAGTCGACCTCAACAATGCCATTTAATGGGGTTTAAAAGCGTTGAGGGAGAGATGGGGATAGAGGGGAAACTTTTCAAGCGGAGGCCGTGAAAGCAGCCTCCGTTTGTTCAGAAAATAAGCTTGTGACGCCCGGCCAGCGAGTGCGACAGCGTGGTGCCGTCGACCATTTCCAGCTCGCCGCCCACCGGAACGCCGTGGGCAATTCGGCTGGCCGCCACGCCATACTGCGCGCATAGCTCACCGATATAGTTGGCGGTCGCCTCCCCTTCTACCGTCGGGTTGGTGGCGAGGATCACCTCGGTCAGCGTTTCGGCTTCCAGCCGTTGCTCCAGCCGGTCAAGACCGATGTCGTCCGGGCCAATACCGTCCAGCGGCGAAAGATGCCCCATCAGCACAAAATAGCGGCCAGAAAACTGCCCGGTCTGTTCGATGGCGTAGATGTCCGCCGGACTCTCCACCACGCAGATCTGACCGTTTTCCTGACGACGCGGATTGGTGCAGATGTTGCACACGTCCTGTTCGGTAAAGGTGCGGCAATCGGCACAATGACCGATTTCTGACATGGCGCGGGTCAGCGCCTGCGCCAGGCGCATTCCGCCGCTGCGATCGCGCTGCAACAGGGTAAACGCCATGCGCTGCGCTGATTTCGGGCCAACGCCCGGCAGGCAGCGCAGCGCTTCCATTAGCTGCGTAAGCAGCGGACTGGTTTGCATCAGAACGGCATCTTAAAGCCCGGTGGCAGCTGCATTCCGGAGGACACAGACGCCATTTTCTCTTTTTGCGTTTCGTCGATACGACGCGCAGCATCGTTGAATGCAGCAGCAACCAGATCTTCCAGCATGTCTTTGTCGTCTTCGAACAGGCTTGGATCAATCTCCACGCGACGGCAGTTATGCGCGCCGTTGATGGTGACTTTGACCAGACCTGCGCCCGATTCGCCAGTCACTTCCAGCTGTGCGATCTCTTCCTGCATCTTCTGCATTTTGTCTTGCATCTGCTGGGCCTGTTTCATCAGGTTACCCAGACCGCCTTTACCACCAAACATAGGCTTCTCTCTTCAGTCACGTTACAGATAACAACCGTAAGTCAGACTCACGATCAAATGGGGCGAATACTCTCTTCATCCAGATCTGCATCAAAATAGCGCTGCAGGGTCTGAATGTTATTATCCGCGATAATGGACTCACGCGCCTGCGCGAGCTTCTCTTCATAAATGGCCTGACGCCACTCAAGCGGCGTTCGCACCGCCGGATTATCATCTTCTATGATAGTCAATTCAACCGGTGCCCCCCGTAATGTACCAAGCGCCTCGGTCAGCACCTGCTGCGCGCTCGCCGAATTCAGGTGGCGCTGGCCCGAGCGCAAATGCAGGCAGACACGATTGCCTTCCTGCTCGCACCAGGCGTTCAGCGCGACCTGTTCCACCAGTTTAGGGAGCTTCAGCTGGCTGACCTCAGCCGCCCAGGCGTCGCGTTCCAGCGACTCTTCGGCAAGCTTAGCGGACAGCTCCGGCGTCTTCTCATGCTCCAGCGCTTTTTTCAGCGCCTTCGGCGTGGTGATTTCCACCTTGACCGCTTCGGCCGGGGCGGTGGATTTCCAGCGATACGCCTCTTTCTTCACCGGAGTCTGTGGCTCAGAAGGGCTTGTCGCGGCACGCGACTGGACGCGATCCGAGACCGATGCCAGACGTTCAAGCGCAGCGTTATTTACCGGCCGCGCTCTGCCTGGCGCTGCCGGTTCACTCTTTTTTGGCTTGGGTGCTCCCTGCGCGCGCTGAAGCTGATTGCGGGCGGCGAGCACCTGGCTGGTGGCATCCGACAGCGGCACATCATGGCGCGGTGGCGGCGTACTCTGCTGGGCAGGCACCTGCATCGGCGTCAACACCGCCGTGGGGGCGACCGGGGCGAATGACTGTGGTTGAACCTCGGGCTCAGGCAGCGGCATTCGCGGATGGAACGCCAGCGCACGCAGCAGGGCCATTTCAACGCCCATACGTCGGTCCGGTGCGAACGGCAGCTCCTTGCGACCCATCAATAAGGTTTGATAGTAGAGTTGCACATCCGTTGGCGGAATGGTTCGCGCCAGCTCGCGCATCCGCTGTTCAATCGCGGCAATATCGGCGCCGAGTGCTGCCGGCGAGAGCTGTACCATCGCAATACGGTGCAGCAGGCTCAGCATCTCAACCAGCAGAGCTTCCCACTCGATGCCGCGTGAGGCTGCAGCATCCACTAACGTCATCACGCGCTCGCCGTTGGCCTCGACCACCGCCTCAATCAGCGACAGCGCCTGATCGTCATCCAGGGTGCCAAGCATAGTGCTGACCGCAAGCGTAGAGAGCACACCGTCACCGCTGGCAATCGCCTGATCGGTGAGGCTGAGCGCATCGCGCAGGCTGCCGTCGGCCGCGCGGGCCAGTAGCTGCAGGGCACGCGGCTCGTGCGTCACCTGCTCTTCATTAAGAATATGCTCGAGCTGATCGCGGATCTGCCCGACGTCCAGCGCCTTCAGATGGAACTGCAGGCAGCGGGATAAAATGGTGACCGGCAGCTTTTGCGGATCGGTTGTCGCCAGCAGGAATTTAACGTGCGCAGGCGGCTCTTCCAGCGTTTTCAGCAGGGCATTAAAGCTGTGGCGGGACAGCATGTGCACTTCGTCGATCAGATAGACCTTAAAGCGGCCGCGTGCCGGCGCGTACTGGACATTATCCAGCAGATCGCGGGTATCTTCGACTTTGGTGCGTGAGGCGGCATCGATCTCAATCAGATCGACAAAGCGCCCCTGCTCGATTTCACGGCAGTTGTCACACACGCCACACGGCGTCGCGGTGATCCCGCTTTCGCAGTTAAGGCCTTTCGCCAGCAAACGGGCAATAGAGGTTTTACCGACGCCACGGGTGCCGGAAAAAAGATAAGCGTGATGGATACGTCCTAGCGATAAGCCGTTCGCCAGGGCGGTCAGCACATGTTCCTGGCCGACAACGTCAGCAAAGGTTTGGGGTCGCCATTTTCGGGCTAACACCTGATAACTCATGGGCGGGCTCTGCAACGCTGGAAGGTGGATAATCAGGGGGTAATGCTAACACAACCTCACCCGTTGGGCGAGGTTGTGGGAGGGGGATTAATGTCCCGGGAAAGGCACGAGGCTGTAGCTGGTGATGCCCTGTTTTTCCAGGCGCTGTTCGCCGCCCAGATCGAACAGGTTAATGATGAAGGCCGCGTCGGTCACTTCGCCACCCAGACGACGGATCAGCTTAACGGTGGCTTCAATGGTGCCGCCCGTTGCCAGCAGATCGTCAACCACCAGCACTTTATCGCCAGGCTGGATCGCATCGATGTGGATCTCCAGCTGATCGGTGCCGTATTCCAGCTCGTAGCTTTCAGCGATGGTTTCACGCGGCAGTTTACGCGGCTTGCGCACCGGCACAAAACCGACACCCATTGCCAGCGCTACCGGCGCCCCAAACAGGAAGCCACGCGCTTCGGTGCCAACCACTTTGGTGATCCCGGCGTCCTTATAACGCTCAACCAGCAATTCAATGCTGAGAGCATACGCTTTCGGGTCTTCCAGCAAGCTGGTGACATCGCGGAAAAGAATACCCGGCTTCGGATAATCCTGGATGCTTTTGATGCTGTTTTTAAGATATTCAAGCTGCTGCGCAGTTGCGGTCATAAGTGTGTGCCTGATGAAAACGGTGTTGCTCACGGAGCGCATAACGGTTGGGTCAAAGTAACATTTGTTTAACCTTTAACCAGCCGCACCCGTGCTCGAAAACGGTCGAATTTACTGGCTGCGCACGAGAATTGCAACAGCCATTCTACGGATTATGACTTTTGTTGCTTTTCATCAACCACCGGGATACGCCACATGAAAATCAGCAGGCAGCCAAGGCACACCAGCAGCAGGATCCGCACCCACAGGATGTGAACCAGCCATAATGAGATGGCGAAGGTCACGAGGATCAGCGCAATCGCGCGCGGCTTGGCCCCGGGCGGCATGGCCCGGTACTGCTGCCAGTGGCGCAGATAGCCGCCAAACCACGAGCGATGCACCAGCCAGTGGTGAAAACGCGGCGACGAGCGGGCAAAGCACCAGGCCGCCAGCAGGATGAAGGGTGTGGTCGGCAGAAGGGGCAATACGACGCCCAGCGTGCCAAGCACTACCGCAAGCCAGCCAATGATGATTAAAATAGTACGCTGCATAATGCGAATCGTTATCAAACTGAACGGCTACTGTACCACTGGAGAGCGGATTGAAAACAGCCTTGCTTTTACAGACGCTGCAAAATCAGCTGACGGCCCTGCGAACGCAGGCCGCCCCGTTGATGCAGCACGCAACCCTGAAGCCGCGTTTTGACCGGCAGCTGTTCCGCACCCGCAGCACCGTAATGAAAGATTATCTGGATGAAGCCCAGCACAATCTTGATGAACTGGGCCACGCGGTAGAAAAATCGCAGACTGAGCAGGTCGCCTGGCTGGCGACCCATCTGGCAGAGCAGATTGCCGCCCTGCACCGGGAGATCGCCGCCTGGCCGCTGCGCCTCTGGGACAGCGCCTCTGCGGGGGCAATAAAATGGCAGCGCAAGCGCCTGGAGCATCAGGAGTTTGAACGTCGGCTAGGTGAAATGAAAGAGGAACGCCAGATGAAGCTGAACCAGACCGACACTTTGGAAGATCAGCAGCGACTGATGCGTGAAATCACCGCCCTCGACGGCCGCCTTGAACGCTGCCGTAAAGCACTGGATGATATTGAGCGCGTGATTGCGCGTATGACCCGTTAACTGGAGAACATGATGTCACTGGAAAATGCCCCGGACGAGGTCAAGCTGGCCGTCGATTTAATTATGCTGCTGGAAAACCACGATTTACCGGCCGAGACGGTATTGAAAGCGCTGGAGATTGTGAAGCGGGATTTTGAAGGGAAACTCCCCTCACCTCTGCCCTCTCCCTAAAAGGGAGAGGGCGAAAAGCAGACCGGTGATAATCTTTCAGCCTGCTCCAGACGGTTCCCTCTCCCTTTAAGGGAGAGGGTTAGGGTGAGGGTCATCGCCCTTAACCTCGCGCTTCACTTCCGTATGCTCATCACCCTTTTCATTGCGCAGGTGAACTTCAAGCTGGTTAAAGGCGATGTTAATGTCGTTTTCACGGCACAGACGCTCGATGGTGCGGTTCAGCTCGTCCACCGTGTAGCTGCGATCGCGCAGTTCACGCACGTACAGGCGCAGCTCATGATCTAAGGTGCTCGGCCCGAAGGTGGTGAAGAACACCGCCGGTTCCGGATCGTGCATCACCTTTGGATGCTCACTTGCCGCCTGCAGCAGGATTTTTTTCACTTTATCCAGATCGGAACCGTAGGCCACGCCGAGACGGATCACCACGCGGGTGATGGTATCGGAGAGCGACCAGTTGATCAGGCGCTCGGTCACGAATGCTTTGTTCGGGATGATCACCTCTTTACGATCGAAGTCAGTGATGGTGGTCGCACGGATGCGGATCTTGCTGACGGTCCCGGAGAAGGTTCCGATGGTCACCGTATCGCCGATTCGCACTGGACGTTCGAACAGGATAATCAGACCGGAGACGAAGTTACCGAAGATCTCCTGCAAGCCAAAACCAAGGCCGACCGACAGCGCCGCGGCCAGCCACTGCAGTTTATCCCAGGAGACCCCGAGTGAGCCGAAAACGGTCATCGCGCCCGTCACCAGAATCACATAGTTGAGGATGGTGGTAATGGCGTAGGATGCCCCCTGACGCATGTTCAGGCGTGAAAGCACCAGCACTTCCAGCAGGCCCGGTAAGTTGCGGATCAACGCCCAGGCGACCATCGACGAGACCAGCGCGAACAGCAGGCTGCCCATAGTGACGTTTTTCACCACCGCGGCGCCCGCTTCGGTGCCGTTGTAGTGCCACAGGGTAATACTGTCGAGATAGGCAAAAACGGTGATTAAATCAGACCAGATAGCCCAGAACAGCACGCCAAATAACGCTACCATTACCAGCATGGTAATACGCAGCGTCTGCTGGTTAACCTGCTCCAGGGCGATGGTTGGCTCTTCCTGCGGCTCTGCGCCTTCTGCCCCCTCTTTCACCATATTCTGCCGACGCGCGAGCGCACGGCGGTAGGCAATACGACGGGCCGCCACGCTAAGGCCGCGTAGTACGGTCTGGTACAGCAGGTTCCAGATGATCACCAGGTAGACGGTTTCAATCCAGCGGCCCGACAGGCGTAACGTGGTATAGAAATAGCCCGTTGCCGTCAGGATCATCAGCGCCAGCGGAATGATTGACAGGATAGTCACCGTCGCCAGGCGGATGGTATGGGACTCTTTATCACGCCAGCTGTCGCGGCACATCGGCCACATCAGGACGCTAATCAGCAGCAGGTTCAGCAGGATGACAAACTGCCCCAGAACGTCGTCCATCAGATGCAGCGGAGAAAGTTCCGACACCACCGACCAGAAGTGAAGCGGCAATAGCGCCAGGCTGACGCGCACAATCTGGCGCCGCCAGTGGCTGGTCAGTTGGGCAGGCATATTGAAGTGGCTTACCGCCACGCCGTCTTTTTCCAGCACTTTCCAGCACAGGCCGAAGACCAGCCAGAACAGCGCCAGCTTCTTGCTGAAGGCCCACAGCAGATCGCTGATGTTGAGCTGCATGGTCAGCAGGATCAGCCCCGCCGCCAGTATCAGCAGGCACACCGGCATGGCGCGGATCAGATCGATAAGGATGGCTTTCGGGGTATGAAGCTGACTGTCGTTACGCAACTGCCCCACTTCATTTGCCAGCTTCGCCTGGTACTTTCGCAACCAGCCGAGACGCCAGCGGATCAGGCCAGCAATCAGCAGCAGCGGCAAACCGGCCAGGAACGCAATTGCCACCGCAGGGCCTGCTTTTTCCCAGTTAACGGTGATTTTCATCGCTTTAATCTGGTCTTTCAGCATACCCGGGAAGGATTTAATCCAGTCCCAGTCCATCGGTTTGTTGCTGTTAACCCAGAAGATTTGCTGGGTCAGGATCTCCTGCAGGCTTTTGGAAACGCTCACCAGTTGCTGCTGGTTGATCTGCAGGTTGATGGCCATCATCAGCTGGTTGCCGAGCTGTTTGTTCAGCTGATCCAGCAGCTCACGACGCATATCCACCACCTGCAACAGCGCATCGTGGACTTCATCATTCACATCGCTGGCGTGCCCTTCTTCTACTTTGGCGACAAAGGCATCGCTCTGGAACATCTCGTCGCGCTGCTGGTTGACCTCAAACTGTTCAAGACGCAAGTCCGCGATGCGGTTGGTCATATCCTCCAGCTCATCGGCAGAAGGTAATATCTGCTGCTGTTGATACAGGATACGCGACAGCAGCAGGCTGCCTTTCAGCACCGCGATCTGCTCTTTAATATTGCGTTCAGACTGCAGAGCACGATCCAGCCAGTTTTTGACCTTGATGTTCTGCTGAACCAGGGTGTTGCCGTTTTCTGTCGCCGTAATCAAACGTTGGCTAAGCTGATGGTTAACGTCCAGCTCTTGCTTCACCAGTGGATTTTGCTGAATACGCGCGGTTTCGTCCGGGTTAACGGCCTCCTGCGCGGTTTTCTCCGTCAGGGTAAGCCGCTTGCTGTTGACCGCTTCCTGCAGCAGCTGCAGCTGGTGCTCAAGGCGGTTAATATTGGCGGTGACATAATCGCGCTGTTTTTGCAGGGTATCCTGCAGCACGGTATTGCCTTCCAGGCTCTTACGCTGCTGGTCAATTTGCGCGTTAAGCAGCAGTTGCTGAGTGAGCAGGAGCGTTTGCTGGGTCGGGCGCAGGGCGGCTTCGCCCGCAGAGGTGCCATTCAGGCGGTTACGGATCTGCTGCAGCTGTTGAGACGCGGTGTACATCGCATTCTGCACGCGCTCGGGCTGCGTTTGCAGAGAGACCAGTTGGCTGTTGTAGGTCGCAAGATCGCTTTGTGCGTTTTGCAGATCATCCAGCACCTGCGTCACCCGCGATTCGAGCTGGCGTAGCGACAGTGTTGCCAGCGTTTTGCGCGTTTCATCGTCGTTATCCACATCACCCAGGGCGTTCAGGCTATCAGTTGCCTTACGCATGGCTTCGGGTGCCTGCGCCACTTTCTGGCGCAGCTGGGTGGTTTCGGCTTTGATGCGCTCAAGCTTATCGAGCGTTTCCAGGGTCTCAGTAAGATCCTGCTGAATCAGTTTATCCTGGGGATTAAGCTCTTTTTGTTTGCTCAGCGCATCGAGCTGGGTTTGCACGTCTGCACGCGTTGGCGTGTCATTGGCATTATCAGCACGGGCAAACGCGGCAGGCGCCGCCATAAAACTGAGAAAAAAGAGAAAAATAAGAATAAATATAGGATGCTGTCTGTGTGTGTAGTGCGACATAGTTATAAGTAATTTGTGTGATGAATGACCAAAGAGACCGGCGTGAAGAATATCACGGCGGCCAGGTGCAAAATAGCATCAACTGTTGGGTCCAGGACAATTCCTGGGCGATCAGGCAGAGGGCGAATCGGACGGGGCGCGCAGGGTTGGGCAAAGCTGATACATTTCAAGCAGGATAGCCACGTAGTCGCGGGCTTCGCGGTGCAGATCGAACGACTGCGGGGCAAACAGCCAGTTTTCCATAATGCCGGAGATATAGCTGCGCATCAGGATCGCCGCGCGGCGGGTGAGCAAATTGGCCGGCAGCATCCTGGCTTTTATACAGTGCATCAACGTTTGTTCAATACGATCGTAACTTTCCAGACATAAACTGCGCTGCGCCTGTTGCACGATCGCCATCTCTCCGACAAACTCGCATTTGTGGAAAATAATCTCCATCATCAGACGGCGGCGCTCTTCAATAACAGTCGCCTCAAGGATATAGACCAGAATTTCTCTCAAAACTGAGAGTGGATCGTCAGGGAATTTTGCCCGATACTCAGTCTCGAGATCCCCAAGACTGGATTCTGACAGCTCCCAAATTTCACTAAATAAATCAGACTTATTTTTGAAATGCCAATAAATCGCACCGCGGGTTACGCCAGCAGCCTGAGCAATCTGCGCCAGTGAGGTCGAAGAGACACCCTGTTGCGAAAACAAGCGCATAGCAACATCAAGAATGTGCTGGCGTGTCTCAAGTGCTTGTTGTTTGGTTTTTCGTGCCATACGTGGGTGAATTTACGGGAGTCAGATTTACATACATTTATGAATGTATGTACCATAGCACGACCATAATTTAAACGCAGCAATGGGTTTGTGGACTTTTGATCCATTGATCAATTTGAAATCGGAAACTCGAGGTTTACATATGAACAAAAACAGAGGGTTAACGCCTCTGGCGATCGTTCTGATGCTCTCAGGCAGCTTAGCGCTTACAGGATGTGACGAGAAACAGGCTCAACAAGGAGCGCAGCAGGTGCCAGAAGTTGGCGTTGTAACGCTCAAAACCGAACCTCTCCAGATAACGACAGAATTACCCGGCCGTACCAGCGCTTACCGCATCGCGGAAGTGCGTCCTCAGGTGAGTGGCATCATCCTGAAACGTAACTTCACCGAAGGTGGCGATGTTAAAGCGGGCGACTCCCTGTATCAGATTGATCCAGCAACCTATCAAGCCTCGTATGAAAGTGCGAAAGGCGATCTGGCTAAAGCCCAGGCGGCGGCAAAGATTGCGCAGTTGACGGTTAACCGCTATCAAAAACTGTTGGGTACGCAATACATCAGCCAACAGGAATACGATAGTGCTCAGGCAGATGCACAGCAGGCTAACGCTGCCGTTACCGCAGCGAAAGCCGCAGTTGAAACCGCACGTATTAACCTGGCCTACACCAAAGTGACCTCGCCAATTAGTGGCCGCATTGGTAAATCGTCCGTTACCGAGGGTGCGCTGGTGCAAAACGGCCAGACCAACGCGCTGGCAACCGTGCAGCAGTTGGACCCGATTTACGTTGACGTGACCCAGTCCAGCAACGATTTCCTGCGTCTGAAGCAGGAGCTGGAGAGCGGTAAGCTGAAGCAGGAGAACGGTAAAGCGAAAGTGGAACTGGTCACCAGCGATGGCATCAAGTTCCCACAAGCGGGCAGCCTTGAGTTCTCCGACGTTACTGTCGATCAGACGACCGGCTCCATTACCTTACGCGCGATCTTCCCGAATCCGGATCATACGCTGCTGCCAGGTATGTTTGTTCGCGCCAGCCTCGAAGAAGGGACGAACCCAACCGCACTGCTGGTTCCTCAGCAGGGTGTCACCCGTACACCGCGTGGCGAAGCCAGCGCCATGGTGATCGGCGCTGAAGATAAAGTCGAAGTTCGCCAGATCACGGCAACCCAGGCGATTGGCGATAAATGGTTAGTGACCGATGGTCTGAAAGATGGCGATCGCGTCATCATTACCGGATTACAAAAAGTTCGCCCGGGCGCCCAGGTCAAAGCGCAAGAGGTTACCTCTGACAACCAGCAGCAAGCTTCAGCGAACGGTCAGTCAGAACAACCTAAGTCTTAACTTAAACAGGAGCCGTTAAGACATGCCTAATTTCTTTATCGATCGCCCCATTTTTGCGTGGGTGATCGCCATCATTATCATGCTAGCCGGGGGACTTGCGATCCTGAAGCTGCCAGTTGCGCAATATCCAACGATTGCGCCGCCAGCTATTTCAATCGCCGCAACCTACCCTGGGGCTGATGCAAAAACGGTGCAGGACACCGTCACTCAGGTTATCGAACAGAACATGAACGGTATCGATAACCTGATGTACATGTCCTCCAACAGTGACTCCACCGGTACAGTACAGATTACGCTGACCTTCCAGTCCGGTACGGATGCGGACATCGCGCAGGTTCAGGTGCAGAACAAACTGCAGCTGGCGATGCCGTTACTGCCGCAGGAAGTACAACAGCAGGGCGTAAGCGTGGAGAAATCCTCCAGTAGCTTCCTGATGGTTGTTGGCGTTATCAACACCAACGGCACCATGACGCAGGAGGATATTTCCGACTACGTGGGCGCCAACATGAAGGATGCGATCAGCCGTACTTCTGGTGTGGGTGACGTGCAGCTGTTCGGTTCTCAGTACGCAATGCGTATCTGGATGGACCCGAACAAACTGAACAACTTCCAGCTGACCCCGGTTGATGTGATCAACGCCATTAAAGCGCAGAACGCCCAGGTTGCAGCCGGTCAGTTAGGCGGCACGCCGCCGGTGAAAGGCCAGCAGCTGAACGCCTCGATCATTGCCCAGACCCGTCTGACCTCGGCAGATGAGTTCAGTAAAATTATGCTGAAAGTGAACCCGGACGGTTCACAGGTTCGCCTGCGCGATGTTGCGAAGGTTGAGCTGGGTGGGGAAAACTACGACGTGGTCGCCAAGTTTAACGGCCAGCCGGCTTCCGGTCTGGGGATTAAACTGGCAACGGGGGCTAATGCCCTGGATACGGCGACGGCGATCCGTGCTGAACTGGAGAAGATGAAACCGTTCTTCCCATCAGGCCTGAAAATCGTTTACCCGTATGACACCACGCCGTTCGTGAAAATCTCCATTCACGAAGTAATCAAAACGCTGGTCGAAGCGATCATCCTGGTCTTCCTGGTGATGTATCTGTTCCTGCAAAACTTCCGTGCGACGCTGATTCCAACCATCGCCGTTCCGGTCGTTCTGTTAGGGACCTTTGCCATCCTGTCGGCCTTCGGCTTCTCAATAAACACTCTGACGATGTTCGGCATGGTTCTGGCGATAGGCCTGCTCGTAGATGACGCCATTGTGGTGGTAGAAAACGTCGAGCGTGTGATGTCCGAAGAGGGGCTGCCGCCGAAGGAAGCAACCCGTAAATCGATGGGGCAAATCCAGGGTGCGCTGGTCGGTATCGCGATGGTGCTGTCAGCGGTATTTATCCCGATGGCCTTCTTCGGGGGCTCCACCGGTGCGATTTACCGCCAGTTCTCCATCACTATCGTATCGGCGATGGCCCTGTCGGTGCTGGTCGCACTGATCCTGACCCCGGCACTGTGCGCCACCATGCTTAAACCGGTATCGAAAGGCAGCCACGGTGCTACCACCGGTTTCTTCGGCTGGTTTAACCGCATGTTCGATAAGAGTACGCATCACTACACCGACAGCGTGGGTAACATCCTGCGCAGCACCGGCCGTTACCTGCTGCTCTACATCATCATCGTGGTCGGCATGGCGTATCTGTTCGTGCGTCTACCAAGCTCGTTCCTGCCGGACGAAGATCAGGGCGTCTTCCTGACGATGGCGCAGTTGCCAGCGGGTGCATCGCAAGAGCGTACCCAGAAGGTGCTGGATGAAGTGACGGATTACTACCTCACCAAAGAGAAAGCCAACGTTGAATCGGTGTTTGCGGTTAACGGCTTCGGCTTTGCGGGTCGTGGTCAGAACACCGGTATCGCCTTCGTCTCTCTGAAAGACTGGAGTGAACGCCCTGGCGAAGAGAACAAAGTTGAAGCCATTACTGGCCGCGCGATGGGCACCTTCTCGCAGATTAAAGATGCGATGGTGTTCGCCTTTAACCTGCCAGCAATTGTTGAACTGGGTACGGCAACCGGCTTTGACTTCCAGCTGATCGACCAGGGTGGTCTGGGCCATGAAAAACTGACTCAGGCGCGTAACCAGCTGTTTGGTGAAGTGGCCAAACATCCGGATCTGCTGGTGGGTGTACGTCCGAACGGCCTGGAAGATACGCCGCAGTACAAAGTCGATATCGATCAGGAAAAAGCCCAGGCGCTGGGCGTATCGATCAGCGACATCAATACCACTCTGGGCGCAGCCTGGGGCGGTAGCTACGTCAACGACTTCATCGACCGCGGTCGTGTGAAGAAAGTGTACGTCATGTCCGAAGCGCAGTATCGTATGCTGCCGAACGATATCAACAACTGGTATGTTCGCGGCAGTAACGGGCAGATGGTGCCATTCTCCGCGTTCTCAACCTCACACTGGGAATACGGTTCACCGCGTCTGGAACGTTACAATGGTCTGCCATCAATGGAGATTCTGGGTCAGGCAGCGCCAGGAAGAAGTACCGGTGAAGCCATGAATATGATGGAAGAACTGGCGCGTAAACTTCCGGCCGGTATCGGTTATGACTGGACGGGGATGTCCTATCAGGAACGTCTGTCCGGCAACCAGGCCCCTGCCCTGTACGCCATTTCGCTGATTGTTGTGTTCCTGTGTCTGGCAGCGCTGTATGAGAGCTGGTCGATTCCGTTCTCCGTTATGCTGGTTGTGCCACTGGGGGTCATCGGTGCCCTGCTGGCGGCCACATTCCGCAGCCTGACGAATGACGTTTACTTCCAGGTGGGCCTGCTCACAACCATTGGGTTGTCGGCGAAGAACGCGATTTTAATCGTCGAATTCGCCAAAGATCTGATGGATAAAGAGGGCAAAGGTCTGATTGAAGCGACGCTGGATGCTGTCCGTATGCGTCTGCGTCCGATTCTGATGACTTCACTGGCGTTTATCCTCGGGGTTATGCCGCTGGTTATCAGCACCGGTGCCGGCTCCGGTGCGCAGAACGCCGTAGGTACGGGCGTAATGGGCGGGATGGTTACCGCGACCGTGCTGGCTATCTTCTTCGTTCCGGTGTTCTTTGTGGTGGTTCGTCGCCGCTTCAGCCGTAAGAACGACGATATCGAGCACAATCACTCGGTGTAATGTGATTGGTTTTGCTTTAACTGTTAAAAAGGCCGCGTTTGCGGCCTTTTTTTTCGCAATTGAAAATCATAAAATAAGCTTATTGGCGACTTATATATTTTATGCCACTGTTATACCGCTTCTCATAATTAAGTGAATACGCTTACAGAAATTCTCAAATTGTTGCGTAGCATCTGAGTTATTAAGACAATTCCTGGTGTTTTTTGGGTGCCGGCGAGAAGTTAAAATAAAGCCGCTCAGTCTGAAAAATGCGTAATGTGCTGCGTAATTGTAATTTTTCGTAATAGCGCGGTGAAATCCGTTTCAGAGTAGATTATAGTTAAAGACAACAGCGTAAACACAAGTCGCAGTCGTCATTGACGTAAGTCAGTTGTACCCATCCCGACAACGCGGTTCGGTGAGTAAAAAATCACTCAGAAGGGGATGCGCTATGGACGAATACTCGCCCAAAAGGCAAGATATTGCACAGTTGAAATTCCTTTGTGAATCCTTGTACCATGACTGCCTTTCCAACCTCGATGAAAGCAACCATGGCTGGGTAAACGATCCAACCTCTGCCATTAATTTGCAGTTAAACGAGTTGATTGAGCATATAGCGACCTTCGCGCTTAATTATAAAATTAAGTATAACGAAGATAATAAGATGATTGAGCAAATTGACGAATACCTGGATGACACTTTTATGTTATTCAGTAGCTACGGCATTAACGCGCAGGATTTGCAAAAATGGCGTAAATCGGGTAATCGGCTTTTTCGTTGTTTTGTCACTGCAAGCAGAGCTAACCCACTCGCTTCTACAGCTAAAACTATTACAAACAATTAGGTGAATTTATGTCCGATAAACCCTTAACAAAAATCGATTATTTGATGCGTTTGCGACGTTGTCAGTCAATTGATACCCTGGAACGTGTCATTGAAAAAAATAAATATGAGCTTTCTGATAATGAGCTTGCGGTCTTTTATTCAGCAGCGGATCATCGTCTGGCCGAACTTACAATGAATAAGCTGTACGATAAAATCCCGACGGCAGTGTGGAAATTTATACGTTGATCCTGCTGGTCAGACATCCGCAACAGCCAGGCTAACTTTTCCGGTTTTATTCTCATGCTTTTAACTGCGACACACGATGAGTGGTTAGCAGGTTCTTACCCGGGTGGGCGAAGGTTATCGCCCCAGGGCGTCAGTTCGCCAAACCAGCCCACCTCAGATTTCTTGCCTGATACCGGCAACTGTTATGATTTTTCTTAGCGCAACTGTTACTTTTTTCAAACAAAATGGTCACTTAAAATGCACGGATCCCCGTGTTTATTCGTTACTATCCTGAAAGGCAGAAGATGACCGAGATACAACGCCTGCTTACCGAAACCATCAATGACCTTAACGTTCGCGAAAAGCGCGACAACAAGCCACGCTTTAGCATCAGTTTTATTCGCAAACATCCCGGTCTGTTTTTGGCCATGTACGCTGCCTTGCTGGCCACGCTGGCGGTGATGCTGCTATCAGAAACCCTGATCGATTCCGTCTGGCTGCTGGTTGTACTGTTTGTGGTGTTTAATGCCTTCTTCTTTTTCGACGTTAATCCACGTTATCGCTACGAAGATATTGATGTGCTCGATTTTCGCGTCTGCTACAACGGCGAATGGTACAACACCCGTTTTGTCCCGGGTCAGCTGATCGATAACATTTTGCATTCCCCGGCAGTGACCGCGCAGGAAAAAGAAAAATTACAGAAGATGGTCGCCACCAAAGGCGAACTCTCATTTTACGACGTTTTCACCCTGTCCCGCACGGCAAGCTAAGCCGCGTTACCGGCTTGCTGCCAGCAGAGTCACTGCCAGCAGCAAGCGCGATCCCTCTCCCCCACCCGATTAACGTCTCTTCTTTCTTCCCTGTACGGCCTTAAAGCGCGGATTGGATTTACATATTACATACAGCCGTCCCTTACGTTTTACTATCTGGCAATCAGGGTGACGCTGTTTGGCGCTGCGCAAAGAATTAAGAACCTGCATATCTCACCTCGTGTCGAATACCGTGCGTTGAGTGTTTTGTTATAACATAACAATTAGCATATCCGAGCGTCGTGTGAAAAACAACCCTGCTGAAGGCGTGCAGGATGTTTCCCTGTGAATACAATCAAGGTAAGCGCTATCCTATACCGCTATGCTTAACAGGCTTTTTCACTTAATGGTCATTAGCTTCCGCGCCGCCCTTTCCCGGCGTTTTAAAAAGGAAACAGGAGCATGACAACCCGACAACTGGTGGGCCTGGTGACCTGCGTACTGATCGCGTCAGTACTCATTCCTGTTTGCCTGAGCGTGTGGCTGGCGCACCGTAATGCGGAGGAGACGTTTTTTTCCGATCTGGAGAGTTACTCGTCGCGCGTACAGATACGTACCGACAGAGTGTTTGAGCAGGCGAAGTCTGCCCTGGCGCAGATGGAAACGTTCAAAGGCGTCCCCTGCAGTCGGGAACATACCATGACCATGCGCCGCACCGCGATTTCATGGCGCTACGTCCAGGAAGTGATTTATATCGACGACCTGAAACCGCTCTGTTCCTCGCTGGAACAAGTGAGTCACGCCGCCTCGTTACCTGCGCCAATCCGCGTCACACCCGACGGCTACCGGGCATGGGTGACCGCGCAAAACGATTTGGGCCTCGATCGCTATATGGCGGCGATTGGCACCCAGCAGTACCTCGTGATGATCGATCCGGCCTCGATGATAGACGTGATTCCCTTTGGTGCCTGGCCGATTCACACTGCGCTGGTCGGTACCCTTCATAACATTATTTTCGCCAGCAGCGGCAATCTGGATATGCAGGTTTTTCATCAACTGCAGCAGGAAGGCAACAGTCATCTTCAGCATAACGGCATGATGTATAGCATCCGCAACGTGCCCGAACTGGGGTTTTCCATTGTGGCATGGGCCTCCATGACGCCGTTAAAAGAGAGCTGGCACCACCAGCTTTTCTTCTGGCTACCCATCGGGATATTACTCAGCCTGGTGTCGGCCTGGTTCGTCCTGCGTATTCTGCGGCGGCTACAATCGCCACGGCACCTGTTGCTGGATGCCATCAATGCCCGGGAGCTGCAGGTCTATTTCCAGCCTATTGTCGCCTTAAGCAGCGGCAGAATGGTGGGTGCCGAGGCGCTGGCCCGCTGGCGACAGCCAGACGGCAGTTACCTGTCTCCGGATGTTTTCATCACACTTGCTGAGCAAACGGGCCTGACGCCTCAACTGACGGCGCTTATCATTGAAAAGGTGTTTGAAGATATGGGGGCGTGGCTGCGCCAGCATCCCGACCAGCATATTTCGATTAACCTTGCCCCGGCGGATTTACTCTCTGGCGCCGTGCCCCCGCAGTTAAGCCGTCTGCTCAATCACTGGCAGCTGTCGCCTTCACAGATTGCGCTGGAACTTACCGAGCGCGGTTTTGCCGATCCTGCCGTAAGCGCCCCGGTAATTGCCGGTTTCCGGCGTGCGGGCCATTCTGTCTATATTGATGATTTCGGAACCGGATACTCCAGCCTCAGCTATTTGCAGGATCTGGATGTGGATACCCTGAAGATCGATAAGTCATTTGTTGACGCCGTGGAATATAAAAACGTCACCCCACATATTATTGAGATGGCCAAATCATTGAATCTGGCGATGGTGGCAGAAGGCGTGGAAACTACAGGCCAGCTGGCGTGGTTGCGCCGCCACGGAGTGCAGTACGGACAGGGTTGGCTGTACAGTAAGGCCCTGCCGAAAGAGGCTTTTATCCAGTGGGCTGAAAACAACTTCGAGCCGGAAACATAACGTACCCGACGGCCTGATGGCCGCCGGGATTGACGCTTACTCGTCGAGCAGGGGAGAGAAGCCGCCGTAGATCATCCGTTTGCCATCAAACGGCATCGATTCACCAAAGGCTTTCATTCTGGGATCGTTCATCATCTTCTGATTCGCCTCATCGCGAACCGCTTTCGACGGGTATTCGATCCAGCTGAAAACCACCTCTTCGCCCTCTTCCGCTTTCACGGCCATACGAAAGTCAGTTAATTTGCCGTCGGGCACGTCATCTGCCCAACACTCAACAATACGCAGCGCGCCAAACTCTTTAAACAGCGGCGCGGCTTTCGCAGCCATCTCGCGATAAGCCTCCTTATTTTGTGCGGGAACGGCCACCACAAAACCATCGACATACTTCATCAGATAAACCTCCGAAGTGAATGTGCGGCCACATGGTGCAGCCGCCTCAGCCGATTAAGTTTAGTTCTGCTGCCAGATAAAGGTGTAATGCAGCCTCTTATTCTGCAGGATGAACTCCGGCGACACGCTGGGACTCCACGAGTCATCGCCCCCGATGCCCATATGGAACGCATCCACATTCAGCCAGCAGCCGGGCTCTTCGCGCAGCAGATGGTGATGGGTTGTCTCACGCAGCTGCGTCTGGCTATAGCGGCTTACGCCGAAGTGGAAATCACCGCGCAGCTGGTGGTGACCGATGTTCAGAGCATGGGTATCACAGCGCAGGCCATTTTCCGTCGGGAAAATATACGGCGTGTGCAATTCTGCCAACGGCAGTTCCCAACGTCCCTGACGGGCGGCCAGCTTACGGTCAGGGTAGTTCTCATACGGCCCCAATCCACACCAGCTTACCGTTTGTGGCGCGTGCGCCAGCTGGCAGCTCAGGCCGATGCGTGCCGGTTCAGGCATATCGCTTGCCACCTGCACCTCCACGTCGCCGTGCAGCACCCCGAGGCTATCAATACGCCAGCATTTACGGCTCAGGAACAGCACCTGGCCCTCGTGCTCCCAGGCATGCAGGGTAACGATAGTCACTGCCTGCGCCAGCTGTTCAGCGTCGCACTGCAGCAGACGCGGTGTCAGGTTGTACATCCCTGCCGCCTTCCAGCGCTCCACCCAGGCGTTCGGGTCGATGCGCGTGGCTTCGCTGACGCCGATATCGTTATCCAGCGGGGCGCGGGTAAAGTTATCGCAGAGCGGCGACAGCAGCGTCGCCTCGCCCGCTCGCCACCACTGAGTCAGGTTTCCGCTAATGCGGCTAAACGCCCAGCGCTGCTGCTGATGCGTGACCACCAGCCCATCGCTCTCTTCCTTCAGCTGCGGCGTTTCTCCCGCTGGCGTCGGCGGGGCGATCGTTAATGGCGCAGGCAGCGACCATTGGTCCCAGGCGCACAGATGGTTTTCCGCGGACCACGGCGTGGCCGCCGGCTGCCAGACTTCCACATTCAGCCAAACCTCACCCGGTGCGGCATCCCACTGTGGCAGGGTGATCGCCAGCCGCTGAACGCCCTGTGGCGCGATATCAAGTACCGTCTCGCCCGTTGCCAGCACCTCCCCTTCACGAACCACAGACCAGCGCAGCTGCTCGTTGTCCGTCGGGCGGAACAGATAATCGCTGTGCACCTCGACGACCAGCGGCGAGTGGCTCTGCAGCGTAAAGGTGAAAAATTGCTGCGCGCGCTGGGCCTCAAACAGGGCAGGATGCGGCGTACGATCCGGGAAAACCAGCCCGTTCAGACAAAACTGCCGGTCATTAGGGGTATCACCAAAATCACCGCCGTAGGCCCAGAACGGATTACCCTGCTCATCGTGCTTCGTCAGTGCCTGGTCAACCCAGTCCCAGACGAACCCGCCCTGCAGGCGCGGGTGTTTACGGAAGGCCTGCCAGTAACTGGCGAAGCCACCAAAGCTATTGCCCATTGCGTGGGCGTACTCACAGAGGATCAGCGGGCGCGTTTCATCCGGCATGCCGATCCACTTTTTAATCGACCATTTCGGCACCGCCGGGAAGGGCTGATCCTGATCGACGCGGGCATACATTGGACAAACAATGTCGGTCGCGGCGGTGTTGGCGCCGCCTCCTTCGTACTGCACCGGGCGCGTCGGATCGGTGGTCTTCACCCAGCGGTACAGGGCATCGTGGTTAGCGCCGTGACCCGATTCATTCCCCAGCGACCAGATGATGATCGACGGATGGTTACGGTCACGTTGCACCATACGGGTTACGCGCTCGCTCATCGCCGGCAGCCAGCGCGGATCGTCAGCCAGGCGGCTCATTGGCACCATGCCGTGCGTTTCGATATTGGCCTCATCCACGACGTACAGCCCGTAGCGGTCGCACAGCCGGTACCAGAGCGGGTGATTAGGATAATGCGAGCAGCGCACGGCGTTAAAATTGTGCTGCTTCATCAGCTCGATGTCGCGGCGCATGGTGGCTTCATCCATCACCTGCCCGTTCTCAGGATGGTGTTCATGACGGTTCACCCCGCGGATCAGCAGCGGTTTGCCGTTGAGTTTCAGCAGTCCGTTACTGATTTCGACCTGACGGAAACCGACGTCGCAGGCTTCAACGTCAAGCACCTGATCCTGCCCATCGCGCAGCACAATGGTTAAGCGATAGAGTTCCGGCGTTTCGGCGCTCCAGAGGGCCGGTTCAGCCACCGGCATCGAGACATTTACGCGCTCCTGCCAGTTACCGCGCTCATCGACCACCGCCGACCCCGGATGCCCGGTGACGCTGGAGACGCGCTCTCCGGCACGCCAGAGCGTAAAGTCGACCTTGCAGTCGGTATAGTCCGTCCCGCCCAGGGTCAGCCCCAGCTGGAGCCGGGCGCGGTCGTAATCGGCATTGAGTTCCGTGACGACATGGTAATCGGCGATGTGAGTGTCAGGCTTATGCAGCAGGGTCACGTCGCGGAATATTCCGCTCATCCGCCACATGTCCTGGTCCTCAAGATAGCTGCCGTCGCACCAGCGCAGCACCATCACCGCCAGCCGGTTGCTGCCCGACCGCAGGAAGGTCGTGACGTCAAATTCCGCAGGCAGACGGCTGTCCTGGGAATAACCCACCCACTGGCCGTTGCACCAGAGATAAAATGCCGAATTGACCCCTTCAAACACCAGCCGCGTCTGGCCGCTTTCCAGCCAGCTGGCGTCCATATCGAATGTGAGCGAGTAACAACCGGTGGGGTTTTCGGCCGGAACAAACGGCGGCGTAACGGCAATGGGATAGGTGACGTTGGTGTAGATCGGGGTATCGAAGCCCTGCATTTGCCAGTTAGAGGGCACTGGCATCGTGACGGCATCCGCGCAGTCTTCTACCGTCCAGCCGTCGGGAACCTGCTCCGGGGCGCTGAAGAAACTGAACTGCCAGTCGCCATTTAGCGAGCGGGTGGAAGGCGTCCGGCCTTCTTCCCGCGCAGCTATCTCTTCACGCCAGCTGTTAAGCGGCGCATGCGCGGCGAGTCGATTCCATTGGGTGACACCGGGATTTTCCCAGTCACGGCGAGTGATCAGGGCGCTGAGAGTCAGCGGAGCAGGATGGGACATAATTACCTCTTTGCGAAGCGCTCACAATTTTCTCTACAATGCCCTGACAGGGTTGCAGGGTAAAGCAGCAGAACGCGGCAAAGCGATGACGATCACAAAAGTCTTAGCGACGCGCCAGCTGCTCGGCGAGGATCGCCAGGGATTTTAGCTGCTGGGCCAGCTCTTCGCTGCCCTGCGGCACGCCGTGGCGGGCCGTGGAATGGCGCTCCACCAGCATCACCGGGATCTGCATCTGCGCGGGCTCGGTTTGCCCCTGCCGGGCCAGCAGCCACTCGACGCTGCGCAGTCCGGCTTCGCGAAACGCCTGACGGACAGTGGTCAGCGGCGGGGTAAACCATGCGCTGTCGGCGGTGTCGTCAAAACCAACCACCGAAAGCTGCCCGGGAACGGCGACCCCTTTCTCTGCACAGGCGCGCATCACGCCCAGTGCCATTTGATCGTTTGCCACCAAAATGGCCTGCGGCAGCGTGGCCGCCGCCAGCAGCTGATGGCCTTTTTCATACCCCGAGGCGGCACTCCAGTCGCCCTGAGCAACAGCGCAGGGTTCCACACCCGCCGCACTCAGAACCGACAGCCAGCCCGCAAGGCGCGCCCGCGCGGAGACCGAACTTTGCGGCCCGCCGAGCAGGGCGATCCGCTGATGGCCCAGCGCCAGCAGATGCTGCGCCCCAAGCGTAGCCCCCTGCTGTGCGTCAAACACCAGGCTATGCACCCGGGCGGTGGGCGAGACATCCAGAAATAACACCGGCACCGAACCGGCCTGCGCCTGCAGATCCTCTGCCTGCTTATCTTCCAGCGGCACGTTAACCAGTAAGCCCTCGACCCGCTGCGCCAGCAGCTCCTGCACTGCCGCCAGGCACTGCTGGGGATGTTCGACCATTGAGATCAGGACGCTCGCACCGCGTTCGCCCGCGCGGGATTTGACCGCCGAGGCAATTTGTGACGGCGCATGCAGGGCCAGATCGGTAGTGATAAGCCCCAGCGTACGGGTGCGTTTCCCCGCCAGCTGCTGAGCCCCGCGATTGGGAACATAGTGCAGTTCAGCCATCGCCTGCTGCACTTTTTCCCGGGTACGGGCGGAGACATGCGCTGCATCGTTAATGACGCGTGAAACGGTCTGATAAGAAACGCCCGCCAGGCGGGCGACGTCGTAAAGGGTTATGGCTTTCATGGAGTCTGCGTTGCGATCACGGGTGCGACTATTTTGTCACACCCCGGCGCACAAAGCTTGTGAGCGCTTCGCAAATTCAGACAACGCGTTCCGGTTCTGGGGCGATGATCACCTTCGGCCGCTGACGAAACCACGGCAGGCAGATCTGGATCAGTGGGCCAATGCTCAACGCATACAGCACGGTTCCCACGCCAAACGTGCCGCCCAACGCCCAGCCAATCAGCAGAACGGAGATTTCAATTGCCGTGCGCACGCTACGCACCGACCAGCCGGTACGGGCATTGATCCCGGTCATCAGGCCGTCACGCGGTCCGGCACCAAAGCCTGCACCTATGTACATGCCAGTCGCCAGCGCATTGACGATCACCGCTGCCGCCAGCAGCACGCTGCGCGCCAGCAGTGAATCGAGAGTGGGGATCAGGGACAGGCACGCATCGGCGGCCAGCCCAATGACAATCACGTTACTGATGGTGCCAAGGCCCGGGCGCTGTCGCAGCGGGATCCAGAACAGCAGCACCAGCGCACCGGTGAGGATCATGATGGTGCCGATATCCATCGCCAGCAGCTTCGCCACCCCCAGATGGAACACGTTCCACGGATCGGCGCCCAGATCCGCCCGAATAAACATCGCCGTAGACAGCCCGTACAGGCTCAATCCGACATAAAGCTGCAGTAATCGACGCGACATGGTGTTTCTCTCTTCGATGGTCTCTGCTTTCATCATTACCTGAAATGGCACTATGATTAATGTCCAGTTTTGAAAAAGTGGACTGCATATGTCATCACGTCGATTTGGAAGTCAGTCGTTAGCTCGCCTGCTGGGTCACTGGCAGCAGAGCGCCTCCCGTATTCCGCTCTGGCGACAGCTGGCCGACGCGCTGCGCCTGCTGATCCTTGACGGGCGGCTGGCGCTGGATACCCGTCTGCCCGGCGAGCGCGAGCTGGCCTTAACTCTGGACGTCAGCCGGACCACCATCAGCAGCGCCCTCGGGCACCTGCGGGATGAAGGTTATCTTGAAAGCCGACACGGAAGCGGATCGCGGGTGATCCTGCCCGACACACGGACGCTCCCTACCCGCGCCCATGCCAGCGCGGCGCTGGATCTTTCTACCGCCGCGCTGGGTGCCGGGCCGGAGATCCATCAGGCGTATACCCACGCGCTGACCGCCATTACGCAGCATCTGACGCAAACCGGCTACGATCAGCTGGGGCTCCTGGCCCTGCGCGAGGCCATCGCTGCACGCTATACGGCACGCGGTTTGCCCACCCGGGCAGAAGAAGTGATGGTAGTGAACGGTGCCGTCAGCGGGCTGGCGCTGGTGCTGCGCATGCTCACCGGTCCGGGTGACCGGGTGGTGGTGGATCACCCTACCTATCCGCTGGCGATCGCCGCCATCCAGGGGGCCTCGTGCCGACCGGTCGGCGTGTCGCTGCCGCAGACCGGCTGGGACAGCGACGGCTTTGCCGCCATCCTCGCCCAGACTGCGCCGCGCCTGGCGTACCTGATGCCCGATTTTCACAACCCCACGGGGCGCTGCATGGATGTGAGCACCCGCCAGGCCATTACGGCGGTTGCCGCCCGGTCACGCACCACGCTGGTGGTGGATGAAACCATGGTCGATCTGTGGTTCGATGCCCCCCCACCGCCGCCGCTGGCGGCCTTCTGCCCGAACGGCACGGTTATCACCCTGGGTTCAGCGGGAAAAAGCTTCTGGGGCGGTCTGCGCCTGGGCTGGATTCGCGCTCCGGCACGGACTATCGCCACCCTTGCCCAGACCCGCGATACGCTCGATCTGGGCTCCCCTCTGCTGGAACAGCTGGCGACTCTGTGGCTTATCGACAACAGCGACACATTTTTACCCGCCCGGCGGCTGATGCTGCGTGAGCGGCGGGATCGCTGTGCGGCGCTGCTCAGGGAACATTTTCCGGACTGGCGCTTTCAGATGCCGCAGGGCGGTCTTTCATTCTGGATTGAACTGCCGGATATGCTGGCTACCCAGCTGGCCGCGCGTGCAGAGGCTGCCGGTATTCATCTGGGGACCGGTACGCGCTTTGGTCTTTCCGGGGCCTTTGATCGCTATCTGCGGATGCCTTTTTCACTCGAACCTGCCGAGCTGGAGAGTGCGCTGCTGCGGCTTAAACCGCTGTGGCTGGGCATCAATAAAAGCGAGCAATCATTAAAGCAAATGCTGGTTTAATCTCTGCGCTTAACAAAGGTGACTGCAATGCTGATATTTATTACAAGAAAGAGTGAGCAATTGCACAAATGACGGGGAGCAGGATGTTAAAAACGTCTGACTGTAATGATTACAGTCAGACGTTTTCAGCAGCGGGCGATCAGTGCTGAGCAGGAATAGGAAAACCTTTGAGCGAAATAACAAAATTATCGCCTTCTTTCTTTATTTTTGCGCCGGTATCACACCAGTCAGACGCAATTCGAAAGAACTCATCACTGCCAACATCCCAGCCAAGGCGGACATGTTTGACATAGCCAGAGCGCAGAAGCAGGCAGGCTTCTGAGTAGTCGCTGGCGGTGGTTTGCTGATGTTGTTTCATTTTCTCTTCTTCAGAATTTTACGTAATGCTTTGATTTCTTTAGGAGTAAATGGGGTTACGTTCTCTTCTTCCGTGTGCTGATTATCGATATCTTCTTCCGTTACTCCCGCCTCTTCTGCTGCCGCGAATGCCAGTAACAGCAGTTTCTCTGTGGTAACGCTTAAATTCTCATTGTTTACTTCAGCATAATGACGAAGTCTTTCTTTTAACGCTTCGTCAATCTTTACGTTCAGGACCGCAGTCGTCATGTTTTTCACATCCCTGGCAATAATTTCTTAATTTAATACACGAAGTTAACATTATTATCCAGATATATATTCTCTGCTTATATATCATAAAAATGTCACACTCACACTGCACAACATTTATGACAAAATAATGACAGCCATATTTCAGTATGATGACAATCGCGAAAATAAAAAGGCAGGGATGAAAAGATAAAATATACGTATGTTTATCAGGGCTATTGTGTTTAAGGGGGAGAGACTGGATGGCGACGCCTGGCGCGTCTTGATGATTGATACCCAGAAATGGGTGGGGGCCCTGCCAGCTACATCCCGGCACACACGTCGTCTGCCTTGGCTGCTTCCTTCCGGATCTGACCTGGTAAACAGAGTAGCGTTGCGGGAGAACCAACAGAGCCCCCATTGAGAGCGTTGTTAACCAACGCGCTGGCGCATTATCACTGTACAGGATGGCAATTGCAAGTTAACCGCGTCCGGGTGATGGTTTATTACCCAAAACGTTTACAGAGTGCGCGCTTTCTTCCCATCTGGTCAGGTAATCCTTATTCTTAAGCTCCACACAGGAGTAAAAATGGACCAGCACGATACTTTTCCTCAGCGAGTCTGGCAGATAGTGGCCTCTATCCCCGAAGGCACGGTGACCACTTACGGCGAGGTTGCACGTCTTGCGGGTTCACCGCGTGCGGCGCGACAGGTCGGAGGCGTACTAAAACGTCTGCCGGAAGGCAGCACCCTCCCCTGGCATCGGGTGGTTAACCGCAGCGGTGCCATTTCCTTAACCGGCCCGGATCTCCAGCGCCAGCGTCAGGCGCTGCTGTCTGAAGGGGTGCAGGTTTCGGGGAGTGGGCAGATAGATTTGCTGCGCTACCGCTGGCGCTATTGAACCGCCCCTCACAATGAGGGGCGTACGAGTTAAAGCTGGGTCGGGGCAGGCGTTGCCGAAGACGGATTAACCTGGGTTGGTGAGGTCGAAGGAACCGTATTGACGGCTCCGCCGGATGGCTGAAGCGGGAGCTCAGTCTGCTGAACGGGCACCAGCACCAGATCGGTTTTCGTACCGCCCTGATTAATGACCGGCTTCACGATATCGGTCATCAGCACAACCTTGTCGTTTACGCTGATCGCCGCACTCAGCAGGATACGCGCGTTAGGCTGGACATCTGCCGGGTTAAACGGCAGTTCAAATTTAAACGGGGCTTGCTTACCTTCAGTACGCGTCGCGCTCTGCGCCAGCACTTTTGACGGGGAATCCGCCAGCGAAGCGTCAGATAAGGTCACGGTTAATACCGCATCCGGTGGCAATGCCACTTTCTGACGGATCCAGATCGTACCTGAAACATTTGGCTGCTGAATAACGGGCGCCGTCGTCGCGGCAGAAGTGTTAGGGTTTGGCGCTGGCGTCTGAATGTCTGCACTTTTATCCGCACAGGCAGAAAGAGCAACCGCTACCGCTAAACCACTTAACATGTGCACGAGTTTCATTGAGTTCTCCTTATCATCAATGCACCAGCGGGATCGATACCGCCAGATGAGTGGTTAACATAAAGATAACGAAAGTAAGTGTGGCACATAGCAATTATTTATGCCTGGAATCGCCTCGTTATTCAGATTATTGCACCCATCGGACCACTTGCTATTCTGCGTTATACTCTGCCTATCTTTCGCCACGGCGTATTCATTGAGGACGACTATGAGTCAAGCACTAGGCAATCTGCTGACATTATTAAACCTGGAAAAAATTGAAGAAGGACTCTTTCGAGGACAAAGCGAAGATTTGGGTCTGCGCCAGGTTTTTGGCGGCCAGGTTGTAGGCCAGGCCCTTTATGCCGCCAAAGAGACGGTGCCGGAAGACCGTCTGGTGCATTCGTTTCACAGCTACTTCTTACGCCCCGGTGACAGCCAAAAACCGATCGTGTATGACGTTGAAGTCCTGCGCGATGGCAACAGCTTCAGCGCCCGTCGCGTTGCCGCCATCCAGAACGGCAAACCGATTTTCTATATGACCGCCTCTTTCCAGGCGCCAGAGCCGGGATATGAGCATCAGAAAAGCATGCCGCCTGCGCCTGCGCCGGACGACCTGCGTTCAGAAACCGACATCGCCCGCGCGCTGTCGCACCTCCTGCCCCCGCAGCTTAAAGAGAAGTTTCTCTGCGATAAACCGCTGGAGATCCGCCCGGTTGAGTTCCATAACCCGATGAAGGGGCACCCTGCTGAGCCCGCACGTCAGGTGTGGATCCGCGCAAACGGCACGGTTCCGGAAGACTTCCGCGTCCATCAGTACTTGCTCGGCTATGCCTCGGACTTCAACTTCCTGCCGGTTGCCCTGCAGCCGCACGGGGTCGGTTTCCTTGAGAAAGGCATGCAGGTGGCGACCATCGACCATTCCATGTGGTTCCACCGTCCGTTCAATATGAACGAATGGCTGCTGTACAGCGTGGAGAGTACCTCGGCGTCGAGCGCGCGCGGATTTGTTCGCGGTGAGTTCTATACCCAGGAGGGTGTGCTGGTGGCATCGACGGTGCAGGAAGGGGTAATGCGTAACCGGGGATAAAAGCATGCGGTCTGATGCCCTCACCCCGGTCCTCTCCCACAGGGAGAGGGTGCAAAGAAAAAAAACGGCAACCTTCAGGTTGCCGTTTGCTTTTACTTAAGCGTTGTACGCGTTCTCGCCGTGGCTGTTGACGTCCAGACCTTCGCGTTCCTGCTCTTCCGGAACACGCAGACCCACCGTCATGTCCGCCAGTTTGTAGCCGATAAAGGCGACCACACCCGACCAGACTACCGTGATAGCGATACTTTCCAGCTGGACCAGAACCTGATGACCCATGCTGACACCTTCTGCGTAACCCACACCGCCCAGCGACGTTGAGGCGAAGATACCGGTCATGATGCAGCCGATGATGCCGCATACGCCGTGCACACCAAACACATCACAAGGGTCATCAACGCGCAGTACACGTTTCAGTGCGGTTACGCCCCACAGACCCGCCAGACCCGCCACCAGACCGATGATCAACGCCCCGCCGACACCCACAAAGCCACAGGCTGGGGTGATACCGACCAGACCGGCAATCGCACCAGAACAGGCACCCAGCAGGGAAGGTTTACCGCGCACGGTCCACTCACCGAAGATCCACGCGAGGATTGCACCTGCGGTCGCCACGACGGTGTTCACGAATGCCAGCGCAGCGATTTCGTTAGCGGCACTTGCGGAACCGGCGTTAAAGCCAAACCAGCCGAAGTAGAGGATCGCGGTACCGGTAAAGACCATCGGCAGGTTGTGCGGTTTGAAGGCTTCTTTGCCAAAACCGACGCGTTTACCAATCAGGTAAGCACCCACCAGGCCCGCCACCGCGGCGTTGATGTGAACAACGGTCCCGCCTGCAAAGTCCAGCGCACCGTGTGCGGCCAGCAGACCACCACCCCAGACCATATGCGCCACCGGCACATAGGAGAGCGTCATCCATACCACCACGAAGATCAGCACCGCAGAGAAACGAATACGTTCCGCCAACGCGCCGACAATCAGCCCGACGGTGATACAGGCGAAGGAGCCCTGGAACGCCACGTGAATGTACTGATAGAAGCTACCCATCACGGCGGTCAGTTCGATATTTTTCAGCATTGCCCAGTTAAAGCTGCCGAAGAAGGCATTGCCTTCACCGAAGGCCAGCGAGTAACCGTAGACCACCCACAGCACGCAGACCAGCGCAAAGGTCACGGTCACCTGGGTGAGCATGGAGAGGACGTTTTTGCCGCGGATCAGGCCGCCGTAAAACAGCGCAATCCCCGGAATAGTCATAAACAGCACCAGCGCGGTGCAAATCATCATAAAGGCGTTGTCGGCTTTGTCGGCCACCGCAGGGGCAGCCATTGCCAGTCCTGGCAGCAGTGCCAGAGACCCCAGACCTGCTTTAAGTGTTGTTGTGTTCATCTTTTTGATCCCTATCACTGTGTGCCAGGTGTTTTACAGTGCCGCTTCGTCGGCTTCACCCGTACGAATGCGAATAACGCGTTGCAGCTCAGCAACGAAAATTTTGCCGTCGCCAATTTTGCCGGTGTAGGCTGCTTTACTAATCACGTCGATAACTTCATCCAGCTGATCGTCGGCAATCGCCACGTCAATCTTCACTTTTGGCAGGAAGTTGACGCTGTATTCGGCGCCGCGATACAGCTCCGCATGCCCCTTCTGCCGACCAAAGCCTTTCACTTCGGTGACGGTCAGACCCTGAATACCCATGGAAGACAGCGCTTCACGCACGTCTTCAAGTTTGAATGGTTTGATTACCACGGTAACCAGCTTCATATATCCCCTCCAGTCAGAATTCGGTATTGGCTTGCGAACAGATCAGGTATTGCAAGCGGTGTGCCAAAAGTGAAAAGAGCGGGAATACGAGGCGTCGCGAATAACTGGCGAAAAAAAACGCACCATGACAGTGCATGATGCGTTTCATTTTTGCACCAACCGTTTCAGCGGCCGGTAAGTTGCCTGTTTTTAGTGCATCAGGCGCTGAGCGACTCCTCCCGCACACTGGCGGCCAGCTCTTCACCTGCCAACTGCAGCTGATACATCTGCCAGTAACGGCCTTTCGCCTCAAGCAGTTGCTTGTGGGTGCCGCGCTCAACCGCTTGTCCGCGATGAAGCACCAGAATGGTATCCGCCTCTACAATTGTAGACAGGCGATGGGCTATGACGACCAGCGTGGTGTGCTCGCGCACCGCCGCCAGCGCCTGCTGGATGGCTTGTTCGGTACCGGAGTCGATGCTGGCCGTTGCTTCGTCGAGGATAAGCACCTGCGGGGTGTCAATCAGGACGCGAGCCAGCGCCAGAAGCTGCTTTTGCCCGACCGACAAATTATTACCCTGCTCGCCCAGTCGGGTGTGAATGCCGTCGTGCAGGCCGCGTGCCAGCGCCGCCAACTGGACTTTTTCCAGCACTTCCCACACCTGCTCCTCCGTAAACGGGCGGCCCAGGGTGACGTTGGCAAAGAAGGTATCGGCCAGTACCACCGGATCCTGCTGCACCATCGCCACCCCTTTACGCAGCGTGGCGTGACTCAGGGTCTCCAGCGGACGACCGTCCAGCCGAATTTCGCCTTCGGTCAGCGGGTAGTAGCCCATCAGCAGGCTCGCGAGGGTGCTCTTCCCGCTGCCGGTATGCCCGACCAGTGCGACAAAACTGCGCGACGGCACCGTCAGGTTGATATCCTGCAGCACCAGCCGATCCTCGCGATAGGCAAAGGAGACATTCTCAAACTCGATAGTGCCGCTTTGCAGGTCGCGATTGTCATTCCCGTAGGCCTGACGCGGTCGGTCCATCAGCTCAAAGACGCGCTCACCGGCGACCACAGCCTGCTGCAACATCGACTGCTGGGTGGTTAGCTCAATCAGCGGTTCATTAAGCCGCCCCAGATAGCTAATAAAGGCATACAGCACGCCAACCTCAATGGTCCCGCCTGCGGCGAAGCCAAACTGCAACAGCAAGCCGCACAGCACCAGTGCAGAGAACAGGCTTAACAGCGGGCGCAGCAAAAAACCGTCCAGCCGCAGCGTCTGCATGCGGGCCATATAGTGCGACCGGCTGGCCTCACCCATCCGCTCGCCAAATCGCGCCTGCTGACGGAACTGCTGAATGACGCTCATGCCGTTGATGACTTCGTTAAAGCCATCGTTGATATCCGCCAGATAGGCGCGCATACGCCGCACAATCGGAGTGCTGTAACGCTGATAGATGATCATCACGATCATTACCGCCGGGAAGATCGCCATCGCCACCAGCGCCATTCGCCACTCGAGACTGAACATCGCCACCAGCATGGCCCCCACCAGCGCCGCACTGCGCAGCACCGTCGCCACCACCGTGACGTACAGATCGCGGATCACTTCCGTATCGTTGGTGACGCGGGAGATAATTTGCCCGACCGGCTGAGTGTCAAATTCACTCAGCGGCTGGCGAAGCGCAGCATCCATCACGTCGGTTCGCAGCTGTTGCACCACCCCGACGGCGGCCTGGTTAAACAGCAGCGACTGGACGTAATGCAGCCCGGCCGCCAGCAGCTGCAAGCCGATATAAGCGACCGCCAGCCCGACGACAAGCCCCAGCGGCAGATAGCTTTTGGCCACCATATTGTCGATAAAGTAGCTGATCAGCAGCGGCCCGCTCACTTCGGCAATCGCGGCGACCCACAGCAGCACCACCGCCAGCGACAGCGGTTTGCGCCACGGTGAACCGTAGGCCAGCAGGCGCTTAAGGGTTGGCCACAGCTGGGAAAAACTACGCATCGGCAGCCTCCTCGTTGATTTCCGGCGCGTCATCGAGGGCCGCTTCCAGTTGCTGATAGCGATACATATCGCGATACCATCCCGGCTGTTCAGCCAGCTGTTCATGCTCGCCGCGCTGGGCAACGTGCCCGTGCTGCATCACCAGAATTTCATTGGCTTCGGTCAGGGCCGACAGCCGATGCGCGCTGATGATCACCGTGCGCCCTTCTCCCCACTGGCGCAAATTGTGCAGGATCTGGTGTTCGGTACGTCCGTCCACAGCAGAGAGCGCATCGTCCAGCAGCAGGATTTCGGCATTCAGCAGCAGCGCGCGGGCGATGGAAATACGCTGTTTCTGCCCGCCGGAGAGCATCACGCCCCGCTCCCCGACCTCGGTTTCATAACCCTGCGGCAGGCGCAGGATGTCTTCATGCACGCTGGCGAGGCGGGCCACGTGCTCGATCTCTTCCCGGGTCGCCTGCGGGCAACCCAGCGCAATGTTGTTGCCGACGGTATCCGAGAACAGGAATGGCGTCTGGCTGACCACCGCCAGACGGCTGCGCCAGCTGTCTAGCTGCAGCTGCGTGAGCGGGATATCGTGGAAGCGGATCTCGCCCTGGTCGATATCAAAGTGGCGCTGGATAAGCGACAGCACGGTGCTTTTCCCCGCGCCCGTCGGGCCGCAGATGCCCAGCATTTGCCCCGGCTGCAGCGTAAAGTGCACGTTTTCGAGCGTAGGTTGTTCGCTGTGCGGATAGGCGAACGCGCGAATAGCTACGTTCAGCTCGCCGCGCCCTTCCGGCACCGTTTTGCTGCCGTCATTCACCACCGGTGCTTCGGCAAGCATGGCGCGTATGCGGCTGTAGGCGGCGCTCCCGCGCTCAACAATATTAAACATCCAGGCCAGAGCCAGCATCGGCCAGATCATCAGCCCCAGATACATGGCAAAGCTGGTCAGCTGCCCGAGCGTCAGGGAGCCGTTAATCACCATCCAGCTGCCACCGCCAATCGCCAGCAGGTTGGCGGTGCCGATGGCGATATAAATAGTGGGATCAAAGCGGGCATCGATGCGGGCCACGCGCAGGTTTTTGGCACCGGTATCAGCAGCATCGGCGGCAAACAGCGCCGACTGGCGATCTTCCAGGCCAAAAGCTTTGATCATCCGGATGCTGGTCAGGCTTTCCTGGGTTCGATCGTTCAGGGATGAAAACGCCGCCTGCGCCAGCTTGAAGCGCTGATGCAATTGATCGCCATAGCGTTTGATCGCCAGCGCCATCAGCGGCATCGGCAGCAGGGCCAGCAGCGTCAGCTGCCAGCTGATTTGGGTGGACATCACGATCAGCACCGCACAGCCCATCACCAGCGAATCCACCAGCGTCAGCACCCCTTCCCCGGCGGCAAACACCACCCGGTCAACGTCATTGGTGGCACGGGCTATCAGATCGCCGGTGCGGTGGCGCAGATAAAATTCCGGGTGCTGGCGGCTGAGCTGACGATAAAAATCTTCCCGCAGTTCTACCGCAAGCTGATAGGAGGCACCAAACAGTAGCACACGCCAGACGTAGCGCAGCAGATAGACGACGATGGCGGTCAGCACCAGCGTGCCAATCCACATCATCACCCGTGCGGTGGTGTAATGCTGTTCGGTCACGCCATCCACGACGTAGCCCACCACTTTTGGCGGGATGAGCTGCAAAATGGCAATGATAATAAGCAGGGCCACTGCGCCGAGGTAGCGTTGCCACTCCCGGCGAAAGTACCAGCTTAACTGAGCAAATAATCGCACGCGGTCTGTTCCTGAGGATTGTAATCCGGCAGTTATTCAATGGGTAAGGCGGTGGTGTATTTTATCTGTTCCATCGCGAAGCTGGAGGTGACATTCGACAGACCGGGCACGCTGTTCACCAGCCGTTTATAGAAGTCATCATAGCGTTTCATGTCCGCCACCTGAACGCGCATCAGGTAGTCGTATTCGCCCGCCATGCGCCAGAAGCCCAGCACTTCCGGCATATCGGATACCACGGTAACGAACCGGCAGTACCAGTCACTGCTGTGATGCTGCGTTTTTATCAGAACAAACGCAGTCAATCCAAGCCCCAGTTTTTCGGGATCCAGCAGGGCCACGCGCGCCAGCAGGATGCCTTCATCTTCAAGGCGCTTTAAGCGTTTCCAGCAGGGTGTGGTAGTCAGATTAACGGCATCCGCCAGCGCCTGCAAAGAGAGGGTGCAGTCACTTTGCAGCAAGGACAGCAGCTTACGGTCAATTTTATCTAGCATACCCACCCCGTAGAGAAAATTTTTCTCCTGACATTGTATTTTAAAGGTCAGATAGCAACAATTTTTTCTGTGTTTTTCGCTATGCTGGGCACAAAATGACAAACGGAACACTGCAATGAATAGCACCTGGGTTAAACACGCCATCAGTGAAATTAATGCCGATTATCAGCGCTCGGCCGATACGCACCTTATTCGCCTGACGCTGCCGGGCTTTACGGGAATTGAGCTGTATCTGAAAGACGAAAGCACGCACCCCACCGGTAGCCTGAAGCACCGCCTGGCACGCTCTTTGTTCCTGTATGGTTTGTGTAACGGCTGGATCAATGAAGGTACCACCATCATTGAGTCGTCATCCGGCTCGACTGCGGTGTCCGAAGCCTACTTTGCCCGCCTGCTCGGCCTGCCGTTTATCGCCGTGATGCCGTCCTGTACCGCAAAACGTAAGATCGAACAGATTGAATTCTACGGCGGCCGCTGCCACTTCGTAGAGAGCGCCTGCGAAATCTATGCCGCCTCAGAGATGCTGGCCCGCGAGCTGAATGGCCACTATATGGACCAGTTCACCTTCGCCGAACGCGCGACGGACTGGCGCGGCAATAACAATATTGCCGACAGTATCTTCCGTCAGATGCAGAGCGAACCTCACCCGGTGCCCGCCCATATCGTAATGAGCGCCGGTACGGGCGGGACTTCAGCCACCATTGGCCGCTATATTCGTTGTCAGGGCTACGATACGCGCCTGATGGTAGTGGATCCGCAAAACTCGGTATTCCTGGATTACTGGCAGCAGCGCGATCTCTCCCTGCGCAGCCCGGTGGGCAGCAAAATTGAAGGGATTGGCCGCCCGCGCGTCGAGCCGTCGTTTATTCCCGATGTGGTCGACGAGATGCTGCGGGTGCCGGATGCCGCCAGCGTCGCCACCGCCCACTGGCTGGAAACGCAGCTGGGCCGCAAGGTGGGCGCCTCTACCGGCACCAACATGTGGGGCGCGTTACAGCTGGCCGCGCGGATGCGCGAGGCGGGGCAAACTGGCTCCATCGTTACCCTGTTGTGCGACAGCGGTGAGCGCTACCTCGACACCTATTACAACGCAGAGTGGGTAAAGGCTAACATTGGCGATGTGACGCCGTGGTCAGCAGAAATTGCCCGACTGCTAAAATAAAAAAAGCCAGACATTCGTCTGGCTTGCTGGAAGGGTCTCACTATTCGGGGGAATAAGGAAGATCGGGTGTGTCCAGCCAATGAGTTAGAAAATGGGACACTGCTTCATTACGGCAGTGTCCAATAACCGGCAAATGCGAGAGCTCAGCCATCAGCTGCGGCATCGCATTGCCCATAATCAAGCCGCGGCCGACGCTGCCCAGCATCTCCCGGTCATTCATGGCATCACCAAACGCCATGCACTCCTGCATACTGAAGCCGAGATGGTCGCTCAGCACCGCCAGGGCGGAACCTTTGTTGCATCCCACCGGCAGCACTTCCAGGCAATCCAGCGCGGAGAAGGTCAGGTGCGCGCGGCTACCCAACGCCTCGTTGAGCTGAATGCGCAGACGGCACAGATCGTCATGATCGCTGCAAAAACAGATTTTGGTCACCGCGTGGGCCGGGATCCGGCGCAGGTCGGTCAATTGATACTGGAAGCCGCTGTAAACATGCGCCTCGAGCAGGGCCGGAATTTCCTGGCCGGTCAGCCAGCCGGTATCGTTAAAAACGTGGATGCTGGCCTGAGTGTCCCAGCTGGTATGCAAGACCTGTTCGGCAACGTCCGGCGCCAGATCCTGGCGATAGAGTACGTCCCCTTCCAGCGAGTGAATGCGCGTCCCGTTGCCGGTGATCAAGAACGCGTCGAGCGATAGCGCGCCCATCAAATGGCGCATTTCCAGCACATGTCGTCCGGTGGCGAAGGTGAGCGTGATGTCGCGCTCGTGCAGCCGTTTCAGCGTACTCAGGGTTTTGTCGCCTAAACGGTGGTCCGGCATTAATAAGGTGCCGTCCATATCAAATGCAGCCAACCGCGCCATAGTGCTCCCGAAAATGTGAAGGGTTTTAACTTGTGCATCAGTATTGCGTGATATATACGGAAGTAATACTGAATAGTTGAACATTATTGTTCCGGGTTTTTATATGCGACTGCTTAATCGACTCAATCAGTACCAACGACTGTGGCAACCCTCAGCAGGTGGGCCGCAACAGGTGACCGTGGCCGAACTGGCCAGCCGCTGCTTTTGCAGTGAACGTCATGTGCGCACACTTTTGCGTCAGGCGCAGGATGCAGGCTGGCTAAGTTGGCACGCGCAGTCCGGACGCGGAAAGCGCGGCGACCTGCGCTTTCACGTGACGCCGGCGTCGTTACGCAATGCAATGATGGAAGAGGCGCTAAAAAGCGGTCAGCAGCATAATGCGCTGGAGCTGGCCCAGCTTGCCCCCCAGGCGCTGCGCGCGTTGCTGCACCCTTTTCTGGGCGGACAGTGGCAGAACAACACCCCTACGCTGCGTATTCCCTACTATCGCCCGCTCGACCCGCTGCATCCGGGCTTTTTACCGGGGCGCGCAGAACAGCATCTGGTGGGGGAAATTTTTTCCGGGCTGACGCGCTTTAACGACACCTACAGCAAACCCACTGGCGATCTGGCCCATCACTGGGAGATTTCTGCTGACGGGTTACGCTGGCATTTTTACATCCGCTCCACGCTGCACTGGCATACGGGCGACAAGATCGAGACGGGCCAACTGCAGAAACGGCTGATGATGCTGCTGACCCTGCCCGCGCTGCGCAAACTGTTTAACAGCGTAAAGCAGATCGAGCTGACGCATCCTCAGTGCCTGACGTTTGTGCTGCATCAGCCGGACTACTGGCTGGCGCACCGTCTGGCAAGCTATTGCAGTCGCCTGGCGCACCCGGAACAGCCGCTGACGGGCAGCGGACCGTTTCGGCTGACCCTGTTCGACCCGGATCTGGTCCGGCTGGAAAGCCACGAGCAGTACCATCTGGGGCATCCGCTGCTGAAAGCGATCGAATTCTGGATCACCCCCCAGTTGTTTGACCAGGATTTAGGCACCAGCTGCCGTCATCCGGTACAAATTGCCATTGGCGAGCCGGAAGAACTCGCCAGTTTACGGCTGGTCAGTAACAGTATCAGCCTTGGCTTTTGTTACCTCACGCTGAAACAGAGCGGACGGCTCAGCGAAATGCAGGCCCGCAGGCTGGTGGAGATCATTCATCAGTCGTCGCTGCTGCATACGCTGCCGCTGGACGAAAACCTGATCACCCCAACGCAGGAACTGCTGCCGGGATGGACCATTCCCCAATGGCCGCAGGCACAGTGTATCCCCCTGCCCGAGACGCTGACCCTGGCATATCACCTGCCGGTGGAGTTACATACCATGGCTGAACAGCTCAAGCGCTATCTGGCGCAGGAAGGATGTCAGCTGACGGTGATTTTTCATGATGCCAAAAACTGGGATGGCTGCACGTCGCTTGCTGATGCCGATATCATGATGGGCGATCGGTTAATTGGCGAAGCGCCGGAATATACCCTTGAACAGTGGTTACGCTGCGATGCGCTGTGGCCGCATCTGCTCAGCGCACCGCAGTTTGCCCATCTGATGGCAACCCTGGATGCCGTTCAGTCCCGACCCGATGCCGAAGAACGCCATCAGGGATTAAAAGCAGTCTTCGCCCGACTGATGGAGAGCGCGGTGCTGACGCCGCTGTTTAACTATCAGTACCAAATCAGCGCCCCGCCGGGGGTGAATGGCATCCGGCTCAACCCGCGCGGCTGGTTTAACTTTACCGAAGCCTGGCTACCGGCCCCGAAAGCGTGAAGAAGCTGGTCGCCGTCACGGGCAGACGTTACCATGCGTCTTTACTCGTCAAAGTTGGAAAGAATAATGAAACGTGCCGTTGTTGTGTTCAGTGGGGGGCAAGATTCCACCACCTGTCTGGTTCAGGCTTTACATCAGTATGATGAAGTCCATTGTGTGACGTTTGACTATGGCCAGCGCCATAGCGAAGAGATCAAGGTTGCACAGAAACTGGCGGTCCAACTCGGCGCGCGGGCGCATAAGGTTCTGGATGTCACTCTGTTAAACGAACTGGCGGTGAGCAGCCTGACGCGCGATAGCATCCCGGTGCCGGACTATGCGCCGAATGCAGACGGTATTCCTAATACCTTCGTGCCGGGACGTAACATCCTCTTCCTGACGCTGACCGCCATCTATGCGTATCAGGTCCAGGCCGAAGCGGTGATCACCGGCGTGTGCGAAACCGATTTCTCCGGCTACCCGGACTGCCGGGATGAGTTTGTGAAGGCTCTCAACCACGCGGTGAACCTCGGGATGGCGAAAGATATTCGCTTTGAAACGCCGCTGATGTGGCTCGACAAGGCCGAAACCTGGGCACTGGCGGACTACTGGGGCAAGCTGGAACTGGTGCGTAGCGAAACGCTGACCTGCTATAACGGTATTCAGGGCGATGGCTGCGGTCAGTGCGCCGCCTGTAACCTGCGGGCCAACGGCCTGAATCATTACCTGGCGGATAAGCCGTCGGTGATGTCGGCCCTTAAAAACAAAACCGGTCTTAAGTAACCGTCGTGTTGCCGGGTGAAAAGCCTTTTCGCCCGGCCCTCGCAGTGGGTTATTTAATTAGCTGCTCCAGTTTTTCACGCAACTCCCCTTCCAGCGGCAGCGCTTTTTGCGTGCGCAGATCGATACAGACAAAGGTAATTAACGCGTCCGCCACCACTTGCCCTTCTGGCTCTAGCGTAATGACCTGACTTAGCACACCGCTTTTGCCGTTTAACTGCTGAAGCTGACTGGTCACGGTCAACACATCGCTGAGCACGGCCGGACGGCGATAGTTAATATTGATATTCGCCACGACAAACGCGATGCGCTGCGCCGTCATCCATTGAAAACTGTCGCTGTTTTCCAGCCCATCCCAGCGCGCCTCTTCAAGAAACTCGAGATAACGGGCGTTATTAACATGCTGATAAACGTCAAGATGAAAGCCGCGAACTTTGATTTGGGTCTGCATAGCACAATAACCTTCAGGGTTGTTATTTATAAGATTCAGAGGCCATAACTGGTATGACCTCTTTATCCTGGCAAATTTTTGCCACTGTGCAAGTTATTACAGCATCAGATGCGCGAGATTCCGCTCCACCAGCGACCCGCCAATGCCGGGAACCTGCGTCAGGTCGTCGAGTGTTTTGAAGGGACCGTACTCTTCACGGTAGCTGACTATCGCCTGCGCTTTTTTCAGACCCACGCCGTTCATTACCCGCGCCAGATCTTCTGCCGACGCGGCGTTAATGCTTACCCGCTCCCCTGATGCCTCTGCAGTTTTGCCGCCTGTGGGGGCTTTCGCCTCCGGCGGCTTGGGTGTAGACGCCTCGACCTTACTTTGCGTGGTCTGCGTTTTACCCGCCTGAGTGGCCGCCAGCGTGCTGTGGCTCATTCCCACCGTGACGAGGGCAAGCGTCATAAAGAGGGCTTTGATTCCATGTTTCATGCTGTTATCTCCTTGTTTGTTGACAGCCACATCACAATAAGCGGGCCGCATTTGGAGAACAAACAGCAGATTGCAGAAATGGAAAAGGCCGCGAAAGCGGCCTTTTGTTATTGCAGTACGTTGCGAAAATCTGCGAGCAGTGACGTAATTACTGCTGTTGAGTAATGATATCGCCCAGCTTGATTTTGGCTTCTTTACGCAGGTTACTCATCAGCGCTTCGAAAGCGATTTGGGCATTATTCTGCGTAATCCCCTTCACCATCGCGTTCTTCTGCTCTTCCGGCATGGTACCCGCTTTCACTTCGTCCAGTGCCAGAACCACCACGTTGCCCTGCATATCGTTAGCGATACCGAAGCTCGGTTTGTCTTTTGCCGGCTGGGTCAGGCCGAATGCGGCCTGGCTAATCGGATCCTGACCGGTGCGGCTCAGCGTTTTCGCGGCGCCGAAGCTCAGGCCCGCGGCTTTCAGCGCGTCGTCACCTTTACCGGCTTTCAATTCGGCCAGCAGCTTCTCAGCATCCAGCTTCGCCTGCTGAACAGCTTTGTTATGTTTCACCAGCGCGACGATCTGATCTTTCACAGTATCCAGCGGCTTGATCGCTTCCGGCTTGTGCTCACTCACGCGCAGCACAAAGGCACGATCGCCATCAACAGTGATGATGTCAGAGTTGCTGCCCGGGCTCCCGTTCTCGCCCACCAGGCTACCATTGAAGATAGCATCGGCAACCGGTTTGAAGTTCAGCTCTTCCGGCAGGCTGTCCTGACCGAACCAGCCGGTCTCAACAGCTTTTACGCCTGCAACCTGCTCAGCACCGGCCAGCGATTCGTTGTCATTGCTGGCCGCATCGCTCACCTTCTGCTGCAGCGCATAGAAGGTATCCAGTGCTTTTTCCTGCTTCACTTTCGCGGCGATTTCATCGCGCACGTCAGCCAGCGGCTTGGTTTTTGCCGGTTGAACGTCGTCCAGACGTGCGACCAGGAAGCCCACGGACGATTTGATCACCCCTGACAGCTGGCCTTTCTCTTTCAGGCCGGCGTTTTTCAGCTCTTCAGGCGTAGTAGCGTCTTCCAGCCAGCCCATGTCACCACCGTTTTTGGCAGAGATAATGTCGGTGGATTTCTCTTTCGCGACCGTTGCGAAATCAGCGCCCTTGTTCAGCTCGTCGAGAGCAGCTTGCGCATCAGCTTCGGTTTTAGCCTGAATCACGCTGAAACGGTTACGCTGTGGCTGAGTGAACTGATCCTGATGCTGATCGTAGTAAGACTGGATATCCGCATCCGATACGTCGCCCTGCATTGCTGCCACATCGAGCTTGATGTAGCTCACGCGGAACTGCTCAGGCGCCATAAAGTTACTTTTGTTCTGCTCGTAGTAGCTGTTCACTTCTTCGTCGCTCGCCTGCTGTTTTGCAGCCAGCGCGTTAACGTCGAAAGTGGCTTCACGCACGACGCGCTGCTGAGAAACCAGCGCCGCCAGTTCGTCAGTTTCGCCCTTGAGCATGAAATCGGTTCCCACAACGGCGTTAATCAGTTGCTGAGTCGTCAGCTGGTTACGCAGCGCCTGAGCGTACTGATCGGCCGACATCCCCATCTGGCTGATGATGGCGTTATAGCGGTTGTTGTCGAACTTGCCGTCCGTCTGGAAAGCCGCGGTGGAGAAAATTACCTTCTTCACCTGATCATCGCTGATCCCAAGACCAAGGTCTCTGGCGTACTGATCCATCAGCGCTTCGTCAATGAGACGATTCAGCGTCTGCTGACGCAGCGTTTTCATATAGCCTTCATTTGCCGCCAGTTCAGAGAACTGTTCGCCCAGTTGTTGCTGCATGCGGTTACGTTCACCGGCAAATGCATTCTCGAACTGCCCACGGCTGATTTCCTGGCCATTCACTTGTGCGGCGTAGTTTGCGCTACCGCCAATCAGGTAACCACTCACGCCGGTCAAAATGAACGACAGAATAATGATACCGAAAATAATCTTGAGCACGAGACTGTTAGCAGCCGTGCGTAAGCTGTCCATCATGGTGTAACCACACTCCGCTGTAGGTGACAGGTGACCTCACGCTAACGGCAAATCCCGACCGCTGCGCATAAAGGCGTATTGTGACAAGAAACCGGGGCAATTGTCAGCCCAGAACATGCAGAAACTCGCATAAATAGGCTCTGGACAAACAAAAAAGGCACATCAAATGATGCGCCCTTAGACTTTTTAACTTCCCTGATGCAAGAATGCGATCAGTTTACTGCGTCTTTCAGCGCTTTGCCCGCGCGGAAGCCCGGAACTTTAGCAGCAGCGATGGTGATCTCTTTGCCGGTCTGAGGGTTGCGGCCAGTACGGGCAGCACGCTCTTTAACAGCAAAAGTACCAAAACCAACCAGCGCTACGTCGTCCCCAGCCTGCAGAGATTCGGTAACAGAAGCAATTAAAGCATCTAACGCACGTCCAGCCGCAGCTTTGGAGATATCAGCACCCGCAGCAATTTTGTCAATCAGTTGAGATTTGTTCACTCTTCTCTTCCTCTCTTTATAATTTATATCGCGCCTGAATCCTTCACAACGCGACCGCGCAGCAGTTATATCAGGCCTGCCATGACCTTACAACACCCGTTGTTGAGGCTGGCCCAATCAGGGATCTAAATTAGCTATACAAAAAAAGGCTGGCAAGCACGAATTAGCCTACCAGCCTTATTTTTATTGACGCTCTTTGCGCGAGGTCACTATTTTGCGGTTACAACCTGCATTCCATAAGGCTCGTTCTGCAGCGCAAGCGCCAGAACTTCCTCAATGCGCTTCACCGGATGGATATCCAGATCGGCAATCACGTTGTCCGGGATCTCTTCCAGATCGCGCTTGTTTTCATGCGGGATCAGGACGGTTTTAATCCCACCGCGGTGAGCCGCGAGCAGTTTTTCTTTCAAACCACCAATCGGCAACACGAGGCCGCGCAGGGTGATTTCGCCGGTCATCGCCACATCGGCGCGAACCGGGTTGCCGGTCAGGCAGGAGACCAGCGCGGTACACATGGCGATACCGGCGCTTGGGCCGTCTTTCGGCGTTGCCCCTTCCGGTACGTGAACGTGGATATCGCGTTTCTCGTAAAAGTCCGCATTGATACCCAGTTTTTCCGCGCGCGCACGCACCACGGTCAGCGCAGCCTGAATGGACTCCTGCATCACTTCACCCAGCGAGCCGGTATACGTGAGTTTGCCTTTACCCGGTACGCAGGCGGTTTCAATGGTCAGCAGATCGCCGCCCACTTCCGTCCACGCCAGCCCCGTCACCTGACCGACGCGGTTTTCATTGTCCGCGCGACCATAGTCATAGCGCTGAACGCCAAGATATTCGTGCAGGTTGTCGCCGTTAATTTCAACGTGCTTCAGGGTCTTATCCAGCAGCAGCTTCTTCACCGCTTTACGGCACAGCTTGGAGATTTCGCGCTCCAGGCTACGCACGCCCGCTTCACGAGTGTAGTAACGAATAATGCTGATAATCGCACTATCCTCTACCGTAATTTCGTTCTCTTTCAGCGCGTTACGCTCAATCTGCTTAGAAAGCAGGTGGCGCTTGGCGATGTTCAGCTTTTCGTCTTCGGTGTAGCCCGAAAGACGGATCACTTCCATACGATCCAGCAGTGGAGCAGGAATGTTCATGGAGTTAGAGGTCGCCACGAACATGACATCGCTAAGATCGTAGTCCACTTCCAGATAGTGATCGCTGAACGCCACGTTCTGTTCCGGATCCAGCACTTCAAGCAGGGCAGACGCCGGGTCGCCGCGCATATCGGACGACATTTTGTCGATCTCATCCAGCAGGAACAGTGGGTTTTTAACGCCTACTTTCGCCATTTTCTGGATCAGCTTGCCCGGCATAGAGCCGATATAGGTCCGGCGGTGACCGCGGATTTCGGCTTCGTCACGAACGCCGCCCAGCGCCATACGGATGTATTTACGTCCGGTCGCTTTGGCAATGGACTGCCCCAGAGAGGTTTTACCCACCCCCGGCGGTCCTACCAGGCACAGGATAGGGCCCTTGAGCTTGTTTACACGGCTTTGAACCGCAAGGTACTCAAGGATGCGATCTTTAACACGTTCCAGACCGTAGTGGTCGGTATCGAGGATCTCTTGTGCCTGACGCAGATCTTTTTTGACCTTGCTACGGGCGTTCCACGGAACCTGTACCATCCACTCAATGTAGCCACGCACGACGGTCGCTTCGGCCGACATCGGAGACATCATTTTCAGCTTCTGCAGTTCTGCTTCGGCTTTCTCTTTTGCCTCTTTCGGCATTTTTGCCGCGTCGATCTTACGCTTCAGCGCTTCGTTTTCGTCCGGCGCATCGTCCATCTCGCCGAGCTCTTTCTGAATAGCCTTCATCTGCTCGTTCAGATAGTACTCGCGCTGAGATTTTTCCATCTGCTTCTTCACGCGGTTGCGAATGCGTTTCTCAACCTGCAGCAGATCGATTTCCGATTCCATCATCGCCATCAGATATTCCAGACGTTCGTTCACGTCGGACATCTCCAGCACGGACTGTTTGTCTGCCAGCTTGAGCGGCATGTGCGCAGCGATGGTGTCTGCCAGACGCGCAGGATCGTCGATGCTGTTCAGCGACGTCAGCACTTCCGGTGGGATTTTTTTGTTCAGCTTGATATAGCCTTCGAACTGGCTAATCGCAGTGCGAACCAGCACTTCTTGCTCACGCTCATCAAGCTGCGGCGATTCAAGGTATTCCGCTTTTGCCGCGAAGTGTTCGCCATCATCAGACAGCGTGGTAATACGCGCACGCTGCAGCCCCTCGACCAGCACCTTAACGGTGCCGTCAGGCAGCTTCAGCATTTGTAAAATAGAGGCCACGGTCCCGACGGTGAAAAGATCGTTTACACCCGGCTCATCCGTTGATGCTTCTTTCTGCGCAACCAGCATGATTTTTTTATCATGATCCATGGCGGCTTCAAGGCAACGGATAGATTTTTCCCGCCCTACGAATAAGGGTATGACCATGTGCGGATAAACCACCACATCGCGCAGCGGCAATACGGGGATTTCAATGCGTTCAGAACGCTCAGGATTCATAGAGCTCTCTCTTAGTTTAGTGTCCGCCAGGTAATCAGGTTGCGCGACTGTGCTTCATGCAACCACTAACATGTAATCCAGTATATGGGGATGATTCCCATACATTCAACGCCATGTTTACGGAAAAAGAAAAAGGGAGGATAAAATCCCCCCTTTTTGATTAACTGCTTGTATGAGTTGGTGAATTATTCGCCAGATGCCTGCTGGGCTTCCGGGGTACCGTAAATCAGCAGCGGCTTACTTTGCCCGGCGATCACGGATTCATCAATGACCACTTTTTCGACCTCTTCCATCGAAGGAAGATCGTACATGGTGTCGAGTAAAGCGGCTTCAACGATAGAGCGCAGGCCACGCGCGCCGGTTTTACGCATCATCGCTTTTTTGGCGATAGCGTTCAGCGCTTCGTCACGGAACTCCAGCTCAACGCCTTCCAGATTGAACAACGCCTGGTACTGTTTAGTCAGCGCGTTTTTCGGCTCTTTCAGGATCTGAATCAGCGCTTCTTCGCTCAGCTCGCTCAGCGTGGCAACAACCGGCAGACGACCAATGAACTCAGGGATCAAACCAAACTTGATCATATCTTCTGGTTCAACCTGGGTCAGCAGTTCACCCTCTTTCGCTTTTTCAGACTTCGCTTTCACCGTGGCACCAAAGCCAATACCTGAACCGGTTTCAACGCGGTTAGCAATGACTTTATCCAGTCCCGCAAATGCACCACCACAGATAAACAGGATTTTGGACGTATCAACCTGCAGAAACTCCTGCTGAGGATGCTTACGACCGCCCTGAGGTGGAACTGCGGCGACGGTGCCTTCGATCAGCTTCAGCAGCGCCTGCTGCACGCCTTCACCGGATACATCACGGGTGATGGATGGGTTATCGGATTTACGCGAGATTTTGTCGATCTCATCGATATAGACGATCCCGCGCTGCGCTTTCTGTACGTCGTAATCGCATTTCTGCAGCAGCTTCTGGATGATGTTTTCCACATCTTCACCCACATAACCCGCTTCGGTCAGGGTGGTGGCATCCGCCATGGTGAACGGAACATCCAGCAGACGCGCCAGCGTTTCAGCTAACAGGGTTTTACCGGAACCGGTTGGGCCGATCAGCAAGATGTTGCTTTTGCCCAGCTCAACGCCGTTGCTGCTATCCCCGTTACGCAGACGTTTGTAGTGGTTGTACACCGCCACAGCCAGCACTTTTTTCGCCTGTTCCTGACCGATGACATAGTCATCAAGGTGATGACGGATCTCATGCGGGGTTGGCAAGGCGCTACGCTCGCGGTGCGGAGCAACTTCTTTAATTTCTTCGCGGATGATGTCGTTACATAAGTCGACACATTCGTCGCAGATATACACGGACGGCCCGGCAATCAGTTTGCGCACTTCATGCTGGCTTTTGCCGCAAAAAGAGCAATACAACAGTTTGCCCGAACCATCTTTGCGTTTATCTGTCATGAGTCAAAACCTCTTTTTAAGTTCTTTGTGCCGCACATGACGACGCAAATGCCAATCTGAGACGCGAGCTGCTGATAAGCAGCGTGCCGCCCTATCTTAGTATAGCGGCACACTCGCGTCGTGGGCATCATTTACGGTGGGTCAAAATGGAGTCGACTAAACCGTACTCAACTGCCTCTGGTGCGGACAGGAAGCGATCGCGCTCGGTATCGCGCTCGATCTGCTCAAGTGATTGACCCGTGTGGTGAGCCATAAGTTCATTCATGCGCCCTTTTACCTTCAGGATTTCACGGGCATGAATTTCAATATCTGTTGCCTGCCCCTGGTAACCTCCCAGCGGCTGGTGAATCATCACGCGCGAGTTTGGCAGGCAGAAACGCTTGCCTTTCGCCCCTGCGGTCAGCAGGAATGCGCCCATCGATGCCGCCTGGCCCATACAAATGGTGCTCACATCAGGCTTGATAAACTGCATGGTGTCGTAAATAGACATCCCGGCGGTGATCACGCCACCAGGGGAGTTAATGTACAGGTAAATATCTTTTTCCGGGTTTTCCGCTTCCAGAAACAGCATCTGCGCCACGATCAGGTTAGCCATGTGGTCTTCGACCTGGCCAGTCATAAAGATAACGCGCTCTTTAAGCAGACGGGAATAGATATCAAAAGAACGTTCACCGCGAGAGGTCTGTTCAATAACCATTGGCACCAGCGCCATATGGGGTGCAAAGTTATCTCGTTCGCCACTGTATGACATGTCCGTCTCCTGGATAAAAAATGAAAATACCTGCTGTACTGATTGTAACCTTGCGGACGGATTATCAGCCAGTCTCTTTAATACTGCTTCCCCACTAATGGGGGCGGCTCAGCCCTATTTCAAGCATAACAATCTTTTGTTGTAACGCTAACACTGAAAAGGCGTTTTAGCACTCTTCCTGGTTTATAACTGTGATAAAAAAAACCCGCCGCCGGGAGGCAACGGGTTTTTGTTCAAACTTTAAACAAGCCGGGCAGAATTACGCCTGCTGGTTCATCAGTTCGTTGAAAGACGTGGCTTTTTCAGACACTTTCGCTTTCGCCAGAACGGCTTCAACAGCCTGTTCTTCCAGTGCTACATTGCGCATGTTTTCCATCAGTTCTTTGTTGCTGCCATAAAACTCAACAACTTCTGACGGATCTTCATAGGCAGAGGCCATCTCTTCGATCAGACCTTTAACACGGGTTTCGTCAGCTTTCAGCTCGTGGGTACGAATCACTTCGCCCAGCAGCAGACCAACAACAACGCGGCGTTTAGCCTGCTCTTCGAACAGCTCACGTGGCAGTTCCAGAGCCTGTTTCTCATTGCCACCGAAACGCTGTGCAGCCTGGCGGCGCAGAACGTCGATTTCGTTGTCGATGAGTGCAGACGGGATATCGATTTCGTTAGCCTGAACCAGGCCTTCGATAGCCTGAGACTTAACGCGGTTACGCACGGCGCCTTTCAGCTCGCGTTCCATGTTTTTACGCACTTCTGCACGCAGACCTTCAACAGAACCATCTTCAACGCCGAAACGCTTGATGAAATCTGCAGTCAGTTCTGGCAGCTCGCGGTCTTCTACTTTCTTCAGGGTAATGGCGAATTTAGCCGCTTTACCTTTCAGGTTTTCAGCGTGGTATTCTTCCGGGAAGGTCACGTCGATAGTGAATTCTTCGCCTGCGCTGTGGCCTTTGATACCTTCTTCGAAGCCTGGGATCATACGACCCTGACCCATCGCCAGTACGAAGTCAGACGCTTTGCCGCCTTCGAACTCTTCACCGTCTACAGAGCCGTTGAAGTCGATGGTCACGCGGTCTTCTGCATCAGCAGCGCCGTCTTTGTCTTTCCAGGTCGCCTGCTGCTTACGCAGGGTGTCCAGCATACCGTCAACGTCAGCTTCGGTGACTTCAACAACCGGTTTTTCAACTTCGATCGCGTCCAGACCTTTCAGCTCAACTTCCGGGTACACTTCGAACTCTACAGAGTAGGTGAAGTCTTCGCCCAGTTTGTATTCGCCCGGAACATAGGTCGGGTTACCGGCTGGGTTGATTTTTTCTTTGATGATCGCATCAACGAAGTTGCGGCTCATCAGGTCGCCCAGCACGTCCTGGCGAACAGATGCGCCATAACGCTGAGCAACGACATTCATTGGTACTTTGCCCTTGCGGAAGCCGTCAATACGGACTTTCTTCGCTACGTTGACCAGCTCGCTTTTTACAGCGTTTTCGATGCTGTCAGCAGCGATAGTAATCGTTACACGGCGGCCAAGGCCTTGAGTGGTTTCAACTGAAACTTGCATCTTGTTACCTCAAAAAAATCACAGTGCTCGGTCAACTCTGAATTTGCCTCGCAATACCGGGATGCTCTCTTAGCAGATTCACATTCCCTGTCGCCAGAATCATCCCGAAGCATTCATTAAGACGCGGCATTATAGCGGCATCACTTAGGTGAGTCGAGAACGGTTGCCCCATGTTGCTGCGGCTTTTTTCACAATTTAAGGCTATTTTTGGCCTTAAAATCGCGCCACCGCCTCAAAACCCGGACAAAACAAAACGGCCCGCAGGCCGTTTTAACGTCATCTTGATGCAACATACTGGAAAAGTTCCTGCTGTTGCAAACAGGATTTATTACGCGATAGTCCCGGCTCCCCGGCACGGCGGCGACGCGAAGATGGTATCCTGCAACCCTTTCCATTCCTTAATGGTGTAGGTGTGCAGCGCCAGCGCGTGTACTGTGGTGGAGAGTTCTTCCGTCAGGGTACCGTAAATCATACGGTGGCGATTAAGGAACCGCTCCCCGACAAAGCGATCGCTGACCAGCACGACTTTGAAGTGGCTTTCAGACCCTGCCGGTACGTTATGACGATAGCTTTCGTCGACGACTTCAAGGAACACAGGTTCAAACGCCGCCCTTAACTTATCTTCTATCTGTTCACGTATCATCATGAAATTACTCCTCCGACAACGCTGAGATGTCACCCATCCCTTTAAATGTTAGCCGCTTTTACCGCTTGCATAACAAGAAGACAACAAAAAATTAGCTTTCGTCTGATTTTCTCATTCAAAGGGATGAAGTCTTATAGGGGGGAAGCCGTTTTGTCGCCTGTACGACATGAAAGCGCCTCAGGTGGTCAGTTTTCAGACAAGGCGATGAATTTACATGCGTTGACTACTTCCCCTCGCCGTTGGCGATGTTATGATGGCGGCAATTTTTCTCTATATTATGCCTACGATTCGTTGAGAGCCCGAACATGTTAAAAAAACTCATTTTACCGCTGGTCGCCCTTTTTATGCTGGCTGGCTGTGCAACCCCTCCAACCACCATTGACGTCTCCCCGAAAATTTCCTTGCCACAGCAGGATCCGAGCCTGATGGGCGTGACCGTCAGCATCAACGGTGCGGACCAGCGTAAAGACCAGGCGCTGGCGAAAGTGACGCGTGAAAACCAGCTGGTGACGCTGACCGCCTCGCGCGATCTGCGCTTCCTGCTGCAGGAAGTGCTCGAGAAGCAGATGACCTCCCGCGGCTATATGGTTGGCCCAAGCGGTGCCGTTGATCTGCAGATCATCGTCAACAATCTGTACGCCGACGTCTCTCAGGGCAACGTGCGCTACAACATCGCGACCAAAGCTGATATCGCTATCATCGCCACGGCGAAGAATGGCAACAAGATGAACAAGAACTACCGTGCAAGCTACTCCGTTGAAGGCGCCTTCCAGGCAACCAACAAAAACATCGCTGATGCCGTGAACAGCGTGCTGACCGACACCATCGCCGATATGGCGCAGGACACCAGCATTCACGAATTCATCAAGCAAAACGCACGTTAATTGTGCCTGCTGACCCGGTGCCCTGCCGGGTCAGTTAACGCCCCATGTCCAGTCAATACTTACGTATTTTCCAGCAGCCAAAATCAGCTATCTTGCTGATCCTCGGTTTTGCCTCCGGTTTACCGCTCGCGCTGACGTCCGGCACGCTACAAGCCTGGATGACCGTTGAGAATATCGATCTTAAGACCATCGGCTTTTTCTCGCTGGTCGGTCAGGCCTACGTGTTTAAGTTTTTATGGTCACCGATGATGGACCGCTACACCCCGCCATTCCTTGGCAGGCGTCGTGGCTGGTTGCTGATCACCCAGGGTCTGCTGCTGCTGGCGGTGGCGGCGATGGGGTTCCTGGAACCCACGTCACAGCTGCGTTGGATGGCCGCGCTGGCGGTGGTGATCGCCTTCTGCTCTGCCTCGCAGGATATCGTCTTCGATGCCTGGAAAACCGACGTACTCTCCGCCGAAGAGCGTGGCACAGGCGCCGCCATCAGCGTGCTGGGCTACCGTTTGGGGATGCTGGTTTCCGGCGGGCTGGCGCTGTGGCTGGCGGATCGCTATCTCGGCTGGCAGGGAATGTACTGGCTGATGGCCGTGCTGCTGATCCCGTGCATGATTGCCACGCTGCTGGCGCCGGAACCGAGCGACGTGATCCCGGTTCCCCGCTCGCTGGAACAGGCGGTCGCCGAACCGCTGCGCGACTTCTTTGGCCGTAACAACGCCTGGCTTATTCTGCTGCTGATCGTGCTGTACAAGCTCGGCGACGCGTTTGCGATGAGCCTGACCACCACCTTTTTGATTCGCGGCGTCGGTTTTGATGCCGGAGAAGTGGGCGTGGTCAATAAAACGCTGGGATTGATAGCTACCATCGTCGGGGCGCTGTATGGCGGGGTGCTGATGCAGCGCTTAAGCCTGTTCCGCGCGCTGATGATCTTCGGCATTTTACAGGGGATTTCAAACGCCGGTTACTGGCTACTCGCCATTACGGACAAGCACATGTTCAGCATGGCGGCGGCGGTATTCTTTGAAAACCTGTGCGGCGGGATGGGAACAGCGGCGTTTGTCGCCCTGCTGATGACCTTATGCAACAAGTCCTTCTCGGCCACCCAGTTCGCCCTGCTCTCTGCGCTGTCTGCCGTGGGTCGGGTCTATGTCGGGCCGATCGCAGGATGGTTCGTTGAAGCGCACGGCTGGCCTGCGTTCTATTTATTCTCAGTGTTCGCGGCGATTCCCGGCCTGGTGCTGTTATTATTTTGCCGTCAGACGCTGGAATATACCCAGCAAACCGAACAATTTATGCCACGAACGGCCTATCCGACCGTCTATCGCTTTGCTTTAACGCTATTGCTGATTGGATGCGTCACGCTGGCGCTGTGGCTGGTAGTGTTAATCATTAATGCCACGACCTCGCTGGCGCTACCGTTTACGGTGCTGCTGCTGGATATCGGCGCGCTGTTTGCCCTGACCGGGATCCTGACGGGAGCCCTGCTCGATTACCTGGCACTGCGCAAAATCCAGGCAGTATAAGGTCAGTTAAAACGTTATTTACCGTTGTAATAACGATGCGAAATTATAACGGTTAATAAATTCCCACGGACAAAAATAATATTTGTTGATTTGTGCGACTAAGAATTCCGGAAATTATTGGAACCCGTATTAAACGCTATTTTCCATTAACCGATTCAGCAAAAGAAAGTTTAATTTTACGTTTTGCACTTGTCCTTTTGTTGATAATGAATTGTTAATTAATTGTTTGTTTTTAGTAATGGTTATACCAATTGCCCGCTTTACCACTCCGGCAGAGGCGGTTTCGTTATAACGCCCACCCGACGGCGCTTGCACTGCAAAATCGTTAATATTTTGCAACATGTGTGACTTATCCGGCAGAACCCGGTAACACGGTCCTGACACAGGTCTAATGATGTTTACAGTAATGTAACCTTCCCGTAAAATGCCCCCACACTTTAAACGCCACCAGGTCCCCGTGGAATTGAGGTCGTTAAATGACACTTAGGAAATACAATAAAAGTTTGGGATGGTTGTCGTTATTTGCAGGCACTGTTTTACTCAGTGGCTGTGATTCTGCGCTTCTGGACCCCAAAGGACAGATTGGACTGGAGCAACGCTCACTCATACTGACGGCATTTGGCCTGATGATGATTGTGGTTATTCCCGCCATCTTGATGGCTGTTGGTTTTGCCTGGAAGTACCGTGCAAGCAATAAAGATGCGAAGTACAGCCCTAACTGGTCACACTCCAATAAAGTGGAAGCTGTGGTCTGGACGGTGCCGATTCTGATCATCCTGTTCCTTGCCGTACTGACATGGAAAACCACTCACGCGCTCGAGCCTGCAAAACCGCTGGTTCACGATGAGAAACCGATTACGATCGAAGTCGTCTCCATGGACTGGAAATGGTTCTTCATCTACCCGGAACAGGGCATTGCTACCGTGAATGAAATTGCCTTCCCGGCAAACGTTCCGGTTCAGTTCAAAGTAACGTCTAACTCCGTGATGAACTCCTTCTTTATCCCGCGTCTGGGTAGCCAAATCTACGCGATGGCCGGTATGCAGACTAACCTGCACCTGATCGCGAATGAAGCAGGCACCTTTGATGGTATCTCCGCCAGCTACAGTGGCCCAGGCTTCTCAGGTATGAAGTTCAAAGCCATTGCCACGCCTGACCGTGCCGCTTTCGACCAGTGGGTTGCTAAAGCGAAACAGTCTACGAACACCATGTCTGACATGGCCGCGTTCGACAAAGTGGCAACGCCTAGCGAATACAACAAGGTGGAGTACTTCTCTGACGTGAAACCTGATTTGTTCAAAGAAGTGATTGGCAAATTTATGGACCACGGCAAGAGCATGAACGTGACCCAGCCTGAAGGTGAGCATAGCTCGCACGAAGGAATGGAAGGCATGGACATGAGCCACGCGGAAACCTCTCACTAAGGGGCCGAGGAAGAAAATGTTCGGAAAATTGACACTGGATGCGGTGCCGTACCATGAACCTATTATCGTGGTTACGATTGCTGCAATTATCATTGGTGGCGCAGCCTTACTGGGCTTAATCACTTACTTCGGTAAGTGGAGCTACCTGTGGAATGAGTGGCTGACCTCGGTTGACCACAAAAAACTCGGTATCATGTACTGCATCGTCGGTATCGTCATGTTAATTCGTGGCTTTGCCGATGCAATCATGATGCGTAGCCAGCAGGCGCTTGCCTCTGCGGGCGAAGCAGGCTTCTTGCCACCGCACCACTACGACCAGATCTTTACCGCGCACGGCGTGATTATGATCTTCTTCGTGGCGATGCCGCTGGTTATCGGTCTGATGAACGTTGTCGTTCCGCTGCAGATTGGCGCGCGCGACGTTGCATATCCGTTCCTGAACAACCTGAGCTTCTGGTTCACGGTTGTGGGTGTGATCCTGGTTAACTTGTCTCTGGGCGTAGGTGAATTCGCACAGACTGGCTGGCTGGCTTATCCACCGCTTTCGGGAATTGAGTACAGTCCTGGCGTTGGCGTCGATTACTGGATTTGGGCGATTCAGCTCTCCGGTATCGGTACGACCCTGACAGGTATCAACTTCTTCGTGACCATTATCAAGATGCGTGCCCCTGGCATGACCATGTTCAAGATGCCGGTATTTACCTGGGCATCTCTGTGCGCCAACATCCTGATTATCGCGTCATTCCCAATTCTGACTGTCACCGTCGCGCTGCTGACCCTGGATCGCTATCTGGGCACCCATTTCTTCACCAATGATATGGGCGGCAACATGATGATGTACATCAACCTGATTTGGGCATGGGGTCATCCTGAAGTGTACATCCTGGTTCTGCCGGTCTTCGGTGTGTTCTCCGAAATCGCAGCAACCTTCTCGCGTAAGCGCCTGTTTGGTTACACCTCTCTGGTGTGGGCAACCGTGTGTATTACCGTACTGTCGTTCATCGTGTGGCTGCACCACTTCTTTACTATGGGTGCCGGCGCGAACGTAAACGCCTTCTTCGGTATTACCACTATGATTATCGCCATCCCGACCGGGGTGAAGATCTTCAACTGGCTGTTCACCATGTACCAGGGCCGTATTGTGTTCCACTCAGCCATGCTGTGGACTATCGGCTTCATCGTCACCTTCTCTGTCGGTGGGATGACGGGTGTACTGCTGGCGGTGCCGGGCGCGGACTTCGTGCTGCACAACAGCCTGTTCCTGATTGCGCACTTCCATAACGTTATCATCGGCGGCGTCGTCTTCGGCTGCTTCGCTGGCGTAACCTACTGGTGGCCAAAAGCGTTCGGCTACACGCTGAACGAAACCTGGGGCAAACGCGCATTCTGGCTGTGGATCGTCGGCTTCTTCGTGGCCTTCATGCCGCTGTACGTGCTGGGCTTCATGGGTATGACCCGTCGCCTGAGCCAGCAGATTGATCCGCAGTTCCACCCAATGCTGGTTGTTGCAGCGGGCGGTGCGGTGCTGATTGCTTGCGGTATTGCGTGCCAGCTGATTCAGTTCTACGTCTCTATTCGCGACCGCGAGCAGAACCGTGACCTGACCGGTGACCCATGGGGTGGCCGTACGCTGGAGTGGGCAACCTCTTCCCCGCCTCCGTTCTATAACTTTGCCATTGTGCCGCACATTCATGAGCGTGACGCATTCTGGGAAATGAAAGAAAAAGGCGAAGCGTATAAGCAACCTGAGCATTACGAAGAGATCCATATGCCGAAAAACAGCGGTGCGGGCATTGTTATCGCCGCCTTCGCTACGGTATTTGGCTTCGCAATGATCTGGCACATCTGGTGGCTTGCGATCGTCGGCTTCGCTGGCGTGATCATCAGCTGGATTGTGAAGAGCTTTGACGAGGACGTGGACTACTACGTACCAGTCCGTGAAGTCGAAAAACTGGAAAACCAGCATTTCGATGAGATTTCTAAAGCGGGGCTGAAAAATGGCAACTGATACCCTGGCGCACTCAACTGCCCATGCGCATGAACACGCGCACCACGACACAGGACCGATGAAAGTCTTCGGTTTCTGGATCTACCTGATGAGCGACTGCATTCTGTTCTGCTGTCTGTTCGCGACCTATGCCGTTCTGGTGAACGGCACAGCGGGCGGCCCGACCGGCAAGGACATTTTTGAGCTGCCGTTCGTACTGGTAGAAACTGCTCTGCTGTTATTCAGCTCCATCACCTACGGCATGGCCGCCATTGCCATGTACAAAAACAACAAGAGCCAGGTTGTCTCCTGGCTGGCGTTGACCTGGCTGTTTGGTGCCGGATTTATCGGGATGGAAATCTATGAATTCCATCACCTGATTGCAGAAGGTTTTGGTCCGGATCGCAGTGGCTTCCTGTCCGCGTTCTTCGCGCTGGTCGGCACCCACGGTCTGCACGTGACCTCGGGTCTTATCTGGATGGCAGTACTGATGTTCCAGGTAAACCGTCGTGGCCTGACCAGCACTAACCGTACCCGTATCATGTGCCTGAGCTTGTTCTGGCACTTCCTGGACGTGGTATGGATCTGTGTGTTCTCTGTTGTGTATCTGATGGGGGCGATGTAATGAGTCATACTAACGATCATGGCGCTTCCCACGGTAGCGTAAAAACCTACATGACAGGTTTTATCCTGTCGATCATCCTGACGGTGATCCCGTTCTGGATGGTGATGAGCGGTACTGCATCTCACGCGGCAATCCTGGGCACTGTCCTGGTGACCGCGGTAGTGCAGATTCTGGTGCATCTGGTTTGCTTCCTGCACATGAACACCAAGTCCGATGAAGGCTGGAATATGACTGCCTTTGTCTTTACCGTGATTATCATCGCAATCCTGGTAGTCGGCTCCATCTGGATTATGTGGAACCTCAACTACAACATGATGGTTCACTAAGAGCGGCGAGTATGTTTAAGCAATACCTGCAAGTAACGAAACCAGGCATCATCTTTGGCAACCTGATCTCGGTGATCGGAGGGTTCCTGCTGGCCTCTAAGGGCAGTATCGATTACACCCTCTTTGCATCTACGCTGATCGGCGTGTCGCTGGTTGTGGCGTCCGGTTGTGTATTTAACAACTACATCGACATGGATATCGACAGGAAGATGGAAAGGACCAAGAATCGGGTGCTTGTCAAAGGCCTGATATCCCCTACCGTCTCGCTGGTGTACGCCACGTTGCTGGGTATTGCTGGCTTTATGCTGCTGTGGTTCGGCGCCAACCCTCTGGCCTGCTGGCTGGGGGTAATGGGTTTCGTGGTGTATGTAGGCGTCTACAGCCTGTATATGAAACGTCACTCCGTCTACGGTACGCTGATTGGTTCACTCTCCGGCGCTGCGCCGCCGGTGATTGGCTACTGCGCGGTCACCAATGAGTTCGACAGCGGTGCGCTGATCCTACTGGCTATCTTTAGCCTGTGGCAGATGCCGCACTCCTACGCCATTGCGATTTTCCGCTTTAAGGATTATCAGGCGGCGAACATTCCGGTTCTGCCGGTGGTGAAAGGCATTTCAGTCGCCAAGAACCATATCACGCTTTACATCATCGCCTTTGCCGTGGCGACGCTGATGCTCTCTCTGGGCGGCTACGCAGGATACAAATATCTGGTAGTAGCTGCGGCAGTGAGCGTCTGGTGGCTCGGTATGGCGCTGCGGGGCTATAAAGTGGAAGACGACAAGGTCTGGGCGCGTAAGCTGTTTGTGTTCTCGATTGTCGCTATCACCTCCCTCTCAGTGATGATGTCCGTGGACTTTATGGTGCCAGATTCACATAATCTGCTGACCTACGTCTGGTAAGTGCGGACAGCCTGTTTATCAGGCCTGAAGACTCAACAGCTCGCAACCGCCATGGTTGCGGGCTGTTTTTTTATTAACACCGCATATTCCTCACTCAATTACAAAATAATCAGTTTGCCCTCTATTACCCCCCCTTTTTTTACATATAAAAAATCAATTATAAACACCAAACCTATAACTCCATAATATTGGTTAAGTTAAAAAATCAACATATATTCGCTTGTATTCACTGATCTCTACCCTTCAGAGATTAATAGATGGTAATCTTGGGCCGTAAGCATGACGCTTACATTCTCTTGTTCATTTAATAAGGAAATAAAAGTGAAAGAATTAACACTGACTGAAATGGAATCTGTTACCGGCGCCGGTATTCTGAGCCTTCCTTGCGCATTGACCAGCTTTACCATTCAATCCGCATTTGGGCTGGTCAAAGCCGGTGTTGAAGTAGGCTTTAGTACTGCTCTTACTGTTATGGATGGGGCTTTTGATATTGTTGGTAATTTGTTTGGTAATTCACCTTTTGACTCTAAGGGCATTATCGACGATCATGTGAACGAATTGACGTATTCAATCTCTGGTATCTGGTCAAACTTTGTTGCTGAAGCTGCGACAGACTGGGGAAAATTTAACTACGCGCTGCAAAAATAAATAATAAAAGGCCTGTCAATGCTTTTATTGACAGGCCTTATTTTAACCATCCCATTACGACAGGACAACCCGCTACCAAAGCGTGGTTTGTTTATCAATGACTCCCCAACGTAAATACATATCACACGCCATCAGATAATCATTGTGCCAGCGCCAGTAAATATGCAGGTAATAATAAATCATCGCGGGCACGATACAGAGCAGATAATAGATTTCGAAATAGACATGCCATCCTACCAACGACAGGATCGCGCTGATGATGATTAACCACAGCGATTCGATAATCAACAACACGATCAATCTTGCCCATAACGGCATATCGTATAACCCGCGCAATGGCAGGGATGCGGAGAAGTTAAAATCGATCTCCTGCAGGAACAAACGCCCCAAAAAAGCGTAGCGGCGTGAGGGGTGAATGAACATCAGATTTATAGCCAGCACGATGGCACACAGAATTAGCATCGCAACCATCAGGCGCGCAGAAAAAAAACCCTCCAACAGCGAGAAATCATCGTGAACGCGCAGTGGACTGATAATCAGCGCGCTCATCAGAATCGTGAGCAACAGATTAAGACCCGCATAGCAATGTAAGTTGCGATACTTCACCCTGTCGACGACCGCCTGCTTCATCTGCCTCACGTAATAAAAACGGGCAAATCTGAATATCAGGTACATCAGCGCTGGTGAAGCCAGGGCAATGCAAGGCAATACATACCCAGGTGAGAGGTATTGCAGAAAGCCACTGACGATCAGATAAAAGAGTACCCAGCATAAAACGGTGCCGATCAGCGGATGCAAAAGCATGGCTTGATATCGTGACGGCGGGTTGCCTGACACAGTGGACGCGTCAATTTTCTTGACCACACATTTGTAAGCCCAATAGCCTCTCAGTTCATAGATAAAATTGAACGCGATTAAAGACAACACAACGCTAAGGCTCACGGCATCTCCCTTAACGAACGTGTATCCGTTGTTCTTCCAGTAAAAGCCCAGCAGCATGAAAGTAATGACGTACAGGTAAGGAATAAGCCGCTTATCCTGATAGCGAAAATAAGCCAGATAGTCAGGAATCATCATCGCCCCTTTATAGTCCGGTGACTTTTCTACAATGGATCAACGCTTCTGGCGTGAAACCGGTAAAATCATTGAGGATCTGTCCCAGATAGGCTTTGTTACTCATTTCGACAAACATTACCGGCGGAGATTGTTGCAATAACGACGCCATTGAATGTGTCCACTGCACCGTGTGGGTCAGATGCAAAGATAAGTTCTCTCTGATCTGCTCCGGGTTGAATTCCGCCTGCCCTGTCACATTCATCATCACATCATGTACCGGCGGGCGGATGTCGAAACCGGCCAGAGCGTCTCGCATCCGCTGAACGCCCTCACTCATCAGGCGCGTATGCCAGGCCCCGCTGACGCCCAGCTTCACAACGTCAAAACTATAATCCATCAGGATGCGCGAGAACTGACTCAACTCAGATACGGTTCCACCAATGACCTGCTGACACGGACTGTTATCGCAACTGATGTCGACGGCCATACCTGAACCTGAAATCAGGTTCTTCATTGTCTGGTAATCAGCACCTTTAACGGCCAGCATGGCGCCTTTATGACGTTGACTAATGTCATGCATGATATTCGCCCGGACGTGGATCATGCCAAACAAGGCTTCCAGCGTTATCGCGCCTGCCGCATAGAGTGCGCTGTATTCACCGACGCTGTGTCCGCAGGCGCCCACAATTTGTGCAGGTTCAGGTTGTTCAGCCCAAAGACGGTAAAGCATCACGTTAATTGCCGTCACCGCAACCTGCTGTACCGTTGTCTGAATCAGGCGATTCATCGGTCCTTTCTGACACAGACGGCGAATATCCTTCCCGGTGATATCGCTGGCGCAATCCCAGATCTGTTTTGTGGATGCATTACGATCCCATAAATCACTTCCCATCCCAATGACCGGGTTTCCCTGTCCCGCAAACAGAAGAACCAAGGGCTGCACTGACTGATTTTTCTTCATACCCATATCCTTATAAATGGTATTTAAAGCCGATATAAATCCCGAGGGTGTCACCAAAGAGGGCAAATTCAGCGTCTTTACTACCCAGCGCGCTATACAATCCGCTATAAAGTTCAACTTTGTCACTCATGCCTTTAAGCGGTTTGACATGATGGATGCCCAACAAGGCGCTGCCATCCATAATATTCATCGCCAGGTAGGGTTGCAGGGTAGATTTATCATCGCTCAGGAAACTGGCATAGGCATTAACGTAATGTTTGCCCTGTAGCATGCCTTTATTTGTGGTATTACTTATTTCTGATCCCATCAGATATTTGTAGTTATCAAAAGCCCGATCCAGCATCCTGTAGCCGGTTTCTTTATCGAGATAGCGAATAAAATCAGTCTGATCACGCCACTCAGATTTTGAATACCCCTCACTTTGAAAATAGTACTCCATGCCCAGCACACTGAAGTGGTTAGTCGTATATTGCCCGCCTATAGCCAGCTCGATTCCTTGTTTATTCTCTGTCGAATACAGCGAAGAGGGGAACTGCCAGGCCTGAACGTCAGCCGCCTTTTTGGCAGAAAAATGGCGCCATTGCTGAGCAGTATGGTAGGCAACTTCGGCATTTATCACCAACTGGGGGGTGTAATTGTAGCTATCCGCTATCGCGATCGACGGTGAATCGCCCAGCATCAGGCTAACAGAGGATGTATGATTTTTCAGCCGATAATCGGTATAGCTTAACAGGTAGCGCTCACTACTATTAGAACGCTCATTCGCAGACCAGTTACCGGAAGATTGATAATAATGGTCAATGTGCGTCAATTGCGGTGCCACGGTAAGCGAAAGAGCATAATCGCGAAACGCCTTCGTTAATCGCCCTCCCCAGAATGACTCACTGTAAGCTGATTTCATGTCTGAATCGTAAAGACGGGTTGGCTTAAAGGCTGCATAAAAATTAGTGAGCAGCGTCGCAGGTGAGCGTAAAAAGAACGTGCCCTGCGGGGTGCTGAGTTTTCCGCCCTCAAGCTGTATGGTATCTGATAATGTGTAGATTACCCGGAGCTGTTCGATCAGCATCTTCGCGCGATGATTGTCTTTCTCAAAAGCGCCCACGCTCAGGGCGGGATAATATCCCAGTCCATAAAATGAAAAATCCAGATCCAGTGCATTCTCGACCAGAGCACATGCGCTGCTGAGCTTTAACGCAATGTCGTTATACAGATTATCCGCAGTGTAGGGATTACGGCCCTGAATTCGCCATATGGACGCCTTTTTGTTTACGTACGAGGCCTGTCCCGTCAGCACAACATCCGCATTGGCTTTTAGCTCGTCTGCCGCAAGGCAATCAGCCTCAACTCCCGAGGAGAGCAGCGAAGCAGAAATAACCAGAATAGCGGAAGGACACTTCACCTTGCACCTCTTAGTATTGCTTCTTTTGTGAAGTGATATTCCGGCAGCGATTCCAGCCGGACATCGCTGTATTTCATCACTGAATACCCTTTGCCGTATCGTGCATTCTGCACCACAATCTCTGTTGGGCGATATTTACCGAGCACCAGCTGATAATTCTGGTACAGCACATTCTTCAGCAACTGATTATCCAGTGAGTAATACAATGCTCTATTGGGCCGATAGTCACTGCCCTTTTCTACCCAGTACATCACCCGGGGATACGTCACCGCATCCGATTTACGGATCAGTGATAATCTGTAGCAAATCTTGTCGCCGCACGGTTCTTCTCCCTCTAACGTCGAATCGTAGGCATCCTCGAAATTGGTGACAATGACATCACCATTTGATATTTGCCCAATCAGCCTTTGCTCGCGCGAAACGGGAATGGGCCGACGAAGTTCAGGGGTATAAAACCAAAGATCGTACCAGTCGGATAGCATGACCTTTCCTTTGTCACGCGGGGGATAGACAAATCGGGCCAGGGAGCGGGCATCTGCCGGCACGCCGTTTTTGGGTTTAATAAAACGCATTGATATATCGAGGACTTGTTTGTTGTCGGGTTCTATCGATCCCGCTTTGTACTCCAGTACGGTCACGGTGTAGCGAAAAGGCGCATTGGGCGAGCGAACATCATCAGAGCGGCGGATAATGTCCAACGCCTTTGCGTCAACCGCACCGGATGGCGCTGACACCGTACACAGTGCGACCCAAATAATCCCCCACCACAGTCCATTGTTTTGCATATTTTTCCCTTACGAAAATTTAAACGCATCGGCAATATTCAACCGCGAAGCGCGCACCGCAGGCATGATCGAGGCCAGCGAGGCCGTTAAAATCGGCAATACCCAGGTTGTCCAGATCAGTTCAGGATTCGTCGTTTTAATAAATGCGGTATAGCCAATGGATTGTCCTGGTGATGGCGGTATCGCAATGCCAGAGATATTGATTAATGCGGCCAAAGCGTACCCTGCAATAAGACTGCCGAGGGCACCGATCATCCCGACAAATACCCCTTCAAGCCAGAAAATCCGCGTGACATGCCAGGGTTGTAGCCCCATGGCTCTGAGGGTGGTGATCTCACGCGTTCTCTCGATAATATTCATGGTCATGGCATTACCGATCATAAAGACAACAATGAGAGCGACGATAAGTTTGATGAAGAAGTAAATGCCCGACAGCATCCCTTCAACCTGCTGATAAAAAAGCGACGTCTCTTTCCAGTCCTTCACTATTAACGGCAAGTGATTGTTGGCAATATACTGTCTGAGCCTCGTCACAAACGCCTCAACGTCATCGTTGTTGAGTAAGATAAGGACCTTGCTCACCCCCTCGGTTCCCATGATGTGTTGGGCGGTTTCCAGCGGGATCTTCATCGCCACATCGTCATAGTCTTTAATGCCCGAGGCAAAAATACCGCGTAGCTTCAGCGATAAAGCGCCCTGTCCCCCGGCAGTATTGACGACCATGACATCTAGCCAGTCGGCATACCGGGCATTAAGCGTGCTGGCAAGACCTCCTCCAATGGTAATTTCGTTATGTTTGATACGAGATAAATCACTACCAGAAATAATCTTATCAAATGCGCCTAATTTTAAGGCAGGCAGGGGCTCAACGCCCAGCCCGGAGAAATAGCTGGAGGTTTCATTTTCATATTGTGAAATAATCCCGCTGAACTCAAGCTGTCCTGACAAGGTTGAAATGTCTTTGGCTAAGGTCGGATGGGTTAAAATATCCTGCTTGAGCGCCGCGTAGTTTTTAATCAGACTCTTACTTTTATTCGCCGTGTCAAAGTACGACTGATGATAAATTTGCACATGCCCGATATTGGTACGAATTGTTTGCTCCTTCAGGATCCAGAAAGAGTAATCAATAAACCCACCATACAAAAATATGGTCACGCCGCCCGATACAATAGCCAGCACCGTCGACAATGATCTTCTACGATGTCTGAACAGATTCAGAAACGAGAAGGTGGTATCGCGAAAACGAAAAATAAGACAGTACAGAACAAACGCCATGATCAGCGACACCGCCCCCTCGACCCACATCATTTCCTTTGACATTTAATGACCTTTTACCAGCGGAAGAATAATGTTCGTCACTTCCTCGCCATCCCAGGCAGGCGAATCATTCCCCGTCGGTTCCATGGTCTTTAGCTGGGCTAAAAACTGGCGGGCCTGTTCATCCTTGCGGCAATGTTGCAGGGCTCTGTAGCGCATAGCGTTGATATGCGCGGTGAGATCCCGATCCCATTGCGCTTTCAGCAACAGCTCGGTGTCTGCAAGGGTGATGACACAACGCCCCAGCTCAGCAGGCAGGTAGGCATCCATCCTGGCGCGTAAATAGCGGATGCGCGGCTCATTTTCATTGCCTTCGACAGCTTCATCGAGATAAAAGAAGCCGGTCTTGGCGTACTCTGAGGCGTGGATCACATCATTTACGCTCACAAAATACTGCGCCTGCTGCAGCATGCCGTAGGAATAGAAGACCAGCGCCGCGGTATTCCCGGTGCGCGTATATTCCTGGAATAACGATTCTGTAAGGCTGGCTAATGCCGTTGGCTGCGTCGGAAAATTATGCAGCAGCACAGTGTCGACGGCGGGAAGCGCGGATGCATCAACAGCTTGCGCATAAGTGACCACCGACAGGCCCAGACAGAATACCTGTAAAAGATTACTTCGCTGAATCATAGGCTAACGCTCCATCCCTGATCTCCACCACCCGCCCGGCACGCGCCTTAAGCTGGGTGGAGTGCGTTGATATCACAAAAGTGGTTCCGGTTTGCTGATTGATATTGAGCAACAGATCTAAAATCGCATCACCCGTCGCCAGATCGAGATTACCCGTCGGCTCATCGGCGACGACGATCTGCGGCTCATGCGCCAACGCTCTGGCGATTGCCACACGCTGCTGCTGCCCGCCAGACAGTTGGCCAGGTTTACGATCCCGCAGATCGGCCAGTCCCACGCTATCCAGAAAATGCAGGCTGCGCTCCGTTGCGGCTTTGGTATCAAAATGGCCGTTAAGCACCAGGGGATAAAACACATTATCGAAAGCATTGAGTACCGGCATAAGATTGAAAAACTGAAAGATGAACCCCAGGTGCTTGCTGCGAAGGCTTGCCAGATCTTTTTCTGCTAAATCATTCAGCAGCTTATTAAGAAGCACCACGTACCCGAGCGACGGTTTATCGATGCCCGATAGGATATTGAGTAACGTACTTTTACCGCTACCTGACGGCCCACATAAGGCTAAGAACTCGCCATTCGCTATTTCAAGGTTGATATTGCTGAGCGCCTCAACGTTATTCTCGTTATTTCCATAATGCTTATAAATACCATTCAGATAAATAGCGGGTAGCGCTTTTATATTAGATTGCATATTCCACCACCACCCGGTCAGTACCAGGTATCAAAATAACTGCAGCCGCCAGGGTTATCCGCCAGGATCGTTCTTATGCAGCCCCCACTCAATTCGCGATGCGCAATATATTGCCAAATCAAAGCCGGGGTCAGACATCCACTTGACCCGTATATGCTGACCAGATCGATTGTCTTCCCCGAGAGTTCCGCTATGTCGCGGCCCCCGGCGTAGGCAAGCAGATCAATATCCGCGCCGTGCAAACTGGCAGACAGCCAACGGTCGGCGCTATCTGGCGCAACATAGACCCCGCACTGTATTTTCAATCGGCTTTCCCGCTGGCTAAAAATAAAACAACCCACACGTTCAATGGAGACGTTGATACCGGATGTTTCCCCGGACTTTTTCCCTTTACGACGCGGATTGATATTCTCAGCTGTAAATGTCAGCAGGGGGACGGCACGATATCCCCCGCAAATAATGACAAAATCATAGACATTCCAGTCCAGATAATCCTGCGCCAGGCGCATGGCCTGAACCAGGGCGTATTTTTCGCCGCGAACTTTGCATGTCACGTCGGTGACGGAAAATTTTTTAACCAAACTTTTAGGTAAGGTGTCGATCACTGAAGCGTGCAGCGCGCTAATGTTATTCTCAAACACACCCGACTCACCCCATGAATCAACATAGATAAATGCAGTACGTGATTTGAATAACCGCATACGCTCTTTGGTGGATAATTGATGCAGCGCGGCATCAGCGGTTTTTTCCATTGCCTCTATATAGGGGATATAGTCTGGCTTACGGATCGTTTCACGAATATAACTCTCCTGAAGCGTACCAAAACGCTTAAACCCCCAGCCCGTTTTTCCCGTCGATTTCAGCGCATTATTATATGAATGTGACTCCCAGACGTTCAGCCAGCCGGGATAATATAAAATCAACGGTTCTTCGGGTTCAACGAAAGCGCATGATGCTAAATACATACTGACATCCTGTCCGTTATTGTTCCTTGCTCGTATCCGTTAATATCATCGCAATAACGGATCCATCGACACCTACGCCCATTTTAAGCAGATGCTTTTTGTCATGTTTTATTGCGCCTTTCCCCTGCAGGACGTGCCGAGCCATCTCATCTGAAATCGGCTCATTGCCAACTGGCATAATGAGCTCCCGATACGCCAAGGAATGATGCCCAATCACTAAATCCACCAGTCCCGAACCGGTGGCGGTATAACCTGTTTGACCTTTGTAAGCCAGAACCGGCAGGGTCTCGTCACCCGCCAGCATCGCAAGGGTGTTTGCCTCAATGCCATCGCTGATTGCGGAACCATTACCATGAGGAATAACAGCACATAATTCCTCTTTTTTGACGCCAGTCTCCTGCAGGATCTTATTGATTAATTTGAGCATGCTGGTGCTTTGCCATGAGATATCATTGCTTCTGCTGGCATTAATCTGTGTGTAAGCGGAACGCAGACTAACTCCCCCATGCAAATTTCTGGCCTGCCGATGATGGTCGCTTTCAAGTAGCAGCACGCTGTAGCCCTCCGCAAAAATCACCCCCTTACTGTTTACGCCAAACGGCTGCACCACCTCAGTATCCAGCATCGACTGAGTGGCAAGGAACCAGATATCCTGGGTCTTAATTTTTGAAATATTAATAATGAGAGCAAGATCGATACCCCCTTGCTCAATAGCCTGAGCACTAAGATGAACGGCGACCAGCGCAGAATTACTGGTACTGTTCATATTCGGTGGCAGATGTTTCAGGTGATATTTTTGCGCCAGATGAAGTGAAATCGCATCCTGAGACATATTTGCGACACAGAGGTGGGTCAGCGATGAAGACAGCGCAATATCTTCCACATCATTATGATCGTAGAGGCCTTTATAGTCTTTTACGTCGACCCGAGGCCCTATCCCCGTCAGATAAACCCTGACATTTTCGCCTGTCAGACAATGCGCATCCAGCATTGCCTGAAGGAGAGCATGCTCAATGAGACGGGACAGGAGATCGACAGCGCTATCATCCGTCTTTTCCAGCTTTGCGATTCGCTTATTGCCGGTAAAGCCACATTTAACGGCCTCATCCTCAGAGGCAAACCATGGCGATACGGGCACGCGCTCACCGCTTTTGAGATTGGCGATAAGCTGCGCGCTGTTATCTGCAAACGGTAAACAGAGGCTATAGCCTGAAATGATCGACGTCCTGTCCACCGTATTACCCCTTAATCACAAATGCGTAATAGTTCCCACCTTCCGTCGCCCCGATCAGCAAAACAGTGTGAATTGCTCTCTGTAAAGGTTGGCGCACAAAATTGATTCGTTGGTCTATAAACGTCTGGGTATACGGAATGGCGGGCACCGACTGTTTTTTGATGCAATCCAGAATAACCGCCAGGTTCAGCAGACCCGCACAAGATGCAACAAAACCAAAGAAGGCATTGTAATTCACCACGGGAACCTGCAGGTTATCCTGATGGAAGGACGCGTAGATGGCGTCGATTTCAATTTTTGCGCTCTCTGCACTGCCATTGCTGGTGCCACAAACCAGATCAATATCGTTAGCGGTGATACCGGCATCGGTAAGCGCGCGATGAATGGCCAGCGACAGGGCGCTGGATTTCTCATCCGTTTGCGACGCATCGAAGTAGCTGTTGCTGCATGACTTGCCATAGCCCGCGATTTCCGCCAACACCTCAGCACCACGAGCTGCCGCAGCCTGCGGGTCTTCCAGCAGCAGCATGCAGGCACCTTCACCAGGCACATAGCCTTTCGCCTCTTCACCGTAGATCTGATAATCGCTGGCCTCGGAGGTCATATGGATCTTTTGCGCCACCGCATCCATATACAGCGACATCGACGGAAAGTACTCGTCTGCCCCGCCCACAAGCACTTGCGGCTGTAGCTGCTGGCGAATAATTTCATAGCCATAGGTTAACGCCCCCAGCGCCGCGTTCTCACCCGTCGCAAGGGTTGTCGTATAGCCTTTCACCCCTTCGGAAATACCACAGAAAGTGGCAATGGCGTTCATCAACGAGCCCGGAAATTCTGAAGTGCGTACTTTTCGCGGATCCGGTTTCAGGCTCTGCAGATATTTATAGGTCGTTTCCTGTGGGCCACGGGACATGCCCATCACCATGCCCAGCGTTTCTCCGTCACGCTTGATTTTGCGCTTCGCCTGGGTCAGCGCTTCCGACAGTGCAATCAGCGCAAACGTGCCGCCGCGAGTGGCTTTTCGCGGATCGAAACGGCGTAAATGCTTGCGCGGCTCAAGCGCGTTGATCTGGAAGGTTTTGAAATTCACCTCCTCTTCGGGGAGCTGACAGGCGCGAATAGCATACTCATCGCCATATATTTCATTTAGTTGGTTAGTTTTTACTAACACATCCAGAAGCTCCCTGGCTTCATGCAGCGTATCGTCGGGGAACACAACACCGCCCAGCTCAACCGCTTTGCCGCCCTCGTTAATATGTTCCAGAATCTCATTAATGCTATGGCCAATGGCAGAGAGGGCACCAATGCCTGAGATCGCAACCCGCTTCGCCTCATAGGACGTTACAGGAACCGAGCCCGGCCGGGTACTCACAATCATGCAGCAGTTATTGCCGCCGAATGCGTAGTTATTCTTCATAAAAATGTTGATGTCTTTCTGCCTGAAATCGTTCGGGACGTAATCCAGATCGCAGTTCGGCCGCGCCGTCGAAAAGTTTAAGGTGGGCAGAACCTGTTTTTCAGGCAGTGTGACCAGACACGCAATCAGTTCGACGATGCCCGCCGCCCCGATATTGTGACCAAAGTAGGATTTGGTGGAGCTGATTAACAGCTTTTCAACCTGCGGGAACACTTTTTTCATGGCCAGCGTTTCAATTTGATCGTTGGCTTCTGTACCCGTGCCGTGCGCATTGACGTAATCGATCTGCTCAGGCGTAACGCCTGCATTCTCCATTGCTTTCAGCATCACCTGCACAGCGCCGCTGGCGCGCGGATCGGGCCCGGTTTCATGATAGGCGTCGCAGGAAGTTGCGTATGAGAGGATTTCACCATACAAGGTGGCCCCTCGCGCAACGGCGTGGTCATACTCTTCCAGAACAATGGCCCCTGCCCCCTCTCCGATTGACATGCCGGACTGCCCTGAAAACGGCGAGCAGGAATCAGGGTGCATGACATTCAGTGCATAAAACCCCGCGAAAGTCGGCAGATAGATGGGTTCCGTTCCGACAGCCAGCATGGCCTTACCTTTGCCATTCTGAATATAGTCGAATGCCATACCGACGGCATTCGGGCTTGCGGTACAGGCCGTGGCGACCAGCTCTACGCCACCTTTCAGGCCTAACAGGGTAGAAACGCTGGAGCAGCAGGATGAAAAGGCACCTGAATAGACGGCCTTACGCAATGAGAAGTCCTGCACTCGCTGCTCAAAGAGAGGCAGAAAGGCTTCGGTACCCGCAGAAGAGACTCCGACAATTAATCCCATCTCCTCAAGGCACTGACGGTGCTGTGCCAGCCCGGCCTGATTCAGCGCGTCCTTGCCCACTTTATAAGCCCACAGCGCGGCGTTATCGAGAGAGGCAACGATCTCTTCAGGCAGTTCACCATCGTCGATGTCGTGCAGGACTTCGGCCGCGCGGGCATGCTCAAACCACTGAGAGAAACGTTCGCTGTCTGCTACGCCACGCCTTTTCTCCAGCAGCGCCTGCCGGAAGTCCTGTATGTTGTCCGCAAGGGATGACAATATCCCCATACCGGTAATCACCACGCGTTTTCTGCTCGTCTTCATCTTTCCAGGTCATCCCTTACTTTGTTCAGCAATTTCACAGCGTCATCAGATCAAATAGCGTTCGGCGCGATTTAAAATGCATGCCTTAATTTAGAGGCGTCAACATAGCTGTGTGCCGTTGGGTTGACTGACAGGCTCAGGTTGTAAATGAACGGTACGGACTGGGTTTTGGCCGCCACCCCGCCATGAACAGTGAGGACCGTAAAACCGTCGATGTCAGATAATGCGTAATTGCTGTCGATCAGTGCCAACGCAATCTCACGCTGCAGGGCCGGCGAATATACCGCACAGATAATCATCCCGACCACTTTGTCGTCGGCCATCACCTTGTCGTCCGGGCTCAGACAAGCACCTTGCGTACAAGGCAGTATTCCTACTACCTTACGCTGCGCTTTCTGTGCAGATAACTGCTCCACCGCGGCTTTACCCATAAAATCGTCCTTATCGTACTGAATAGCCCACTGCAGCTGTAATTCAACGGGATTACGCGAGTATTTCGCATACAGACTTTCATCCCATCCTGAGTTTTCAATACGCACAATTTTTTGGTAATCCAGACCGCCGGTCTTAAGTAAATACTTATCCCCGACGTCCAGTAATGACTGCCATAATTCGGCCAGCGCGCGTTGCGGGCCAATCATCTGATAGGCAAATTCACCGTGCTTACCACAGCGGAATACCATCAAACCGTGGTCAGTATTCATGTACTCGTAGTAAGGTAAACCAATCACATCAAACCCGAAGATCTCCGCCATCAGCTCCCAGGCATACGGCCCTTCAAGCATGATGGTTCCCCAGTCGGCGTCGTCCATAGAGATGATTTCAGGGATATCCTGAATATCTAATTCATCAGCCTTTTCGAGGATACCTTGCAGGATCCCGATAATATCCTGAGCAGACAAGTTTTCTGACAGAATGAAATAACCCTCTGGGGTGCAGAGAGTATAGATATCGCCACGAATTGTTCCGTCGTCATTCAATACCAGCGAATAAATACCTTGCTCATCACGGATAATTGAGACATCTGCAGAGGCCATATAATTGACCAGCGCCCAGGCATCGTCGCCCATTACGCTGACAATAGACATATGGGAATAATCAACCAGTAAAACGTTCTCTCTGACGGCTTTATATTCTTCCAGAATATCACGGTAGGCAGAAGGCAGAGTTCGGTTATTGTAGACACCCATGATCGCATTGTTTTTCAGGTGAATATCCGAAAGTGAAGTCATAAAACATCCTTATTTTATCGCTGATTGCAAAGGGTATTCAGGCACGTTTCTTTTGAATAACAAACGACGCCAGACTGTTGATACTCCGCATATAGGAAGGATCATCACTCTCTTCGACCTGAATGTTAAATTTTTTATCTAACAGGACAATAATCTCCGTAGCATCCACCGAATCAAGCTTCAGACCATTGCCAAACAGCGGCGTATCGTCATCTATTTGATGTTCTTCGCGTTGGATATTTAAACGCTGAATGATTTCAGTCTTAATTGTCACAAGTATGGCTTTCCGCTCGTCAATTTTCTCATTAATATTTGTCATACCATTCACTCCATTGATAAATCACAAAACGTCCCGAAAGTTAATAATCGTTCCCTGACTGATAATTCTTTTACCAACATTGGCCGTCACTGAATAATGTTTAAAGCCGTTATTATCGGAAAAGGCAAGTTTACTGACCACTTCAATCGTATCGCCAGGATAGGCGGAATGCTTGAACTTCAAATTTTGTGCAGCCAGTACGCCACGAACCTGGGCCCGCCGCGTACGCATAATCTCAAGCATGTCGGGTTCACTGATACAGGTATGAATATCGCGCAAGGTTTTGAGAATTTTTCCCGTTTGCTGATAATAAATATCGCAAACATCGGTTAAAAAAGAAAAATACTCACTTGCCTGGCCAAAAACTTCCGAGATAATCGCGCCTGGCATAATTGGGTCGTCCGGAAAATGCCCGGCCAGATAAGGATCGTTATAGGTCACATGCTTCAACACCTGAATAAAGCCATTTTCACCGTATTTATAATCTTTGATTTGGTCGACCATCGACAAGGGCGGTCGCCAGCCCCCCATGGCGAGAAAGATTTTCGCTGGAATGATGTATTTAGACATATCTCACCGCATGACCATGCCGCCATCAATCACGATGGTTTGGCCAATAATATAGCTGGCGGCAGAAGAGCTGAGATAGACAATCGTATTGGCCACTTCGTCACACTTTCCAAGACGCTTCAGTGGAATAGACTGCGTGATTTCGCGCACGACGGTACGGGATACTTTCTTCACCATTGTTGACTCAATCATCCCCGGCGCCACGGCATTGACGCGAACGCCCCGCGGCGCCAGTTCGGCAGCCAGCGTACGGGTAAAGCTCAGCATTGCGCCCTTGGATGCGCTGTAGTTAATCTGACCCACGCTCGGTACAAGGGCGGCAATAGAGGCAACATTAATAATTGCCGGACTTTCTGCCGCACGTAATAACATGAGCGCTGCTTTTGTCAGCCGGAATAAGCTCAGCACATTGGTATCAATAACCGCGCTAAAATCATCCTCACTCATGACTGCGAAAAGATTGTCTTTCACAATCCCGGCATTGTTCACGAGAACATCCACCTTCCCGACGTCTCTGGACAACCATTCACAGAGCGCAGCAATGTCTTCCGGGCGTGTCAGGTCACACTTGACGATATGCAATTGTTCACCGCTGGGGTGATGCGCTTTTAACTCCGTCAAGGGTGCAGAACGCGAATGATACAGCGCAAAAACTGAACATTTTTGTTCAAGAAACTTAGCGCAAATGCTAAGACCGATGTCACCACTGGCTCCGGTTACCAACACCGTTTTATTGGCGAGGTCGCTGTATTGATACATGTCCGTTTTGTACCTTACGTTAAAGGATAATGGTTGCCGCTAATGCATAGGTACGGCAGTGGGAAATGCTCAGCGAAATAGTCGTAATACCCTGCTCTTCAACTATTTCTTTCATTCTTCCTGAAAGGTTAAATCGCGGTGCACCGTACTCATCATGCGCGATTTCTATATCATGAAAGCGAATACCCTTGCGAAATCCATAGCCGACGGCTTTAACAATCGACTCTTTCGCGGCCCAGAAACCCGAAGCGCGCTCATAGTCAGGTTCAGCAATATTAATTGCTTTCATTTCATGCTGCGTAAAGACGCGCTCAAGAAACCCCGATTTCCCATCAGAAATGGCCCTGGCAATCCTCGCAACTTCAACAATATCTGTCCCAATACGCATCATGTTTTCACCGTGGTCACTACAGTCGATAAGCTACATTAAAATTAATCGTATAGTTATCGACGTCTAAATGTTCAGGATAGAGAAACGGGCTCGAGAGTGAAAGATCGTACTCCAGCGCCTTAATAGCACCTTTGAGGCCGACGACACCGCCCATAATTTTTCTCCCACCGACGTCCTGCGATGAACCTTTTCCGGTAATCTGACCATAATCTGCGCCTAAATACGCTACCGCGTTTTTATATCCTGTTATTAAATTCAGCGTATTCTGTATAAAGAAACCTTTATTCCCATCAATACCGTCGCTATTTTCGAAGCCACGTACGGTCCATCGATTACCGACGGTAATTTTATCCTGCAACGTCAGGTTATCAGGAGAATACTGTACACCCAGATTAAGATCATAATAAGCCTCTGTGGGCAATAAAGTCAGCCATTTCACATAATTCACATTCATATTCACAATCTGACTACGGCTACTGACGTCACCACTGCGCATATCCGGTGTTTGGGTTCCGCCGAGTTCCGGCATAAAACGCTGCCAGCTTAAGCTCGAATCTAATGTCGCGCCGGTATAGTTTTGCTTATAGTTTAAACCTAACCGTAAATTGCCCATATCACGCTTTTGCAAAACTAAATCAGCGCCTCCCAGACTGTAGTCATACTTACGTCTGATGACCTCAACGCTTGTAGAGAGTTTTGAGTTCGCATCCCGACGTAGCATCCTGTAGCCTTTAAGACTGAGGTATTCCGTTTTCCCGATATAGTCAAAAAGATAAGAACCAATATTGATTCCCTGCCTGGATTTACTGTTACTGTAAAAAAGACTAAATTCTGAGTAGCCAACGGGAAAGCTATAATAGGTGCTAACGTTTTTATAACCGCCGGTCTGGCTACTGGTGCCCGCCAGATAAAAGAGATCGCTGATACTGGCGACATTGTATAAATACCCTGTTGCGCCAATCAGCTGGCTACCGGTGCTCTTGTCACCAAAATTATTGTACGCAGTTCGAAAATTCCAGTTTGTTTCGCGCTGTGTATCAATTACAACCTTGCTGGTGCCATTGACATCACCGGGAACAATATTAATTTTAACATCGACACCGGGCGTTCTTTGGATATTTTCCAGGCCTTGCTCAATATCCCTGATATTGAGAATGTCGTCTTTACTAAAGGGAAGCAAAGCTTTGTTTATATCACCACGGGTAACAATGACCTCTGAAATTCGCCCAGGCACCACGGTCAGGGTCAGTTTTTTAGATAACAAATCCTGTGATGGTGTCTCCACCCGCGTAGTGACATATCCCAAACGAATAAAATAATCCTGAACCAGTATCGCAACCTTCCCAACACCCTTCTCGCCGAGGCATTTCCCGGTCACATTTTGCTTTATTTTTCGAATGCCACGATCGTGCAGAAAATCCTTTTCCAGCACTAATTCATCGATGTTCCAACAGGGCGATTCCTGAGCAAACTCGCTGTCAACGTCGGGTTTATCTTTGATTTCAGAAAAGACGTCTTTTTTTTCTATTTTGCTTTCCTGAAAAGATGTGCTGTCATTATTTTTCTGTTCTTTTATAAGGCGATCCAAAGGCACATCAGCCTGCGACTGAAAGCTAATTGCAAGGAAACATGCAGCAACGCTAAAAAAGTATCGAATATCCATTCCATGTCCTGATAAGGTAAAAGCAGTAATCGCTTACTGCTTTTACCCGTTAGGTAATTACTTACCGACTACTGTTCCAAAAACGTTGACAATTTTCGCGGTGGTTTGCAGTCCTTTTTCACCACCTACTACGGCCCAAAAACCATTGTTATAAATTTTATTAGTATTGATTACAGCGTTGCCTTGAGTATATATTTTACTGTAATTATAAATATTATCACTTGCCGTTACGTTTAATACGGAATCTGCAACCAGATTGCCGTAGTTAACAATGTTTTTAGCGTTGACAACGGTAGTCTCTCCAGAAATGTTACTGCCGTAATAGTTTTTTAGATCATTATCTGATGTAATAGTCAGGGTTTTCTTCGCAGCATAATCCTTACCGTTGCCGACATTTTTACCTTTCAGGGTTAAATTGGCATCAGCACTGATGGTGTGATCGTTATTTAAATTACCGGTAGTAGTAACGGTCACGTCATTTTTACCACTAATCCATCCTCTGTTGTGAAAATCGCCATTGATATTGATTACTACATCACTGTCGGATGCAATAATCCCCCTTGCAGTATTGTTCACAATAGAACCGTCGCCTTTGAGGGTTAAACCTTTAGCATCAATGCGCAGATCGCCAGAACTGTACAGGGTGCCATAATCAGCGTTAATTTTATTCGCCGCAATAGTCACATTCCCGGCATTCGCCGCAACCTGCCCATATGAGCTGGCCATATCCCCTGTTAAGTTGATGTTGATATCACCGGTCTGTGCAACAATACGGCCAGATTTATTATTCAGACTTTTAGCCGTAATATCGACGCCAGTACCTGAGATCAATCCACCAGCCTGATTAGCAAAACCAAGATACCTACCCACGAGAGGACCAAACATGTCGCTATCACTGGCAGTGATATTACCCGCCGCGTTGAGCGTTAAATGTTCATCAGCAACCATCATTGAATATTGATTATTCATATCAGATTGTGACTGGATATTGATGTTGTTTGCCAGGATGACGGAACTGCTGTTTTTCACATTTTTTGCTTTGATGACGACATCGCCATCGGTTGACGTCACGACCCCAATTCGACTGTCATAGGTATCACTGAGGTCAATATTAACGCCTTTCATACCGTTGATGCCCGATTGACTGGTATTGAGCTTACGTCCTTTCAGCGAAATGTTCTCGCTGCTTTCAATATGCCCCTGATAGTTATCAATATCCCTTATTGTGTCTACCTGGATATCGTTTGAGGAAGCAATCGTCCTACCCCGGTTAAACAGGTAATCGGCGGACATTTCAATACCATTGCCGGCAATAATGCCTAAAGATTCTGCGCCGGTGGTGTCGGCCGAGTCAGTATAATTATTTGTAATCGCTTTCGTGGTTTTAAGCTTTACGGTGCCTACGTTGGAACGTATCAACCCGCTGACGTTATCAATATTACCCGTACTTTCAATTTCCACATTTTGATAGGAATCAATCACACCGGAATTATTGTTCATGGTCGTGTTTTTCGAACCCACGTAGTAAGCATGAATTTGACCATTCTCGTTGCTGAATTCCCCTGTATCCAGGGCGACAACTGCCGCTTCAATACCCGCTGTTTTGGCCTTTCCTGAGTTAGTCAGTTTCTTACCGGTGGTATTCACCGCCAATGTCGCGCCCGCGGCTAATTTGCCATTCGTGTTGTCTAACGCACCGCTGGTAATATAGGTATTTTCTGTCGAGGAAATGCTACCTGAACTGGTATTGGCGATGGCATTATTGGCGGTATTGATGGTGATCGATTTATCGCTACCGATAGTACCGGTAATATTTTCCAGCTTATCATTGGTACTGACAGTAAGGTTGCCGCTGGAATTAATGGTGGCTTTGTTATTGATAAGCTTGCCGTTACTGGCAATGTTAACCCCGCTTACGCCACCTGCGATAGTGCCTTCGTTACGTACACCCATCCCACTTTCAGTACTGATCAGGCTGATTTTATTGGCGTACATTCCACCCAATCGTGAAACATCCACGCCATAAGAGCTACCTGCCGTGCCTGACGCGTTGACCTGGCCTGTCACCGTACCATCGGTATTAATCGCGTTGCTCCCTGAGACAACGGAGAGTTCGCCAACTTTTATCTCTCCGATCACTTTTACGCTGCGCGCCAGAATCTCAGTAGGCGATTCACTCTGAAATCCGCCCACGGTAATGGTCCCACCGTTGACAGAATAGCCAGCAAGCGCACCGTCTTGAACGTTCGGCGTCCCCGTCGTCAGGGTCCCTTTGCTTGCGTTGATAAAACCGCCGCCTTGGGTGGTGATCCCATTTGGGTTTGCAATGATCAGATGTGCTGAGTCGCCAGCCACTTCCATCATCCCACTGATGGTACTGGCATTGGTGGAGGTTACTTCGTTAAGAATAACTTTTGCCGTTCCGCCCGCCATGTTGGCGTTAGCCGCAATTTGTCCGCCTAATACAGTGTCAGTCGCGGTCGCGGCGTTATTAAAGATCACCCCTTCTTTAGGTACGTTCAGACTTTCATAAATATTATGAGATAACCCATTACCGTTTGCTTCCTTGATATTCACCACGGTAACGCCGTTAGCTGCTGATGTAATACTACCATTAATAATTGAAATATCAGCGGCGTGTGCCATTACAGGTAACAGCAGTAACAACGATGCGGCAATCGGGTTTAATTTGATTGCCTTATGTTTGTTTTTGTTCTGTTTCATATAAACCTTTTGAAAATAGTATTATTGAATGCAGTCAAAAGTAAAACGCCAAAACCCTGGCATGGTTATTCACCTTCAACCGTTTTGCGCAACATATTCATGTCGAGATTAATTTGCGCATATCAAATTGAGTGAAAATATATTTAATGGGTTCGAAGATGCCAGCAAAGGTGCATACTAAAAAATGACGAGGCCAGGACTTGAAATAAAAACATAATACGCTCCTTGTACAGAATGCTTTCACTTGAACTTGTCGAGAAAGGTCGGGTGAGAGGATACTTTGTCCGTTTCATGCCTCCTGATTCAGCCTTATCAGATTGCTAGTTTTCCGGTTTGCATGATGAACAAAAAGTGAATTGTTACTCATGTTATTAAATCCTTCCCGTAATATGATTTAAATCAAATTTCGGGATGAGTCAGCGGGTTGAGCGGCAGAATTAAACATGAATGACCTCGACTGACGTGACTTTCCACGAATTATTCTCTGCCTGAAGATGATTCACAGATGAATTTCCGGTTCAGCATTAATGATAATAATGAAAGTTACCGATGAAATCAGGGTCAGGGGACTCCGTCATCCTCACCGCACTTTGTTGCACCTCTGCGAAACATGCTTTCTCGCGTTCCCGGCGCGACAGAACGCCATATCCACCCGAAGCATTACGCCGACATCCGCTTAACCGCACAAATCATTCGTTATGGAAATGTTTGTTTATCTTACCTCTGTTTACCCCACTCCTGACTCGCACTACACTGGTCGCGCTTTTTAGACAGAGGTGGTAATGAACGATTATAAAATGACGCCAGGCGAGTTACGCGCCACCTGGGGTTTAGGGACTGTTTTTTCATTGCGTATGCTCGGCATGTTTATGGTCCTGCCCGTTCTGACTACATACGGCATGGCGCTGCAGGGGGCGAGTGAAGCGCTGATTGGCCTGGCGATCGGGATTTACGGCCTGGCGCAGGCGGTGTTTCAGATCCCCTTTGGTCTGCTCTCGGACCGCGTGGGCCGCAAGCCGCTGATTATCGGTGGATTACTGGTCTTTGTGGTCGGCAGTATTATCGCCGCCCTCTCCCACTCCATCTGGGGCATTATTCTTGGCCGTGCGCTGCAAGGCTCCGGCGCTATCGCGGCGGCAGTAATGGCGCTGCTTTCTGACTTAACGCGAGAACAGAACCGAACCAAAGCGATGGCCTTTATTGGCGTCAGCTTCGGCGTGACCTTTGCTATCGCAATGGTTCTGGGTCCGATCATTACCCATGCCCTGGGTTTGAATGCCTTATTCTGGATGATTGCCCTGCTGGCAACCCTCGGCATCGCCCTGACAATATGGGTCGTACCGGACAGTAAAAATCACGTTCTGAACCGCGAATCGGGGATGGTGAAAGGCTGCTTCAGCAAAGTGCTGGCTGAACCGCGCCTACTGAAGCTGAATTTTGGCATTATGTGCCTGCATATTCTGCTGATGTCCACCTTTGTCGCCCTGCCCGGCCAGCTTGCCGCAGCGGGTTTTCCGGCCGCTGAGCACTGGAAAGTCTATCTGGTGACGATGCTGATCTCGTTTGTCTCCGTCGTGCCATTTATCATCTATGCCGAAGTGAAGCGACGGATGAAGCGCGTCTTCCTCGCCTGCGTCGCGCTGCTGCTCATCGCCGAAATCGTGCTCTGGGGCTCGGGTCCGCACTTCTGGGAGCTGATTGCCGGCGTACAGCTGTTCTTCCTCGCCTTCAACCTGATGGAAGCCCTGCTGCCGTCGTTGATCAGTAAAGAGTCACCGGCGGGTTACAAAGGGACGGCGATGGGGATTTACTCCACCAGCCAGTTTATCGGCGTGGCAATTGGTGGCGCGCTGGGCGGCTGGGTCGATGGATTTTTTGATTCTCAGACCGTGTTCCTGGCGGGCGCGCTGCTGGCCACAGTCTGGCTGCTGGTCGCCAGCACCATGAAAGAGCCCCGCTACGTCAGCAGTCTGCGGATAGAAATACCGCACGATGTCGAGATTAATGACGCGCTTAAACAGCGAATTGAGAGTAAAGAAGGGGTCAGTGAGGTATTGCTGGTGCCTGAAGAGCGCAGTTTGTACGTCAAAATCGACAGTAAAGTGACCAACCGCGTAGAAGTTGAACTGGCGCTAAAAGCCTGAAAACAAGCCCGGCGAGCCGGGCTTGTCTCTTAATCGCGGAAGTTTTTGAACTGGAACGGCTGGCCAAGATCGCTGCCGCGCACCAACGCCATCACGCCCTGCAGGTCGTCACGGGATTTACCGGTTACGCGAATTTCTTCACCCTGAATCTGCGCCTGCACTTTCAGCTTGCTGTCTTTGATGAGCTTGACGATTTTCTTCTGCATCGCGCTCTCAATGCCCTGCTTCAGTTTGGCTTCAACAAACCAGGTTTTGCCGCTGTGTACGAACTCTTCTGGCACATCAAGGGACGTCCCTTCAATGCCGCGCTTTAACAGCTTTGCACGCAGAATGTCCAGCAACTGCGTCACCTGAAAATCAGATTCGCTGAGCACCTTAATGGTCTTATTCGCGTCGTTCAGCTCAAAACTGGCCTCAACGCCACGAAAATCGAAACGTGTCTCAACTTCACGGCTTGCGTTATCCACGCCGTTACGTACTTCCTGGATATCAACTTCGGAAACAATATCGAAAGATGGCATCTTTTCTTCTCCCTTTACTTTTGTTGCGTTGCATAATACCCGCAACGAGGCATAACTCAACAGAAGCTTAGCTGTCGACGCTATACTTAATGCTGTAACACCTGGTGTGGTTGCAGGTGAGGAGGAACAATGAAAATTACCGTGCTTGGATGCGGAGCGCTTGGACAACTTTGGCTGACCGCACTGTGCAAACATGGACATGAAGTACAGGGCTGGCTGCGCGTGCCACAGCCCTATTGCAGTGTAAACCTGATTGATGAAGATGGGAGTATCTTTAACGAATCTCTTATTGCAAACGATCCTGACTTCCTGGCACAGAGCGATTTGCTGCTGGTGACACTGAAAGCCTGGCAGGTTTCCGATGCTGTCAGAGCGCTGGCCTCCACCCTTCCCCGCACCTCGCCGATTATGCTGCTGCACAACGGTATGGGCACTATTGAAGAGCTAAAAAGCATCCACCAGCCGCTGCTGATGGCGATCACCACCCATGCCGCGCGTCGGGATGGCAACGTGATCGTCCATGTCGCCAGCGGCATGACCCACATTGGTCCGGCGAGAGCGCAGGAGGGTGACTACAGTGGACTTGCCGATCTGTTTCAGCAGGTGCTGCCGGATGTGGCCTGGCATGACAATATTCGCCCGCAAATGTGGCGCAAGCTGGCGGTGAACTGCGTGATTAACCCGCTGACGGCCCTGCTGGACTGTCCGAATGGTGAGCTGAAGAATCATCCACAGAAGCTGGCCACGCTGTGCGCTGAAGTGGCTGCCGTCGTTGAGCGCGAAGGGATCCACACCTCGGTGGACGATATTCGCTATTACGTCGAAGAGGTCATTGAAAGCACGGCGCAGAATATCTCGTCGATGCTGCAGGACGTGCGCGGGTTACGCCACACCGAAATCGACTACATCACCGGATACCTGCTAAAACGCGCCCGCGCGCACGGCATCAGCGTGCCTGAAAATGTCTATCTGTATGAGCAGGTTAAACGTAAGGAGAGTGAATATGAGCGCATCAGCCCTGGTATGTCTCGCCCCTGGTAGCGAAGAAACCGAAGCGGTCACTACAATCGATCTGCTGGTTCGCGCCGGGATTAGCGTCACGACCGCGAGCGTCGCCAGCGATGGCAATCTGATTATCACCTGTTCGCGAGGCGTGAAAATTGTAGCCGATGCGCCGCTGGTGGAGGTCGCCGACGGCGATTACGATGTCATCGTCCTGCCCGGCGGCCTGCAGGGTGCGGAGTGCTTTCGCGACAACCCACTGCTGGTCGAGACCGTTCGACAGTTTCATCTTTCCGGACGAATTGTTGCCGCCATTTGCGCCGCTGCTGCCACCGTACTGGTCCCGCACAATATCTTCCCTATGGGTAATATGACCGGTTTTCCGACCCTGAAGGATCGCATTCCAGAAGCGCAGTGGGTAGATAAGCGTGTGGTCTGGGATCCGCGCGTCAATCTGCTTACCAGCCAGGGGCCAGGCACCTCGATTGATTTTGCGTTGAAGATGATTGAACTGCTGGTAGGGCGCGAAAAAGCCTACGACGTGGCGTCATCGCTGGTAATGGCGGCAGGGATTTATAACTACTACGAAGCATAGAAATTGCCCGGCGGCACTGCGCTTGCCGGGCATCACGGCTACGGGCGATACACCTTCACATTGGTAAAGCCCTGCTCGCGCAGATAGAGCGCCTGCAGGCGGCTCATCACGCCGCGCTCGCACCACAGCAGATACGTTTTGCTCTTATCCAGATCGCCAAACTTCGTGCTCAGCTTATAGAACGGCAGCGAAGTCACTTCAACGCCTTCCGGCGTAAATGGATTTGCGTCCTGCTCATCACTGGAGCGAATATCCAGCAGCACATCGTCCGGGCCAAAACCGGTTACGGTTTCAACTTCCACCACGTCCTGCGCGGTCTGCTGGGCGATTTCACGGATATCGATATTGGACGCCTCAGCGACCACTTTATCCAGGATACCGAAATCGAAATTCAGTTCTTCGGCTTCAATCTTCCCCTTCACCGCTTTGACGGTTGGGCTTTTCGAAATCACACCGCAATATTCCGGCATGGTACGGGCAAAATCGGCGGTGCCGATCTCACGCGCAAGATCGATGATGTGTTCTTTATCGTGAGAGATCAGAGGACGCAGGATCAAGGTATCAGACACGTTGTCGATAAGGCGCAGGTTGGTCAGCGTCTGGCTGGAAACCTGGCCCAGCGCTTCGCCGGTTACCAGCGCCTGCACGCCGTAGCGCTCAGCCACCTGGGAGGCGGCACGCACCATCATGCGCTTGAGCACCACGCCCATCTGGCCGTCTTCCACTTTTTCGAGGATTTCGCCGACCACGGGTTCGAAGTTAACGGCGACAAAACGCACGCGGTGGGAGCTGCCAAAACGTTTCCACAGGTAATGTGCCACCTGACGAACGCCGATTTCATGCGCGGCACCGCCCAGATTAAAGAAGCAGTAATGCACGCGACAGCCGCGACGCATCAGCATATAGCTGGAGACGCCGGAGTCGAAACCGCCGGAGATCAGTGACAGCACGTCTTCCTGCGTCCCGATCGGATACCCGCCAATGCCCTCATAGCGGCCATTGACCAGCAGCAGACGATCGTTTTCGATTTCAAGATTCACCGTCACGTCCGGACGCGTCAGCTTCACGCGCGCAGACTCAATATGCTGATTCAGACCGCCGCCAATATAGCGTTCGGCTTCGATTGAGGTGAACTCATGCTTTCCACGACGTTTAACACGTACGCAGAAGGATTTACCTTCAACTTCAGGGCGAAACTGCACCAGCACTTTTTCGAAAATATCGTGAAGCGAGGTGAACGGCACATCTTCGACATCCAGAATGTGGTGGATCCCTGGAATGCGCGTCAGCGCGTCGCGGATGTCGAGACGCTGGCTTTCATCTTTGGCGCGAACTTCAATGTGATCCCAATGGCGAACAATCGCGAGGGTTTCTTCATATTCTTTTAAGACGTTACGAATGTTACCGGTCAATATTTTAATAAAGCGCAAACGCACAGATTGGCTTTTGATAGTGATTTCCGGGAACAATTTAATGATAAACTTCATGGCGGCAATATTTCGTTGGCAAGCCGGTAAAGGCTTGTGATGGAAGAGAGTACAGCAGCCTGCATATCCACCAGGCTGCATCCAGGCCCGCAAGTATACCACCATCGCGAAGCGCCTGTGCATATTGCGCGTTATTTGATAATTACCCTGAGTCCGATACCATATCAGGGATAAAAAACTGAGAGTCAAAAATTCACTATGCCGAAGAAAAACGATGCACCTGCCAGTTTCGAAACTGCGCTGAGTGAACTGGAGCAAATCGTTACCCGTCTGGAAAGCGGCGACCTGCCGTTAGAAGAGGCGCTTAATGAGTTCGAACGCGGCGTGCAGCTTGCACGTCAGGGCCAGGTTAAGCTGCAGCAGGCAGAACAGCGCGTGCAGATCCTGCTCTCCGATAACGAAGATGCTTCCCCGACCCCCTTCACGCCGGACGCCGAGTAAATGGATTTCCCGAACCAGCTTCAGGCGTGCGTTGAGCGTGCTAACGATGCGTTGCGCCGGTTTATCGACCCGCAGCCTTTTCAGAACACTCCACTGGTTGAGGCCATGCACTATGGCGCACTGTTAGGCGGCAAACGCCTGCGCCCGTTTTTGGTGTATGCCACCGGCAGAATGTTCGGTATCAGCGATGACACGCTGGATGCCCCGGCAGCAGCGGTTGAATGTATTCACGCCTACTCGCTGATCCACGATGATTTACCGGCGATGGACGATGACGATCTGCGCCGCGGCCAGCCGACCTGCCACATCAAGTTTGGTGAAGCGAACGCGATCCTGGCAGGCGACGCGCTACAGACGCTGGCCTTTTCGATTCTGAGCGATGCCCCAATGGTTAAGGTAGCGGACCGGGATCGTCTGGCGATGGTGTCAGAGCTGGCTAACGCCAGCGGCGTGGCCGGCATGTGCGGTGGTCAGGCGCTGGATCTGGAGGCCGAAGGCCGTCAGGTTAATCTGGAACAGCTTGAGCGCATTCATCGCCATAAAACCGGCGCGCTGATTCAGGCGGCCGTGCGGTTAGGAGCGCTGAGCGCGGGCGAGCGCGGGCGTCAGGCTTTGCCGATTCTGGATCGTTACGCACAGAGTATCGGTTTAGCATTCCAGGTTCAGGATGACATTCTGGATGTCGTGGGCGATACTGCAACATTGGGGAAACGCCAGGGTGCCGATCAGCAGCTTGGTAAAAGTACCTATCCCGCCCTACTGGGCCTTGAGCAAGCCCAACAAAAAGCCCGGGACCTGATTAATGATGCCCGCCAGTCGCTAGACCTACTGGCCGCGCAGTCACTGGACACCTCGGCACTGGAAGCGCTAGCGGACTATATAATCCAGCGTGATAAATAAACATACAATCTCGATGAGCCTTTGATGAGTTTTGATATTGCCAAATACCCGACGCTGGCGTTGGTTGACTCCACCCAAGAGTTACGTCTGTTGCCGAAAGAGAGTCTGCCGAAGCTGTGCGACGAACTGCGTCGCTATCTGCTCGACAGCGTAAGCCGTTCCAGTGGCCATTTCGCCTCCGGGCTTGGCACGGTGGAGCTCACCGTGGCGCTGCACTATGTCTACAATACCCCGTTCGATCAGCTGATCTGGGACGTGGGCCATCAGGCATATCCGCACAAAATTCTCACCGGTCGTCGGGATAAAATTGGCACTATTCGCCAGAAAGGCGGCCTGCACCCGTTCCCATGGCGCGGCGAGAGCGAGTACGACGTCTTGAGCGTCGGTCACTCCTCTACCTCTATTTCTGCCGGGATCGGGATTGCCGTGGCGGCCGCGAAAGAGGGCAAACAGCGCCGCACCGTCAGCGTGATTGGCGATGGTGCCATCACCGCCGGAATGGCGTTTGAAGCGATGAACCACGCCGGGGATATCAAACCGGACATGCTGGTAGTCCTCAATGACAACGAGATGTCGATTTCCGAAAACGTCGGTGCGCTGAATAACCACCTGGCGCAGCTACTGTCCGGCAAGCTCTATTCCACCCTGCGCGAAGGCGGCAAAAAGGTCTTTTCCGGCGTTCCGCCGATCAAAGAGCTGCTTAAGCGCACCGAAGAGCACATCAAAGGGATGGTCGTACCCGGTACGCTGTTCGAAGAGCTGGGCTTTAACTACATCGGCCCGGTAGACGGTCACGACGTTCTGGGGCTGGTCACCACGCTGAAAAACATGCGCGACCTGAAAGGCCCGCAGTTCCTGCACATCATGACCAAAAAAGGCCGGGGCTACGAACCGGCAGAAAAAGATCCAATCACCTTCCACGCGGTGCCAAAATTCGATCCGACCAGCGGCTGTCTGCCAAAAAGCAGCGGCGGTATGCCGAGCTATTCGAAGATATTCGGCGACTGGCTGTGTGAAACCGCCGCCAAAGACAGCAAGCTGATGGCCGTGACCCCGGCGATGCGCGAAGGCTCCGGGATGGTCGAGTTTTCCAAAAAATACCCGACGCAATATTTTGACGTGGCGATTGCCGAGCAGCATGCGGTGACCTTCGCCGCAGGCCTGGCGATTGGCGGCTACAAGCCGGTGGTGGCGATCTACTCCACCTTCCTGCAGCGCGCTTACGATCAGGTGATCCACGACGTCGCAATCCAGAAATTACCGGTGCTCTTTGCCATTGACCGGGCAGGTATTGTCGGGGCCGACGGCCAGACCCATCAGGGGGCGTTTGATCTCTCCTACTTGCGCTGTATTCCGGATATGGTGGTGATGACGCCGAGCGACGAGAACGAATGCCGTCAGATGCTGTTCACCGGCTATCACTATCAGGACGGCCCGACAGCGGTGCGCTATCCGCGCGGGAATGCAGTCGGCGTGACGCTGGAACCGCTGCAACAACTGCCGATTGGCAAAGCGGTTATTAAACGTGAAGGCGAAAAGCTGGCGATCCTGAACTTCGGGACGCTGATGCCGGAAGCGGCACAAGTCGCGGAATCCCTCAACGCCACGCTGGTGGATATGCGCTTTGTCAAACCGCTGGATGAGACGTTGATTCTGGAGATGGCGGCGCGACACGATGCCCTGATCACTCTCGAAGAGAATGCCATCATGGGCGGTGCTGGCAGCGGCGTGAACGAAGTATTGATGGCCAACCGCAAGCCTGTACCGGTGCTCAATCTCGGCCTGCCGGATCGCTTTATTCCGCAGGGCACGCAGGATGAAGCCCGCGCCGAAATCGGACTTGATGCCGCCGGCATCGAAGCGCGTATCGCCGCCTGGCTGGCGTAATCCCTCCCCTTTCTGCTCCTGCTATGCTTAAGGTACTGTTTTAAGCAATCAGCAGGAGTGGAACCATGCAATACAATACATTAGGAAAAACAGATCTTAAGGTTTCCCGTTTATGTCTGGGTTGTATGACCTTTGGCGAACCGGACCGGGGTAAGCACGCCTGGACCTTGCCTGAAGAGAGCAGTCGCCTGATTATCAAGCACGCCCTCGATGGCGGAATTAACTTCTTTGATACCGCCAACAGCTATTCCGACGGCAGCAGCGAGGAGATCGTTGGCCGCGCGCTGCGCGATTTCGCCCGCCGGGAAGACGTCGTGGTCGCCACCAAGGTCTATCACCAGGTGGGCGACCTGCCGGAAGGCCTCTCCCGGGCGCAGATCCTGCGCTCTATCGACGATAGCCTGCAACGCCTGAATATGGATTATGTCGATCTGCTGCAGATCCACCGTTGGGACTACAACACCCCGATCGAAGAGACCCTGGACGCGCTGAATGAGGTGGTCAAAGCGGGGAAAGCGCGCTATATCGGTGCCTCATCGATGCATGCGGCCCAGTTTGCCGAGGCGCTGGCGCTACAGGCGCAGAACGGCTGGGCACCGTTTGTCACCATGCAGGATCACTACAACCTTATCTATCGGGAAGAAGAGCGCGAGATGCTGCCCCTGTGCTATCAGCACGGCGTGGCGGTGATCCCCTGGAGTCCGCTGGCGCGCGGGCGTTTAACCCGCCCATGGGGTGAAACCACCGCCCGTTCGGTATCCGATGAGTTTGGCAAAACGCTGTATGACGAAACCGAAGCGAACAATGCGCAAATTGCCGAGCGCTTAACGGCCATCGCCGACGAACTGGACGTCACGCGCGCGCAGGTGGCGCTGGCATGGGTGCTGAGCAAACGCGGTGTTGCCGCCCCGATTATTGGCGCCTCGCGCGAAGAGCAGCTGGACGAGTTGATGAACGCGGTAGATTTAACCCTCACCCCAGAGCAGATTGCCGAGCTGGAAACGCCGTACCGGCAGCACCCTGTCGTGGGTTTTAAATAATAAGCCGTAGGCCCGGTAAGCACAGCGCCACCGGGCGATAAACCAGCACAACATCACGCGAAGTGATCGTACCCTTTCCAGTCGAGTTTTACCGGCAAGCCGTTTTGCACAAACTGCATGCCTTCGCTTTCGGGCAGGATCTGCCCGATGCAGGTGAAACGCGCGCCTAAGTGCGCTAATGCCACATCCAGCGTACCGCGATTAAGCTCGGGCACAGTAAAGCACAGCTCATAATCTTCGCCGCCGGACAGCGCCCAGCGCAGAGCCTGTTCGGGCTCAACGTGTCGGAGTAATGCTTCAGACAGTGGGAACGTATCCAGATCAACCCGGGCGCCCACGCCGCTGGCCTTCAGAATATGGCCGAGATCGGAAATCAGGCCATCCGAGAGATCGATAGCCGCACTGGCACGTTCGCGCAGCGCCTGACCATGCAGAATACGCGGCGTCGGACGCAGATGGCGTTTTCGCAGATAAGCGGCGTCATCCGCATCATTCACCACCAGTTGCTCCTGCAACAGCGCCAGCCCTGCCGCGCTATCGCCCGGTGTACCGGTCACGTAGATCCAGTCCCCCGGTTTGGCACCTGAGCGTTTCAGGGCGCGGCCCACCGGCACATAGCCGTGGATTGCCAGCGTCATTGACAGCGGCCCGGCGGTGGTATCGCCTCCGATCAGCTGCATATCGTAGTAGTTGAGCTGTTCAAACAACGCGTCGCTGAAGGCAGCCAGCCAGCTTTCGTCCACTTCCGGCAGGGTCAATGCCAGCGTTAACCACGCCGGATCGGCACCCATCGCGGCCAAATCGCTGACGTTCACCGCCAGCGCTTTATACGCCAGATCGGCAGGATCGATATCCGCCAGGAAATGACGACCGCACACCAGGGTGTCGGTGCTGATGGCCAGGGTCTGTTTTTCGGGGACATTCAGCAGAGCACAGTCATCGCCGATGCCGGTTTCCACATCGAGACGCGCGCTTCTTACGCGGTCAAAATAACGGGCAATCAGGGAAAATTCGCCGCATGCCATACGTTATGCCTCAGCAAAGAAAATAAAAAAAACCGGAGCCCGCACCACCCCATGGGGTAATGCAGCACTCCGGCTTAGGGATCACTTTTTGCGGGGACGGATTGCAGGTGCAGCTTTATCCAGTACGCCGTTAACAAATTTGTGGCTGTCTTCCGCACCGAAGGTTTTCGCCAGTTCGATAGCTTCGTTGATGGCCACTTTGTACGGCACATCGTCACGTTTAGCCAGCTCAAACAGCGCAATGCGCAGCACCGCTTTTTCAACCTGACCCAGCTCTTCGAGCAGGCGGGACAGGTACGGCTTCATCAGACCGTCGAGATACGCGCTATTAGTCGCCACTCCCGACAGCAGTTCACGGAAGTACACGACGTCAACGTCTTTGACGTCTTGTTCCGCCAGGAACTGGTATTCAACATCAGAGATGTCGTTCTGGGACAACTGCCAGGAGTAAAGTGCCTGAACGGCACATTCACGGGCGCGGCGACGAGCAGCAGGTTTCACGGAATTCCCCTTACAAAAAAATCAGGCCTTGATGGCTTTCAATACATTGATCATTTCAAGCGCGGTCAGTGCAGCTTCTGCACCTTTGTTACCGGCTTTAGTGCCAGCGCGTTCGATAGCTTGTTCAATACTTTCAGTGGTGAGTACGCCGAAAGCGACAGGAATTTCAGCTTCCTGCGCGACGTGCAACAGACCGTTGCTTGCACCACCTGCAACATATTCAAAGTGTGCCGTGCCGCCACGAATAACGGTACCCAGCGCGATTACCGCATCGTATTTGCCGGTTTTCGCCAGTGCGCCCGCTGCCAGTGGCAGTTCGTAAGCACCTGGAACCCAGACAACGGTAATGTTTTCGTCTTTCACCTGGCCGATACGTTTCAGGGCGTCAATCGCACCATCCAGCAGGCTGTCGTTGATGAAGTTGTTGAAACGCGCAATGGTGATGGCGACGCGAGCGTCTGGGGTAGCAACAGCAGCTTCAATAATGTTCATACTCTTCCTTTACGGGTTCATTTGGCCCCGCAGGGGGGCGGATTTTATCATAATACTTTGCGCACTGCTTCCGAAATTCAAAAGCCGTTACGCGTTAGTCAAATGCAGGCACAGATCCGGCCCAACCGACCGGACCTCGCTAAAGTTAAATGCCGGGGCATCAGCCAGTTTTTCAAGCCCTGGCAGGCTGCACAAGCCGCGTGCGTCGCTGCCTAACAGTTTAGGCGCCAGATAGACAATCAGTTCATCCACCAACCCGGCCTGTATCAATGCGCCGGCCAGCGTCGGGCCCGCTTCGACCCAGATACTGTTGACCTGCTGCTTGCCCAGCAGCATCATCAGCACCACTAAATCCAGGTGACCGTTGTGCTCCGGCACCATAATGCTGCGTACCCCTTCCGGCCAGCTGCGATCGTCTTCCTGAGTGCGGGCAAACCAGGTCTCGCCCGGCTGCTGCACGATCCGATGCGCGGGCGTTACGCTATTCTGACGATCCACCACAATACGCAGCGGCTGACGGACATTTCCCTGCGGGTAGAGCGACTGGGTGTCAGCATTCAGCTCATCCCAGCGCACGGTAAGGGCAGGATCGTCTGCCAGCACGGTGGCATGGCTGGTGAGAATAGCATGACTTTGCGCACGCAGACGTTGCACATCGCGCCTTGCCTGCGGGGAGGTAATCCACTGGCTTTCGCCGCTGGCCATCGCCGTGCGGCCATCGAGCGAGGCGCCCATCTTTAGCTGAATATAGGGGAAACCGGTCCGCATCCGCTTGAGGAAGCCTTTATTCAGGCGTTCCGCTTCGCTCATCATCAGCCCGTGGCTGACCTCAATGCCCGCCTGCTGCAGGCGATAAAGACCGCGCCCGGCAACCTGCGGGTTGGGATCCTGCATGGCGGCGACAACGCGTGATACTCCGGCGGCGATCAGCGCGTCGCAGCACGGCGGCGTACGCCCGTGATGGCTGCAAGGTTCCAGCGTCACATAAGCGGTTGCGCCTCGGGCTTTCTCGCCCGCCATGCGCAGGGCATGCACTTCTGCATGCGGCTCGCCGGCACGGTAGTGAAAACCTTCGCCGACAATCTGGCCATCGTTAACAATCACACAGCCGACATTGGGGTTGGGATGGGTGGTGAAACGTCCGCGTTGCGCCAGCTTGAGCGCTCGCGCCATGTAAATCTCATCCTGCATGCGCTTAATCCTGTAGGCGGGCGATCTCTTCGCCAAACTCTTTGATATCTTCAAAACTGCGGTAGACGGAGGCAAAGCGGATATAGGCGACTTTATCGAGCTTTTTGAGCTGCTCCATCACCAGGTTGCCAATCATTTTGCTGGCCACTTCGCGTTCACCGGTTGCACGCAGCTGCGATTTAATATGGTTGAGCGCCATTTCAACGTCGTCGGCGCTGACCGGGCGTTTCTCCAGCGCTTTGAGGATCCCTCGGCGCAGCTTCTCTTCGTTGAACGGTTCGCGAATGTCGTTACTTTTCACGACGCGCGGCATCACCAGCTCGGCCACTTCAAAGGTGGTGAAACGTTCATTACACTCCAGGCACTGGCGGCGGCGGCGCACGGAAGAGCCTTCTCCCACCAGTCGGGAGTCGATTACTTTGGTATCCACGGCGAGACAAAATGGGCAATGCATGCGATGTCCTGACTATCGGGTTGACTGAACTCTATTTTACCCTGAACTGGGCTGACAACAAAGAAGACGCGTTTTTGGGATAAAGGATCTATACCCGAGCCCGCGACGTTGACTACCCTTAGCAGAATCCGTTATCTCAGGGAAATAATCACCATGACAAGACGTTACCTAAGAATACTGCTGGTGGGAAGCCTCTTTAGCCTGAGCGCCTGCGCCCAGCAAAGTGAAGTGCGCCAGATGAACCAGAGCGTCAGCTCGCTGAATGCGACCATGAGTAAGCTCAATCAGGAAACCGTAAAAATCACCCAACAGAACGCGCTGAACGTTAAATCCACCAGCGGGGTGTATCTGCTGCCTGGCTCGAATACCCCTGCTCGTCTGAACAGCCAGATTGGCACCTTGCGTATGTCGCTGGTCAACGTGGCGCCCAATAGCGATGGCACCCGCGCGACCCTGCGCATTCAGGGGGAATCGAACGATCCGCTGCCGGCATTTAGCGCTACCGTAGAGTGGGGCCAGATTCAGGGTACGACCGATAGCTTCCAGGAGGTGAATGTCCAGACCCAGCTGATTAACGCTCCGGCCAGCGTGCTGGCGCCGAGCGATGTCGATATTCCGCTCCAGCTAAACGGTATCACCCCGGACCAGCTCGGGTTTGTCCGCATTCACGATATTCAGCCCGTCGCGCAATAATCCCCCTGCGGAACGTGTTTCGCGTTCCGCTCCTCCCTTTCGCCGTAATGATTGGCAACATCAATGTTTGCCATTACAATCCGCTCCGTTAAAATACGCAAACGTGAACGCAATCGATTACGTATATGAGAGATATGTGAAACAACACATATTTTTGTGAGCAGGGATTCCTATAATAGGCTCGCAGAAACACGAAATATTTAGAAACGCAATTCGCGCCTTTTTCACTCCCGTTAGGGATTTCAAATCAGTGGCATCATTATGAAAAAAACATTACTGGCAGCCGGTGCAGCACTGGCACTCTCCTCCACTTTTGCTGTGCAGGCAGCAGAAAACGATAAACCAGAGTATGTCTCCGACTGGTGGCACCAGAGCGTCAACGTGGTTGGCAGCTATCACACCCGCTTTGGACCACAGATCCGTAACGATACCTACCTGGAATACGAAGCTTTCGCTAAGAAAGACTGGTTTGATTTCTATGGCTACATGGATGCGCCAGTCTTCTTCGGGGGTAACACTGACGCGAAGGGTATCTGGAACCACGGCTCCCCACTGTTCATGGAGATCGAACCGCGCTTCTCCATCGACAAGCTGACCGGTGCTGACCTGAGCTTCGGTCCGTTCAAAGAGTGGTACATCGCTAACAACTACATCTACGACATGGGCCGCAACGAAGACGGTCGTCAGAGCACCTGGTATATGGGTCTGGGTACCGACATCGATACCGGCCTGCCAATGAGCCTGTCGATGAACGTGTACGCGAAATACCAGTGGCAGAACTACGGCGCAGCAAACGAAAACGAGTGGGATGGCTACCGTTTCAAAGTGAAATACTTTGTGCCGATCACCTCCCTGTGGGGCGGTAACCTGAGCTATATCGGCTTTACCAACTTTGACTGGGGTTCAGACCTGGGCGACGACGACTTCCGTGATCTGGACGGTAAGAAAGCACGCACTAACAACTCCATCGCCTCCAGCCACATCCTGGCGCTGAACTACGATCACTGGCACTACTCTGTTGTGGCTCGTTACTGGCACAACGGTGGTCAGTGGAACGACGACGCGAGCCTGAACTTCGGCAAAGGTGACTTCAACGTCCGTTCTACCGGCTGGGGTGGTTACCTGGTTGTGGGTTACAACTTCTAATCCTGTCGTTTTATGGGGAAAAAGCCAGCGTAACCGCTGGCTTTTTTATTGCTTCACTTTGCGCAGGAAATCCGCCAGCGACCGGTCCGCGCTTTCGCTAAACCGCCTGTCGGTCAGCGTAATATTGAGACAGCGATCGAGCCGGAAACAGCGGTAGTCATCGCGCCTTTCACACCAGGCGGCCAGTAACCAGTGCTCTCCCCAGAAAAACAACCCCAGCGGCTGCACGTCACGCCAGGATAGCTGTCCGGCTTCATTGCGATAGTGCAGCGCCAGCACCCGCTGGGCAGATATCGCCTGATGAATAACGTCAAAACCGCTGCGGGAGTGGTTTTGCATGGCGATGTCCGGGGCGTAGATCCGCGTCTGCTCGGCCTTGCGACGACTCTCTTCTGGTAGGATCGCCAGCACCTTCTCCTGCGCCGACTCCAGCTCGCGCGACAGCGACTCGCCGCCCCAGGTTTTGAGCAGACGAATCGCCACCATCAGCGCTTCTGATTCACGATTTGTCAGCATCAGAGGCGGTAAATCGAAGCCCGACAACAGTCGGTACCCGCTGCCCGCCTCCCCTTCTACCGGCACACCTGAAAGCGACAAATCCCGGATATCGCGATACACCGTCCGCTCAGACACGCCCAACCGCTCGGCAAGCAACGCCGCCGTGGTCAGCCGCCTGCCGCGCAGGATCTGGACTATCTGAAACAGCCGGTCAGCACGTCGGGTCATCGGTTCTTCGCTTTCATTATGGGTATCAGGCAGGCTGGTGCAGCCCGACCCTGTTGCCTTCGCTGTCGGTAAACAGCGCAATAGTGCCAATACCGCGCGGCAGTTCAAGCGGGCCAAAAACGCACTCGCCACCGGCCGATGACACACGATCCAGCGTGGCCGCCAGATTGTCAGTATGCAGGTAAATAATAGCGCCCTGCGGTGCTGGTGTAATGCCGTCAAATTTTGCCAGCGCGCCACCGGTTGCCGGGTCTTCATGAGGGAAGATCGCCAGCTCGGCACAGTCCATTTTTTCAATCTTCAGCGCCACCTGCATTACCGGCTCATAAAAGCCGATAGCCCGCGCCATATCGGCGACCGGAATTTCAAACCAGTTAATCACACTTTTCATACATCCTCCTGCCTGTTATTGGGGTTCAGAAGGAGTGTATGACAGGCCTCCTGACAGCATACTGTCAGGAGTGTTTGTCAGACGCCGATAAAAAAAATCCCGGCCAGATGGCCTAATGCCAGTCAGTTAAGCAACTGACTGGCCCTTTTTCGGGGCTGTGGTGTACCTCCAGGGCCTCTCCTTTACCACCCTCGGGAAGGCCCTTTCCCTTCTTGTCGGCAGCCTGACCATCTGA
>Ga0160449_1000058_pt1 | contig 167312 bp, 144 predicted proteins | sample HID1975I_E1MG_FD_108216 | JGI IMG/M metagenome (GOLD analysis project Ga0160449, IMG submission 108216) | Enriched soil microbial communities from UW Madison campus, WI, USA - HID1975I_E1 MG | ecosystem: Environmental > Terrestrial > Soil > Unclassified | place: USA: Madison, Wisconsin...
ACACGAAAAAAAAAAAAAAAAAAAAAAAAAAAAAAAAAAAACCAACCAAAAAGGAAACCCTAATAAAAAAAAAACAAAAAAAAAAAAAAAAAAAAAAAAAAAAAAAAAAAAATAGCCTGGCAACGAGGTCATCCTTGGGATGAATAACCTACAGACAGGCACATTTTACCTGAATCCTGACGCAAAAAATTCACCGGATTAAATTCTTCCATATTGGCTTCGAAAAAATTTAACGTCAATGAAACCACTAGGGTTTGCTTCGGAAAACCTTGTATCACAACCATCAATTTTTTGAGCATCGCTGAATATTTATCAGAGCAAGACCTTTCACTCATTATGGTGATGTGATAGCATTCCTGGATTAACTCCTAACGAATGATCTCTTCTCACCAAAAACAACTTTCACATCATACGTTATTTATCAATAAATTGACAAAGAGTAAAAGAATGGTAAAACGGGGTTCAGCTTAACCGGTTTGCCACAGCTTTTCAAAATCTGCCGCTTATCCAGATGATTTTGATCACGCTGCTGTTCTCATTACCTGCCCTTCATTATTTTGAATTATCCGTTTTACCACTTCTTAAGTTCTGAAGTAGATTCATTTCCATAATCAGCAAGGTAGATTTCTTCTTTAACCGCTTTTTTTTCACTTCCAAAAAGCCCCATTAACCATTTAGCCGGGCGGCTAGCAATCAGAGAAACCATTGAATTTAATATCTTAACACCGACTTTTGACTGGGGATAAACTAGCTTAGGTATTCCAGGAGGCAACTGTTGACAGCTTTGAACATAGGGCCGCATTTTTCTTTCATATGCGGCAAAGCCATCCTGATAGGTCTTTGCACAAAAAAGTTCCCCAGCTAAAATATACGCTCCGCCCATCGACAGGTCAGTTCCTTTCCCCGCAATTGGCGTTGCACAATATGCCGCATCCCCCACAATGGCCACTCTACCCTCACTCCACTGTGGCAAGTTTACCTGGCTAACCCTGTCAAAATATAAATCTTTCGCTTGACCTATTTCTTTAATCAGACGCTCCGATTCCCAGCCACAACCTTTTATCCGCTTAATCAAAGCGGCTTTTTGCTGTTCCAGGGACAAACCTTTGTATTCATCCTCTTCAGCTGTAAAAGTAATAGAAGCCCTGGCAGAACCGTAGTTATCTGGACGGATCATAAAAACTATTCCGCCTTTGGTATTGCACCATCTCGCCCAGTCACTATCAGTATCTGATTTCGCGACGGTGAGATAAGCAGTATACAATCCTAGATAATTGAATTTTGCTTCGTTTTCAAATACGAGCTTTCTGGTATGAGAACCTATGCCCTCTGCTGAAACTACTAAATCAAATCTTTCAGCCTCACCGCTGGAAAAAGCAACATCGACACCTTCATTGGTTTGTGTCAGCGCAGTGATATGTTCGTCAAACCGATATTCCACACTATCTTTGGTCAGGTCGTAAAGGATTTGTACCAGATCACCGCGTAAAATTTCCAATTCCTGAGTCATACTCAAAGCGCTTTCCTTTGGAAATTCAGCTATCGTTTTGTTCTCAACATTTACGAAACGTAACCCGGTTTCGGTCGTGTTTTTTGACCGGATTATTTCTTCAATACCCATTTTACGGGAAACATGCTGTGCAGGTCCTTTGACATCTATATTTTGTCCACCCAACCTAAGCCCGGGAGCACGTTCAACAAGGGTAACTTCAAACCCGTAATGGTTGAGCCAGTAAGCTAAAGTAGGCCCTGCGATACTGGCACCTGTTATCAGAATCTTTTTTTCTTTCATGATTTTCCTATAAGTTACCCATAATGATATCAGGTGATGTGTCAGCTTCTATCTGATGACTTTCTGCACACTTTATTTTTCTAAATTTGGAAGGCGACTGCCCGATGACTTTTGTAAATAAGCGGATAAAATATTTATCATCAGCATAACCCAGATCACAAGCGATTTCCCTTCCCGTTTTATCAGTATACCTGAGTAGCCTTTGTGCCTCCGCAATAATTTCCTGCTGTATAAGATGAGTTGCAGAATATCCGGTGAGCCTTTTAACCGTATCATTGAGGTGAGATAATGAAATATGGAGTAGCCCCGCATATTCAGATGGCCTCTTAATTTTTTTGAACTCTACCTTAATAAGATCCTTGAAGTGCTGAACAATCTGGACCGATCGTAATCCCGGGCTAACCGCCGGCAACTTTAACGAAGACTGCAGATTAGCGATCTGGTAAAAAAGCGCATTGATCAGCGCATGGAGCATTTGTATTCGAAATCGTCCTGGCGTTTTGTCTTGCAAACCATTAAAAATTGTCAACAGTAACTCATCACAAAATACCAGCGCATTACCCTGATCTTTGAACATTAAAGTCTTCTCGATGGAGTCTTCCAATACCCCGCGTATACTGCTATCCAGATTTCCGCCATCAAAAAACAACACCCAACCAGAAATTTCCTTGTAGCGCAGACATTTATGAACCTGACCGGGCTGAATCACCAACATAGACAGCCCGCCCATATTAATTTCCCCTTCCTCAACCATCATCGTCATTTCTCCAGATCTAAGCAAGAACAAGCCGTATGAATCGTGCCGATGGACAGAGAAAGCCTTATCCTTATCCTCATGGCTATCGAAATTGTTTAGCATGGGTGATATTACTAATCCGTAAGGATGCGAGCGTAACTCAAATAAATTTAGTTTCTTTCTGGCCATTGGTCCCTGGTTAGTTTCAAGTTCAAAGATAAGCGCAAATTAGAGACTTAATCACAACACAAAGCGGATAAAGGTGGACAAATGACGGATAATGGGTGAAGAATCAAAACATATCCTGTAGTCAATAAGCCATAACCCATTGCCCCACGCTGCGACGATAAATTTGGATGAATCATTATTTTAGTTCATGACCCTAAATGCCGAAGTGAGTTGACCACTCCTAACGAAATCACCACTCAACTATCAACTAACGTTCGAAAGTTCAGAAAACAAAAAATCTCCGAAATTAAGTCGCAAGTGTCCAGTTCCCGAAAAAAGAAATAATTTTCTAAACAAAAGCATAGCATTCCGGTTTATACGATTAACTATGAAAAATATGATCATAAACTTTGGTTAGTTGACCGATCAAAAAAGGGCTTGCAATATCTTGGGAGCCCTTTCCTAAAGAATTTGTTTGTTTGGTTTATAATAATTTAGGCTGTCGGGAGATAGCCTTTTTTTGTTACAAACAAGATTTTATCTCAGGTGGTTATTATTCTACCGCCGTCATGAGCGGTAAGTTTAATTAATGAATGTAGGTGGTTTGAGATGGATGTCTTAAACCGCCTTATTTTATCATCCAATATTTTTTCCTTTAGTCTGGTTTTAGTGTGACGTAATAACTCTCTTTTACACTGTTTGTAGACATTAGCATCTCCCTTAACGATCAGTTGATAACTTCAACACCTTTATAAACTTATTTAGACTATGACTAATAGCAAACATTGCAGCTTATATTTCCAGCGTTCAATAATACAAATACAACAAGGTTAATCAAGGAAGGGTAAGATTAAAGGATTTCTTCTGTTTCAGATGAGTTAATTTAGTAACTCTTTATAAGAAACTTTCTAAGATGCCTTATCAACTTGCATCGCGTGAAAAGCATAATTACCTAATCTTCTGAAATAGTAAACCGATGTCTTTTAGTCCATATTGCTTTGATACTTGTAGTATAGTCAAACCAATTATCTGTATCTTCAAAAAGACCATAGATGTATGAAGGCCTTCTCCCTTGATCCCCAATAGACTATCCTTTGGCACTTTCTCACTCATCTTTCTAAATACATCCTTTAAGTTGACACTAATTCTATGTTTGACGTTATAAACAGCAAATAAAACAATTCCTCTCGATCGTCATCTGGCTCAAGAAACTTGATTAAAGCAGCCTCTTCATATACAGATCTTGGATCAGTAATATTCTCGCTTGCAAGTAGTTCTGACTTCTCCCAGTGTTATACCGACGTTACGACACCAACTGTTTCTTCTAATCCAATCGCACGTCCATCGGCAGATTATAGGCAGATTTCTCGAGTTAAGTCGATCCGTATTCCATGGATGCGGTTCAAGTATCTACCTAATAATATTCCGTGTAATATAGAGTTTTTAATTGTTACGCAACATCATCCACATCAATTCGGCTTAAATTTTTCCTGTTAGTAACCCATATGGCGTCAGCTACCTTCGGATTCGCAGTCGCCAATAACACCGAGGCCAATCGCTAGCACTCCTACTACAATTTGCGTTCGGATTTATATCCTAAAACTGATTACTAGGCATAACACATGACAAGAGCGGATTAAAGTAACTTGATCTGCTCTCGTCGCCTCGCATGTTGCTGTAATTAAACGATATATTATGATAGAAATTGATTATTTTGTTTTTTTAGAAGAAGTCTTGACTAATTTTTTGCTGCAGTTTTCAAAACTTTAGCAAATTCTTTATCGATACCTTGAGGTAAAAATTTTATTTTATTGGGATCACCATCAAACAAAAATTGATACCAAACCAATCCTGCTAAATAGCACCCAGCATCATTTGCATGATTGGGATCGAAAGTTAACTTTTTATTTTTATCGTAATGATAACCTACGTTGAGCGAATGTGTTTGATTGGGTAAATTTGGATACTCAGCTGATTCATAGTTAAAAGTGGTGTCTATTTTGAACCCCCATTTAGGATTTGTATTAACACGCTGAATTGCATCACCAACCGGTACAATTCTCAATTTCAATGTTTGCGCCAAATGATGATAGGCCGCTCTTGATTTCATCCACATCTCGTTTTGATCTTTTGCTCTTTCCTCCCCTGCTATCTTACCAAAATTTTTCGCATCTGCCCGGTAAGCCCATGTTTGGTGAATCACTACTTCAGCATGGGGCTGTAACTGCTTGATCAATTTATAAAGATTTTGCGCATATGGCTGATACGTATTTGAATCGCCTGATAACAATGAATACTGCTGGATGGTAACAACATCCCAATTGCCAGATTCTAACAATTCTCGCAGCGACTTCCCTCCATATGGTTTTCCCTTTGGGTTGGATGCATCCTGATCGTTAGTAACCACAGATTCCCAATGTCTTTTTAACTCGCAACCAGGCAATTCAGCTCGGCCGATAACTAACTGATGTCCGCCTGACTCGCTAATTTCAGGTAAAAATTTACTTGCATTTTGAGAGAAACTATTACCGATTAGAAATAACCGCAGCGGTTTTTGTTGACCAAAAACATGAAGCGTTGTAGTGAACAGTAAAAGGGTAATAATAAAAAATTGGGCCGACAAATAATTGCTTATCAACCTATCGACTATATTTGATTTGTCGTTTTTACTCATTATTAAATGTTGATTTGTTTAATGTGCTAAAGTTCTCTGCAGATGCTTGCTTTTAAGAAAGGATTGGAGATCAATTAAGGTTTAACATTCTTTACATTATCCACCACCACCATATTGCTTTGCTGGACATCTATCGCATCACCCTCTCCGATATAAAAAATATCTCTAAAGCAAGCTTCGGTTATTCCTTTAGCCTTTAGCTGATGATTACTTACCAAGTTTCTAACAAATAGGCCTTTGATGTTCTCGGCAAATTCAGCTTCCAATCCTTTTTTAGACAAAGGGCTGATAATCATGTTTTCGATAAATACATTCCTGATCCTTAATCTACCAACAGGCATAATGCGAATGGCACGATGTGAAATTGAATAGAAATCCTGCCAGTTTTGAAGGTAGATATTAGATATATTATCTTTCTCGCCAGCATAAACGGAACCACTTACCACATTCACATTTTCTTTTCCGGCTTCTATACCCGTATCTGTCAAACCGATATTAATAAAATCGTCACCACTTTTTCCTTTAATATTAGAGATGATGATGTTTTTACAGCCAAAGCGTACACCCATTCCATCCTGGTTAAGGATTTGTTTTTGTATTCCGGCAACATTTACAGCTTGTCGCACATCGAAAGTAATATCTTTGACCACACCATTAGTACTGCGCTCCATGACCAAACCGTGACCATGATAATCTTTTAAAGTTATGCCACTGACTTGGAAACCATCCACGTAAGCTAAAATGATCGCATGATTTCTCCATCCACCTTTTTGGTTCTCGTTTGGTTTGCCTGCATCAGTGCCAAAAGATTGGCCAAAGCCAACTGGATTTAATGACAACGTCTTATTGTGATCTCCTGTAGCACGCGGATTGCTGGCACCTTCCAATAAAACATTACCGACACCGACCACTTTGATATTTTTTAACGGAGCAATATCCTTAACTCCTAAACCTGAATTGGCAGAACGGATAAAATTATCTCGGCATTTATCTGATAGTTTGATTTTACAGTTATTAAGTTCCAGTTCGAAATCACCAGGCAGCAAGATTGCCTGATCAATTAACCAAACATCCATTTTGGTAATGGCATCAAATCTTGGAATTACTACTTTTCCCGTGGTTTTCTTGGCATCTTTGATGGCCCTCTGAATACGTTCTGATTGAGTACCAGACTTATAATTATTCGGACTGATATAAATATCCACGGCCTTAACATTTAGCTTTGCTGATAAAAAGTGGATACCGCAAAATGAAAAGCAGATCGTGAATAATGCTTTCTTAAAGATTGACATTGGTGTATTTGTATAAATTAAAAATTTGAACGGAAGAATACCGTGTTTGTACTATTATTTAAAGCCTTTTCTTCAATCTTGATAATGCTTCCAAATAATAATAATCCGCATAGGTTAAAGGCGCATCAACTTCTGATTTAAAAGGGAAAGCGCCTGTACTGTGTTTCAAGATGAAATCTCCATTATCGCATAATTTAGCAGTATACTCATCCGAAGCTAGGGTTCTAATTTGGGTATCGACTACTTTCATGAATCTCTTTTTTAAATCTGCATCAACAAAATCGCTAAGCTCTATCAATGCTGAAGCCATAACAGTTGCCGCAGATGCATCACGCGTTGTATTCGGAATTTGAGGTGCATCATAATCCCAATAGGGAATAAAATCTTTGGGCATTTGTGGATGATTGATTAAGAAATTGGCGATGTTTTTTGCTTGTTCCAGATAGCGTTTGTCTTTAGTTTCTCTGTAAAGGTAGGTATAACCATATAAACCCCATGATTGTCCGCGGCTCCATGCCGAATTATCTGCAGCACCTTGATGGGTCTGTTTTTTATGCGGCAAACCTGTTTTTTTATCGTAAGAAACCACGTGGTACGAACTAAAATCAGGCCTGAAATGGTGGATCATGGTATTATCCGCATGCGAAATCGCGATTTTCCTGAAGTTTTCATTTTTGGAATAAGTCGCGGCCCACAACATCAGTTCCAAATTCATCAGGTTATCAATAATCACAGGGTATTGCCAAACGGTAGTATTATGATCCCATGAACGGATCAAACCTACTCTGGGATCAAAGCGGGTAGCCAACGACTTTGCTCCGGTCAACAGTACTTCTTTATAACGCTCTTCGCCAGTAAGTCGCAAGCCATTTCCAAAACTGCAATACAACATAAAACCTACGTCGTGATTATCAGTGGTATATTTTTCTCGTTCTACCCTATCAGTATATATTTTAGCATAATTAAGGACTTCCTGATTTTTATTATTTTCGTACAAATACCAAAGCGAACCCGGAAAAAATCCACTGCACCACCACCTGGAATCTGATGAAGTATCTGTGCCTCCTTCAAAAGATTTTGGCAATCTGCCTGGTTGATTTTCGTATTTCTTCGCCATTAACAAACTTTGTTGCTCTGCATGTTCAAAAGCTTTATCAATTACTTTTTTTAAGGATTGAGCCTTGAGCTGATCCACTGTGGTTAATGCGATCAGTAATAACAATGAAATGTATCTTCTTTTTTTGTTCATTTAATCTAGGTTTATATTTGGTATCTCCAAAACTAAACAAAACCTTAATGTAGAAGGTCTATTTTTGTACGGAAATGGTTTGCTTTTGTACTTTTGGTGATTTCGACATTCTCTCCTGGATGCATGATGAGCAAGAAACGCTGAACAAAAAAGTTATTTCTTAGTGCCAGCCGTTTTCCTTTTAAAATCTGAAGGACTTAAATCAAACTGCTTTTTGAAGCACACACTAAAGTACTTTGCATTATTAAAACCCGTTTGATATGCTACTTCTGCTACAGTTAAGTCTGATTTTTCCAATAAATAAGCACTTCTTTTTAAACGGATGTTCAAGATAAATTCTTTGATAGACATACCCACAATATCATTGATTTTTTGATATAAAATAGTTCTACCTACGTTCATGTCTGCTACGAAATCTTCAACCGAATAATTGGCATTGGCAATATTCTCTTCAATTTCCTTCATTGCTTTTCTCAACAACTCTTCGTCCATAGAAGTAACCGTTACATTAGACGGATCTACCTGAATACGCTTACTGTATTTTTCCTTTAATTCCTGCTGATTTTTAAGTGTTGTTTCTGTTTGTTGCAACAAATACTCAATATCAAAAGGTTTATCAATAAAAACGCTTGCACCATACTCTAGAGCTTTAATCTTATTTTGGTTGTCATCGCCGTTACCAGAAATCATGATAATTGGGATATGACTAGTCTTAAAATTCTGCCTTAAACTCTTACAAACATCTAAACCATTTTTGTTTGGCATAATCAAATCGGTAATGATCAACTGAGGATAGATCTTCTCTGCTTTAATCATTCCTTCTGCTCCATCACTCGCGGTGTAGACGTTATATTTCTCAACTAATCTCTGCTCTAAATAAGCACGCAATTGCGGATCATCATCAATCAGCAAAATACTATCTGCTTTTCTTATTCCAGTAGAACCATTTTCTGGCTCAACTGTATCTTGCATCACAATATCATCAATCTCGGAGATGGTATAATCGTAAACGGTCGACTGCATATCTCCAGAACCTGCTTGTTTTTTTAATGGCAACATAATTGTAAATGAGATCTTGTCTGCCTTGTTAACCATCCAAATTTTTCCGTTTAGCACATCAACCAATTCTTTTACAATCGCCAAACCTAATCCAGAACTTTCCTCAAAAGTTGGTCGGTACGATGACAAGCGATTAAAAGAAGTAAAAAGTTTGGAAATCTGTTCTTCAGAAAACCCATCGCCACTATTTAGAACTTCAACAGATACATATTCGGTTTCCGGATCATTTAATTTTTCCGCTAACCTCTCTTTTTCTTCATCTGTCGAGCTATAAATACGCACGCCAACATAACCTTTGTTTGGTGTATATTTTAGTGCATTGGAGAACAGATTGGTCAATATTTTCTCGGTTACATCATCGTCAAAAGCAACCATTAGATTATCTCTGTAGGCAGCAATATTAGTTTCAATTTCTTTTTTATTGGCATAAAGCTCAAACAGACCAAAAATATCTTTCACGAAGTTGATGAAATCTCCAATTTGCGGATTAAGCGTAATTTTTTGGCTTTCAATTTCACGAAAACGCAATAGCTGACTAATCATGCGCTGTATTCTAGACACATTTTTTTCAATCAAACCCATATAACCAACGGCGCTATCGTTAGCGGCTAAAGTTTCTTTTAATTGCTTTAAAGGCTGAATGACTAGCGTAAGCGGCGTTTTTAAATCATGCGAAATATTGGTAAAGAAATCGGTACGAGCTTGGTTCAACTCACGCATATTTTGCTTTTTCAATTCTTCTAAAGCCAACCTTTCTTTGAAAACCTTTTTATTAGTATAGTATCTGGTGATGAAAAAAAGTAGACAAAGAGCGACAGCAAAGTAAAAAAAATAAGCCCACCAAGAAAGGAAAAAAGGTGGATCTAAATGGATGTACAACCGAGATATTTGATCACTCCAAACACCATCGTTGTTAGACGCTTTGATTTCAAAAGTATAATCGCCACTTGGCAAATTTAAAAATTGAAGAGATTTCTGTTTGGTATTTATGGTCTGCCATTTATCATCAAGCCCTTTCATACGATAGGCAAACTGATTTTTGTCAGCCGAAAGGTAACTGTTTGCAGAAAAGCGAATTTCTATGTTTGATTGATCGCTCTTTAGTTTGATTCTATTTTCCTTTTCGTTAGATAGACTGGAAATATCTTTAGCTAAAGGTGAATTTTTTTCCTGGCTAGTGATTTGCTTGTTGTTCACAAACAGACCAGTAAAGAATACCTTAGGCTTTTGAGGATTTTTATTGAGGTAAGATGGATCGAAAAGGACAAAACCGCTAGTACCACCGAATAGCATCTCCCCTTTTGACGTTTTATAAGCAGAACGGATGTAAAATGAACCACAGCTATTTTCCTTGTAGAATCTAGCTTTAATAAATTGCTTTGATTTAACATCAAAATAATACAGTCCATTGCCTGTGCTGAACCAGATATTTTTAGAAAAGCTATCTTCTAAAATACCGAACACCATTTTTGCTGGCATTCCGTTATGTACACTGTAATTGGTATAAGTACCATTTTTTCTAAGCACATTTACACCTTTGCCCAAAGTACCAAACCAAATATCACCATTAGAATCAATTAAGTAACTACAGAGGTAATTGGCTGTGTAGGAATCATCCTTAATTAAATAATGTTTGATTACTTTTAAAGTTGTTCGGTCTACGATAAAAAAACCTTGATGCGTAACTAAACAAAGTCGATCTTGTTCATCTAGATAAATCCCTTCAATTTGTAAATTAATAGGCTTATTCTTGTCATCCAAGATCTTTAACATTTCGATTCCGTCGCCCGGCTTTTTCCTATAGAAAAATGGTCTATCGGGATCTGTCATTAACCATGTGCCTTGCCTGTCTTTAATAAAGCTGTAAACCGTTAAAGGCTGCTTGCTTTCTGGAGAGTTAAAATTAAGACTGGTAAAAGTTTTACTGGTTAAATTATACGAAGTAACACCACCGCCAAAGGCAGATATTAACAGATTTTTGTTTTCTGCATCGAACTTGAGACGTTTGATCATGTTGGAATTTGGCGAGTTACCCTGCGACTTCATATAATGACTGAACGTATCGCTATTCCTGTTCCAATAGTTTAGTCCACCACCCTCTGTACCAATCCAAATATTACCTAAATGATCTTCCTGAAAACTACCTACGATAGGATGATTTAGACCTCCAGGAGTGGGGTTAAAATAACGCACACGCGAATCGTACAAAGAACAGTAAGCAATTTTACCACCATACGTTCCAATCCAAGCCCCTTGGTCTGGATCGGCGTAAATGGTCCAAATGGAGTTGTTAGGCAAGGCGTAGGCATCGTTTAAGTTCATACGGAGCACACGACTATCTTGCGTGCTTGGATCGTAAAGAAAAAGCCCAGCTTGAGTAGCCACCCACATTACGCCAGACTTGTCCAAGTATATCTTCTTGGCCAATACAGCTTGTTTTCCATAAGTAACTGGAATATGCTGTTTCTTAACTCCAGTTTCATCTGTTACCTGTATTCCTCCACGTTGTGTAAGGAAATAAAAAGAACCATTATGGGCCAAAGCATCAGCAACCTGATTGGCAGATGAGCCAAAATCTGCAAATGCTAGTAACCTACGTTTTGCTATATCTACCTTGTACAGCAGCGCATCTTGGGTAAGAAAAACATTGCCCTTTAAGCTAATTAACGTACTGAAAAACTTATTTTTAGGTAATGGAAAGCCAATCGTTTTGTTCTTTTCTTGATCATAACGCACCACACTATCGCCTGCAAGCAAAAAAAGTTTACCATCGCTAGCCATAGTAATGGAGCGTATCCTGCCTGGAACAACAATATCAAATGAAAACTTTTCGTAGTTGAATTTTAGTAAGCCGTGACCAGTTCCTAAAAACAGATTACCCTTTCTATCCCTTAATAAAGAGCCGTACCCCCATTTCAACTTTGGCTGAATAGCGAAAACAATATCATTTAATTGATAAAAGCTGTTGCCGTCGTACATGAAGAGCGCATCTGGTCCTGTGTACCACATCCTTCCTAAGCTGTCTTTGGCAATGCTCTGAATGCCTCCGTAATAGGAGGTTTCAGGCATTACATGAAATCGATATTTAGAAATATCGATTGCAAAAACATTTTGAAAAAGTAGTGTAGCTAAAAAAGCGACAAGAACGTATTTCTTCATTTACCAAAAGCTGTTCATCAAATTTCTTAAGCTTTAAATTCCAAACTATACCTTTTGTCAGTCTGAGCTTGTCAAAGACTTCTTATAACGAGAATATTTCGACAATCTCAAAATGACATCAGTGTTTTTATATGAAATTTAAAAATCTACATTGTAGAGCGTTAATCTACGATTTCTATTTTTATTTTCTTATTCTTAACAATGATATTATAATCTCCGGACTCTAAAAAGCGCTTACCATCGCCATCAACAAAGCTCAAATCACGTTCTAAGTCTAGTTCAAATTTATACGTTTTGGTTTCCCCTTTTTTCAGCAGCTGCTTCTCAAAATATTTAAGTTCGTTAATAGGCCTAGAAATTGTAGAAACTGGATCTTGAATAAACCAATGTACGGTCTCCACACCTACTCTATCTCCTACGTTTTTCACCGGAATTTCTACCATTAATTTTTCGCCACGTTTTAGTTTCGTTGAAGAAACTTTTAAGTCGCCATATTCGAAGGTAGTGTAGCTTAAACCATGGGCAAACTCATATAAAGGCGTACTCTGGATATCTTGATACTTGCCTTGATGAGGGCGTGCACTTTGTCTGTAATTGTAATAAATAGGGATTTGACCTGTGGAGAACGGGAAAGTCATGGCCAATTTACCAGATGGATTTACACGACCAGACAACACACCCGATAATGGTCTACCGCCTGGAGTTCCTGGCTGCCACATGGTTAAAATCGCATCGCTGATAGGCTCCAATCTGTTCAATTCCAAAGGACGACCGCTAGATAATACTAAGATGATAGGTTTACCTAATTTCTTCAACTCAATTGCCAATTCTTCTTGTATCTGCGGCAAGGCAATGGTTGAGCGAGAAGCATTCTCACCGCTCCAGTCTTTCTTTTCACCTAGGCAAAGTACTATTACATCAGATTTTGCGGCTAAGGCTTTAGCCTCTCCAAAACCTTTTTTATCCTTTCCGTCGAAATCAGCACCTAAAGCATAATTCACTTCAGCTTTGCCTTTATATTCTGCTTGCAAAGCATCGCTAATGCTAATGATTTCGTCAGACTTACCTTGTGCTGCCCAAGAACCTAATAAATTCCATTGGCTTTTTGCCATTGGGCCGATCAATGCAATTTTAGAGACGTTATTTAGAGGTAATGCCTTATCTTTATTTTTAAGCAAAACGATAGACTCTTCTGCCAACTGTTCCGCAATTTTCAAACTCTCTGGACGGTAAAAACGTTGTTTTTCTGTAGTGGTTGGTGTATAAGGACGATCAAATAATCCCAATCTGAATTTCACCCTAAGTACTCTTCTTACAGCATCATTCAACAAATCTTCAGACACCTTACCTTCTTTTACCAGTTCAGCAAGGTGATTGTCATAAGCCCTATTCATCATATCCATTTCTACACCAGCCGTAAATGCTTTCAAAGCCGCTTCTTTCTTGTTAGCAGCTACACCTTGCGGACGGAGTTGTTCTATAGATCCCCAATCTGAAACCACGAAACCATCATGTTTCCAACGTTTTTTCAATACTTCTGTTAATGTGTAATGGTTGGCAGAACCCGGTGTACCACTGATATCGTTGAACGAACTCATCAAAGTTACGGCCCCTGCCTTTACGCCCGCTTCATAAGGAGCCATATAAGTATCCCAAAGGGTTTGGTTAGAAATTTCTGAGTACACATAATCGCGTCCAGCTTCTGATGCACCATAGCCGATGTAATGTTTTAAACAAGCAGCAACGTTTTTATCGCTCGACAAATCTTTACCTTGATATCCTTTAACCGAAGCCACGGTAAAAATGGCGTTAGTGTAGGTATCTTCGCCGTAACCTTCTGCTACTCTTCCCCAACGACCATCTCTGGCCACATCAATCATTGGCGAGAAAGTCCAGTCTATACCCGACATTCTTGCTTCCTGCGCCGCCACACCACAGGCTTTTTCGACCAATGCTGGGTTCCAAGAACAAGCTTGCCCTAAAGAAATCGGATAAATGGTACGGAAACCATGGATCACATCATAACCGAAGATGATTGGAATACCCAAGCGGCTTTGTTCCATTGCTTTTTCCTGTACTTTGTTACGCAAATCGGCATTGCTACCAAAGTAAATCAAAGAACCAATTTCTGCTGGAATACCGTTTACTGGATCTGCCATGTTATTGGCGTTATCGTTGCGTCCCAGTGTATATTGGTTCAATTGCATTACCTTTTCTTGTAAATTCATGCGAGCCAATAAATCGTCTATGCGTTTTTCTATTGGTTGCTTTGCATCTTTGTACAAAGGTTTTTCTTGTTTGTAACTCGAAAATAAAGTACTAGTTAAAACAGCTAGCACTAAAATAGTTTTCTTCATCATTTCTATTTAAAAACTGGTGTTTGCGATAATTTCATTGTTTTTTGTTGGTTGTTCTTCAGTTCGAAAACAACAATTTCATTTTTTCCTTGCACTAAGTCGGCTGATGGGATTAAGATGGATCTTTGTTTTTCTTCTTCCCAGTAAGAGCCCACGTATTTTTGGTTTACCCATACTTCTCCCATTCCCCAACCAGTAATGTCTAGATAGTTGCTTCTTGAGGTATTCAACTCAAATTCGCCTTTGTAAAAACCTGGGCTCTCTGTATCCTTACGATCTTCGAAAACTAAATCTTTGATAGGATATTTTTTAACATTGAGCGGTATCATTTTCCATTGCTTCAAGTCATTTCCATCTAAAGTAATTCCGCCAAACAAGCCTTTAGCATTATCCGTAATCTCTGGTCCGTAGGTAATTCTTCCGATATTCTCTACATAAATCTGTAGCAAATATTTGCCTGGATTAGTCTTAATGGTGATTTTTTTATGGTTATCGGTTACTCTTCCCTGCAAAATCCCATCTACGTAAACCGCAGCATAATCTCGAACATTTTCTAGTTCCAACTCCTCGCTGTCAGATTGGGTAGTAATTTCAGATTGATAAAGTACATAGCCAAATTCCACATTCAAATCATTCATAGACAATAGCCCATCAGCTTCAACCGGCTTTTTATAAACCTGTTCTAAAGCTGCTTTTTGATTGAAGACAATTTCCTGCGCAGATAAAGTTTGTCCTGCAAGCGTCAGTAATCCTAATACAATTTTTCTCACCATCACATTACCTTTCTTATTTCGTTAGAAACGATTGGATAAATGTCTCCTCCACTTGTACCTGTGGCGAAAATTTATCACTCTTTACATAATTATCTATACTATACAATAACTGTTGTGTAGCTGGGCGTTTATCTAAATCAGTTTTCGTATCCACAGCCAACACCAATAGCTTTCCGCCATTCACCTTAGCTTCAAAACCAATCCCTAGTTTTTGGTTATTATCATAGCTATCTATCACTTGAATAAATGGGCGAAGTTTTTCTGGGGTATTTTGCATTTCGATCACTTTGGCATTATTCAAAATGTCCCACCATTGCCAATCTGTATGGTAAGACGTAGTAAAATCTTTAAACACTGGCTGTTCGTTGTGTACCAAGTTCCCGATCGTCATAGGTGCCCAAGCAAACATGATTGGGTTCCAAAAGTGGTTATGAAACATCGATTTACGTCCTTTTACGTTTTCTGGAGCAGGATAAAGCACTACCGATTTACCTTGAGCCAATTGCTTTTTAGCGGCATCGTCATAAACATGAGTATACAACACATCGCTGTTAGATTTCATTAAATTTTCGTGTTCCGGATATACCCAAATATCCCAACTGTTCTTAATCTTGTCGTTAACTGAAAAGTGTACCGTTAACTTTTGCGAAACCGCTACATTTTTCAAGGCAATTGAGAATTCGCCAACTGGCGATACATTATCATTAGCAATGTTTTGGCTTTTTAGATTTCCTTTTTGTAACACTTTGCCATTTGCATCGGTTAACCACCATTTCAACTTCGCATTTTTGATAGCTGCGTTGCTGAAATTGTAGACTTCGGCTTTCCCAGTAAAGGTTTCGTTATTGAAATAGCTGCTTTTTTCGTAACGTAATAAGGCTACGGTAGGTGCGCAAAATTCCCTAAACTTTTCTGGCGTTACCAAACCTTTTGAGTCCCAAAATGGATCTAAAACACCCACAGGTGCATAACCTTGTCCAGGGAAATCATTGATGGACAATAACTGGAAACCAGCAGATTTAGAAGAACGTAATAAGGCTTCGATTACCGCTTTGTACTCTAAAACCGTCAAAGCTCCAGATGCACGGAAGAAGTCGTTGGCCTGATCTAGCATACCATTCTTCTGTAGCATATCTCTAAACACTTCAAAATTTCGTGCTTCTACAGGGCTGTTTGCATATTTTTTGATTTCTTCGAAATTAGGATACACACAACGTTGTCCCGATTCGTGAGAAATTACGGGTACATCTACGTCAGATTCCATGCTCCTGTCCCAATCTGTATTTGGTAGACCTTCATAAACTTTTACCGGTCCTTTGTTGGTTTGCTGCGAAACATAATACTGATCTGATTTTACACGCGTACGAGCTGTAGAACCACTAAATAAATGACGAGGATCTAACTTGATGGCGTCAGCTGTTAGTTCTTCAATAAAATCGAAATTTCCAGTGATTTCATTACCGTTGCAATACAACACAAATGAAGGATGGTTGCCATATTCTTTCAAAATGGCTCTCATTTCCCTACGGAAGAAATTGTATCTGTCCTCATCTGGCTCAGCATCTTTACCCCACATTGGCATTTCTACCTCAAAGTAAATTCCGTGCTTATCAGCCATACGGAAAGCTGCTTTTGGTGGACACCAAGAATGGAAGCGTAAGTGGTTCATGCCATAGTCTTTCATTAACAGCATGATACGCTCCCAAGAAGCATCATCAACTGGAGCATAACCCGTTTTAGGGAATACGGCATTTTCTACGTTACCACGCAAATGAACTGGGCGATTATTGATCACGACATGATTTTTGCCTTGCTTTACTTCTCTTAATCCAAAAGTGGTTGCTTTTTCATGTTGGTAGTTGGTTTTACCATCAGAGGTGTTTAACTGAGCCGTGATTTGATAAACATTTGGATTAAATTCATCCCACAATTTGGCATTTTTACCCAAAGGGATGTTAGCTTCAACAAAAGTTACCGAATCGTTGCTAACAACCGTAACTTCATTTTTCAAGGTATAATTGGTTCCGGCAATGGTAAAGGAGGCGTTTCCTTTGAATTGTTTTTTGGTTTCGTTATTCACTTGCAAACGCACTTTTATAGATTTATTTGCAATGTTCGGGTATACTTGAAGATCTTCTACATAAACTGGATCTACCGCCATCAGTTTCATTTCCCCCAAAATACCGTTCCAATTGATTTGGGTAAACTCGGTATGTGCGTGGTTCCATTTATGGGTTTTATACTGAAACCTGTTATCGATGCAAACGGTGATACGATGTGTTTTACCAGGCTTAACGAAGCTGGTTAAATCATGATTATGTGGCACACTGATGTAATCGATACTACTTACTTCTTTGGTGTCTACATAAATAGAACTTAACCAATGCGTACGTTCAAAATACATGAAAATTTTCTTGCCTTTCCAAGCTGCCGGAATTTCGATATCACGTTGGTACCAAGCCGGGCCCATGTATTCATATTTTCTCGTCAAGCGATCAATGTATTGATAAGGAACTTTATAACCAATTTGCTTGTCGTCGGTAATACCAGGAAGCTGAATTTCTTCTTGCAAAACGTGATTATACCGTGGCGATAGGGATCCCCTGCGGAAATCCATTACATCAGTTTGGAATTTCCATTTACCTGATAGACCTAGGGATACGGTTTGCGCTTTCAATGCAAAAGACTGCATTAAAAACAGCATTAAAAGTAGGTGTTTAAGATTTTTATATAGGTTCATTTGTGTGTGTGTTAATTGTATATTTAAAGTGTTCTTTGAGGAGAATTAATCCCTCTACCCCCAAAGGGGAAATGCATGATGACTAGCCATCGTCAACTAGACAACTATGTTTGTCCCCCTTTTGGAGGGGGTGCACCGGCAAGAGCGTAGGCAGGGGGGAGGAAATTTCACCATTAACCGTCTACTTGCTATCGTAATATTCCTTCATTAAATACCAAGCTTTCTTTCTGTAACCTTGATCAGAAACCAAACCTTTTCGGTTCCAATCTTCTTGGTTGGTTGGATGGAAACGGAATGGCGAACGGAAATCGAAAAGCACCCAAGGCGAAGTTCCTCTCAGGTTCGGGATATGCTTGAACATCTCTAAATTTTCTCTGTACAAAGTTGCTTGGTAGTCCTCACTCCATGAGCTTACCACATCGGCATCGCCCGTTTTACCATAAAGTGCTTCGCCACCAAATTCCGAAACAATTAAAGGCTGACCTTTAGCTACATCCCAAATCGATTTATCTGGTGTAATTGGCCAAGGGTGATACCAACCCATGTATTTATTTATTGCTACGACATCCAATTCTTTAATAAAAGGATCATCCATGACAAAAACCTGTCTGTCTTTGTTGAAACGAACTAAATCAAATGCTGCTGTAATTAATCTGGTAGTGTCTATAGATTTTGTGATTTCAATTAGAGATTTGATGAATGCATTACGAGGTTCCGATAGTTGTGTTTCATTCGCCACTCCCCAAAATGTTAATGCAACGCGATTTTTATCACGCATAATCATTTCACGCATCATTTTACCCGCCTTTGCTTTGGTCGCTTCGTTTTTGAAATCAATACCTTGCCAAATCGGAATTTCTTCCCATAATAAGAAGCCCATTTTTTCAGCTAACCTAACAATGTATTCGTTCTGCGGATAGTGTGCCAAACGAATCATGTTACAGCCTAAAGCTTTGGCTTCAGACAATAGCATTACCGCATCTGCTTCTGAAAAAGCTCGGCCTTTACGTTGTGGTATTTCTTCATGAAACGAGATTGACTTTAAGAAGATAGGCTTATCATTCAAATAGATATCCTCTCCTTTTACCCAAACATTACGGAAACCAATTTGCTCTTCAACTTGATCGTTTTCGCTTGATACTTTTACTTTATACAAAGTTGGCGAGCTAGGTGACCAACGCTTTATTTTCTTTGAAGCAAAGGAAGTTTTTACTTCTCCATTTACATCTGTTTTAAGCGTTTGCTTTAACTGCAATTCAGGAATTTCGACGGTTACCGATTGGCTAATTTTTTCAGATAGTTTGATGCTGGCGTTAATTTTATCAGCCTTGGTTTTATCCAACTGGATGAAATAATCTTCGATAAATACTTTGGGAGTACTCACCAAAAAAACATCACGTGTAATGCCGCCATAATTCCACCAATCAAAAGCCATCGCCGGAATAGCATCCACTGTACGCGTATTATTTACCTCAACCGCTAAAAAGTTATCCCTTTCCTTTAGTGCATCGGTCACATCAATTTGAAATGGTGTAAAACCTCCTTCATGCTGACCAATTTCTTTTCCATTCAGGTAAATTCTACAACGGTAACTTACCGCTCCAAAATATAAAAATGTTTTTCCGGTATGCTGCTTTGCTGCATCAAAACGACGAGCGTACCAAATCGTACCCTCATAATATTTAAGTTCGGGCATTTGGCTGTTCCAGTCTGAAGGAACATTTAAACGATAACCGTGATCAAAAGAATATTCGTAGAAATCAATTTTCGTTTCTGGTTTTTTATTGAGATAGATCTTGTTCTTTCTACCTTGATCGTACAAATCAATAATGGCATCCCATTTTCCGTTTAACGATTGCACATTTCTTCCATAAACGTTGGTCATGGTTTGTTGTGCGATGGAATTTGAAAAAATCAAACTTAAAAACAGGGATAACGCTAAATAAAAGGTTCTCGGCTTCATCATAAATATGTGTTATTTCTTATAAATTTTCATGGCTAAACCACCGCCCTTAGCCATAGAAAGGCTCATTTTACGGTTAGCAGGAATAGTAATTGTTTCTTTTTTATAGTCGGAGGCAATACGATTGGCATTGGCACCATCTCTGTAAAGCTCTGCAACGTAATTTCCTTCACCCAAGAAAGATAAATCGAGTTCTAGTTTTCGAGCATCCCAATTGGTCATTGACCCTACATACCATGTTTCTGCTTTTTTACGGGCAATAGCGATGTATTTACCGATCTCTCCTTCAAGCGCAATTGTTTGATCCCAAACCGTTGGAACAGCCGAAATAAAATCGGTACATTCTTGCTCTTTTTCATAATTGGTAGGGCTATCGCAAAGCATATTCAATGGCGATTCGAAAATGACGTACTGTGCCAACTGTCGACAACGCGTGCCCTGGCTCATTGGTTCGTCGTTAATACCACGATGCGTTCTTTTGGTGGCATTGCGCATGGCACCTTGCGTATAATCAATTGGGCCAGCTATCATCCGAATAAATGGCATCGTCACATCATAAGTTACCTGATCTAACTCTGGACCAGTCCATTTCATCTGCTCTAAACCATGTACAGCTTCGAAATTGATCACATTAGGATAAGTTCTATTGATACCCGTTGGCTTATACGTTCCGTGAAAATCTAGCATCAATTTGTACTTGGCGGCTATTTCTGCCGCACGATAATGGAAATCTACCATTTGCTGGTCGTCGCGATCCATGAAATCAACCTTAAAGCCCTTTACACCCATTTCTGAATAATGCTTGCATACACGCTCCAAATCTCTGTCAAAAGCATAGTAACCAGCCCATAGAATGATGCCTACGTTTTTAGCCTTTGCATGAGCAATCAATTTCTTCAAATCTATTTCTGGCACTACCTGGAACAGGTCAGCTTTTTTGTTCACCGCCCAACCTTCATCTAGAATTACGTACTCAATGCCGTTTTTAGAAGCAAAATCAATATAAGATTGATAGGTTTCTGTATTTACACCAGCTTCAAAATCTACATTTGAAATGCCCCAATGGTTCCACCATTCCCAAGCTACTTTTCCCGGTTTAACCCAAGAAGCATCTGCTATTCTCGATGGAGCAGCCAATTTATAGACCATATCATTATCTGCCAATTGTTTATCGTTGGTAGATACAATCACAATGCGCCAAGGGAACTTAGCTTTGGGTTTACTTTTAGCCAAATAAGGCTGACGAGCTGTAACTAATTGCTGTAACTCATTATGCCCACCTTGTTGCGTTGCTGTTGGATAGGCTGCAAAGCTAGATTGCAAAGAAGTAGAACCGTTAGTGTTGGCGAGGTACATCCCTGGATAACTTTCCAAGTCAGCCTCTGCTAAACAAACCTTTTTTCCATTGTCTAAACTTACTATCAAAGGAGATAACGCTAACTTAGCAGCGCTGATTTTACTTAATGGGGTGTAGGTGTATTCGTTTTCAAATGAGTTAAAATATTGGCTTTCGATATCCTTAAATTTTCCTTTTACATAAGAAACATAGGTGTTAAAATCTTTCGAAAAGTTGAATGTAGCCTCCTCGTTTTTAACCACAATAGCTTTATCGTTGGTGGATACAAAGCGGTAGGCTATACCTTCGTTGTAAGCTCTAAAAATGAGAGTAAAGTTTTCTTTAAAACTTAAAACCAGCTCATTATAATGGTCATCAATTTGGTTTCTTTTATAAAACAGCGCGTTAATCTTTTGATGATGGGTATTCGCTTTTGCATTTTTCAATTGAGAGTTTTTGCCCCAAACAGTGCCGTTATCTAGGCTCATGTTTAAGACAGAAGGTTTTAAAATGATATCTCCCTGATGGGTGATTGCATAGCTAATCTTTTCGTTCAAAGAAATAGCAACTGCCAATTTTCCATCTGGGGATTTCAATTGATGTTTTTTTTGTCCCCAGGAGCTGATGGTAAGGGCTAATAAAAATGTAGTAAGTATAATTCTCATATATAGTCTCATTTGGTAATTTCGTAGCGATACATCACGAAGTCGTTTATTTTCGGGAGTGAAACTTCGATGGTGCCGTTTTTAGCGATGGTGGTATTGATGTTTTTTCCGTTCCCTAGTACTGGCGTACATTTTAATTTCGTTCCAGCAGGCAGCCACGTTTTCAATGCGCCAGTTGCTTCCGCTGTATTTTCTCTATAAAAAATGAAGTAACCTTTGTTTCCGTTCAGCGATTGAAAACCAGTCCAAGACCTGCCAGAAGGTTCATCTCCTATTGGCAAAATGGTGCCTAAATGGAAATCGTGTTGTATTTTTCGATAAGACTTGATTAAATCTTTGGTTTTTAGTGCTTCTTCAGGCAAACCTGTACCTTCAAACCATGCCAAAGGTTGGCCAGCCATCGTAGTCGCAAATAAATACTCGAAAGAGTGATTGTTAGGGGCAAAAATGTCTTTACCATATTTATCTGCATTTCTCCATTTATTCAAGAATTCGATTTGCAATTTCTCGGCAGGCACATATTTAGATAGTTGCCATAGGTTTCTCAAAGTCCAATACGGATAATAGTTCTGCCAATCGGTGTAACGGTTTTCCAAGAATACATTTCCATATTCATTGAAGGTGTAATAACCTGCCCTTCTACCAGCAGTAGCATCTAAATTAAAGACCACTTCGTTATTAGTTTCTTCCAATACACCATCGAAAAGCTTACGTAGATTAATCTCTGATTGTTTAGTTGGAATGGCTAAACCATCGATTTTGAAAGTGCGGATACCGTACTCCTTGTACAAACTCACCAAAGCATTCACGTCTTTTTCCCAATCGGCATAATCATTTTGCACACTTGGATTAAACCAAAGGCATATCTCCACGTCTAATTCTTTACCCCTTTTTACTATTGGATGCAGGCCGTTAGGATATTTCGCTGGATCTGGTTTCCAATAATCTGGGTTATCCCAAATATTTTTGAAAGAACCTTTAGCCAAGGCAGAATTGGGGCTTTTTCCTACCTGCCAACCATCATCGATCTGAAAATGAGAAATACCTAACTCTGCTGCTTTTTCAACTTCCAACAAACTGAATTTCTCATTTACTTTAGCGTCTTGACTACGATCTCCCCAAGTATTCATCATCACCATTTCATCGCGTTGTGGCAATAACCTGCGGAAGTTTTTTTGATAGTTACGTAATGCAGTAAGCTGCTGTAATTCTCCTCCGCTATACATACCAATTACGCTGCTATAAGCCTTGGTCCATTCCTCAGTTTTGATATCTTTAGCTGTTAATCCCAATCCGCTTATGGTAAAATGGCCGAAATCAGTGGTAAAATCATGGCCCTGATAAGCTAGCTGTACGCTAGATGTTGGGGCTTCCTTCAAAAAGAAAAAACCTTTATTATTTTCATTGTTATGCGCTAACAGCAAATTACCTCTGTAATTGGTTTTGCGGTAAGGAATAATATTTCTCTCTTGAATAAGGTTATTATTCCAATCAGTAACATCGAAAAACTCCACAATTTTAGTTTGCCAATGAAAGCCATCTAGCTTGATTTGATCTAAAATGGCGGTCATTTGCTGAGACTTCATATCTTCTACAAACTCGATGTTTTTTCTATCAGCTGCATTTACGGCTTTAGTATCTAAAGCTAAATCGATGCTACCTTTTAAATAAATATCACAAGCAATTACAGGACTGTCTTCATAAACTCGATATACCTTTTTAACAGTTAAAGTACCTAAAGAAACGTTTACTTCTACAGCCAAATAATTGGGATGGATGGTGTTTTCTTTAACTTCCTTCGATGAGTAAGTTCCATTTGAAGCTGCATCTTTGGTCAGCTGAAAATCAGGCGTTTTTAACCTGTTCAACCAAATTTGGTTAGTTGCTTTATCGGTTAAACTATAGGTAATCACGTTGCCGTCATTCCACAGAAATTTTCTTTCTATCCACTTATTGCCAACTACCAGGGTGTCTTTTTTAAATTTGCAATAGGTGCCCTGTTGTGCCTGTACAGAAAAGCAAGAAGTCATGAAAGAAAGTAGCAGAAATCGTATTCTCATCATCAAGAGGTCATTTATTGCACTTCTAAATCTTTCAACTTCACCCATCCGTCTTGCGTAACTTCACTTGTTATAGCTAATCGTATTGCGGGTTGGTTATTCTCTGTTCTATCGACAATGGCTACTGCCCAAGTGTATTTTCCAGCCGGAAGTTCTACTGTGACTTTTAAATCATTAACTATTGAATTACCCAGCAGCCAATTGGAAGGTTCCGTTTTTTGATCTACAAAAACTTGTTTCACTTTATTCTCTGCGTCCAATAAGGCAAAAGCGACTTTGTATTTGTAGTTCCACTGCGGAATGTTATTAGGGAAATATCCCCAGCCCATGTTTTTCCAGGTGTGCTGGATGTTAAAGGCGCTTTTTGCATGCAATTGCTGAGGAAGTTTGATTTCATCTGGATACAAACGATAGCCGCCTTGAGCACTAAAGCCCTGCACTAGCGAAAATTCCTGAAACCAGGATTCGGTATCACCCACCCTAAAATCCATCATATTGACATGGGCTTCTTTCGATGCCTCAAACTCCCCTTTTCTCACATCTTCCGGATGGCCTTTTCTGTATTTCCCACTCGGATCAATCCAATAACTGTGCGTTTTAGAGGTAATCCAGCCACCTTCCATAATAATGGGGCGCTTATAATTCCATTTCTTGGCAAAATCTTTCTCCCAACCTTGGTAATAGCCAGTCATTCCAAAAGCGTCATGTCTAAGGCTATAACCTTTTGCTATTGCTTTTTCTAATAATCTTTCACTATTCAGATTAGCTGGCGCCCAACTTTCTGGATGACCAACCAAACGGTGATAATTAATTACCAAAGGGATTTGAGTGAAGGTTCTTGCATACAAATCAGTCACCCAAGTCAATACCTCCTCTTTAGTTTTTTCGATATCTATTTTCTCTGCAGATTCAGGGTCTTGATAAACGACATAATGGGCTTCGCCCCATTTGCCTAAGCCATAGGCATCAATAAAAGAAGTGCGTTGCGGGTCATTAAATTCTTTAGCGAAAGCCTCGATAAATTTGGCGTAATATTTTCTGAATATTGGATCTTGTGGATAAGGCGTTTGTCTGTCTGGATTTCTTGGGTTTTCCAGGTAGAATTTTGCGCCAGCGTCAAATACAAACTTGGGCGTATTTTGTCCTTGGTCACGACCATCGACCACAATTCGAAATGCTATTGGCAATCCTCTTTTTTCGGCACCCTTAATCAGCTTTGCTATTCTCGAATTCGGGTCGTTCCAGGCGTAAACACCATCTTCAGGATTTAACGAAGACCAACTGGTACGGATATAGCAGGCAGAAGCGTAATCTATTGCTTTTACCTTTCTATTAAGTTCCGGTGCAAAAAATTCAGTATCCCAATAAGTTTCATCTGCATTACGAGGGGCATACATTACCCAACCATTTAAAGGATTGCGTAACACCGTTTTGCCATCATAAATAGTATGGATTACTTGGTATTGCACCTGTTTTGCTGCTTTATAAAAGGTATTTCCCTGAGCACTTACAAGTAGCGAGGTTTGAAGTAAATAAAAAATTAAAACGATTTTAAAAGGTATTGGTGTACGCTGGCGTTTAAAAAGGGAAAAGTTAATTCTCATAATGGTTTGGTTAGACTTAGTTGACTGCCTTTACTGAAAGCTTAATACAATTTCTGCTGGCCATTCAGTTCTGTTACGAAGCAAAAGTAACTATCAGATGGTGCTCAGATGGTACGTATTTGTTCAGAAAAGGTTTGTTTTTGTACAAATAAAGTGGTTTTAACGTATGCAGTCAGGACATTTGGATAAGTAAAGTTTAATTTAGCTTTTATAAAAAATACAATGATGCTGGAAACGGTTAACGCTGATGGAAATAAACTTACCTGTCGTTGAAAACCCATTGGGCTTATGAATCAAAGAATTCGATATTGAATAGGTTAATTACCAGTTATCAGTTCTAAATGGTGATGCAGGTAAACCCTCGACGCTATAAATTTCTCCTACGCACCAATTTTTAAAAGCGTAACGGACTGCAACGGGCTCTTTCACGGCTTCACTAACAACAATCACTTTATTATCTTTTATTTTAGCCTTCGCCTGATGAAATACCTTATCGCTTCCAGCAACTTCAAATTGCGTAATCGGTTTTCCATAGCTAGTTATTCCCAAAGGAATACCAGAAAATTTAACGTTCAGCGTATCACCCTTAATCTGTAAACTTTCAAACTTCGGCCCAACAGATGCAATGCCTTGTTTATGATATGTTTTTTCAAGCGCTAAGTAGGCTAACCGTTTAGCTACAAGCGTTTTGTTTGCAGGATGGATATTATATTCTTCGCCACCATCAATGGTAATCGCCATACCCGTATGGGATAGACTATCTGTTAATTGCAATTGGGCTTCCCTGAGCAATGGAACGGCCAGCCTGGATTCGTTAGCATAGGCCATTGGTGCAATCTGTACTCCAAAAAAATCCCATTGACCAATATTCCACTGTTCTCGCCACAGATTTATCATGGCCATCTGAAGCGCAAGATAATCTTGATGATTGTGCCTGTTTTGTTCTCCCTGATACCAAATTACTCCTGCAATATGATACCCCACTAGTGGTTTAATCATTGCATTATACAAATTTCCTGGTGTTTGATGATTTGCTTTCGAAATTGCACGATTGAAATTTAATCGATCGCCGAGTAGATTTTGCAAAACATTTTTGTCTGTCCATGCTTCAATAGGCGAACCACCCCAGGTGCTTTGAATAATGCCGATCGGTACGCCCAAATGTTTTTGCAATAAACTGGCAAACTGGTAACCTACAGCACTAAAATCACCTGCTGTTTCGGCATCAGCATGTCTCCAAAGCCCCTTAATATCATTTTTAGGTGTTGTTGAATACGCTTTTTCAACATGAAATAACCTTAACTTCGGGTTGACAGATTCTACCAAAATATCTAAGGAATTAGTGATTGGTAATCCTCCATACCCTTTCATTGGCATATCCATATTCGACTGCCCTGAACAAATCCACACCTCGCCAATCAACACGTCGTTTAGCGTAATTTTATTTTCCTGGTTAATTTGAATCGAATATGGTCCACCAGCGGTGGGTGTATTTAAATAACTATCCCAAGTTCCATCATATTTGGTGTTTGCCTGATAGGTTTTATGATCCCAGGAAGTTGTAATGGTTATTTTTTTTGATCCAGTTGAAAAACCCCATATTTTGACACTTGATTTTTGCTGCAAAACCATCCCGTTCGAAAACAAAGCTGGTAGCTTCACTTCGGCCATAACATTAAAGCCGAAAATAGAGAGTATAAAAAATAACTTAAATTTCATCGTTTTGCTCCTTTTGTTTAGACTGTACGGTTGCCTTATAAATAGCCAGTGCAGCAAGCAGAATTAAAATTCCAACAGCAATAATCACAAGGGAATAAGCATCGGCCATGATGCCTAAAAACGTAATGCCTAAACCGACTACGGCCATAGATATGGCAATGACACGGATTCCAAAAATATTTTGCTTTTCGGCTGCAAAATGTGCAGAGGCATCAATCGCTGACTTCACTTGATCCTTAACATCTTTGTTTATGATCATACTCATCGCTTTCTCAGAAATAAAGCCCCTGTTTGCGTAATGAAGTTCAAAGACCGCCAAAAGAAAAATTGGAATCCCCATTCCCAAAACTGTTTCCATAGTTCTGCTTAACTTAAAATCGAGTAATGCAGGTGAAATCACCTTGAAAAATAGATTTATGACCAATGCACTGATGGTTATCGTAACCACCGAAAAACCTGTTTGTCTTTTTGAAAAGAGTGTCCAGATGATGGGTGCGAAAAGTGCACCGCCGGCTATTGACGCAGTACTCAAAACTACCTCGACAATTCCACCAGCACTGGGTATCCACATGGCCACAAGAATGGTTAGCACTCCAAATAAAAGTGTGAATAGTCGAGCCATCCAAATTACCTGTTTTTCCGAGGAAGAAGGACGCAGGAGATTTTTATAAATATCCTGTGCGAATACCGTTGCTGCCATATTAATGGTGGTATTGGCTTTACTTGAAGTTGCAGAGACCATTCCGGCCAGAACCAATCCAATCAAACCTGCAGGCATTACCTTTTGAATCAGCATCATGTAAGCATCTTCCGTTTGCAGACCTTGTAAATCAGGATTAATCACCCTGTAAATCATCGGTGGAAGCATCCATATTACCGGACTAATAAAATAGAGTATTGTAAATATTCCTGCAACTTTTTTAGCATTTTTTTCATCCTTAACGCTAGTGTAACGTTGTACATATGACCAATTCCCACCAATGTAAAAGGTTTGGTATACAATGAAGGCCAACATAAAACCGAACGTATAATCACTATTGAAAGGTTCGAAAAAGTGTGCCGGCGCTTTCTTAATCAAGTTGTTAAAACCACCTATTTGTCCAAAGGCAATTGGTATCACAATCACTACTGCAGCAGAAAGAATGACAAACTGAACCACATCAGTAACTAATACAGCCCAAAGTCCGCCGGCAGCGGTATATAGGACAATAATTAAACCAATAATGAAAATGCAGGTATTAACCGGTAAATCAGTTGCCACATGAACCATTTTCCCTACCGGATAAAGCACGGCGGCAGTGGTAAACAAGCTCAATAGCAAAGTCATATAAGTATAAAACTGTTTTTCTTTGGCACCAAAGCGCTTACCGATAAATTCGGCAGCAGTCGATACGCCTGTTTTCTTCCATTTGGCTGCAATAAATACCATCACAATAAAACCACTGATGGCCATAGTAAGCTGAATAGCATTGGCTACCACGCCATACTTGTATGCAATAGAGCCCCAAACAACAAAAGTTCCTGCAGAGAAATAACTGATGAAGAGCGATAGCCCATTAATCCACCACGGGGTTTCGCCGCCAGCTTCAAAAAAAGCCTGACCATTTTTACTGCCCACTCTGGTGAAAGTTAAGCCGATGGCAAATATCAATAGGGCGAAAATGCCCATCACTATGAAATCTAATTGTACCATAATTAAAGCTTAACTTCTGAATAACAACGAACCGCAAATACAGCTGCTGGTACCAATTCAGAAGGATGTTCTACCTCAATAGTAAGTTTTCTCGTCTCCATTGCTTCATCTAATATAATACGCTGATGACTTTGAAAATTATCAGTTTTCTCAAATAATATCTTACCTGACTGATCCTTAACTACATATTTTCTTACACAAAAAGGCATGACCGTTTCTGGATGTCCCATAAGCACAGATTCCATAGGGTGATCAAAATCTGTATCAAACCATAAGTCAATTTGTTTAATTGTCTTCACCTCATCCCATTCAAAATTTAAACTTGGCGAAGCATCAGCAGGATCTGCCACCCAAGCATTGGGCTGACGAACGGGCCTATCAATCCCGCTGGTCAGGTTTGATTTATCGAAAACCGGTTGAGATACAGCTAGGGAAATCGCTAAATTTTGCCCCTGTGGTCTACGTTGTGGACACCAGAACTCGAATTCATCAACACCTGCATCTGCCGGAGGCATTTGCCTACCAAAATTGGAAACTGCTTTGTTTATTGAGTTGAATACCGACAGAATTCCGGTAACCCGTTTTTCTGTAAAGCCGAGTTGGATAGCTTCATTTGCTTCAAAAACTACAAAGACATAGCTCGCTCTCGACAAATTTAAGCCAAAATTAAGGTTGATATCTTGTTCACCCGGTTGAATTTTAATTTCCTTCGTGGCTAAAGTCTGATCTGGCGTAAAACCTCCCGGTCTTTTACTAACTCTTAAAGATGCTTTTAAGGTTGTTGGTTTGATTGCATTTACGGCAACGTTAAATACTGGTAATTCGCCGTTTACCATAGGAAAAAGCTGTGCAGAAGGAGTTGTTAAGGTTTTCCAAAGATCGACATGGTCAAATCCTTTGAAATCTAGCGTACTTGAAACGGAAATCTCGCTTCGTGGAATTAAATCCAAAGCGTCGTTGATCGTTACGCCCGGAATGTATTGCCCGTTTAAAGATAATTTTTGCTGTAATTCTTGGATGTGTCCGTTGGTCAGCACGTCCCTTGGCAGCAGTCCTCCGTTTTTACATAATACCGCAGCCATACCGATCGCCTGACCAATATAAGCACAAGTGGCCATTACACGAGTTGCACCGAAAGCCACGTGGCTTACACTGATAATACGACCAGCGATAAATAAGTTATTGATATTCCTGCTGTATAATGTACGATATGGAATTTCGAAAATTCCTTTTCCATGCCATTGATTACAACCCGGTCTTTCGCTGTAGACACCATCCGCCGGGTGCAGATCTATCGACCAGCCACCAAAAGCAATCGCATCATCGTGGTGACGTTGTTCAACCAAATCTTTCTGTGTCAAGATATAATCACCTTCAAAGCGTCTACTCTCACGCTTGCCGGGAATGGTGCCCACCCACTCTAATGTCAAATTTTCTGCTTCAGGGAATTCTCCAGAATTTTTAATGTGGTTCCATATGCCGTAAACAACTTTCCAAAGTTCCCATTTAATTTCTTCAGTATCATGAACGGTGTCTAATCTGCCTCCATATTCTACCCACCATAGCTTACAACCAAACTCATTTGCATTAAATTGTTTAAAACGCGGAATCTCCTTGATATCACTTAAGGCAAAATTTGGCGGTGTGAATTTCACTGGCCGGCCAGTATCTTTACTGTAGAAATAAAGAGAGTGCCCCAACAACTCTCCATATTCTGCAGTTGGCGCCATGCCTTCATCAAACTCATCTTTACTTTCGGCGCCCATTCGAAATGCAGCACCAGCGAGAAAACCGACAATACCATCGCCTGTGGCATCGCAAAACAAGGGTGCCTCCAGCTGATACAAAGTGGAGTTCTGGCTGCAAAAAGCAGTAATCGATTTGATTTGATCCGCTGTTTTATCAATCTCAAAAACAGCCGTATTTAAAAGCAGTTGAATATTCCTTTCCTTAATCACCTTATCCAATAAGATCATATCCAAAATCATTGGGTTTCCCTCCGGATTTTTGTAGGTATTTTCAACTAAAATTTCATCAATCACACCGCCTTCCCTAGCCCATCGGTTGTTATTGCCCATGTGCGATGTTGCACCTAAGATCCACAACCTGACCTCACTTGATGAGTTGCCACCCAAAACGGGTCTATCTTGTAACAGAAGTACCTTTATACCTTGTCTGGCAGCTGTAATTGCAGCACACACACCCGAAAGTCCGCCGCCTGCAACAACTAAATCTGCCATTAAATTGATTTTTTTTAAATCTCGTTTCGCCGAAGCCTGCTCTTTTTTCATTACTAGTTTAGGGCAATAGTTATCAGCTCGAAGATATTTTTTATTATCAACAGATCGGTGCTTGGGAAAACTGAAAATATGATGGGAACGCTCCCGAAAATTGGGAACGTTCCCTACGATAAGGGCCTAGTATCTTATTGCTCTAGCACCTGCTTTACGGTAGAATTTCTAACAACCAACTCAGTATCAAGCGTTTTAATTAACGGCTTCCATTCCGAAATATCTTTATCCATTAAACCTAACAATAATTCCATCGCCGTTTTCCCAATTTCTTTAACTGGTTGAGCAATCGTAGTCAGGCTTGGCTCGATAAAGTTTGAACCATAATTATCACTAAAACCCACTACTGCAATATCCTCGGGAATGCGTTTGCCTGATTGCTTGATGATCTGAATGGCTTCAATAGCCGTTGGGTCATTCACCGCAAATATCGCATCAGGCGGATTGGTCATCCCTAACAAATGCTTCACGTACATTTTCACTTTAGTGAGGTTCAAGTCGAACTCAATGATCAGATCTTCATCTATAGGAATGTTATTTTTAATCAGCGCATCGCGATAGCCATTCATTCGCTTGCGGCTGATCACTAATTGTGCTGGTCCTGCCAAATGCGCAATTCTACGTTTACCGATTGAAATGAGGTGTTTTACCGCCTGAAATGCTGCATCATAATCGTTCACCACGACTTTTGGCACCATCATCTCCTCGCACACGCGATTAAAGAACACGACTGGAATTTTCTTTCTGATAAAAGCTTTCCAATGATCGTAATTTAGGGTTTCCTTCGTTAGGGATACCATTACTCCATCTACCCTATTGGCCAGCATTACCTTCGAATTGGCGACCTCGGTTTCATAACTTTCATTGCACTGCGACACGATGACACTGTAACCTTGCCTGGCGGCTTCTTCTTGGGCACCTACCACCACCTGTGGAAAGAAAGATGTAAAGAAATCGGGCAGGACAATACCAATGGTTTTCGTTTTATTGGTAATTAAACTGATGGAAAGCATATTTCTTTGGTAATCAAGTTTCTCTGCTAGTTCGGTTACTTTGGCTCTTGTTTCCGGTTTAACATTCGGGTGGCCAGTAAGTGCTCTTGAAACCGTAGATTTTGACATCTTTAATTCGTTCGCAATATCTACGATAGTTACTTGATTACTTTTCATACAATTTAGTCTATGGTTGAACTACAAATAAAGAAATTCGAATGAAATTTACAATTTAAATCATTAAAATTAAACGCCGCTAAAACCCCATACATTGTTTTATCATCACAAAGAAAAACCAAGGCGCCATTTTAAAACTATACATTTAGGCTTACTTTTTTGATGATGAAAATAATTGCAACCTGCTATGATCTATACCTTCAATTGTTTCAAAAGCAAAAGGCAACGTTAATACGTTGCCCTTGCCATCTTTCAGAGATATAAAACTGACCAAAAATTAGTAACCTGGGTTTTGCTCCATCATCGGCATTTTCTGTATTTCAGATAGCGGAATAGGCAGAAGATACATGGCATCTCTAAAATTTAATGGTCGAGGTGCCCTCGAGACAGTATGCACAAACGTGTTGGTGCCTGTACGTGTAATGATATCAATGCTATTGAAGCCTTTAAGTACAGCAGACGCTATTTTCCATCTTCTAATATCATTAAAACGGTGGTCTTCAAAAGCCAATTCAATTCTACGCTCATTTTGAATTAACGTTCGCAGTTCAGCAACCGATATACCTGTTTTAATACCATATCTGCCATCTGCACCCGGCAAGATTCCCGCTCTATTTCTCAATAGCGCTAATTTTTCTACAGCTTTTTCTGGTTGTCCCACCTCATTAATCGCCTCCGCATAATTTAATAAAATTTCAGCATATCGAATTAGCGGCCAGGCTCTTTCAGTAGTTGCCGATAAACCATTCGAAATGTTTTCATCACACATTTTCCGACCGAAATACCCCGTAAACTGATTATTCGGCGTATAAGCATCCGCAGTGGTATTTGCAATGGTTGAACCGGTACTGGTGTAGGTGTACACCACCGTTTTTACTGAACTATTATTGATGTAGGAAAGTCCATTGTAAATAATAGAATATTCAAAACGAGGATCTCTGTTCACATAAGGGTCGTTTGGATTGTACGTGCTGCTTTCACTGATTGCTTTACCGTCTCTCATCGGAAATGCTTCTACCAAGCTTTGAGTAGGTTTCATAATCGATGCGCCCGTACGGGTTGGCGGCAAATAATATGCTTCGAATTCTTTTTGTGCCGGGCGGTTGTATTGGAAAATGTATTCAGTATTCACACGCTTTAAAAATACCTGATAAAATCCATTTCCTGGTCGCGTAGTGTTATCTACATTTAAGCTATACAGGTTCGTATTGATTAAAGCTTCGGCAGCATCGGCAGCTTGTTGCCACCTGTTTGCATTAAATGCTGGATAGCCAACTGCCGCACTTTTGGTCGTCCCACCACCATTAAAGAGCGGACTAGCTGCATACAACAACACCCTGGATTTTAAGGCCAAGCAAGCACCTTCCGTAACCCGGCCAAAATCAATATCTTTATAAGTAACATTGGCTAAATCGGCTGCTGCTGCATCTAACTCTGAAACCATGTATGCAACGCAGTCTTCGTAAGAACTTCTTGGCAGGTTAATAATATCATTGATCCCAAAAACCTGATCGCCAATCAAAGGTATTCCCCCAAAGGCGATTACCATATGTTGGTAATAAAATGCTCTTAAAAATCTGGCTTCCGCACGCATTCTTTTTTTGGTTGATTCGTGGAAAGGTGCACCACCAATTTTCTCTAGTAAAAGGTTAACCCTACGGATGTTTTTGTATGGTGTAGTCCAAAAATCTTTATCAGTACCAAAACCGGTTAAAACATTCGATGGACCAATAGTTCCTTGTGCATAGGCATTTCCCCATACTGAAAGGTTATTATTTCCTTCAGCGTTATCAGTTGCCAATTCTGTATTTCCAGAACCTCCTGCCGAATTAAAACGTGATGGCCCAAAAGTATAACCGGCATCTAGATAAATTCTGTTTAAAAAATTGTTCGTTTGAACGCTATCGGTAAAGACAGCTTCTTCGGTTAATCCTGTAGTTTTATCTTCCAAACCTCCTGATTTCTTGCAGGCTAAGAATACCAAAGGAAGCATCGCTGTAATTAATATTTTTTTCATGGTACAAATTAGAAAGTAACGTTTAAACCCATGTTGATTATTCTTGTTGGCGGATATGGCAAATCGCCGGCAGACTCCAGTACTTCGGGATCTAAGTTGTATAGCCTATCCAGCTTGGTAAAGGTTAATAAATTGTACCCATTGGTGTATAATCGCAACCCTTTTACACCTAATTTCGACAATAGTTTCGGACCAGCGCTATAACTCAATTCGGCTGTTTTCAGACGTACATAATCGCCCGGAATTGCCCAAAAATCTGAGTAAAAATCTCTCGGACTTTGGCTCAATGCTGTTGTATATAATTGAGGGTATTTGGCATTGTTACCCAAAGCTGGTGTCCAGTGTTGCTGGTGAATTGGCAACTGGTTACTGGCATTGTGGTGAATAACTGCCCCTTGTGCACTGGCAACGAAATCTAAAGCGGCCTGGAATAAAACACTAAGTCTGAAATTTTTGTACCCTACTCCCAAGGTAATCCCTGCAATAGTTGTAGGTAAATTGGTACTTCCAAAAAACGATCTGTCATTGGCATCTATCACCCCATCGCCGTTCAGATCCATGTACTTGATGTCACCTGGTCTTCCGCCAATAGTTGGTTTTGGAACAGCAGGGTTAGCGATATCTTCCAGTGTGTAAAATTCACCGGTCCATTTGTATTTCAACACAGATCCAATGGCTTGTCCGGTTTCTCGTTGATAAGGGTATAAAGTTTCTGCTTCATCTCTAAAAGTAATTTTATTTTTAGCGAGTGAATAAGTGCCCTGAATAAAGTAATTCCAATCTTTGGAGATCTCATCTCTAAAGCTGATTTCAGCCTCAAAACCCCTATTATTCGTTTTACCGATGTTTACCAATGGTAAATTCTGTCCGAATACAGCAGAAATGGTTCCACGGTTAGTAATGATATCGTATCGGTTATTATTGAAATAATCCAGTTTAGCAGATAGTTTGTTTTTGAAGAAAGCCATATCCAGACCAATGTCTAACTTTTTATCTTTCTCCCATGTTACCTCATTGTTGGCTAATGTACCCTCAGTTACCGTACCATATCCATTATTCGTGGCCAGGCCAAACAAACCACTTCCCGATCCTGTTGCCCAATTCTGCAGGTAAGCATACACACCACCTGTATTATCTGCGCCTACAACACCATAAGAACCTCTTAATTTAAACTGATCGATGAAATGTAAATTGTCTTTAACGAAGGTTTCTTCGGCAATATTCCAACCTACAGATGCAGCAGGGAAAAACCCCTTTTTCTTGCCTTGCGCAAAACGATCGGAACCGTTATAGGCACCGCTGAGTTCAATTAAATATTTTTGCCTGTAATCGTAACCAAACCTTGCAGTAATACCGCTAAATACTTCTGGAATAAAATTGTACAAATTTGAGTTAGTGGTATTTTGAGCTCTCTTATCATTTGTATTATACAAAATCAACCCAGAAACATTGTGATTTCCAAAACTTCTGCCGTAGTTTAACATGGCCTGCATGGTCAGTGCACTCGCAGTGCTTCCGGATGAATAACTTAAGCCAGGCGTACTAATCCTAAAGATATTATCACGTTGACCAAAGCTGTATGAATCAGTAACCGGATCGTATACGTAAGAAATGAAACCAGTTCCTGTTACCGGCCTGGAAAGAGAGCGACTGTAAAAGTACAGGTTGCGATAAGCCAATACACCTTTTATGGAAAGTCCTGAAGTGATGAAATCTAATTTCTGATTAGCTGACGTGGATAAATTGATGTTGTTATTAAATGTACGGTAGTAACCATTGTACATTAAACGACCCACAATATTATTATTATTTCTGCCAGATGCGGTCCTTTGCCAAACACTGTAACCTAAAGTTCCGTTTGGATTGTATACAGGATAGTTAAACGGTGCTGTTTCGCCCAAACGACCCAAATCACTAAAGATGGTATTATTGGCAGTAGCATTATTAGCATTAGTTTCATCTACATTCCCGAACAGGTCAAATTTTACATCAAGTGTTTTAGTTACTTTCAAATCGATGTTAGAGCGATAATTGTAACGTTTGTAATAAAATTTACTATTTAAATCTTCACTAAAATCTTTCAGCTGACCACCTTGATTTAAATAACCAATCGAAACAAAATACTTTGCCTTTTCTGTACCACCGTTTACATTAAAGTTAGCTTTAGCTTGCGGTGCAAATCTTTTTAAAAGGATGTCAGACCAATCATTGTTTGGATGTCCATAAGGATCAGCACCGGTTCTATACAATTCTAAATCGTTATCAGAAAAGGTGCGCACAAAACTTGGGTTTGGATTTAAGTTATTGGTATTCACCTGCGCTTCATTAATTAGTGAAGCGGCTTCATATGAACCTAAGGCCTTTGGTGTTCGTGTGAGCTGGCTCAATCCATATTCAACCAATAAACTAATCCTTGGCTTCCCTACTTTACCACGAGTGGTTGTTACTAAAATCACCCCATTTGCACCTTTAATACCGTAGATTGAAGTAGTTGCCGCATCTTTCAAGATACTTACCGATTCTACCTCATTGGCGCTCAACTGTGAGAACTGATCATATGTGAATTCAATATCATCCACTAAAATTAAAGGATTGTTACTCGCACCTGATACATAAGAACTCACCCCACGGATGTAGAATCTTGCTCCATCAGCACCCGGCTGTCCACTGATTTGTTGAGATGAAAAACCAGTAATCCGTCCGGCTAGCGAGTTTTGCAAACTTGGCGATGGACTTTGCCTAATCTCATCTCCACCTATACTTGCTACCGCACCTGTTAAGGTCTTTTTCTTTTGTGTGCCGTAACCTACCACCACTACATCATCCAGGTCGGTCTTATCTTCATTTAAGGATATGGTGATATTCGTTTGCCCGTCGATATTAATTTCTCGGGTAGCATAACCGATTAACCGAATCACAAGGGTATTGCTACTCACACTAAGCGTAAATTTTCCATCCTGGTTTGTGGTGGTTCCGTTGGATGGATTACTTTTTTCGACCACCGTTGCGCCAGGCAAAAGCCCGGATTGATCGCTAACCACACCCGTGATTTGCTTTCGCTGTGCATAGGCAGCTATGCTCAGGAGCATCAAGAAAATGCAGCATAAATATGTTATTTTTTTCATCTTATAATTTTTATTGAATAGCCGCATTATCTATTGCTGGCGTTATCACCGGTGTTTAAATTCAATCCCTGAGTTGGGTTAGAAATAACCTTCATTTTGAACCAACTTATTATTCCTGATTATTTCTGAGTATGGAATGGGCATGTGATAATATTTAGGCTGAAATGCCATCGTGTTCACATTTTTGAGTACATATAATGGGTCATTTTGAGTGATGGTTAACCCTTGTAAAGTAGCACTTAACTCATTACTCATTTTCCACCTGCGCAAATCCCAGAAACGATGTTCTTCAAAGCTTAGCTCAATGCGTCTTTCATTCTTGATCAGGTCGCGAAGCTGAGCTTGACTAACACCAACTGGTACACCAAATCTGTTTCCCGTACCTGCAGCAATACCCGCCCTGGCACGTACCAAATTCAGTTGGCGAACAGCATCTTCTACCCTTCCTACCTCATTCAATGCTTCAGCGTAGCTCAATAAAACATCAGCAAAGCGGAAATATGGGAAGTTGTGACTTTGGTTTGAATAAGTAGCAGAGGTAGAAAAATCGGCCATAAATTTTCTTAAATAATAAGAAGTTTTGGTTTGCGTTTTAAAAGCCTGGTTAGGTTTATCTAAGCCACCTTCATATGTCTGCACTGCCCTACCTAACCATTGTACGCCATTGTAAAACAAAATGGCTTTCAACCGTGGATCGCGGTTTTCATATTGCGATGCAGAAGTAGTAGTCCCTGTATAAACTGTTCCATTCATATTATTGAAAGCATTTACAAAGTTTTGAGTCGGGCTATTTCTTCCGTTACTGGTTGTAGGAGCTACATAACCTACCGGCGCATTTGCATTTTCAATTACAGTAGAATTTGAAGATTGGTTAGATAAAATAATATCGGTATTGATTTTCGTTGTAAACACAGCTGTGTAAGCAGCAGTTCCGGTTCCTGCAGGTAATTTATAATAACCTTTGGCAATTAATGCTTCAGCAATGGTAATTACACGTTGCCATCTGGCCGGATCATTTGTGGGATAACCTGTAATCGATTTTAACTGCGGATTGCTTTCAAAACCACCGCCATTGAACAATGGACTGGCAGCATACAAATACAATCTACATTTCAAAGCCATTGCCGCTTCAGATGGAACACGGCCAAACTCAGTAGCCGCAACGGCAGAACCATTAGGCAGATCTGGCGTAATAGCATCGCATTCTGCGGCAATGTAATCTACACATTCTGCGAAAGTATTTCGAGGTAAGTTTAAATCACTGTTTAGATCAAATACCTGATTACCCACCAAAGGAATACCGCCATAACGTTTCAGCAATTCGAAGTAGGCGAAGGCACGCAGAAAACGAGCTTCGGCAACCTGTCTTTTCTTTGTTGCGTCAGGAATAGGCACCACACCTATGTTATTTAAAAACACATTGCTTCTCCTAATGAGGGTATAACTATTTGCCCAATTATTATCAGGATGATTAGTTGCGTTGAGTTGTCCATTGGTGAACAACATAATTGTCGATCGCTCCGAAGAAGGAACCGCATCATCGGTTGCCGCATCTAAAAAATCACCGCCAATCCGGTTAAACCCATCTGGCAAGAAAGAATAAATACCTAATAAATAAGCGGTTGATTGAACACCCATTTGATCTGTAGGATCAAATACATCTGTTTCTAGTACCCGCTCTTCAGGTTCATTTTCGAATTTTTTACATGATTGGGCCAGCACCGATACGATGATTAATAAATAAAGTACACTTTTCATATCTGTAATGCTATAATTGAATATTTACACCGAAGGAAAATATACGCTCAATCGGATAATTCCCATTGAAGTTTTCTGGATCGGCACCGTTAAATGTTTTCGAACTTAAAGTCCATAGGTTTAGCCCGTTCGTGAATAAGCGGGTAGATTTTAGCCCCACTTTTTGAGTAAGCCTAGCTGGAAGTGTGTAACCCAACTCTACATTCCTCAGCCTGACAAAATCGCCATTTCTTAACCAGAAGGACGAGCTTACAAAATTGTTGGTCGCACCGTTTCTTGGGCCCGAGTTGGTAGTCAACCTTGGATAGGCTGCTGTATTAGCCGTGGCTGGCGTAAATCTATTTAAATGGGTTTGGTAAGCCTGCGCTGTTCCACCTTGAAACTCCCAATAGCTATTGTCCGACAGGTAAACTTCCTGATTAATCACACCTTGAACCAAAGCGCTCACATCAAAGCCAACAACATGAAATCCTAACTTGGCCCCTAAAAACAAACTGGGTTTTTGCGAGCCGATGGTTGTCTGGTCATATTGGTTGATTACTCCATCGCCGTTTAAATCCCTGTATTTGATGTCACCAGGTTGGGGCGTGTACCCCTCGATGGTAGGATAACCAGTAATTTCCTGCTGGCTACGAAACAAACCTTCGGCGATGTAACCATAGGTTTGCCCAACAGGGTGACCTGTACGCTGCATCCAGCTATATCGTTGGTTGGCTTCTGCACTGTAAATGAGTTTATTCTTCTGTAAACTGGCATTCAATCTCACAAAATAACCCCATTTTTTCTTTTGTTCATTCCAGCTTAACTGCGCTTCCCAACCATAATAATTTTGTTTTCCAATGTTTTCATTCGGATAAGAAATGCCCAATAATGAACTTCCATTTCCCCTCATAATACTTAAATCAGCAAAATTATTTTTGTAATATTCTACATTTAAACCAAGCCTATCGTTTAGAAAACCTGCATCAATACCGATATTCAGCATCTTCGCATATTCCCAGGTAATGGCTGGATTCGCCAGAAACGATTCGCCAATAGTTGTGGCTGTACCCGCACTGCTTCCGAAAATTGCACCAGGTGAACCATTATAAACTTGCTGATAAGTGTAGTAAGCGCCATTGTCTCTGCCTACTTTTCCATATGAAGCGTACAACTTCAGCTGATTAAGCCAGCTGTTTTCTTTCAAAAAATCCTCTTGTTGGATATTCCAACCTAAACCAAGAGCTGGGAAAAAGCCATATTTAAATCCGCCTTTATCCGGATAACGGTTGGCGCCACTTTGTGAAAAAGAAACTTCAGCAAGGTATTTTTTATCGTAATTGTAAGATACGTGACCGGAAATACCCTGAATGGCGTAGGGTAAATTCGACCCATTGATTAAGTTATCTCTATTGGCCAGTATTACAGCATCAACACCATTTAAACCGAAATCACGTTGGTAGCCAAAAGATAATTCCTGAAAATCTGATCTGTTCTGGAAGGCAATGTTGTTACCATTTGCCTGGTCAGTATTGTTATTATACTGACGATAAACGGGAGATAAAGTACCAAAGCCACTTATTTGCTCAAATACCGCAAAAGATTTATTCCTAATATAGTTTTCTGCCAGATTACTGAAGAATGATGCCCTTGCTTTTACCCATAAACCTTTAGATAAATCGTCTAAATTATATTTCAGGTAAAAGTCGGAAAGAACCGTTCGGGTGTTAGTTTTAGAATAACCCGCACTCACACCCTGGGCTACAATATTATTTTGAAACTGAGCAGAACCGCCGTACGTGCCGTTGGCATTAAAAATAGGGTAAGCACTATTTGGCGTAGCCTTTAGAGCATTAAAAATACTTTGAGTTCCAGAGTTGCCGGGACTGTTATCGGTTAAAATGCGCCCCTGAACATAAAGGCCAGCGCTTAATTTGTCGGTCAGATTAACATCCACATTCGAGCGAATGAAATAACCTACAAAATTCGCATTGGTTGAATATTTGGTGTTGATATCGTCTCTTGTTTTCAGTAAACCATCTTGTTTAAAATGCTCCAGATTCACAAAAAATCGAACATACTGATTACCACCACTGGTATTTAAATTGTACCTGGCAATGGCTGCTGATTTTCTTAAAACTTCATCGGCCCAATTTACATTTGGATAGCGGAGAGGATCGCTACCTGTTTGGTATGCATTGATAGCGGATTGGCTAAAACCATTATTGGCAGCTGAAAGTCCGTCGTTGGTTAATGCCTCGTTATATAATGTGGCATAATTGAAAGCATCTAGAGGCTTTGATATTAAATTCTGAATTGGCTGTTGAATACCCCATTGCCCGGTGAAACTGATTTTTTGTCCGGCGACCATCCCTTTTTTTGTTACAATTGAAACTGCACCATTTGCTCCTCTAACACCCAACATGGCTAAAGAAACAGCATCTTTCAGCACCGTAACCGATTCTATTTCCTCTATTCCAATTTCTGAAACCGAACGTGGAATACCATCAATAAAAATTAAAGGACTTTGCCCCCTTAGGCGCATGCTATATCCCTCGTTGAAAGGTTGTCCGCTGTTTTGACTTGTGGTTAAACCTGCCAACCTACCTGCTAAGGCAATGGGGTAAGACGCCACTAAAGTAGTGGTAAGTTCAGCACCTGGAATAGCGGTTGAAGAAACTGTTGAAAGTGTTTTTGGCGTATTAAAGTAGATAAGTTTTTTGAGTTTCTTATCCACCAGCTGCATGGTATCCTGCTTTTTGCTGATCGTATCTGGAACCTGCTGGGCATGTAGCCTTGATGCCTGATTAATAAATAAGGCACAGCAGGCGAATACCCTCAGCGGTTTAATGAAAACTGACATGAGTGGTTTATTTAGGTTTAAAAAGAGGTTAGGCTATAAAGGCAGCGATCGACTTGATCCATGCCGCAAAAGTAATAACTTATGCGCCCTTCAATAAATGTAGTGTAGATTTATTCTGCATATTAATTTGGTTAGGATTTGTTATTGTATCTGATTACACTCAAATATATCTACGTTTTGAGTCTTACCCTCAGGAAGAAATATCTATTTTTCATGGAAACGTTCCCAATTTTTGGGAACGTTTCCATGAAACAACAAATGAGGACTATACCTCTTTAGTATACCACCCTTAGCTTGTTAAATTGTCATTTTTCCTTCAAAAATTGCTATTGAAATCGCCATCCTCCAGGACACGTCGCTTTGCAGGCGGATTGATCGTAAAATAAAAAAAACTTCCTGTGCACCAAAAAGGCAGCAGGAAGTTTAAAAGCAATTAACGTAAAAATATTATTGAACCTGAACGTTGATCAGTTTGTACCAACCATCAGTAGTCATATCGCCGTTTACAGCTAATCTGATACCTGGCTTATTATCGTTGGTTGTGTCAACAATAGCTACAGCCCAGGTATAGGCTCCAGCAGGCACATCTAGCTTTGTCTTCAGTTCGTAGGTGGTGGCACTGCTTTTTAACCAGGTTGATGGTTCTCCATATTGATCTACAATTATTTTCTTTACGGTCCCAGAGCCATCTAACAAAGCAAAAGCAACTTTGTATTTATAATTCCATTGTGGTATGTTATTAGGGAAATAACCCCAGCCCATGTTTCTCCAGCGATGGGTAATGGTGGTTTCAGTATTAGCGCTCACTTTTTCTGGTACATACACCCGCTCCGGGTACAAGCGATAACCACCTTCTGAAATAAAACGCTGCACCAATGTAAATGACTTAGTAAACCAGCTTTCAGTATCTCCAACGCGAAAATCCATCATATTTACGGCTGCTTCCAATGAAGAATCAAACTCCCCTTTTCTTACATCTTCAGGATGTCCTTCCCTGTATTTTCCACTTGGATCGGTCCAATAGCGGTGCGTTCCGCTGGTAATCCAGCCACCCTCCATCAATATCGGGCGCTTGAAATTCCAGGTTTTAGCGAATGCTTTTTCCCAACTCTGGTAATAGTCAGTCATACCAAAAGCATCCTGGCGTAATATATAGCCTTTATTAATCAATTTCGTTAACAAACGATCTGAATTTGGATTGGCCGAACCCCAACTTACCGGATCGCCTACCACTCGGTGGTAGTTTATCGCCAAAGGTATTTTGGAGAAATTCTTCACATAAAGATCTGAAATCCAATCCATCACTTCTTCTTTTGCTTGTTCAATTTTATCTTTTGGTGCATTAGCAGCCGGATCAAAATAAATCACATTGTGGGCTTCTCCCCATTTGCCCAAACCGTAAGCATCAATAAAGGAAGTTTTCTTTGGATCATTAAAATCCTTTGCCAACTCTTCGATAAATTTAGCATAATGCTGCCTGAAAATTGGATCTTGTGGAAGGGGCGTTCTACGATCTGGAAATTTTGGATCTTCGGTGATGTATTTTGCACCTGCATCAAAAACGAACTGAGGCGTATTCAGGCCCTGGTCACGACCATCAACTACAATACGAAATGCAATCGGCAGACCTCTGTCTTGAGCGCCTTTAATCATTTTATAAAGCGCTGTACTCGGATCTCGCCACGCATATACGCCATTTGAAGGGTTAAAGTTTGCCCAACGCGTACGAATATAGCAAGCTGAAGCATAATCTATAGCCTTAACTTTTTTACCCAAATCAGGAACATAATATTCTGTATCCCAATATCCTGGCTGGACAGTACCTGAACCATACATTACCCAACCATTAAGCGGGTTACGGAACATGGTGTTTCGGTTGTAGTTTGGTTTAACCAACGTACCTTCCGCTTGTTTTTCGGTTTCATTATTGTTCTTTTTACAGGCAAAGGCGAGCATACACAAGGCAGCGATCAGTATTTTGCTACCAATCATTTTATAGTTCATTTTTTTCATTTTTAGCGTCAGTTAAAATTTTTTAAAACGTGATTATTGCTAGCGTTTCTGGGCCAATATGGTGTTGTTTCGCAAATCGAAAATCAAAACATTTGTCGTTGCTGGTATAGTAAGGTAAGCGTTTCTATGTTCGCTAGATGAGCCCCCTGCTAGCGTTAAAGCTGTTCCAAGCACTAAATTTTGATCTTGACGCAAACCTGCGTCGGTAAGCGGACCTACAAAAGCATAAGATAAATTTTTATTATTATCGCTTCCGCCATACACAATGAACTTAGCATTGCCTACCCTTCCACCGGTGTAAACCAGTACTTGCGGATCGGCCAGACTTACTTTCAAATCCATTTTAATTGGGTTGCCCCAATTGTTAATGGCACCATGCATGTATAATTCTGTTACTGTGGTATTTTGAGCAACGCCACCTTCACCATTCCATGAAACTACACGAGGTGTAAGAGCTGTCGCTGGCGAGTAAATCGTTGCCGATGCTTTCTGCATATTTACCACTACCCGGTATGCACCAGCTGTTTCAATTTTGAAAGCAAATGGATTTTCTCGAAGTCTGATTGGCACGGCTTCGCCATCCTGCAGGACAGTATTGGCACTGGTAGGCACTACATAATTGGTAGCTCCTCGAAATTCTACCGGAATTTCGAGGTTACCAGGCTGTAGATTCAACACAAAAGCATATTGGTTAAGGTTTTCCAGTGTTTTTGGCATTTCTATTTTATTAATGCCTGTGATGGCTGATCCACCCAAGAAAACTTTATCCGCATCAAAAACTACTGTTTTGATTGGAGTAACCTCTACCCTTGTGGTTTTAACTTCAGGGGCCTCAAAACTTCCCCCGCCTTCCCACTCGGCCACTACCCTAAACTCCAGGGTAAAAGACTTATTGGCCGGAATTCCCCATTTTTCGTTCGCCCAGTTTTGAAGCTGCTCTGAACTAAAGCTTTTACTGTAAATGCCATCATCTTCAAATGTCATAATGGTTGTAGCGGTTCCAAAATTATTTCCTACCACATCCAACCGTGTGGTGTAAGTCACCATATGCTCATCAGATTGCGGTCGTGCTGGGGACCAGCTAAAGGTAACGATGTCTTTCGACGGGTTATTTTCATCTAAGTCTACGTTGGAAGATGAAACCCTAAGTTCCATCTTCTCTTGAACTTTATCAATGTCGTTAATGCCTTTTTTGCAAGCCGGAAGGCAAAACAAAAAACTAAAGGGCAATAATATTTTATATAAATGGTTGCTTGTTTTCATGATGTTTTGAGATCAAATCACTTTCTATTTTAACTCCTGTAACTTAAAGATGGCTTATTAATAGCCAGGATTTTGGGGGAATGGTGCCCCAGTATTGGCGTCTCTAATCGACTGTGGAATTGGCCACAACGCATAATTTTCATTCACTTTAACAGCAATAGCGGGGTTATACTGTTTTACACGGTCAACATATTTCTTTGTACGAACCAAAGTAAATCGACGACTTTCCTCTCCTACCAGTTCCCTGATGCGTTCATCCAAAAGAAAATCCATGTTCATATTTGCTGCAGCTACATCTGTAGCACCTGCTCTTCTGCGCACTTCGTTTACGGCATCAGCTGCTTTAGCTGGATTGTTTTGTCCTAAATAAGCTTCTGCCAACAATAGATAAGTTTCAGCCAAACGAAACTTCATCCGATCTTTGTAACTTCCGGTTAAACTTAAATTCTCTGGCCGACCATAGAAGAATTTTGTAACCGCCGGAAATAAAGTTTTAGTAGTAAACCAGGTTTGCTCAGTGATTGGTGCCTTTTTGCCCACCAAAGAGCTTTCGTTAGGATTATTATAGTACCAGTCACGTTTAATATTGAAGTTTGAATTACGAATATCATTAGCCGTGAAGATGCCGGGCACGTTACCACTGGCATTCGTGCGGGCAGTACCAGTCCACCACTTCATTGGCACCAATTGCGCCAAACCACGACCACCAAGCGTATCGGCTAAAACGAAGCCAGTGATTGAAGAATAATTTGGAATCCATGCCCTACGTGTCCAATCATCTGAATTGGTACCGCCGCCTACTACATTAAACTGGAACTGCAATACCCAGATGCTCTCCTTATTTGCAGCCGAACCTAATCTGTTTTGGTTATTTTCTAGAAACATATCGCTAAAAACATCCCCAGGTTTGTCTTTACTTACACCAAACCTGGTTTTCATCAGATTATAATATCCGCTATTAATTACCGCCAGTGCTGCCTGTTCTGCAGCTGCATAATCGCCTTGTAACAACTGAATTTCGCTGAGCAAGTGGCTTGCAGCCCATTTGGTTACTTTTCCGTCTTTTACCTGATCTGGGTTTGAGGGCAGATTTTGTACTGCAAATTTTAGGTCATCAACCATGTGGCCAATTACCTCTGCTTTTGGCGTACGCGTAAAGTTTAATTGAAAATCATAAAGAATTGTTTCTACGTACGGAACATCGCCATATAAATAAACCAGTGTACGGTAAGCGTAAGCCCTGAAAAAGCGTGCTTCTGCCTGAAAGCGGACTTTATCAGATGGCGAATCCCAAGTGGTATTTTGATCTGAATACACCAGCATTAAGTTGGCTGATGAAATTAAACTGTAAGCCCAATTCCAATAAGTACCTACAAAACGTTCGGTTGGTGTAAGGGTTAAATTAGCAAAGGCCATCAAAGAAGCATCACTGTTGATCACATCAGCAATGTCTGTTGCCGCCTGCAAGGCTTCATAAGGCGCAGCGCCATTATGGATATAAGCGCCGCCCTCTCCATAAGTATTATATTCAGAACGAGCGAGGGCATAAAGACCCGCACTACCTACTTCAAATCCGTAAGTACTGGTATAAGTATTGGTTGGCGCGAGCTGATTTTTCAAATCCTCCTCCAAAAACTTTTTACACCCGCCTAATGCGATGATTATGATAAGCGCTAAGCTTGCATTAATAATATTTTTCATTTTCCTGTTTGTATTAAATTAGAAATTTACGTTTAGGCCAAACATGTAGGAACGTGCCGTCGGGAAAGAAGCCATCCATGAGTTATCGTAATTGAGTACCTGTCTGATGTTAGAGAAGGTATGTAAGTTATTTACACTTGCATTGACATCAATACCACTTAAGCCTAGTTTTCCTGTGATATTTTGAGGAACCCGATAACCCAAGGTGATGTTCCGCACCTGAACATAGTTTACTTTTTTGTAGAAACCATGTCCTTGCGTATTGAGGTAACCTGGGGAAACAATAGTTGCATTCGGGTTTTCAGGTGTCCAGTAGTTGGCACCGTGAACATAGTTGGTGATTCCGAAAGTCCAGGAACCAAGGTTAGCCATGTGGTCATCACGCCAAACGCCAAACACGCCTGTCACCAATGCCGAAGCGTAAAAATTCTTGTAGCTTAAGCGATTGGCTAATGAAGCGGTATATCTCGGATTTTTCGAACCAATTACTTTTCTATCAGAAGTATTGATGATACCATCACCATTTACATCTTCTAATCGGGCGGCGCCGGCAGCAGCTCCTGGCTGCATACTGTAGTTTTCACCACTTTGCCAAATTCCAATCATGTTAAAATCATAAAATACACGCAGTGGTTTTCCGATAAACCAGTTGTTATTGATGTCATCTTTTCCATCACCCCTCAGCTCTACGATTTTATCACGATTCAATGAGAATACTGCTGTAGAACTCCACGTAAAATCTTTTTCGTCTATATTTTTTGTATTTAGTGTTACTTCAATACCTTTATTTCTGGTTGAGCCAATGTTATCATAAATACGGCTGTAACCATTCATAATTGGCACTGTACGGGTCATCAATAAATCTTTGGTATTTGATACATACCCATCGATCGTACCGGCTATTCTATTCTTTAATAACTGGAAATCTAAACCCAGGTTAGTAGAATAAGTGGTTTCCCATTTCAGATTTGGATTACCGATACCATCACCGGCTAAATAGGCGGTATTCACAGGAACACCGTTATCACCCCAAATATATTTTACATTGGAGTATAAACGGTCCAAGGACTGATAAGGAATTATGGCCTGGTTTCCGTTTGCGCCATAAGAAACACGTAATTTCAAGAAATCCAGCCATTTTATATTATCTTTCAGGAAATCTTCCTCACCAATATTCCAGGCCAATGCGCCACCTGGAAAAAATGCGTATTTATTGTTTCTTGCAAAAACAGAAGCACCGTCGCTACGTCCGGTAAACGTGAGCAAATATTTCCCTTTATAAGCATAATTTAAGCGTCCCATATAGGAAAGTAATGCCTTATCTTCCTTACTTGAGACAATAACAATATTACGGGCAGCGGTGCCCATCATGAAATACTCGGTATCATCAGTTACAAAACCTTCACCACTTTGATTGGAATTTACAAGGCGATCAGCCTGCATACTGAATAAACCTGTCACGTCAAATTTATGATCACCAATTTGCTTTTCGTACTTTAACAAGTTTTCCCAGGTGTAATCATGATAGTGAGAATTGCTAACAGAAGCACGGCCACCCACTAAACCTGCCTGCTCTCTTCCATCAAAAGTATTTCTGCCATAGTAAGTTCCATTGAACCCACTTCTATAATTATATCCAAAATTAGATCTTGCCGATAATCCTTTAACAGGTAGTACGATATCGGCGTAACCCGATAAAAAGAAATTTCTGTTCAACCGATCCTGGATTGCATTTACATTCCTCATTGGATTGGCAATTAATGAATACTCCATCGGCTCGGGTACATAATTCCCTGCGGCGTCTCGATAACTACCGTAAGGGCTTTGCTTGATGGCATGCTCAATATTTGGTTGGATCCCACCATCACTTCTTTGTGTAAATTGCATGCCTACACCAATAGTCAACCACTTATTAAAAGTTTGGTCTAAATTAGCAGTCATATTTAAACGTGATAATGTGGAATTGTATACTACACCATCCTGATCCAGTGCCGATAGTGAGGCAATGTATTTAGTACTTTCCGTTCCACCAGAAATGCTTAATTGATGATCCATGGTCATCGCTTTTCTAAAAATGTAATCTTGCCAATCGTGGGTAATTCCTTGCTGATAATTGCCCCGCTCTGTTACACTAATGATGTCGCCAGCAATAGGATCTAAAAGATAGCCGGTATAACCCTGCCTCAATCGACCAATGTCCTGCTGAAAGCGGATATATTCATTCGGACCCATTACATCAATACGCTGCATGGGCTCAGCTATCCCTAACTGCCCACGGTAAGAAACACTGGCCTTGCCTAGCTGCCCTCTTTTGGTTTGGATTAAGATAACCCCATTCGACCCTCTCGATCCGTAAATCGCTACGGCTGAAGCATCCTTTAACACTGTTAAGTTTTCAATATTGTTGGGATCTAGATCTGCCAAAGATCCGCTATAAGGAATTCCGTCTAGAATAATTAACGGGTTGTTACTAGCAGACAGCGAGTTTTCTCCACGGATAAGTAAGGTTTGATTGGCTCCAGGTGCTGCATTACCTGAGGTAATACTGAAACCGGCTACCTGCCCTACCAAACGATCCATTAAATTTGGCGTAGACACCATATTAATTTGCTCTTTTCCAACCACCGCTAAGCCGCCGGTAAGGTCTTTTTTCTTGGCAGTTCCATAACCCACCACTACAACCTCGTCCAGCTGTTTATCTCCACTTAACTTTACGTTGATTGTTTTGGAATCCGCTTTTATTTCCTGGCTATCAAACCCAACATAAGAGAATACTAAAATGGCCGCTGGCGCTGCCTGTAACGTATAATCTCCATTTTTATCTGTCGATGTTCCGGTATTGCTCCCTTTTACTTTAACCGATACGCCTACCAGTACATCGCCTTTAATATCAGTTACCTTTCCCTTAATTGAAATAAGATCCTGTGCATAACCCATGTTTACCGCAGAGAGAAGCAGGACAACAGCCATGAGACTGCTTTTGAGCATTTTGTGTATTTTTATTATCATACAAGTTTATAAATGGTTAGTATTAAGATGATTATTTATTCACTGCGCCAGTAAATCACGACGGATGTAAACTTCGCTGCTCATATTTTGCTTTGATATACATGTATTTGATTATTTATTTTTATGGAAAAGGAGAGAGATACGAATAGTCGTAATTTCTTCTCTCGGCTGGAACACCGACGGACTCAACTTCCAGCTGTGTGTTTTGCTGATTAATTCTCATGTGCTGCATTATATTTGGTTGATACAAAACTAAGCGCAAATCAAAATTAAGAGGGGCTGTTTTTGTACGGAAATGGTTTGCTTTTGTACAATTAAAGGCTTTTAGCAGAATTTTTCGAAATCAAGATGGCTAATGAAGGATAAGCTTTCTATTGTTCGCTCAGGATGTTTGAGAAAACAAAAATTATATGGCTATGATCAGGAGCAAAAAAAACAAGCACCTATCCATAAAGAAAGAAGCTTTATTTCGGGGAATTTAAAAGACATTGAAACTGCGCGAAAAAAAACTAGAACAACCATTAATATCAATGCCTGGGATCTCTGATTGGCCCACATGAAAAACTTATGAATGCAAACGATTGTAAACTGCAGATTTATGCACATGCGCATGCAGTGAAGAACTACGCTTTAAAGTTACTAATGATTTGAAAGATGCCAAATGATCTTTTCCAAGATACCATAGTCAAGGCCATTCGATTTTTTTATAATTACGAACAAGGCACGAATTTAAGGGGTTGGTTGTTTGTCATCCTGAAAAATACTTTCATTAACGACTACAGGAAAAATCGAAAAAAAACGAGATCATAACACAGGAGGAAGAAATCTCATCGGGAAACTTATTAACCACTTCGCAAAGTAATGGTGCTATAGGTTCATTTTTTGTCGGGGACATTACGAAGGTTTTAAAAGCCTTACCTACTGCATATTCCATCCCATTTACGAGATATATGGAGGGTTATCAATATGAGGAGATAGCAAACGAACTTCAAATTCCATTGGAAACTATCAAAACGAGCATACGCCCAGTTCGGGAAATACTAAATACCGCTTGACAATTTATAAAAATAGAATAAAGTAATTATAGAAGCTCCCTAACTGAAGATTTAGGATTTGTTAGCTAGGTGACTCCATGCCGGACTGACAAGCATAGGACAAGACATCACTTATCCATTAACTTATTATTTATTAATCTGCTGGAGGTGATTGGTTTTTACCACAAGATACTGATTTAAAATTCCGAAATGATATCGTCAAAGCTACCCAAATCCTTTATATCATACATATCCAAATATCCCAGCATAAACTGATCCAGCTAGGCATACAGGTTTCAATTCGGTTGCCTGTTGAGCCATGGGGTAACGCCTCTTGGTCCATTCCATGGAATGGTGCTTAATGAGGTGGTGATTCTTGCGCTGGAGGTCATAGGCATCTACATACAGGATTGTGCCACCGCTGGAAAGCACGCCATAATAAGGGATATAGGTGAGCATATTAGGCATGACGACCGGATTAACACCGAAGAAACTGATGCGCGAGCCGTCCTGTTTATAGCTTTGTCTATATAAAACCTTGTCATCATAAATAAAATAAACCGGTTTGCCGCCCTGGTTGTATGTAGTGGTCCCGGCTTTTTCAAAAGTTATTGCGTTGACGTCGGGGAACCAGTCAGGATGCTCGGGCTGCGCCCATAGGCCAACAATGCTGGGGGCATTTATTGGAAAAAGCTTCATATCCACCATAGAAATGATTGGCGTGCTGCCGCCGGTAATGCTTTTTCTGTCGGCAGAAATAATATAAACCTGAGGTGAGTTAAACTGTTCTTCCCCTGGCAGCTCAAACATTATGGTGATCTTGGTTTGACCCTGCGGCCGCTGTTCTACTTTGGTTATTTTCCCCTTAACATCTCCCCTTCTCCAAACGCTTAAAGTGAGGTGCGACCAGAAGGTGACTTCATCTGCTGCACCGAAGCGCAGTGACAGGGGCCTTGGGAAATAGTGGTCGCCTACGTTGGCCAGGCCCGTGTACTTGGTATTGGAAAAGCTGTATGTGCCTTTGCTGTCTTTATCCGGATTCAGCTGAGATTTATATTTTTTACATGCAGTGCTGCTCAATAAAATAAGCACGATCATTAGTTTTAACGATTGTTGTATTATCTTTTTCATGGCCTTGGCTATTGGGGTCTGTTACCGGCATCAGTAGGAAAAAGCCCTTCGTCTACCTGGGTACCCTGTCCCGCCACCCGGCACCAGTTGCCCAAGCGTTTGTGGTAGACTTCCAGCCGGCGGACTTTGATGCTGATGTCCTGGCCGTTGACCAAGAGGTTTACTTTAATCAGCAGGTTCACCACGGCGATGTTGCCCTCATAGATACGGATGTATTCATTACCCGGAACTGGCCTGACGGACTTGAAGGTAAGCTTTTCTTTTTGCTGCACGGCTAACCATTGCTGGCGAGAAAAAGAGATATCCCCTTTTGGTCCCACAGCTATCATGTCGCTACAGTCTGTTGTCACTCCCGGTTTTTGGCTTCGCAAAACTTGCCTGATTTCTGCCCGTTCTTTGGGATAGCTTGTCGTATCCATCTGGGCGGTGACATGAAGATAAAAGAATGACAAAAACGTGAATAGCAAAACTGTTTTCATGGTTGATTTTTTGTTTAAAGGTAAAGGCATGGAATATTGATGGAATAAAAAGTAGCCTAAGTTACTCCGGGGAAAGACACACAATCATTTCTGGTCTATGGAATGATTTCGTCGTCGATAAAATGCTTTGATAGACGTGATACCCGGCTTGGTCGAATATCCGGCAGCGAATGGGATTAGCAGGGAATTGATTTGTATATTAGAGCTGAAATCAGATCCATGATGCAGCAACTTCCTTTTCTTTTCGCGCGTGAGGGAGGCTGGCGCCTTGCCCGGCACCTGAGTTTTTGGTCCGCATGGTTTATTTTTCAGCTGCTGTTATACTCCTTTTCACCTTCCCCGGTGCTCCAACATCAGGCTTTCCTTAACCGGATTTTAATTACGCTGCCCGAAACGCTAATTTTCCTGATTCCAAGCATGTTCCTGGCCTACACGCTGATGTATTGGGTTATCCCCAGGCAGGTGATTCCAGGGGATTATCTTTGGGCGGTATTGAGCTCGATATTACTAATGGTGCTCACTTCCGCCTTGTCCGCTGCTTTGTCGATGAGCCTGGTGGATTACCTGCGCCATAGAAACGGAGCCCGCTTATCGCCAAGGATTGCTACTGAGCGGCATCCAGTCTTTTACATCCAGCTCGGCACGGCTATGCTGGCAGGTCTTCGGGGTAGTATCACCGTAGGCGGGGTTGCCGCGGCGGTTAAGCTAATGAAGTGTTTTTATCAAAAGCAGGAAGCTGCACTGCGATTAGAGAAGGAAAAGGCGAACGCAGAACTTCAGATGTTGAAAGCGCAATTGCACCCCCATTTCCTCTTTAATACCCTAAATAATATATATGCTTTTACGCAGGAAGTTTCCCCGAAAGCATCGGCCATGGTTATGGGACTCGCCGAGCTGTTACGTTATATCTTATATGATTGTAATAAGCCATTGGTTCCGCTTGATCAGGAACTTAAAATGATCCGCGATTATATTCAGCTCGAATCCGCGCGCTATGGGGAGGGTCTCGATATTTCGCTTCAGCTGCCAGACGGCGGCGGTTACCGCATAGCCCCCTTAATCCTTTTACCTTTCGCTGAAAATGCTTTTAAGCATGGGGCCAGTCAGCTAATTGAGCGGCCCTGGATAAGCGTCGATATTTCGATGAATGTTGACTGGCTAGCAATGAAACTTATTAACGGAAAGCCCGGACAGCTTAAAACAGGAATGCCTGGCATCGGAATTGAAAACGTCCGCAAGCGGCTTGAGCTCCTCTACCCCGGAATGCATGCGCTAAAAATCAGTGATATGGAGGAAATGTATATTGTTGACCTGGAAATTAAGCTATCTGATCATGGAGAATAATGTAAAGTACAATTGCCTGATTGTGGATGATGAACCCCCGGCAAGGGAAGTTCTGAAGCGCTACATTGCCCAGCTTCCCATGTTGCATCTGGCAGGTGAATGCAGCAATGCTCTACAGGCGGCTGCAATGCTAAAGTCCGAGCACATCGATATCCTGTTTCTCGATATCCAGATGCCGCAACTGAGCGGGTTGGAGCTGATAGGCGCACTCATCAATCCGCCAAAAATCATATTAACTACCGCTTTCGGGCAATACGCGGTTAAAGCTTTTGAACTGGAGGTCACAGACTACCTGCTTAAACCAGTAAGTTTCGAGCGGTTTTTAAAAGCGGCGATGAAAGCTTTGCCTGATCAGGATTCTGCGCAGCAGGCACCAGTGAAAAAAGGTGCAGCGGATTTTTCCAGCCCTGCATTCCTTTACTTTCGTGCGGATCGTAAAATGATTAAAGTCCAGCTGGATGAGATTCAGTACGTGGAGAGTTTAAAGGATTATGTCAAAATCCATACGACCAGAGGCACGGTGATCACCAAACTTACAATGGCCTCACTTGAAGCCATGCTCCCCGTGGCTGCTTTTCTAAGGGTGCACCGGTCATACCTGGTGGCTTCTGATAAGATAGATTCTTATACTCCAGATGAAGTTTATATTTCAGCCCGGGAAATACCAATTGGCGCCAAATACCAAATGCAGGTTCTAGCGGCTTTAAATTGTGTAAATAGATGATTTATTAAAAAACCAGCCACGTTTTCAATCATCAACGGAATCTAATGTGATTTAGCTTGCCATGGTTTATTTCCCTTTTAAATAAATAAATGGATAAAGTAGAAATAACAGTTAGAACAGACCTAATACACAGGCAAAAAGATAACTATAGTACATTCAAAATTGACTTTAGATCTGTCGCCTGCATTAAAAACAAAAGATGCACATGGTTGCAAATTTCGGCTTCGTTGACCAGACGATTCCGTTGTGGATTGACCAGTATCAAATTGAAACCGACTTATCTCCATCATGTCACTAATCAACCTGTTGAGATGATCATTTTAGGCCGAACAAACTGAATTTGATTTCCGAAATAAGTTGATCACTGCTAGCGAAATCTCGAAATCAGCTAAAGAAGGTGTCGACCGACTTGCCAAGCTTAAGCCATCATTAGCGCGGTTAGACCCTCCAACCGACCACGCCAGAACGTACCTCTCTACTAATTTCTTATGTAAAAATGGTAAATTTTGGAGAAATAGGTGGCAAATGTGGTGTAGAGTTTATTCAAAAAGCTTTATATGACTTGACCTTAAAAAAAAGCAAAACGGGAGATAAAGTCAACATACTTAATGCTGTCAGTTATTACTTGAAATATTGATCTATATTTGCCAGCTGGTAATGAATGGACAGGGTAGCCACTTTACGGTCCCTTTCAAAAATTGGACTGGTGATGATGATACTATTACCACTTTGTGTATTCAGTCTGGCTGAATCTGTCGAGAGGAAGTTGATATTATAGAAAGTGGAATACAGATGTCCAATCTCTGACTTTTTACTTGAAGCTATGATTATTCCGTAATTATCAATCACGGATGCCTCCTGCAAATTCTCCATGGTCATAAGCTGGTTAAGATAAGTACTTACAGCTTTCCTATCCCCTTTCAAAAGTTCAGTGCGGATTGCCCAGACCAATGGCTTGCTAAATACCAGCAATTGGTTTTTTAATGAAGCATCTAACTTAGCAGCAATTTTGTTTTTATAAAACTGGCTCTGCCTTTGACTTTTCTGAATGATGGACTTCCGTTCTATTGATTTCCATGCCCAAAGTGAAAGAATGACAACAATACTTACAGCGATTGAAATCAAAAAAGTTTTAACGGAGATGGTAGATTCCTGCCTCCTGTGGATTTGAATATGTCTATTTGCTGAAGTGGCCATTGATGTAAACCTGTTTGTTTACAATGCCGAACATGGTGATTTTGTTTCCACCTTCGACGAAAATTAACAAATGCACGTTTGTATAGAAAATAGGGAGGAAATCACAAAATATCGGACTAAGAAAACCTGTATGATTACCTATAAAAGAAGCGATATCAATGTTAATCCGTTTCATTTGAAAATAACCCTCTAAAACTGGTTTCTCTAGATGTGTAAATAATTGGTCAACTACTTATTTTAGCCAATACACTTGGAAGTAACAGCAGCAAGCTCATACCTACTACTTAACTAACAGTATTCAATTTATCAACTTGACTCGGATGACCCCGGACAAGTGCAAACGACTTTTAGAACTTTGAGGTTATTTGTGTGATTGAATAAGTGCAAGTTTATAAACAGATTAAGCGTACGCAAGTTCAATAAACTGCTTGAGCGCCTTCTTGATCTCTTCCTGACCCGAAACTCGCTGCAAGTCTATTCCGCAAAAAGGATTTTCCTGCATTTTGGCATGAAGGGTAAGATAGTAGACCCCGCCCATCAACAATGCATACATCGCCCGAAAGTTTTTATTGCTACCTTCAAAATGCGCATCGAAGACCTCGCTCATCACCTGATTACCTATATCCTCACGTTTCAGATCAAGCGCTTTCAAAATCGGCAATTTCTCGCTGAGCCCCCAGGTAATGATCCGGCGCATCTCCTCATTATTTATCAGGCTGTCAAACTGGTTCTCCAGCACATTGTAAGCAAGCGTCTTTCCAGCATCTGCCTTGCTGGTCTCCACAATACCTCCGACTTCCTCCGGACTGATCTTCCAATAGTCGTTGGTATTAAGGTACTCTTTAACCAGTCCCTCAAGGCTTCCAAAATAGTCATAGATCAGTCTCCTATCTACCTTTGCGACATCAGCAACCCTGCTGATGCTCAGCGCCGAAAAACCATCCTTTTTCAGGATTTCTCCTAGGGCATTAATTAGGTTTTCCTTGGTGCGTTCTTTGTTTCTGACCGGGCCATCTGTAACTTTTCTTGCCATTTAAATCAACTTTGGTGCAATTTGCGATTTTTTGCGCCACCATCAAAGATTCCACCCGCACAAATAAACGTCATCTCCATTTCCATGGAGCGACAAGCCACAGTTTCACAAAGGGTAACGTTGGATTAAAAACAAGATACAACAACAAAAAAAACACGAAAATTTATATCACACTGTTGTGATATAAATTTATTTCACTAGTTTTGTCTTCTCCGTAAATTGGAGAAATTAATACTGTACTCGATATCCAACACAAAGGCTCTGAGTACCCATTCAAAACTTTGCAAACAACCATTTGAACACACTGAACAATGAAAAAAATTACCTTTTGTTCCTCCATTTATTGGAACGATATTTTGTAATCCTGTAGCAAGGAACAAGAAGCACAACTGATCCAGATGCAGACAGCAGAACAAAATCCGAAAACGCTCAGGTGCAGAAATAGAGCCGTATCGTTGACACTTCATCAATTCTGCGATACAAAGCGCCAGACTCGCTGCTATCTGATCAACCTCCAAAAGATCGTGACCAGTGATAGCTATTACAAAAGATGCACAACCAGGTCAAGCATATTCTATAAACGACATTGATTTATACTGATGAAATAGCAATGGCATACCCTACCCAGAATAAAAAAATAAAATTATTATATATACTTAAAATCCAGCATTATCAATGTTATCCACTAACCCATCCAACCCACAAGATCTCAAAACCCTGATCAAACAAAGAAATTTTTTAAAAGGCGTTCTCATTGGAGTCTGCATCCTTTGGCCGTTTGTACTGGCAGCCGCCATTTATTTTTATTACAAGAAAGATAACATTGCGCTGTTTATACCCTCAATTACGATTTTCATCAGTTTTCTACCCATCTATTTACGGGTCAAAACATTGACTTCCGAAATAAAATCGAAAGAACTCAGCTAGCCAGCAATTAGAAAAAGGCGAACGCCTACTATCCAATGAAAAACAACCTCCATATTACTATTCTTATTTTTTATTGATTTTAGCTTCCTGCTCGAAAAAAATCAGTTACATCAAGAAAAAGATCTATCAGAACAAATTCGAAGATGCAGTTCCAGTACTCAATATCGCAACATTCCATATGGGCGAAACCTCAGATGCGAGTTCAACAGCTTTCGACGAGAAAGACTCAAAAAACCAGAAAGACATCAGAGACCTGGCAAGGAAACTGGCAGCGTTCAGGCCGACCATAATCATCATCGAAGACCGTCCAAAAAATGATTCGACCAGAAAAGCAGATTACATGAACTACCTCAAAAATCCGAAAAAGAGATTCAAAGATCCGGATGAGAGAGAGCTGCTTGCCTATGAAGTTGGAAGATTAAGCCGTGCAGAAAAAATATATGGAATTGACTTTAAAGAGGGTTATGACTACCAGATCGGCGGCAAAGTAAATCATTCAATGGATAAGAGCACCAATAACAGGTATTGGAAACTCATCGAGGAGAACGAAAAGAAAAACCCTGAGGAAGGCATTCCCTTTTATGATCTTTTCAAACTCAATAATCACCCCCAGTACCTGGAAAGTATGATCAATATCAATGCAGATATGCTGACTTATATCTCCAGCAAGGGTAAATCAGAAGGTGCCGACGAGGCCGCAAAATTCTATCATAGGAATCTGGTGATCTTCTCCAACCTCAATCAGATCCCTTTAGAAAAACGACCGGATATTTATCCTGATGGGTGGAACACATACCGCATTTTTCAATGATTTTCTGAGACGAAGCCCCAAATATAAATTGGAGGATCCATTTGATTATCTGAAATAACATTGATCACAAATTAGGAATCGGCTGGTAGAACGCATAATTACATCTATTACGATCAGGCTATTAGCCAATTATACTCTTGCCCGGAGTTTGTAAATATGCATATAGACTTTATGTTACCGCAGCAATGGAAGGTAATAAAGTATTATGTCAAAGCAAACTAGCTTATGTTTGATGAAGAAGCCAAAAGATGACCACAGACATCATCAAAATTCAAACTCTTAGCTTTTTTAAGCTGCGTCACCAAGAATCCGAAGGAAGTCGAGCCCAACAACCTAACCACCTGTATTTCAATACCTTACATATGATTTTTGGAATTTTCGTTTCAAAGACTCACCTCGCCTTCTTTTGATTGCAAATCTTAATAAAGTTAAAAATAAATCATTTATTGTAGTTTTTTATTTTAAGAAATTTCTTTTTAAGAAATTTGTCCGTTTCTTCATCTTTTAGAAATTTTCGCTGCGATTTAATCCTCTGCCGCATAAATTAATACCAAAGTGGAATATTAAAATCATTAGGTATCCTGCTGAGGATCACTAAAGAAACTTAACATTATCAATCAAATTGCACCATATTTAAAAATTAATAAATATGATGAAAATAACATTGATAACGGAAGAGGATTTAAAATCTTTTAGAGAAGATCTTTTAAAAAATATTGAGGAAATCATTATGTCTTCTCCTCGTTCATGTAAAAAATCAGATTGGTTGAGAAGCGCTGAGGTTAGAGAAATTCTGAATATTTCTCAAGGAACGTTGCAAAATCTGAGGATACATGGAACCATAAGCTACAGTACAGTAGGCAAAACGCTTTACTACAAGCGAACAGACATCTACGAACTATTGGAAGCCAATCTCAAATAGTTTAAGAACAATACCATTGATTACTTTCACAACTTTTCGCTATATTCAAATATGGAAATATTCGAGTCAAGTCCATACGTGATTGAACGTGCAAAAAGAATGGCACCATATTTTGCGAAAAGAAACTGGTTTGTCACCGCCCGATATGCACATAGAAGAAACAGGTTTGCCGGTTAATGATATAGAATACATATTTTACCATAATGGCCGTCAATACAAATCATTTACGGTTTATGATATCAGGGAGTTTGATGTTTGGGATGAGTAACTGATAACCCTATCACGAACAGCTTATTCCTTGAATACGCAGGTTACCTCACCACATCGTTGGTATGCATCACATTTACCGCCCGCAACTCTTCCTAAAAAATAATTCAAATTGTAACTTTATCAAATCTTTTAACAACACCTTTGTCTTCCCAATATTGACTCTTATCTTTTAGTTATTCTCATCTTTGACATAATCTTCTTTTACCGCATTATTATACACGGCTATTATCCCTCTTGTTATAAGCCACTTCTAAATTAAAAAGTTGGCAGTTGATTCCCGGAACTATTTTACAACTTATCTATAACAAGGTTGTAGAAACTACTTTCGGAATGACCTCTACCACTGGTATATTTAATGGCTATTGCCTTATAAATAAAATTCGCTTGTAATATTAACGCTACAAATATGTAATTGGAGTTTTGTATAATTTAAATGACTAACATTATAGAATCTTAAAATCTTAATTTAACGTAAAAATTATGCAACTCAAAAACACCTCAAAACTATTTCTGACGCTCTTATTTGTAGTATCCCTAACCTACATGTCGTGTAAAAAAACCGAAAAAACAGTAACCCCAATTGAATCTCTAAAATCTGACGAAAGATTTATCGCTATTGTAAAACAAAATGCATCTCTAATAGCAAATGGCAGTAATGGTAAAGAAGCAGTGTCATTAATTACTAAACCAAATCCAACTGCGGCAGAACTTAATAAATTTTCTACATTACTAGGATTCAAAGATTTCGCCGAATACTCTGACTTTGTTCAAAAGCAGGATGCAGTTCTTCTTAAACTGAAAGAAGAATATCAACTCGAAAAAGTGAGTCAAAAAGATCTAACAACGATAGGTATCGAAGTCTTGAATTCCACGAAACACCATTTAAGATTAGCAGTTTGAAAGGTAATGTTGTGCAGGTTGAGGATATGAACAATTGCGAAAGAATTCGCAGAAATTGTATAATAATGGTAGGAGCAACAGCTACCGCAGCTCATGTTGCGTGTGTTGCGGCAGATCTTACGGTTCTTTTGGGCGCTGTGTGCCATGGTGCAGCAATTGCTTACCAATTAGCTGCGGGTGATAATTGTAATGCGGCGGCGCAAGATTGTAACGGAGTGGTGACAGCTGAATAATAAATAAATATGGAAAGAAAAATTTCTCTAAAGTGGTTAGGTATAGTTCCTTTCGTACTTTATCTTTTAGCTACTCAACTCTTTGATATAACTACGGAGACCAAGATTATTATATTATCTGGAGTTATAGTATTAGGGATTGCCTCCTTAGTTTTTAACTACAAGGCTTTGCGTCAAAATAATAATTACAAAATGTTTGTATTATTTGTAGCAGCTATCCTCACTATTGGGATTTTCTTATTCCAATATATTCGTTAGAATGTATTCCACATAAAGTAAAATAGCGAAATCCATGGTTTCGCTATTTATATATGGGTTTAATTGCTTTCGTCTTGATTATTTCAGGCTATTGGCTGTGCGATAATATAGTATTGCAACAGCTTTGCACTATTAAAAAAATAAATCTACTTTCATTCCTCACTTTCTTGACGGAACCGCAGCCACCTAATGAGTTGGTAATCCGCCGTAATTTTTTTGTGATAATCCTCATACTGGCAAGTACCGGTGCGGTGCAATGGTATTTTGGAGAGTGATATCAATTTGCTATGAATATTGATAAGCCATCGTACCATTAATCAACCCCAACAGTCATTCTAACCGGTTTTCCCTGCCTATCCAAAACATGTACTACATTAACAGCCCTCAAAGATCTAGCGATAAACGCTATATCGAATTGAACTACATCAAACCGCTGGAAAGTATTAGTAACATCTTCTGAATAGAATCTTATTCTTTGTTCGTTGCTATCTTTTATTACGCCAATCTTGACTTTTCTGTTGTATGCGATGACAATCCCCGTTCTCATAAATTAAATTTAATGTCAAACTGATCTTCCGGGAACTTTTATAAAACGTATTTATACGTGATAAGTTTTGAAAATCAGGTAGTCAGCACCCAAACAATATCGCGTTAAATAGGTTGTGAAGCTGTCAATCCCGATATATGCGTACCATAAACTTAGCTTTTCAATGGCTATCATTGAAAGTTTACTATATCCTCTATAAGACCGATTTCTGGAGATTACTCAGATTAATGCTATACTTATTTGTGTCCGCAGCCATTCTCATCTTACTTATTACAACCGGGATACTGACATCTTCAATGAAGGAGTTATTCATTCATTAATATTCAACGTCTAAAAAAAATGAAGTTTAAGTTAATTTTATCGTCCCTACTGTTTTATTTTATTTCTTTTTCTGCCTTTAGTCAGGGATGTTTAATTGCAAATTACGATCAGTTTGATAAAGTATTCAATCGGCCTACATCATCGGGCGCAACAACATTTACACCAGGCAATGGTTACAACTTTGTTAATTGGGCGGGTACGTGTGGACCTCACACTTATATCCAGGTCTTTGGATCCTCCTCTGGAAGTTGCTCAGTTAATGATGGGCGAACCACAAAAACAGGCTTATATTATATGCAGATATCACAGCCATTCACAAGAGCTTGCAATGTCACTTTAGATGATCACTTATGGTGGATGAGCCTGCTAATAGCGCCAGCAACTTATCTTTTCATAAGACGTAGGTTTGCATATCATAATAAAATGCAATAGTTTACGCGTAATTTCTTAATCATCAAAATGAAATCTTGTGTTGGTTAATATTTTGCATTACTTTTATTGGTCAATTTTCTTACCTATGAAACGTTTTCTTTTACTCCTTATACTTACCGCAGCTACATCTTCAATAATGGCTCAGGTAGGCCCAAAATTAGAGCTTAAGCATAATGGTTTTGTTGATGCGAAAGACTCAACTAAAAATTATGTGGTTTAAGACTATCCGATGATGAGAAAGGTTGATATATAAAAAAAAAACGCTTACCTATCTGAACGGTATCTATAGTGTTCCAGGGGCTGTAATTAGCCTCGTGGATGGGGAAAGTATCACAGTTAATGCAATGAACGATACTTTCAAGACAAGATTAGCCTTGTACAAATACAAGTATAGATACAATGTGGTCCTTCAATTCAAGGATGGCAAGATCAAAGTAACTCCAAAATATGTTCTATTGATGGAAGATCCGGAGCCAAGTCCAAAGAGGAAGATATATCTGGCAAATACAGACAGTCCGAATAAAGTGGAAATTAATGCGATCTACACTTTTTCCCAAAAAAATAAATATTACTACGTTTTAAAAGACGACCTCAAATGAAACCTATATGAATGGGCCAATGATTATTTAAAGGGCATCGATCAGGCTTTGAAGGAGACCTGGTAGAAAGCAAACCTCACTCAAATTAATGAATGAGGTTTTTTTGTACACTATAATGCGAGTGAAAATTAAATTCCGCCACCCCTTATAGTTAGAACTTATTTAGTGTTTTTCGCAATAGTATCAATACCACTTTCAATGGCGGATAACCTATCAGTATTCATTGCTATCCTAAAGGTATTTTGCTTAATCCTAACAATTTGATTAAAACTAAAAAAAGGCCAGGTCGTGAACAACCGTGGCCTTTATCCCAAAACAATTAATAGATTTACTTATCACTATTTTTCTTTTCAGTTACTTCGGTTCTAATTTCCTGAGCTAAAACTTTTAAATCCTGCATGGCTTTACGCACGCGTGTACCTTCAGCTGCATTTTCCATTCTCATAAAACTTTACTGCATCAGCTTCAACTGAAGAAATAAGTTCTTTAACTTTTTCAAATTTGTCCATAATTTTCATTTTTAGCGCTTGACCCGCGCTATTTAAATTGATTAATTTTTTATAAAACGATGTGCGAAGTTAATAATTGTTACTAAACGCCCAAACCCTGATCTACAGAAGCACTTTTGTCCTTTGTCTTGGACTGATTTATTTCCTTCTCCCTCGACGGCTCTTTTAGAAATTGTTCCCTCTTTTCGGTTTTCCCCTGTGTATTGAAGACGTTAATTTGAGAATATCTTGGCACAGCCTCAATATATACTTCGACCTTTTTACCATCTTTCTCAACAGTCGCTTGTGGCCGGTCACCACTTTTCAATGCTGATTCCAACTTTTCCCCTTCTTCAGGTTTGGATAATTCTTTAATTTTAAACTTATCCAATACATCTGATAGGTTAAAACCATAACCGGGATCATGGTACTGATTCATCGAATAATTCATGTATTTATCTCTTGGACCATCCAACTCCATTTTAAACCATGCTTTGTATGCTTGTCCTGATTGGGTCAGCATATCATCGCGGTGAACCGCCCTTCCTTCAATCAGATTTACAGCCTGCGAGGCACTAAACCCTTTTCCCCTATCCAGCCAAAAAGTTTGCGGCATTTCTGGTGAGCGGAAAGTTTTCCCAAAATCTTTATCCAGCAGGATCACTTGACCTTCCTGAACGGTAACCAGTGGCTCTACCTTATTCCCTTTGGTTCAAAGTATACTACCCGAAACCCTATTTTGAAACTTTGCTCAAACTCTTTCCCGAAGTAGTTGAGGAAACAGAACTGGAAGTCACTTCTGTGGATTTTTTTCCTGAAGACAATACCGGCATTTACAGATTTATCAGGAAATCCCAAAACTGGAAAAGATCATTGGAAACATATATCTGGATCATAGCAAAATCTTTGATCTACATCCCCGGGACTTTGAAGAGCTTATTACGGAAATACCCCTAAAAAATGGATGGGATGTCAAACTCACCAAATAGACTAAAGACAATGGATACGATATCTTAGCGATCCAGGAGATTAGTGGCATCAATTTTAAGCTTGTGACAGAAGTTAAAAGGTGGACTGCCTTCAGAAAAATAGACGTCTTAGTGATTCGCGGATTTCAATCTGTGATTGTCAATGAGCAGGCTAATAAAGGTGTCATATTTACCAGCTCTACGTTTTCACCCGACGACATAAAGTACCGAAACGACCATGACCCACACCTTATTGACTCAAGAGACTATCACGATACATTAAATGGATAACCGAAACCAAAAAAGTCAGTAGTGCACATCAGATAAATTGATTATTGGTACTCTGCATGACATTAAGTTGGCAACCCTCACATCCTTGAAAATATACGAGCAGAAGATTTTTCATTAAAAAAAAATGCGTGAGTGATTGAAATGGAAATCCCGCAGGCACGAGGAATTGAAATGGAAAGCGCGGTAAAATGAACACGCCGAAATATCTATCCTAGAGAAAATTTGCCGGACATGAATTCAAAAACATTTTATTATCTTTAATAATGAGGGATTTAGAACCTCCCTTTGAGCTCCATTTCAATGAAGAACTTTTGCGTATTGCTGAACACGAAATAAAGGGAAAAAGGGTTTTTTATGTAAACTTTAGTTCCGGATTAAAACCATTAGTCATTGGAGTGGGCTTAAATTTAAGGGACCAAAAATTTTGGACTTCCATTCCAGAGGGACGCCAGAAAGAAGCTGCAGCGATTGGAAAGTTAATAGCGGTGCATATCCGCGCTAAAAGGAAATAGGATTATGTGTTATTACAATGGACAAAGAGTAACCAGAGCTGAATTTATCCAGCTTAAACAATTGGAAAAAGCGGTAAAAAATTACGACTTTTTAGAAACGGGCGTTCACAACGGGTTTAATTATGCGCCCTGTGCAATCTTAGTCGCTACGGAAGATCGCAGGGATTTTGAAATCCAGCAAGCTGAATGGGGATTTATTCCGGGATACGCAAAAGACCGCGAAGAGGCAAAAAAATTCAGGGGCATGTATACAACGCTAAATTTCAAGGCCGAAAACCTTTTCAAGAATGAGGCACGCAAAAAATCCATGTGGGCAGAAGCTGCACGTCAGCGCAGATGCCTGGTACTTTCTACCGGAATCATCGAATCCATGCATGTGCCTACCTATGGTAAAAAGGGTCAGCTGTTAAAGGCTACCGATAAAGTGCCCTATCAAATCGGAATCGTGGGCAAGGAATATTTCTGGTTTGCCGGCGTGTATAATGATTGGTTCGATACAGAAGTGGGACAATGGGTGCGCACGGTAGCATTTGGTACAACGGCTGCAAATGGCATCATGCAGCAGATCCACAACTCCAAAAAACGCATGCCGACTATCCTTACCGATGATCTTGCCTGGGAATGGCTAATGGAAGAGCCGAGCGAAGAACGTTTGACTGAAATTGCGCTTACCCAAATCCCTTCGAACTTGATGGAAGCCTGCACCATTGATAAGGATTACCGTTTTGCCGGTGAGGCCACCCCTCTGGATTATCCTGATCATCCTGCCCTTGACCTTAGTTTCGTAGACCAGGAACAACTGGATTTTGACCACTGGAGAAATTAGTGTTTATTTTTATTCTAGCGCAAAAGAAGAATAGATATGTCCAGTGAAAAACCAGCGGCAGTTGGCAAGCCAAAGATGGAAACAGTTCCTCGCTGCAAAAACCCGCATGCTTACTGCCTATGATCTAGCGAAAGATCTGGAAAACAATAAGCTGGTTAAGGTCAGACATGGTCTTGTAGCAGAAGCCGAATTCCGAAAATGGCTAAGCGAATTTCTGCCAAAGAGATATGCGGTGACAGCTGGGTATATCATTTCACCCGGAATTTCCAGCAAGGAGCACATGGTGCATTATGATGTGATCGTATATGACCAGCTGGAATCCCCGGTGCTCTGGGTCGAGGGTAATCCAGATTCTTCCAATCAGGGACAGTCGCTGGCAATTCCTGTAGAGTATGTCCATGCGGTATTTGAGGTGAAATCCGCTTTTAACGGACAATTCGCCAAAAAGCAGTGGACCAGCTTTCCAAGCTGAAGCCATTATTGGCTCGTGTAGACCCTCGGACCAGTCGCGCCAAGATGTACCTTCCTGCCAATTTCTTTTGTGCAACGGTATTTTTCGAACTCCGTAAAGAACATGAAAAAGATTTTGCAGCTATGAATGAGCTGGTCAATGCCACAATGATCCGAAGGTTTTATGGAGGACTTATACTTCGTGCCGTAACGCTTGAAAAGTATAACAGTGGAAAAATAACGTTCAGAAATGAAGACGTCAATTCTGAGCCAAACAATAACTCATCGTTATCCTTTTGGTCAACATCAAAATGCCTGAAGTATAAGGATGATCAATATTTCAGCCTGTCATTGACATTCTGGGAACAGCATTTTTCCGAATTTGCGTTTGACATCCTGGCACTTTTAAAAAATACCTATCAGCCTAACGTCCTGTCCAGTCTATATTGCACAGGCTCCACGGCCTTGGAAAATGGCAGCGTTATAGAAACCAGGTACGCTGATCCCGAGGGCTACAAGCGATTCCAGGTAGAAACGGCAGCCATCCTTAAAGCAAAGGGTTTCGTTGGATTTGAGCCATCGGATCTCTAATCTTTGAAGTTTTCTTTTTTGGCAACAGGAGAGAATAATCTTTTTTATTTCCTTTGTGATATAAAATTGGCAATCTTAAGTATGTAACATTAGGCGATGTCCTGACCAGAGTTTTCCACCAAAAGTATAATCTTTTCAACATCTTATATTTTACCAACAATTTTAGCTTTATGTTTGTCGTATAATTTTATAATACTAAAATAAATAGTATAAAAATTAACTCAAATACAATGGATGCTAAAAGGGAATTGTTTCAAAAATTGCAACAGGATATCCTGTTGTGGCAGGGCTTTAAGCCCATGACCTCAGGCAAAGCTGAGCGCATCGGCCTTGGAGAGATTGAAGATGCTTTTCCTGGTGGCGTATTCCCCAAAAAAGCAATCCATGAGTTTATTACTGTTCTGCCCGAGCATTCGGCGGCGAGTGATGGCTTCATTGCAGGACTGTTGGCCGTGCTGATGGAAAACGGTGCAGCTTGCGTTTGGGCAAGCACCTCTCGTCGGTTGTATCCGGCATCGCTCGGCCTTTTCAATGTCGAGGCCGAGCGCATTATTTTTATGGATGTCCGGACCGAAAAGGATGTGTTATGGATCACGGAGGAAGCACTAAAATGCGAGGGACTTGCGGCCGTGGTCGCCGAGGTCAATAATCTGTCACTTATCGAATCCCGAAGATTGCAGCTGGCCGTAGAGTCCAGTGGCGTTACCGGATTTATCCTTCGAAAAGATGAAAATAAAACCGCAAGCACAGTAGCCACGGCAAGGTGGAGGATCAGTCCCCTCCCTTCTCAAGCTGAAGATGGTATGCCTGGCCTTGGGTTTCCACGCTGGCAGGTCGAGCTGCTTAAGGTGCGCAACGGAAATCCTGGAAACTTCGTGCTGGAATGGGCGGGAGAAAGATTCGAAGAAGTTAAGAAACTCAAAAAAGAAAATGTTTGGTCTGAAATGGAGGGCAGGCAGATTGGATAGATATTATGCAAAGGCGTTTTGTTTCAATATGGTTCCGCCAGCTGCTGGCTGACTGGCAGCTTATCCGCAGGCCCGAGCTTTCCGGTGTACCTTTTGTTTTTGCTGCGCCCGACCATGGCCGAATGATGATCACAGCAGTGAGCGAGCTGGCACAGGGATTTGGCGTAGAGGTTGGAATGCGTGCTGCCGATGCAAAGGCCATTTGCCCCGGACTTGAGGTGTTGGATGATAAACCTGAAAGACCAAAAAAATTGCTCAAAGGTCTTGGCGAATGGTGTGTGCGCTATTCTCCAATTGTAGCCATCGATGAATTTGCAATGGATGGGCTGATCCTAGAGGCAACCGGATGCAGCCATCTTTGGGGCGGCGAACGCGGATACCTGAAAGAAATCGTTTCCAGGCTAAAAAGCAAGGGCTACACGGTTCGCGTAGCAATAGCCGATAACCCCGGCGCTGCCTGGGCCGTGTCGCATTTCGGAAAAATTACCCCGCTGATTCCTGTTGGGGAACATGTGGATGCGCTGCTCAATCTGGTACCCGATGCATTAAGACTCGACGATACTACCCTGGCAAAACTTCGAAAACTGGGGTTCTATCAGATCAAAAGTTTTATCGGAATGCCCAGGTCGGTTCTGCGCAGAAGGTTCGGTGAGGATTTTCTGCTTCGCTTAGCCCAGGCCATAGGCACAGAAATCGAAGTACTGTCTCCCCTTCAGGTGCCTGTGCAGTTTAGCGAAAGACTTGCCTGCCTGGAGCCTATCAAAACAAGAAACGGAATTGAAATTGCCATCCATAAATTACTGGAAAACCTGTGCAAGCGAATGCAGGCCGAGGGGAAGGGACTACGCTTTGGTGTGCTTACCTGTTACCGGATCGATGGCAAAGTGGTACAGGTTGATATCGGTACGAGCGGAGCATCGCATAACATCAGTCACCTGTTGAAGCTTTTTCAGCTGAAAATCGATCAGATCAGGCCTGCCCTTGGCATCGAGCTTTTTGTGCTGGAAGCACCAAAAGTGGATGATGTAGAGGTTCCCCAGGAAGAGATGTGGACATCGAAGCCTGGCCTTGATGATCAGAGTGTGATCAAATTGCTTGACCGCGTCGCTGGAAAGGTGGGGTTGCAGGTGATACACCGTTATCTACCCGCTAAACGGTATTGGCCGGAAAGAGCGATACTCAAAGCGGCTTCGGTCACTGAAAAACCAAATGCGCCTTGGCGGCTGGATAAGCCCCGTCCTACCGAACTGCTCAAAACCCCGGTAGCGATAGAGGTGATGGCCATTATCCCCGATCATCCCCCTAAGTTTTTTATCTATAAGGGTGTGCGCCATACGGTTACAAAAGCCGATGGCCCGGAGCGGATCGAACGGGAATGGTGGCTGGACCAGGGAGAGCACAGGGATTATTACCAGGTAGAGGATGAACAGGGCGGCCGCTATTGGCTGTTCCGTTCTGGACACTATGGCGGGGAAAATAAATACAAATGGTTTATCCATGGATTTTTTGCATAAAAAATAATTTATGGCGTATAGCGAATTACAGGTAACATCAAATTTTAGTTTCTTGCGTGGGGCTTCCCATGCCCATGAGCTGGTGGAACAGGCAGAGGCATTTGGCTATCAAAAAATAGCCATCACGGACCGCAATACCCTGGCCGGAATCGTCCGTGCCCATGCGGCATGCAGGGAAAAAAATGTCAAGCTTATTCCAGCCTGCAGGCTTGATCTGCTCGATGGGCCAAGTCTACTAGCCTATCCAACCGATAAGGAGGCATACGGCAGATTGTCCGCGCTGCTTACCCTTGGCAATATGCGGGCAGAAAAAGGTTCCTGCCATATTTCGAGGGCGGATGTTTATGCGCATAGCAAGGGAATCATCTTCTGCCTGGTGATGCCGGGAAAACTTAACCGCAGGTTTGAATACGAAGCGAGTTTTATCAATGCCGTTGCAGAATACCAGCAGGCACTGAACGGGCAGTTGTATCTCGCGGCCACCAGATCCTATATGGGAAACGATGATAAGCTGATTTTTCGCACGTCGCAGCTTTCAGATTTTTACGGGATTCCGGTAGTCGCTACCGGCGATATACATTACCATGACCCCTCGCGTAGAGAACTGCAGGATGTACTGACATGCGTGCGGGAGAAATGTACCATCCAGGACGCAGGATTTCGTTTGCACCAGAATGCAGAGCGCTACATGAAAGAGGTGGCAGAAATGGAGCGTCTGTTTCGAAAGTACCCAAGTGCGATTGAAAACACTATGGTCATCGCCGAGGCCTGTAATTTTTCATTGGATGAATTGAAATATGTTTATCCCGAAGAAATCAATCAAAGCGGCAGAAGTCCAATGGAGGAACTGGAGTTTCTGACCTGGAAAGGGGCGCATGATTTTTACGGTGAAGAGATCCCTGAAAAAGTGGTCAAAATGATCCGGCACGAAATGGAATTTGTGAGGCAGATGGATTATGCCAATTATTTTCTTTTTGTAGAGGATATTGTGCGCGAAGCCAGGTCACGCGGGATCCTCTGCCAGGGCCGTGGCTCGGCAGCCAATTCTGCAATATGTTTCGTTTTGGGAATCACTTCTGTTGATCCCATGAAGTTCGACCTGCTTTTTGAGCGCTTTATTTCTCCTGCCAGAAACGAGCCCCCCGATATTGATGTGGATTTTGAGCATGAGCGAAGGGAAGAAATCATCCAGTATATCTATAATAAATATGGGCGTGACCGGGCGGCGATCGTAGCTACGGTAACCCAGCAACATCAAAAGGGCGCAATCCGTGATGTTGGAAAAGCGATGGGGCTTTCAGTGGATACCATCAATAGGTTGTCGAGTTCCATCTGGGAGTTTACCGATGAGTGGTTCGAGGGAAAAAGGGTTACTGAACAGGGCCTTAATCCCAATGATCCACTCCTTAAAAAAACACTGGAGCTTACCTCTCAGATGATGGGCTTTCCGAGGCAGCTCGGCCAGCATACCGGGGGATTCGTCGTTACCCAGGGAAAGCTTACCGACCTGTGCCCTATCCTTAATGCCCGGATGGAGGATCGCACCAATATTGAGTGGAACAAAGATGATATCGATGCGCTGGGATTTTTAAAGGTGGATGTGCTGGCGCTTGGCATGCTTACCTGCATACGCAAGGCATTTGATCTTTGCCGGGACCATTACGGGAAGCAGTTTACCCTGGCCAATATCCCTCAGGATGACCCTAAAGTTTATGACATGATCTGTCTGGCCGATACATTAGGCGTGTTTCAGATCGAGAGCCGTGCACAGATGTCCATGCTTCCCCGATTACAGCCGCGGGAATTTTATGACCTGGTAATCGAAGTGGCCATTGTAAGGCCAGGGCCGATACAGGGAGATATGGTACATCCCTATCTGCGCAGGCGAAATGGCGAAGAGGAAGTAGTCTATCCCTCTCCGGAACTCGAGGAAATCCTGGGAAGGACGTTGGGCGTTCCTTTATTTCAGGAACAGGCGATGAAGATCGCTATTGTCGCAGCTGGATTTACCCCGGCCGAAGCGGATGGTCTAAGGCGTAGCATGGCCACGTTCAAGTTTAAAGGGCTGGTCAACCAGTACGAACAAAAACTCATCGATGGAATGCTAGCCAAAGGATATACCTTAGAATTTGCAAAGCGGATATTCAGGCAGCTGGAGGGATTTGGAAGCTATGGTTTTCCGGAATCCCATGCGGCAAGTTTCGCGCTGCTGGTATACGTGTCATGTTGGCTGAAACATTATTACCCGGATGTTTTTGCAGCGGCACTCCTTAACAGTATGCCGATGGGCTTTTACCAGCCCGCGCAGATTGTGATCGATGCGCAGAAACATACCGTAGGTGTTCGAGAGGTTGATGTTAACCATTCGCTGTGGGATAATAAACTTGAAGAAAAATCAGGTAAATATTTTGCGCTGCGCTTGGGATTCCGGCAGATTAGCGGCATCCGTGCCGATGATATCGATACGCTAGTGAATGGACGTGGCGAAGGATATAAAAGCATCACTGCGCTACGAGATGCTGGCGTTTCAATCGCAGCACTAGAAAGACTGGCTGATGCAGATGCTTTTCGGTCCATGGGAATGGATCGTCGAAAGGCCCTATGGGAAGTTTCGGCTTTGCAGGATATGCCAGTGGAATTGTTCAAGGGACAGGCATCGGAGAGTGTGCTGGAAACGCAGGTCGAGTTGCCACTCATGGGAAAGGGTGAACACGTGGTGCAGGATTACGCAACGACTGGACTTTCGCTCAAAGCACATCCAGTCAGTTTTGTGCGGCCGCAACTGGATATGATCAATATCCGCAGTTGCCACCATATAAACAACGACTCTACGGATGGGCAATTAGTCAAAGTGGCGGGATTAGTACTGGTGCGCCAGCGTCCCGGCACGGCGGGCGGGGTTTGTTTCATTACCATTGAAGATGAAAGCGGGTATTCTAATCTGGTCGTATTCGAAAAATTGTTTGAAACCTATCGCAAAGAAATATTGCACGCAAGGCTGCTGATGGTGGAAGGCCGTTTGCAGCGAGAGGGAAAGGTGGTGCACGTGATCGTAAGCAAGTGCTTTGATTTTACAAAGATGCTTGGCAAGTTGGTGCAGCGGGAAGTCGATGAACTGCCGGTGTTAACCTTAGCTCGAGGCGATGAAAAAACGGCGCCCTATCCTTCCCACAATAAACCAGCACAGGTTCGTGAGGGCGTGCCAAAAGAGGCATTTCATGGAGGTAGGAATTTCAAATAATCAACCTACTATTATGAGACTTATGAGCTCTGTGAAGCAGTTTGACCAGAAGAGAAGCTTATGGTAACTGCGCAAGAGAGAATATTTGAACCTCAATTCTACGGCATGGCATGCAGGTCCTCTAACCGTACCATTCAAGGTCTACTTAAGTTCAAGGTGGAGATTTCGACTTCATTGACCAGGTATTTCCGTAGCGGATTGACCAATCCAAGAAAAAACACGACTCATTTGTAGCATATTAATTATCAAATTGTTGAACTGGTCAGTCTAGACCTAAACAGACTGACCTAAAATTCCGAAATGAGTTGATCAATGGTAGCGAAATCTCCAGGCCGATAACCATTTTGAAGAACGATTATCTACCAGTAGACTTAAAATTTCCTCTTAGTTATTGTCTCAAAAAATCAAGGTCAAATTAAGGTGTCTTGCAAGAATTTAAAAGGTGATTTCACCCTAATAACTGACACCATAAACCGTTACTATTGCAGAAATCTAATTAACATGAAATCATCTCAAATAAAATCAGGTAAACCTGAAATCCATTTCAATCTTAAAAAATTATCAATCGTTTTAATTTCTTTGACATTTTGTTTTCTTACCTCCTGTCAAAAAAACTTAATAACAAATAAAGACGATATTGATTTAATGAAAGCACAAAATTGGTATCATGATCAAGCTCGGGAAATGAAAAATTTTATACAGCTAGATGGCATAGGAACAATAACAATGCAAGAAAATCCACTATGGGAGAAAGCTAATAAAGCAGAGGTGGGAGACGGTACCATTGTAATAACTGTTCCAGTTGAAACAAATATTTTCAGCACAATTAAACAAAGTGGCAATCTATATCTCGTAATCGCATTTAAGGATAATCAATATCGAAGCCGCTACATTGGAAATACAAAAACTGAGACAACAACACGTTCAACAGCTCAACTCTATGATGTTGCATTTAGTCACCCTGAACAATTGTCACAAGACAAATCGCAAAATACAAATAATACAACTAACAGAGTGGCATGTACAGACTGGACTTGGGTAACTAAAAGTTTCCAGGATGGCGAATGGGTTGTGGTAATGGAAGAGTACATCGGAAGAACATGTACTACTGGGGAGTTTGGAGGAGGTGGAACAGGTAGTGAAAACCCAACAGGAACACCTCCGGACGGAGATTTTGGCATAGACCCAAATTGCAAAAATTGTGTTATAAGTGCTGATAATTTTCTCCCTTATAAAGCTTATCTTCGTAATACAGGCATGGGCACTAAATCGTATTCGTCGACAGTTTATAGAAATGGCATGCAATACCAAGGGCAGATCGTCCAATTTTATTCACCTGAAGGTGCTCTAATGATTACCTATTTCAGCCCCAATACTACATCAAGTGAACTCACTGCTGGGTTCTTTTATAGCATTGGCAACAATGGTCCAGATGCTGCGAACAATACTAACCCAAATGTTATTTCAACAATAATTTTGAGCAATGGAGTAACATGGAATGTCGGGACAACAACAACAGATAATGGAGGTAGTTTTCAGGGTACAACTTATACAAGATCTTCCGAAATTCTCTTTTTGATTAGTACATTGGGGCTTAACTCTACAGAAATTTCATTTCTCGACTCGCACTACAAACATGCTGATCGGCTGGTAAATTATCTTGCTGTAAATGGCTCAAACGCAAATAATCAAGCCTTTGCGAAATGGTCTATCGAAAGATGGATAACCGGTTCAACTATTTCCATATTTCATTTGGATAATGTTTACGATGCAATAAGATATCAAAACTATCTACCGAGGGATAAAGCCCCTCAAACTACGCCAAGACGAAATAGTTTTACCGCTGCTGACGGATCTGCTGATTTTAGTTCCCTGACTGAAACCACACCAAGATTTTTATATAACAATGGACAACAAACAGCAAACGTAGAAGCATTTAACTGCCACTATTATGCCTGGTATGGATTACAATATGCCACACTCGTAGATGACGACAACCCAAAATGGGTCTATAACATAAGAATAAATACGAGTACAGATTTTGACCTTGTAACTGGTCCAGTACATGTTGGAGATCGAATAACATACTACCAAAATTACCAAGGAAAATTAGATTTCACTCATTCAGCGATCGTAGTGCAAGTGGATCAAGATGGTTACGCAACTAAGGCAAGCAGCAAAATGGGAACGTATGAAATAATTGAACATCATCCAAGGGATGTTCCGGCAGCGTATGGCCTAACGGATCCAAGCTTTCAAATTAATGGGACAACTTTTCCTTCAAGGATATATTGGCGAAAAAAATAAATTTGTGTATATGAAACATTTCATTTTGATCATTGCATTACATTTAATCACAAGCAATATCCTTGCTCAGGAAACTTCAGGGCAAATGGAGATCGATTTAAAAGATTTACTGAAAAAAAAAATAGACTATGAGAAATTTAAAGGGAATATACTTTTGAGGGATTCAGTATTAACAACTTACAGAGATAAAATTGATCAGATAAAAAATAACAAAAAAACGTTTTCAAGATATATTAATGCCGAATTAAAGCAAAAGAGTAGAGACGAAAAGCAAAATATGATTGAATACAGGCATTTAAGTATTACGGAATCAAATTCAAACTTAAGACAAAGCTTAATCAATAGAAAAGATTTTTATAAAATTGTTAAATACTATTTATTCTGTAATAACGATACAATCTTACCCAAGGACTTCAGAGGATTATCAATAATTGATGAAAAAGATTACAACGGATACAACATAAAAAATCGCCCATTATGGGCTCTCGCAGTTAAGTACCTCTCCACACATTTAACTTTAACGGTGAATCAAAAAAAATTTATCAAAGACGAGATAAATCAACAACACGTATTGGAAATGAAGGCATACATTGATGAAAATGGTAATAAAACAGATACGATAGAATTCATTATGTGGGCTTTGGAATATTGGGCTACTCAACCTAGGCCCTCTTTATACCATCTAGATAATGTATATGATGCTGTGAGATTTCAGCAGTATTCTCCGAAGGAGAAGAATTGAATAATTCCAAATATAAAAGTCCTTAATTTTTATCCTTTAAAGTGCACAGGTGAATAAATGAAACTACCTTTTTTAGTTTTCATTCTTTAGTTAACATAGTGCTGATAGCATTTGGATCTTTTAAACAACTATAAATACATTATAGCAGTAACAAATTACTGCTATAATGTATTACGACTACTACTAAGGTCTTTAAAATGCGTGTTTCATCCCGATTAAGTATTTTCAAATTTAGCTTTAGCAATAGAGTCGCGCTCTTTTCCCTCATAATACACAAAACAATAATTCATTGCAGGCTTTCTACCACCAAAATCGTCAATCTCGGATGATTTAATAAGCGAATAATATTTACCAATACTATCGGCATGCTGCGCATAAAATGTATCGCCAATTACATCAAAATTTATTGATCGAAATATGTCATCACTAGACAATATCGGATTCGCTATTCTTCAAAGGTGCCTGAAACCCTTAACTACATAACAGTCAGCCAGCTGCCGGAACTCAACAATCAGAAGGGTCAACTTGTCTCGACGATTCCCTGACCGGGAAAACCCAATAAGAATGATTACCCAGTTGGAGAAAACTGGTATGGCGACCGTCCGGAACCCAGCCTATTCTTTGGAAATCACCAGGGCGCAACAACAGTAAGTAAGGTCATGGAGGTTTTCTATAGGATTGGTCACAAAGATGGTTATGGTTAAGATATTGAAGAAATCGAAACAAGAAACAAAAAAATTCTTTTTCTAATTTTTCTGATGTCATAGTATGCTCTTATTTCGATTTTCAGTTTTATTTTTCTTAAATAACCCAAAGATCCTTCTTTCATGGTTAGAAACAAAAAAATGGGACGAAAATCTTCTGAAAAAACCTCGTCCCACGGGGGGGGCCTTGTGTTTTTCGACCCCGGGCAACCTTAACCTATAAGCTAAACCCTACCTCGCCTTTTACTCTCCTTTAACTCTTCCCTTAGTTCACTTTTGTAAAAGCGGTCCCCGCCTGGAAACTTATAAGGATGCAGCTGACCATTTTTCACCTTCCTTTTATAAGTGCTTTCGCTAATCCCCAAATAATCCTTCACCTCCTGTCTGGACAACAATTGATCCTCCGGTAAATTAACTTTTCCATAGTTAATGGTATAGATCATTTGAATAATCTCATAAATCTTTCCCAAAACATCAAGCAGCTTGTCAATCTTTCCCATGTCTTATATGTCTTAATTAAAACTTAGAATACCTATGCAAATTTTAGGCATACAAGAATACTGGTCAAGTGGCTAACAGATGGTGAAGCATCACCACCCCAGTCGATATCCCTTACAGGATTAAAAGAGGTAGTATGGAATCCCATGGATGAGAAATTTATTTCACTTTCATCAAGGTCAAAGCCAGCCCTGCATCACTCAAAGCCGGTTTGATGTAAAATTAAAACCTTTAACAGCCCATTTGCCTAATTTCAATACTCAAGCAACCCTCAAAGCAATGGATTATCAGCTCGATCCGATCTACGAACTTTACCAGACCGCTAAAAATTCTGATGGAGAAGTTTCCGAACAAGGACAGCATATCCTAAAAGAACTTAAGGATGAATGCAGCCGCGTGCTCACTCTGATGCTGCACTCCAAGATGTCCGATGACGCGACGCGGTCAATGATCCTTCGTCATCAATATTCCCTGACCATCCTACAAAACAAAATCCACCTCAACCTGGAAACGATAAAAGCAGGCACCCGAACCCAAGCGCAGCAAACACCCAAATTGCTTTATGATTTTTCCCTGCAGATTCTGGCACTCAGCGCTTCCATCAAAGATCACTTCCCTACCCATTTCAATACCGCATACCCTTCAGGGTTGACTGAACTTGAAATAAATGCCGATCAGCTCGGTACCAAATTAGCTAAAATCGAAACCAACATTGGTCAAAACCCAGATAAAAGTCTGCTTAATTTACTTAAGATGACCCTATCCTATCCACATCTACTAAAATTAAACACCACACACTTCCAGCTTGCCTATCTCCAAACACTAACGGATCAACTGCTTGAACTGAGCGAGAAAGAAGAAGAATATCATGAGCAAGGATATATCAACTTACTGATCGCAAACGAGTTCAATTCCCCGGCATTTTTCCATTATTGCTGCACTTCCATTATCCGGGAGCGGGACCACTTCGAAAACATCGCTTTAAGCTATCAGGAACTCCTCTGGCGCAAAAAAAGCATTCAGCAGATTCAGCCATTTAGCGCTCAACCCTTCCATTCATCCCTTCCCAGCATCAAAAGCTCATTGCTTGACTTTATCCATTCGGAGATGAGCTACATGAAGAACCTTCAAAAAATCACCGGAGAACTAAACGGTCAGGGTACACTACAAGATCACCTCAAAACTTCCCTATCAGTAAAAGAGCTGGCTTTCTTTATCCATTTGCAGGTAGAATGCGGGATCATTTTAGAGAACAGGCCGAAAAAAGTGCACGAATACGCAGTGGGGCATTACCGCACCAGGGAAACGGAAAAAATATCAGAGAAGAGCTTCAAAAATGCCTACTATGCTAATTCCAGGGAAGAAATCGCAAAAGTGACCGCCAAACTGGCGGAAATGCTTGCCAGGGCCCAGCAGAAATCTTAACTTATCTTGCAATCAAATGCAACAGGCCATGACGGCCAAGCACATTGATTAGTTCCAGGTACCATCTCTGGGAATAATCTTCATGCTTTGAAAGTTTAACCAGATCAGTCTGTACGATCTCAGCCAGATTACCAAAACCCATAAGCTTGCTGCGCAACATAAATACCTCGGTAACCGGAAGCTTACTGATCGGGGTATTGAGGAAACCCATTTTAAAATCTTGAGGACTATTTCCCATAAAAAGTGCAGGTTAAGCTATCACCGCTAAAGCGTGACCAAAAACTCCAAAATACAAGGTAGAAAGAACCAAAGATTAGCAAAGCCCACCTTCTATCCTCCCCTTTATGGTTCGGAATTTTACGGTTTTCTAAAACATTCTACTAGCAATGTTTATAATAATTTAACTTTTGTTATTTCTAAATTTTGCATCCTGCAGTAGCTATAGCCATTTTTCAATCTTTTCAAGTTTAAAAAAAGAAAAGCTCCAACGGTTGCAAGGGGTTGCCAGGATTGCAACTTGACAGGATCAAAAAAGACGCTTTCTTTGATACAAAAAACAATATGGACAAAGAAAAATATCTCACCCAGCTCGGCAACCGGACAGCTTTATCCATCGGCCTATCCGCCTATATCAGCTTCGTGCTCATATCAGAAACGTTTTCCGCCAAACAAACCCTGCCGCTCAACCAACTCAGCATCAACCCCACAACCATGCTTGCCAAAGGCAGCGCAAGGATATATATCGAAGACGAAGCGCAGCAAGAACAGACCCTTTTCTTTCATCAGCACCATGATTTCCTATCCATTGAAGCCGGAATCACGCTTCAGTCCGACGCCACCCTGTTCATAGAATTCCTGGAAGACAGCGAACTCCTCCTGGTTCCGGGAACCCATATACCCAACCTTTACAAACTATTCCCGGAATTCCACCAGGTCCAGGCCGGACACCATCAAACCTTCCAGCAAAACCTGTTTAACCACCAGCTCAACCTTAGCGTTCTGAATGGAGCCGAACGCTACAACCGTTTCCTAAGTGAATACAAACAGATCGCCATGGTCTGCGAACAAAAAAAAATCGCCAGCTTCCTGGGCATCGACGCCAAAACATTAAGCAGGCTTCGGGCCAATCCCAAGAGAAAGTAACATTAATCACCCGCCATATGCATAATACCCAACATTAAGTGCCCAATCAGTAGCAGGAAAGATCCGGAATCAGCGGAACTTCAACTAAAATTTCCAGCTATGAAACCGATCACTTTCCAAAAGCAGCACATCATCAGCCTCGGCTATGCCCTGCTCATCCTGCTATGGAGCTATACCGGCCTATCTAAACTAACCGACCAGGCTGCATTTGAAAAACAGGTCATTACGCTTTTATCAGTAAGCCACCCCGAACCCATCAGCATTGGCATACCCGTACTAGAGGTACTGACCGCATTCAGTTTGGTCTGGAACCGCACCAGGGTGCCGGGCTTATACCTCTCCCTTTTACTAATCACTGCTTTCACCGCTTACGTCGCGCTTGTCATTGCGGGCTACTTCGGCCCAGCCCCCTGCAGTTGCGGCGGGATCATTGCCGCCCTGAGCTGGAAAGCACATCTTATTGTCAATATATCAATCCTGTCTTTAGTGCTCTACCTATTGTTCCACCAAAACAGAAAGGAGGCAGCCGTGACACCGTAAGCGATCAATCCGCTCGACGTGGGACAAGGTCCACATATCGGGTAAAAATACAATCAACGGCCCGTCCATCCAGGCTGACCAACCACACCGGAGCAAAGGACGAGGACTCCGGTAACCAGTAATTAAAATTTTTCAGCTGCTTTTTCTCGCAACAAAGCAGCACACACCATGTTAAAAAAAATCAATATTGGCCTTGTAGCCCTTGTATTAGGGTTCGGCTTAACCATTACCACCAGTGCGTTTAAAATAGTAAACCACAGCTCAAAAGTTGATAAACAGTGGAATTTCCGTGGCAACTCGGTTAGCGAAGCAAATGATCAAACCAAGTACTCCCTGACTTTGCCCTCCCCAACCGAATGCGGATCCGATACGGATTTGCCATGCTACATCATTACGCCGGAAAGCGTGGATACAGAAGCAAAACTGCACACCTACTTTATGACCAACTATGGCAATAATGCCGCTTTAATCGATGGTGATGCTCCAGAACGCAGAGATGCGCAATAAAAAAAGCGCAAACTAAGCGTAAACAAAAATGTCATAGCAGGCAAGCTTTGCCTGCTATGACTTCTTCACTACCGCTCATTCTGCGGAATCCCCGACAACTGGATGATATCTTCCGGGATCGGAAGCGCATACCTTGGATCATTCGGCAAAAGTGAAACCGTCTGCCCGTTAAATCCCCGCGAAACCAAGATGTTAGCCCCTTCCGCATTGAGCCGCTTTAAATCCATCCACCTGAGCCCCCTCATCACCAGCTCCTTTCGCCGCTCGTCCAGGACCACCTGCAGCGCAGATTCAGCATCCGTGCTGACTACCGGACGGTAAGTCCCGGTTTTAAACCTGCTCACCAGCAACTTATCCAATACGGCCAAACCCCGCTGGACCTGACCCGCCCTGACCAGGCATTCCGCCAATACCAGGTACATTTCATCGGTAGCAATACCGAAAAACAGCAAAGGCTGGTGATAGGTACCCTTAGAGAAATAATTTCCATTTGTCTGCGTAAAAAACAAGGTTTTCCTCAAGTCATTGGGTTGATAAGCCTCTATAATCCGGGGGTTAATCCTTGCCCTCGAGCTCACCACCGGACCACCCGGCGCCGCATAAGTATCAAAAATCACCTCACTGTTAAAAAGCACAAATGGATAGCGGTCCGCAGGGTTTAACTTATTAAAATCAATTAACTGATCATTGAGCCTGATACAGGAATCCGCATACAAACCCGCCTCCATATACCTGCCCGTATACAACATCGCCCGGGCCAGCAGGCCATAAGCCGCCGCCCTGGAGGGCCGGTAAGGATGTATGGATTTAACAGGCAAAAGCGGCACAGCCATCTTAAGTCCCGCAATCGCCTGATCATAACCCTCTTTCAGACTCGCCCGTACCGTAGCCTCATTAAAATTCAGGCTCGGCCTTAAAGGTACCCCTAGATCCAGCCCCGAAGAAAGCAAATAAGATTTTCCCCAGACCGCCATCGCCTGCATGTAAAACTTAGCACGAAAGACCAAAGCCTGACCCATCACATTATTGAAAGCCGCATCGCGCGGGATCTGGGAAGATTCCAATCCACTGATCACACTGCCGCAATGATAAACCGCCCTGTAAGTCGTCGACCAGTCGTTGTTCGCCGGCGCAAACAGATAATCCTTCTGCCAGCTGTACATCCGGCGCTGGGCCTCGCTCGAACCCGCCAGGTCCGCATCAGACGTGGAGTAGTCATCCGCGCTGATTTCCAGCGATATCGGCTCCGAACTGTTCAGCACCGTAAAATTATCCATCAGCGCCTGAAAATCCGTTATTGTACTGGGAACAGCCAGTTTCTGATCCGATTTTTCTTCCAGCAGTTTATTGCAGCCCGCTGCCATTATAACATAAGCCATTAACAGTGGCAAAAACGATATAGGTATTCTTTTCATAACAATAAGCATTAAAGTGAAGTCCTCAGTCCAAATGAAAATAGCTTGCCCGGAGGAAGGTTGAAGCCACTGGTGATATATTCCGGATCGATTCCCTTTTTATTCGCCCTGTAGATAATCCACAGGTTACCCACATTGGCAAAAAAGTTCAGCGTTTTAATTTTGAGCCTGCCGAGCATCCTCTTTTCAAATGCATAATCCAGGTTGATATACTGGATGCGGATGTGGTCCCCTTTTTCAATCAGCACCTCGGAATACTTATAAAAAGCATCCCTGGCCGAAGGATTGGGAAATACGAGCGAAGGCACATTTGTCTGCAGCTCATCGCCCGGCGAGCGCCAGCGCTGCTGAAAATCAGCATGCCCGTTCCAGGAATCAAAAAGGTTCGTATAATCAATACTCTTGCGCCTGAAATAATAATCAAACTTGAAACTCAGGCTAACAGAAAGCGTCAGCCCTGCATAGCTAAAATTATTCACCAGGTTACCAAAATACTTCGGCAGCGCCGAACCATGATACTTCAAATCCCCGACCTGGGTCGCAGGTCCGGTCAAAGCATTATAGTCCCGGCTCGCCACCCCGTTGACAAAACCCATCGGATCGCCCGTAAGCGGGTCCAGGCCCGCCCATTGATAAGAAAAAACAGCATAAACCGGAAGCCCTTCGATCCCCGAGACACTTGCCCCGGACTGCAGGAAACTACTCCCCAGCGTATTGGGCACATAATAGTTTACCACCTGGTCCTTATTGGCCGAAAAATTCAAAGTGGTCTGCCATTTAAACCCTCCCGAAAGATTGTTGCTGTTCAACTGGATATCAAACCCATTTCCTTTGATCTTCGCTACATTCTTGATGATCGCCGATCCTACCCCGGTCGTATAGTCCATGGGGAACATGCCAAACAAATCATCGGCCTGCTTGGAATAATATTCCACACTGCCTGAAAGCCTCCCCTTCCACAGGTTGAAATCCACACCTGCATTAAACATTCCCACCTTCTCCCAGCGCAGGTCGGGATTGCTGTATTTATCAAAAACCGCATAAGGAGATTGCGTAAAAGCAGAGATCCCAGGATAACGGATCGTACTCACCCCAACCATACCCGGGTCTACATTCCCGCTCATCCCGTAGGTCGCCCTCAGCTTCAGAAAGTCAACAAAGTCAAATTTAAAAAACGGCATCCTCGTGACCTCCCAAGCCAGCCCCGCCGACCACAATGGCCGCCAGCGGTTATTGGTCGAAATCCCGAACACATTTGATGCATCCGCCCTTGCGCTCGCCGAAACCGTATAAGCATCCCGGAAAGTATAAGCCAGGTTCGCGAACTGGGAAATAAAGTTATTACGCTTCAAATCAAAACTCGTCCCGTTCTGGATATAACTACTGCCCCCATTCACAAAATTCGGGTACAGCCGGGTAAAATCCACCAGCCCGGCATTCAGCTTATCCGTATCCAGACCATATACCCTCGAAGAACTGCCCTCCGTTACCGCCCTTCTCCATTCAAAACCCACCAGCGCTGAAACCTGGTGCTCCTTCCAGCTTCCAGAATAATCCAGTTGTCCCCTGTACTGCTCAGATTTCAGCGTACTTTCCCTGCTGTCCAGGATTGCCCCAACCGGCACCGGATAAACTACCGACCCTGAAGCAGGCACCTGGGTAAAGGAATTGATATAATCCCTTGTATAGTAAGCATCCCTACCCTGAAGCAGCGCCGAAGAAGCGCGCTGCTCCTCAATACTGTATTTTAAACTCGTCTTAAGTCCAAAAGGCAGCCTGTAAGTCAAATCAAAGTTCGCGTTCAGGTCCTTCAGGCCCGAGGAATTGTCCGTATGCGTATAATCAAGCAAAGGATAATAAGACCAGTCCAGTAATCTTGCCGTCGCAGGCGAAGATAAATAAGTCCCGCGATATTGCTTCACAATAGCAAGCGGGTTCCCAGCCTCATCGGCAAACCTGGCATAGGGATAAAGCCCGGAATAACTCACAATCTCCCCGATCCCCTGCCTGCCCCGTTTAACCCTGGCATCCGAATAAGTGAATATGCTGCTCAACTGCAGGTTCTTTATAATGTTGAAAGTATTGGAAAAACGCAGCGTAGAACGCTTATCAGTCAGTCCAAGGTTATCCATATTGCGATTAAAGCCCGCCGAAACCGACCAGCTGTTGCGATCCCCGCTACCGGAGAGGCGAAGCGAATACTGCTGGTTCACCCCCTTATCATACACATAACGGTCAAAATCATCATATACGTCAAAAGAAGAAAACGCTGCCTTGGAATCCGCCAGCTGGCCACCCGAAAGCTTACCCTCCGAATGCAGTAACAGCAGCTCCACAAAAGGTGTCAGTGGCTGCTTATAGAGCGAATTGACCACACTGGTATAATAACCCTTTCCAAACAAAAACTCCTCCACCCCTAAAAAATCAGCCGAGCTCATCCGCTGCTCATAACCCAGGTCAGGTTTTTCCAGCACCCCCACCGCAGCACTAAAGTCAATTGCCAGCGGCGCATTGAGCCTCGACTTCTTGGTCGTGATCACAATCACCCCATTACCTGCCCTGGCGCCCCAGATCGAGGCCGCTGAGGCATCCTTCAGCACCGTAATACTTTCCACGTCATCCGGATTGATATTACCCAAGTCCCCCGAATAAGCGAAATCATCCAGAATAATCAGCGGCTCCTTCGGCCCCCTGATCGTGCTTAAACCCCGGATAGAAATCCTGCCCTCCGTTCCCGTTGCCCGGTCCACATTCAGCCCGTTTCCGATTGCCTCCAGCCTATCCAGAACGTTCCTGCCGACCTGCTGGTTAAGCTGCTCACTCGACACCTTCGAAAACGAACCCGTAGAACGCGTCCTGTCCAAGACCTGATATCCCGTATTCACCATCACATCCATCAGTTGGTTATCCGCAGCGTCAAGCCCGATCAACAGCGAGCCCTTCACAGGCACCGAGAACTCCAGCACCCCGGAAGCATAACCCACCGAAGAGGCCAAAGCCCGGTACCGCCCCTTAGGTAAAGCCACTGAAAAATAACCATTATCACCCGTAGACACCACCCGCCTGAAACCACCCGTCGAAGTGATCACCACAGACCCATCCGCAATAACAGCAGAATCCTTATTATTGATCATCCTTCCCAAAACCACCTGCTGGGCCTTTGCACCTAAAGCCAAACACCAGGCCAGCACCATAAACATATATATCCTTTTCATTTCCTACCTTAATTTAAATTCACCACCTGATCCCTGATCACCCCATAATTCAGCTCCGAAAACCCTTCAGTAAGCCTCATCCCGAACCGAGATAACTGCCTGTTCAACCCCGATAACAGCCCATCCCCTGCATCCCCCAAAGGTCCAGCCCCCCAAAGCTCCAGCGAAACCACCATATCCGAAAAAGTACCGTCCACCACCGTCCCCGAAATCAAACCCTTTTCCTTCAGCAGGTAAACCAGCTCCCTTAACCTCACCTTTTCAAACCGCACCTTCCTCCTCTTCGCCCCGCCATCCGCAGCGCCAATACCTCCGACACGGCCCTCCGCAGCGCCGCCAACATCACCAGCAACGCCACTCACCATCACCTTCTTACCCAACTCCGCCCTGGGCAGTTTCAGACTGTCCGCCACCACCAGCGACAGCGTCCTCACCCTTCTCTTTTCCAAAGCAAACCGAAAAGGCGAAAAAGTATTCAGGTCCGCCAGCATCAGCGAATCAAGCCCTGAAATCAGCGGCCCGGAAACCGAAAACTCATAATTAAAAAAAGTATCCTGCAACAAATGCATATCCCTCCCTTCATACACCAGCCTGTCCGAACCATGGAAATCCTTCTGTTTAATCAGAAACTCAACAAACAACTTCTTATAGATATACCAGAAAGGCAGATTGGTAATCGCCATACCCGAATTCCGCCCGGTGACCTTATCCTTCCGCCACAAAAACCCACTCGGAAGCCCCGAAACTTTCCCTTTAGTCAGCAGGCTATATTTCATCAGCCCTAAACCAGGCAAAGCAGGCGAACTGAAAAGCGGCAGCTTCCGGTCAATATCCAGCACATTCCGGATCCCCGTCACCCCCTCACTGCCGGAAAGCGTACCAGCAATATTCTCCTCCGTCAGCTCATCCCCACCCGTCACCGCCATCACCTTTCCACCCCCGTCAATCCACACATAATGCGGGATCAGCCGCTTAAAAAAAAGCCTGTTCAGCAGCGTATCCGAATTCACATACCGGAAAACCTCCCCATTTTCCGCAAGCCGCCGGGAAAGCAACCGCTCCGCCTTCACCGGATCCTCATTATTCACCAGCACAAAAGAAACCTTATCCCCAAAACGCTCCTGCAACTTCTTCGCCTTGGGAAAACCCGCAATACAGCCCCCGCACCACGTCGCCCAGAAATCCAGTATAATCAGCCGCCCCTTGAGCTCCCGCAAGCGGAACACCGCAGTCTCAAATCCACTACCACCAACAACACCAGTACCCCTAACCCTCAAAGAACTGAACGGTACATCCCACAACTCATCAGGAATCCTCTGGCCGACACCCAACTCATCAGCCGGCCGACGCTCCTGCGCCGAGACCCTGTTTGCGGAAAAAGCCAGAACCAGTAAAAAAGTAAATATCATCAGTACACCATCGTAAAATCCGGGACATAGCCATCCCACCACGACAGGAATCGTAAGTTTTTTCATAAAAAAGTATGGTTAAGTTGATCAACATCCTCCCCCGATTAGGACAACCCAAACCAGAAGAAAAGAGAAAAAGAAAGTAGTAAAACAAAAAGACAATACGGAGAACCCAATCATTATTATTAGATCATCATTAAAGAACCTATTACAGGTCCCCCGCAAGTCCACCCGCTCAAACCGGATTCTTAGGCTTCAAAGCAAAAAGCCGATCAAAAGGATAACACGCATACCTGCCCATGCCTTATTAGATGTTAAAAAATAAACAAGAAAAAGAATCAAATCAGAAAAAATTAAAGCAAAAACCAGCCCTTACCGCATAAAAAACACGCGGATACAGTAAACCATATTGGTAATTAGAAAAAGTTGCTTAACTTGGCAATTGCGATAACCATAGTAATGAACCAGGACTAAAAAGCCATAAAGGCTGGTCCCGGGCAAAATTTAACCAAGCGAATCTGAAGCGTGCTCTCAACCACACAACAGCCCAGACTTCGGCTATTTTTTTTGTCCCGGAATTTCTAGTCCATTATTACGATGGAGAACAAATGATGTTCTTAAGAAAAAATTTGAGGGAATAAACAGAAGCCACGTCTTGGAATTGAATCAATTTAATGGCACTTAATTTTTTCGTTTTCATAAATAATCTATTTTTATGTAAAACGATGTGGACCCGGAAAGCCGATGAAGAAAACCAAATTGGTACAAACCAATAAGGCGAGCCTCAAAACTTTGACAGTGGTACCGCTAAGAACCATTACTTAACGTAAGTTAAGTCTCCCCAAAGCCGAAAATGAGACCCGCCCTATTGGATAATATCACAAAGATATAAAAACCAATAGAAAGCGAGCTCACGATCAACTCACAGGGAAAATTTAGCGGTTTTCTGTTATGAGTGACATCGTAAAAAGCAAAGCTAAGCCTTACTCAGTTTGTCGCTATTAATTAATACAATACTACGAAAAGTTTACCATTAAACGTTAAACTTTTTATTTTTTTTTTATAATGAAAAAAATTAATCGACTAGCAGAAGTTTTTGATGAAACAAATCAATACAACAGGGATATAGCCAAACTTCTAAAGAAATCAGAGCAAACTATTTCAAAATGGGTAAATAACCATAGGCAGCCATCGTTAATTGATTTAGATGGGATTGCTAAGTATCTTAAGGTAGATATAAGGGACTTACTTCATCCTAGTGACTGGAGTGATAGTGAGGTTAAATAATTAAGAACATCAAATATCACGAACAAGGTAGAAAATAGCGGGATTGAGAAACGTGAAAACCTATAATCTATGTGCTAACTTTATCAATCTAGTACAATTTTGTCGTTAAAATTCTTATCTGCGGCAAACCTATTACCTGCTTGGTCTACTGTCGATACTCGATTATATTTAATTTTTATAATAATTTTATTGTCACACTAAAAGTGATACAAAAAAGCTATTCACGATAGTAAAATACAAAATTAACTTTTTAATTAGTGTTATAATTTTATTTATGATTTTTACATACACAGTCGTTATTCAACAACAATAGCATCCTAATTATAAAAATCATTTAACTGGAAAAATATTAAGGCATTACATTTAAGCATTTTAAAAATTAGCCCTTTTTTATATTTTTTTTTTAGACTACTTTTAGAGAATTGTGAGCAAAAATAATATAACGATACCAGATACTTGGAGATGGGTTACTTTGGAAGAAATAACTATAACAAGTAGTGGAGGAACTCCAGACAGAACAAATTTTAATTATTTTACGGGAAATATTCCTTGGGTAAAATCAGGTGAGCTTAACTATAATGTTATTATAGAAACAGAAGAGCACATTACACAAGAAGCGGTAGATTACTCAAGTGCAAAAGTTTTCCCCAAAGGTTCATTATTAATAGCATTATATGGTAATACTGTAGGCAGAATGGCTTTTTTAGGCATCGATGCAGCTACAAATCAAGCAATCGCATCAATCACTTCTTTTTTAATAAATACAAGATATCTATATTATTATTTAATGTCTTCCAAAGAAGAATTATTAAGTAAAAGAGAAGGAAGTGCACAACCTAATATTAGTCAAAAAGTTTTAAATAAATTTTTGTTTCCATTAGCGCCACTTCAAGAACAAAATGGCATAGTAGAAAAGATAGAAGAGTTATTTAGTGAATTAGATTCAATTTTATTAAACTTTGAAGTCTTAAAAGCAAAATCAAAAATCTATTGGCTTTCAGAAATAAACGCTTTTTTAAAAGGCAAAAAACGTTATACAATATTATATGAGGTTGTTGAGCCTCGAAATAAATTAGATGAGATTGATAAAATAAGGTCATCACTAGGGAAGAAGTATACTGGAAAAAATGATGTTGATAATCAAAATGTTATTAACTGTGATTTGCCTAATCACTGGAAATTGGTAAAGCTTTCTGACTTATATATTAATCCTGTTGAATCTATAACAGATGGACCATTCGGCTCTAATTTGAAATCAGATGATTTTAAAGAAACTGGCTATCCTGTTTTGAAAATTCAGAATATTGATAGAAATAAGTTTATTTCAAAGGATATATCTTTTGTATCAGAAGAAAAATTTAACCAATTAGATAAGCATCAATTTAAAAGTGGGGACATAATTATTACCAAATTGGGAAGTCCTTTAGGAAAAGCCTGTATTGTTCCTAATAACTTTAAAGAGGGAGTTATTGTTGCCGATTTGATTAGATTAAAACAAAGTGAGTATATTAATTCAAAGTTCTTGATGTATTCATTGAATGCTCCTTATATAATTTCGCAAATAGAAAAGCTCTCAAAAGGAACCACAAGACAAAGAGTTACATTACGTGATGTTAGAAATCTAGTCATTATTTTTCCAAGTTTAGAGGAGCAGAAATTAATTGTTAATAGCATTGAAGAGTTGGATGATGAAATTAATGGTCTATCAGAGATTATTAGTAAATCATATTTGGATGTCCAAGCATTAAGACAAAAAATCTTGATAGATGCTTTTAGTGGTGGTTTGATTAAAGAACTCTTTGAGGGGGATATAGAAGATTATTTAGAGCAAATTAGTGAAGAAAAGAAACGATACTTAATCAAACTTAAAGAAGGACAAAAAAATATTGTAAAAACTAAAAAAGTTAATATAAATATGGATTTAATAGAGATTTTAGAAAAAGATGAAAATCCAATAAGCTCTCACACTTTATGGCAAATGTCGATTTATAAAAATGATATTGAAGAATTTTATAAAAAGCTTAAAGAGTTAGAGTCTAAAATTAGAGAACTTAAAGAGGGCCATTTGTCATTTATAGAGTTAATAAAATGAGAATTGACTATATACACATAAAAACGAGATTTAAAAATCTTGAGGATTTTAAAATTGACATTGACCAGAGCTCAATGAAAACCGTGTTAATTGGTTTAAATGCTACTGGGAAATCGAATTTTCTTGAAAGTTTACTGATCATTTTTGGAACGTTAGAACTAGAACATAAAGACAAATCCGACTTAACTTTTAGTTACTTTATAAAATATCAGTGTTATGGAAAAGATATTGAAATTGATTATGACCATTTAATTGATGAATATAAATTTTCAATATTAGATAAGAATGCTAGTCAGAAAGAGATAATCATTGAACATAAAAACAGAAAAAAGTTTTTCAGTAAAAAAAGAGAATTTTTACCTAAACATGTATTTATATATTATTCAGGAATAAGTAACAGATTAGGTAAATACTATGATAAATATATCAAAGATTATTATAAAAAAATAATTGATAAAGATGCTAAATATGAGGAATTTAATGAGATTCAACCAATATTTTTGGTGCAAAATATTCATGGTTCATTAGCTCTTTTGTCATTTTTTCTAAAATCTGAAGAGGATAAAGAAACAATAGATTTTTTAAATAAGGAGCTTAATATTTATGACATTGTTTCCACTCTGTTTATTATCAAAAATCCAGATTGGAGCAAGACAAAAAAAGAAGATGATTTTCTTTGGGGAGCGACTGGACTCGTTCGTAGATTTTTAAGTGATCTGTTTTTGTTTTCTTATGCACCTATTTATGAAAAATCAAGAAAAGCAATAAGCTACAATAAAGACGAGACTAATGAATTACTTTATTTGTTCATAAAAGACCGTAAAACATTTGATGATTTTATTTCATTAAAAAATTTCACAAGAAATCAGCTATTTAATGCTTTGATAAGTCCTGACTTATCAAATATGTTATCAGGAATAAAGATTAAAGTAAGAAAAGAGGATGTAAATGGAGAATTATCTATGTCTGAATTTAGTGAGGGCGAGCAACAATTATTAACTGTGTTAGGTCTGTTAAAATTTACAAAAGATGAAGAATCACTTATACTTTTAGATGAACCAGATACACATCTTAATCCTCAGTGGAAATGGAAGTATTTAGATTTTTTGGGGAAAGTTGTTGATAATCCAGAAACAACTCAAATTATTTTCTGCACACATGATCCTTTAGTTATAGGAAGTTTAGATAAAAAACAAGTTGTTATTTTCAAAAAAGAAGATGGAAAAACCATAACTGTAAATCCTAAAATTAGTCCAAAAGAAATGAGTGTTGATAGAATTCTTACGAGTGAATTATTTGGAATACCTTCTATTATGAGTAAGGAATTGGAAGATAAACTAAATGCAAAGAGATTCTTACAAACCAAACTAGTTAGCGGAACCATTTCAGTTGAGGAAAAAGTAATGTTTAATGAATTAGAGACTTATTTTGAAAACATCAAATTTTATGAAACTTTTGTAGACTCAAGGTTTGAACAATTCGTAAAATTAACTAGTGAACATGAAGAATTTAGTAACAGGGATTATTCAGATGAAGAACAGAATAAATTAGATAAGATTGCCAAGGAAGTGTTAGGAAATATTTTAAATTCGGATGAGAAATGAGGTTTATAGATTTATCTATCATTGAGAATATGGTGAAAAAAATTCCTTGGCCTGATAAACTTAATACTAAGTATAGTCATTTGATCCATTTAGTTTATCAAGAAAATGGGAATAATTTTATTAATTGGAATAAAATTGAAGAATTTCATCTTGCACAGCTTGAAACAAAATCTGTAGAAGAAAGGAAAGGGTATATAAAAAAATATTCTGATTGGAATATCCTTTTACCCTTATTTATTAAAGAATATGGGAACAAGTGTTGGTATTCTGAAGCGCCGTTGGATAAAGGTGTGATAGACCATTTTCGACCCAAGAATAAGGCTATTAATTATTGTTTAGATGAAAATGATATCCATCATAAATTTATTTTGAAACAAGATGGATATTGGCGATTAGCTTATAACTTGTTTAATTTTAGATTAGCTTCAAACACAGCAAATACTAGGTTTGATGATATAGAAGCTGAAGATGTTCAAATTGGAGGAAAATCCATCTATTTCCCTCTTAAATCAGAATTAGATGGTAGCTTTATTGTTGCAGATAGTTATAGTGATATTATTTCTGAAAAAGGATTATTACTCGATCCCATAAATCCTTCGGATTATAGTAATATTAATTTTGATAAAAATGGAGAACCATTCGTGTCTGCTTTTACAGAAACACAAAAGATCAAAGCGGAAATTTCAATAAACCTTTTTAATTTAAAAAATACATTGAATTTTGTAAATGAGCGCCAAAAAATATGGATAACTATCGAAAATGTAATTGAAAAAACAAAAAAGTATTTTGATAATAAAAATATTACAGACGATACTAAATTGGACAAACAAAATAGTTGTTTTGATACAATAAGACTACATATTGATAAAAAAGCAAATTTTTCAGCAGTCGCTTATACATGTTTAAAAATTTATCAAATTAAGCCAGGCTATGAATTCCTAATGCATTTCAAACCTTAAATACAATGACAACAAATAATTTAGTAGCCAAGATTTGGTCTTTTTGTGATACATTGAGAGATGATGGTGTAAGTTACAGTGATTATGTAGAACAACTTACATTTCTGTTGTTTCTGAAAATGGCTGATGAATATTCCAAATCGCCATATAACAGAGATTTTAGTATTCCTAATAATTGTAATTGGGAATTTCTATCTGCTCATAAAGAAGATAATTTAACAACAGACTATTTTAATCTACTAACGACACTTTCGGAACAAGGAGGCATGTTAGGTAAAATATTTTATGGTGCTCAAAATAAAATACATGATCATAAAAAATTAAAAAAGCTAGTTGATTTGATTAATGAAGAAACTTGGGTATCAGAATCAGTTGACATAAAAGGAGATATTTATGAATCTCTTTTACAAAAGAGCGCAGAAAGTAGCGGAGCTGGACAATACTTTACTCCTCGTGCTGTAATCAAAGCTATGGTGGAATGTGTTAAACCACAACCCAGAGAAACTATTTGGGATCCAAGTTGTGGTACCGGAGGTTTTTTTCTTGGTGCAATTGAATATCTCAACACTAATTTTGGGAAAGAGTTAGAGAAAAAAAATAATAAGAAATTTTTTCAATTTGACACTTTTAAGGGTTGGGAGATTGTTCCATCAACCGCACGATTATGTCTGATGAATTTGTTTTTACATGATATAGGCGACTTAATAAAAACACCTGATATTAACATTGAAGATAGTTTAATCAGTCCAATTGAACAAAAAACAAATATTGTATTAGCCAATCCCCCTTTTGGGAAAAGTAGTAGTTACTATATTACTAATGATCAGAAATTAGCAGAGCAAGACAATTATTTTTATAGAAGTGACTTTTGGACAACAACTAGTAATAAACAATTAGCTTTTTTACAACATATCATCTCTTTGCTAGCAGAAAATGGCAGAGCAGCAATTGTGTTGCCAGATAATGTATTATTTGAGGGAGGAGCTGGAGAAATAATTAGAAAGCAGTTATTAGATGAGACAGACCTTCACACTGTTTTGAGATTGCCAACAGGAATATTTTATGCAAACGGTGTTAAATCTAATGTATTGTTTTTAGAAAAGAAGAAAGGCAATAAAAAATCTTCAAAAGAAGTTTGGTTTTATGATTATAGAACAAATATTCATCATACTCTGAAAAAACAGGTATTAAAATACGAACATTTAATCCCATTTGTCGAGTGTTATCTCTCAAAAGATAGAGAGATGACAAAGGAAACATGGACTAAAGATAATCCTCATGGCCGTTTTAGAAAGTACAGTTATAGTGAAATTATAGTTAGAGATAAAACTAATTTTGACATCTTCTGGCTTAAAGATGATAATTATATTGACATGGATAGTTTACCAGAACCTGAAGTTTTGGCACAGGAAATAATAGATGGCTTGGAAAGCACGTTGAATAGTTTTAGAGAGGTTACAAAAAGTCTATCAAGAAATTAACTTTTACAATAAGTAATATGAGGAATCTTAGTTACAGATATTATAAAGAATAATAAAAGTTACTTATTTTTTACTTATAACACTTAATATATTGATTATCAATTGCATTTTACTTTCTGTATTTGAATCATGGTTGTGTAATCGCTACCGGCGCATCATGCTTTAGGGAAAAAATCTTGGTCTGTACCCCTGAAGATTGTTTATAACCCGACAAAATACTAGTATAGTTCATTTTGTAGTAGATCTGTTTCCTCCTGGTACCATTGGTAGTAAATAGATCTGGTCAAGAGCTTACGCAAGTGCTGCATATACTGTTTAACTTTCTGGTTTGGCTGCTCTAAACCTATAATAACTAAACGCTCTGCACATTCGGTATCGCTGTAATAAGTGTATTCGAAAAGTTGTCCGATTGCTTCTCTAATGCAATGGAGTGCTGATCCATAAGTCTTTATTTCATAAAACGTTATACCTTCTGTAGGGCATTCTATGGCAAGATCTATTGACTTTCCGTATACCGTAACATTTTCTGTTCCTATCCTTTTTCTGGTTCCAGCATAATCTTCCATCAACTGATTATAGATATTAGTTTGTATTTCTTTATGCTTGAGTAGCATGAGATAATCAACTTTCTTACGTTTTCCAGGAACCATTCCGGTTTTGGCTGGTTTATGGCCTTCTTTAAATGTAAAAGTGCCAACTGGCATGTCATCAATAATAGTTTTGCCTTTTTTTGGTAGCAAAACATAATGGCGGTTACCACCAAGCTCATCTTTTGGATTATCAATTATCATTGGTTTATCATACCGAGTCCAATTGTCGGGCTCAGATTTAAAACGGACGTTGATAATTTCATCTGGATTGATGGGCTTAAAATTGAAATCGGCTATGCCAATATCTTGTAAGTGAAAACGCATCTGTTCTAACCAGCCTAATTTTTCAAACTCAGCGATAGCTTCCTCCTGCTGTTGAATAGTCAAGACTTCTAGTCGATTAATCTTGCCTATCCAATAGCAATAACTTGTGTTTTTTTTATTTTCCATAGCATAGGCAGAGATTTCAAAGCTATTTCCATGATGACCACCTTTATGGAAAGCTTGTATAAATCCATAATTATAGCCTTTATGTCGAAAGTTTGGATTGAATAGCCATTCCTCGTAGCCATATCCTTTGTCTCGTTCAAAGGCATGGTCTTTGGCTTTGCTCTTTCCATCTGCTCCTGAAGGTTTTTCCCACTTATTAGTATTCCAGCAAAGGCGTACTATCCGCTTTGGCAGGTTTTTTTCGTTTATTTCAGTAAGTGTGGCTACTTCCAGATAGTTATGATGGTAGGCTCTAAAAAATTCAAGTGTAATATCTACCAGTTCATCCCACCCTCGCGCATCATCAATAGTTAGCATTTGTGATCGCGCAGTATCACAAAAGTCGGCCATATATTTATCAAAAATATATTCCATTGATGGATCAATTGCACCAGAGTTGGAACGTTGACAGTCAAGCTTATATTCCAAATGCGCTTCTTGTTTCCCCTTGCTGAGCCTACTTCCTACACCAATTGTAAAGAATACTTTTTGGTTGTCAACGCCTGGTAGTAATATCTTAGCCCAAGTGTATGACCTAAAGTATCCAGAAGTCTGCCATTGATCTTTAGTGTTTATTATGTATCCTTTATCCTTGAGTAAACTTGCCCAGTACCTAGTTTTGGCATAAACGCCTGTATTTTTTAGATCGTTCCCTATTTCCCGATGTTCAAGGTTACTATTTTTATAGGGCTGTTTCTTTAGTGTCGCGAAGAAATCAAGTTCTTTCTGTGTGAAGTATTCCATTTTTAGAGTACCGTTTTTTAGATTTTAAATCTAAGAATAACATTTCATAATGAAAGTCCTATATATTAGATAATTTCTATCATGACAAGTCCCGCACATAACATGTTAGACAAGACCTAATCAATTGACGCGCGGCATATTACCTTAACAATTTTACACCACGAATTATTCCAGATTGTTTATCTTGGGATATCGATTTTACGTCAATAACAACCTTGCGCTTATTCTAGAAATCAACCTAGGATATGGTTTGGAATTGAAAGATTCCTTAAACCCGCAACGTTGTCATTTGACCTATCCTACAGTTCGTAATCGTTTCAACACCGCTAAAGTAATCATATAGTGACATTTACGTATTCCCATTAAGAGTAAAATTTATTAACTTGCGGTAACCAACCTATTGTTTATGAAAAAAACCTACAATTGCGTCATCATTGACGACGATCGGTCCGCTATTGCCATCCTCACCGATCACATCGAAGAATTCCCCAATCTCCATGTACTGAAAACATTTACCAAACCCCTTCACGCCCTTAGCGAACTCAACCAGAACAACACCATTGACCTAATATTCCTGGACATCGACATGCCCGGAATATCCGGCATACAGCTGGCCGAAAACCTCCAGACACAATCCCACAACATCATCTTCACCACCGCCCACGATCGCTATGCCCTCAAAGCCTTCGACGTACGCGCCAGGGATTTCCTGCTCAAACCGATCGAACTGGAAACCTTCGCCAAAGTGGTCAACAGGGTACTGAAAGAATGTTTTGTGAAGCAAATAAAGAAATTCAATTATGACGACCTGGCCTTTTTCCGGCCCGGTCCACGCGGGATCATAGACGCAATTGGAATATCTGCCGTCACCCACATCAGGGCGGCCGGGAATTATGTCGATGTCTTTACCGCAGAGGAGCGGCACACCATCTACATGACCATCAGCGAACTCTCGGAGATACTCTGCGCAGGTGACCAGTTTTTCAGGGTCCATAAATCTTACCTGATAAACGGTTCCCATGTAAAGCGTATTGTAGGGAACACCGTTTATCTAGGCAAACATCCCATCCCGATGAGCAGCCCCTATAAAGACAGGTTCCAACAGTTCATCAAGGAGAACATCTGGAAATCCAAAAGAAATTAACGCTTTCCAGCGGATGGGGACTTCCCGTGCACCACGCCCGTACCTGTTACAATAATGGTGATGCTGGTTTCGGTCGGATCCGTACTTATCCCTTTTTTGTGTTCCCTGGAGCGGTAAACAAACACCGTTTTCCTGCTCAATTTAGTGTAGCTGTATTGTATCATGAAGGAAAGTAGCCCCAAGAAAAACCATTAAAGAACCTATTACGCAAGGCCTATGACGACTTACGCAAGACCCTTTTTTAACTCCAAAAATTTCTGGCACAACCTCCGCCGGCACCTCGCCGGATGGACGATATTTATGGTTTATGAATCCTTTACCATCGCTCTGGCATCAGGCTCCCTGGAAAGGCTGGTTTATTACCTGCTGCATTATGTGGTGAACATCCTGCTATTCTACAGCCATGCCAAAATCGTGATGCCATTAGCGATGAGCAACCCCAGTCAGAAAGCATGGAAAATACCCTTATTCACCGCATTGGAAATTGCACTCTTCCTCGCCTTGAAATATGGATCGGACCACCTGATCGCCATGATTTTCCCCGAAATGCAGAAAGGGGAAATCATCTTTGACGAGCGATTCATCTATGGCGGGATCTGGCGCAGCGTCTACTTCATTCTGCTGGCCTCAGGCTATTACTTCCTCAAATACTATATCCGGGAACGAGACAAAAGTGAACTCCTGGAAAAAAAATCCCATCAACAGGCAATCCTGGCAAAAGAGCAGCTGATCGAACTCAATAATGCCAGAAATGCATTCCTCCGTGCCCAGATCAATCCCCATTTCCTTTTCAACACCATCAGTTTCATCTACAGCAAGATCCACAAAACCGATCCCGCCGCCGGGAAGACCCTAGCACTGCTCTCCCGTAACATGCGCTACGCGCTGCGCAGCGGCAACAACCCCTCCCTGGTCAGGGTATCAGAAGAACTCAAACAAATCCGGTACCTGCTTGAGCTCTGGCAAATCAGGCAGGAAGGAGAAGTGACAGCTTTTCAACTAGAGGCCACCGAAAGCGCTGAGAATGCTGAATTTATCCCCCTGGTGCTGCTTACCCTGGTTGAAAACATCTTTAAGCACGGGAACCTCAGCGATAAGTACCACCCTGCCCTATTAAGGATTGAAACCGATGCCACCCATCTTTTCATCCAGACCCGGAACCTGGTCAACACTGGCCTGAATGACAACGGACAACACACCGGACTCCAAAATATCAGGCAGCGCTTGAGGCTGAGCTACGGCGAGCACTCGAAAATGCAACATTATACCAGCGGTGATCAATTTATAGTTAAGATCACAGCTCCTTTAAATATCCCTGGTGAAGATAAAAATCCCAAAAACAGCCTAAGGAACTAAACTAGCAGTAAAGGAAAGTAATCGGAGAAATCCATAGCCCACAATACACTCAAGTAAAATCAGGAACCAGAAATATTTTATCTAAAAAGCAGTAACATGAATAGTCAAATATTGAATTGTATATTAGTCGACGACCAGTCCTTCGCAATCGAAAACTTAAAGGAACAAATTGAATTGCACCCCAGCTTAAAAATACTGGCCATATTTACCGATCCCAGGAATGCACTGGCCTATCTTCAAAAAAGCACAGGCATAGACATCCTTTTTTCCGATGTTGACATGCCATGGCTCTCGGGAATTGAACTGGCTGCTAAAACCAGGCACCTATACCCACACCTGGTTTTTGTGACCGCTCATCCAGCCATGTCCTTCCGTCCAACCGGGGTGGGGATATACCACCATCTGCACAAGCCCTTCTCGGCCTTGAAGTTTCAGGACGTATTCCAGGCCATTCTTGAAAGCCCTTCCCATTTCTGACCGGATAAAAATTCAATGGTCAAGCGCAGCTGCCGGAACGATCAACCGGCAGCCCAGCATCATTCCAGCTACCTTTAACGACCCCAAGGCCAAACTGTTTGAAAAATAATGACCGCACCAATACTCCAAAATTCGTATTCTTGCACCATTACGATACCCAAACAGAATACACCCTTTGAAGATGGAATGGACCAGGCAGCAGAAAGATATCATCAATTCAACTGGCAATATCAAAATTAACGCAGTTGCAGGTTCAGGAAAAACCACCACCATCATTGAGTATGCCAGGACAAGACCTTCCAATTCCCGGATCTTATACCTTGCCTTCAACAAGGCCGTAAAAGTAGAAGCCGCCGAAAAATTCGCTGCAAAAGGTTTAAAGAACGTTGAGGTAGAAACCGCCCATTCCCTTGCCTTTCGCAACATTGTGATGCGCAGTAAATACCAGGTCAGAAACCAGGACTACACCACCAACGAAATTGTCCGCATCCTTAAATTAAAAAGTACAGGTGAAAAGCACAGCGAATTTGTGATCGCCAATCACATCCTTAAACTCATTTCTTATTTCTGTAACAGCGACAGGCCGAAAGTCCAGGACTTAAACTACCTCGACCTTATCGCGGATGAAGCGGTAAAAACACTTATTGCTGAAACCTATGGATACATGGTTTCACAGGCACGTATTTTTCTAGCCAAAATGGACCGAGGTGAAATCGAAATCACCCATGACTTTTACCTTAAAAAATTCCAGCTTCAGCATCCCCAGCTCGGCTTTGACTATATTCTCTTTGACGAAGCGCAGGATGCCTCCCCTGCCATGCTGGATATCTTTTTAAAGCAAAATGCTACAAAAGTTATTGTAGGCGATACCCACCAGCAAATATACAGCTGGCGTTATGCCGTCAACTCCCTGGAGAAAGCTCACTTCAAAACCCACCACCTCTCCACCAGTTTCCGTTTTGGACAGGATATAGCGAACCTTGCCATGGAAACCCTGCGATTGAAAAATCTATTGGAACCCCATCGTCCAATGACCATCCTGGGAAAAGGCAGGGAGAAAAAAATTAAAAGCAATGCCGTCATTGCACGCACAAATCTTGGACTGCTCATCAAAGCCATCGAATATGTGACCGAACGGAAAAACATCAGGCATATTTATTTTGAAGGCAACATCAACTCCTACACCTATGCAGACGAAGGCGCATCACTATATGATATCCTGAGCTTGCACAATGGAAAGCATAATCAGATCAAAGATCCGCTGATCAGTGCCATGCGCGATATCGCAGCACTGAAAGACTATGTGGAGCAGACCGGAGATAAGCAATTATCAATGATGATTGAACTGGTGGAAAAATACGGTAATGCTATACCCGGGCTGATCAAAGCCATAAAAGAAAAGCATGTCGAAAATAAGGACAAATCAAAGGCTGAAATCGTCTTTTCCACCGTGCACCGCTGTAAAGGAATGGAATATGATGCGGTGCTCCTGGCCGATGACTTTGTAACCGAAGAAAAAGTGAGAAGGCTCCGGGAAGATAAAAATGCACTCCCTGAACATTTCAATCGGATGAACGAGGAAATTAATTTATTGTATGTTGCCATCACCAGGGCCAAAACCGGTCTTTATATCCCGGAGGCTTTGGTTCCAAAACATTTTCCCGCCTCCCCGCAGATCTACCTCATCGCATCCCCAAAGGAATCAAAAAATAACCCGGCGGCATCCCGAAGTGATCAAAAAAAGACAATCAATTCCAAATCAGTAAACCCTGATAAACAGGCACACTCCGCTAACCAATCCTGGACAGTGGAACTGGATAATGAACTCACCATCATGTTTGCTGATGGGTACAGTCCTGGGGACCTTGCGCTGCACTTCGGCCGCTCCCGCTCAGCAATCAGTATGCGGATAAAAAAACTGGGATTGGAAGATTTGTTTTATTGATCCACTTGCCTATGTGCTAATTTCTGCTTTTAATTAGATAGGTTAGATTTTAACAAAGACCGTTCTTCAATAAGGTGTTATTCAACATTGAAGAACTGAAAGTTGTATACTAAAATCTATAGTGAACAAAATTATGCAGTTTTACAGTTGTTAGTAGAAAATTTATATAACAGGTTTGTAACTCACAAAAAAAACCTATCCTGAACAACTGGGAGCAAAAAACTTTTGAACTAATTTCTTCCTATATCGTACTGATGATATCTACCCTCTGGTTGTTTCTGATATCCTGTGTATTGATGGCACATTTCTGTCTCGGCAAAATCTTAAGGCATTATGATACACCAGAGGAATGGCAAGACGCTACATGAAGAGGTGTGGTTGTTACAGTTCTTATATTAGCCAGCACTGGGGCGGTCCAATGGTATTTCGGAGAATGATTAATTGTGTTTATCAACTTTGTTTTGATTACGGCATAACATCATGATATTCACTGCACAAGGCCTATTTTTTATCACCCCAATCGCAAACTGAACCAAGTCTCCTACATTTAAAATTACCAGATCATCGTCATTGTAAAATCGAATTTTTTGACCATTCAGATCGCTGATAAATCCGTATTTAACATCTTTGTTATAAGACAAAACTATTCCCTTTCTCATATATCACTATTCTAGCTTCCATAAACTTAAAGACCGGGACGTAATGTAGTTACGTAGATTCGATGGTTTAGGATTTCAAAATCATTTTCTACAGTTAAAACCATATAAAATGTGTGGGCAGATTAACTGCCGATAGTTCTATGCTACGAATGCATTAATTTATTTATTTGGACCGCAATATGCTCAGCCAGGTAATTTTCTATGCTAAATCTTTCTAAGTAGAACGTGTTAACGTATTTTTTTTAATTAAAATATGATCAAAGTCCTGATCGAAATGTAGACATCATTCTTACCCGTTAAAGTTAGTTGTGCTGCATTGAACAACCTTAAGTTGTATATACATGTATCTTATTGCACAAAATACGCAGTTTTATATTTTTGCATAAAATGAACTTAAAAAATGAATTCGGGGATAATAAATGGGATAATTTCGGCGGCATATCGCCGCTGATCGCAGTCTTTAAATCCTTTCATATGCTCAGCCCGGAAATAGAGCAAATCATCAACGAACAAACATTCCCTGTTGCTTTTGCAAAAGGAAAACACCTCGCCTCCCCACTCAAACGCAACCGTTATATATTTTTAATCATCAAAGGCGCTGTGCATGGATATATCAAAGCAGGAAACCAAAAGATCACGACCTGGATCGCCGCAGAAGCTGAACTTGCAGGAAGCATCCGAAACCTCTGGAAAGAAGTAGATTCTGATGAATACATCGAAAGCATTGAACCTGTTTTGGCTATTGCCGTTCCTCATTCCATGTCGAGATATTTATACGATCATTTTTCAATTGCCAATTATGTCGGTCGAAAAATGACCGAGATCTATTATCAGGGTGCCTCAGACCGTGCCTTTATTGCAAGGCTTCCAACAGCTGCCAAACGCTATGCACGGTTCCTAGTAAGCTACCATCATCTGCTGGAGCGGGTACCACTTAAATACATTGCTTCTTTTTTAGCCATGAGACTGGAAACCCTGAGCAGGATCCGAAGTGCCGCCAGGGAGGATACCAAAAAATAGCGATCAGAATCCAGTAGAACATAGCGCTGTTAAAAATCTCCTCTCATTTTCAACACCCGAAATTAGCCAGACCTCCCCTAATAAAGCCCTTTCGTAATTGACAAAATACCGTTTTAAATGAAATGAGGGCGGAACGTTACGGATAGGACTTGCCTCTAATATCTGCAGCAATCCAGATTATTTTTTGAATTTGATGCAAAATACGTTATCCTTGCCCTACCTAATAAGAAAAACATGGTCACACCCTTTATCAGCTATTGCAAGGCAAATCATACCCTTTCTCCTAAGTTTATCAAACTGATCCGATCAGATGCCTATATCCTAGAGGTGAGCCGTCATCAGGATCTTACTCAAATATTGCAGGATACGGATAGCACATTCTTTTTGTCTTCGGGACTCATCCGAAAATATATCGAACACCAGGGAAAAGATATTACCCTGGATTTTCTGAGTGAAGATAACCTGCTGGACTCTGACCTGTTTAAATACCAATACCTTGAAGGGCAAGAACTTCGGCTGAAAGCATTGGAAGATAGCAGATTGATCGTGATGCCACACGCCTTGATCAACAAACTATTGCGTCATTGCCCGGAATCTGGTTTCATATTGAAAACGCTCATGACCAGGAAAATATACCAGCTCAATGAGCAGGCAGCCCTTTCCCGGATACCTGATGCTTCCTCGCGATATCAAATATTCTGTTCACTATTCAGCAATCCAAAAAGAATTCCTGGTAAATATCTGGCGAGCTATCTGGGAATGCGCCAGGAAACACTAAGTAGAATTAAAGCCAGCACAGAGCTGAATTGATTCAGTGCCGCTTACGATTTTCACCTGTGTCGCCAGGCTGAAAAGTTACATCATCCCCTCATCCCCGAAACTATAATAACCATATGCGGAAACAATAATATGATCAAGCACCTCAATCCCCAGGAGCTTTCCGCCCTCCAGCATTTTCCTGGTTAACCTGATATCCGCTTCACTCGGGCTGAGCTCCGAGCTCGGATGATTATGGCTCAAAATAATGCCACTCGCACAGGCTTTCAACGCCGCCGAGAAAACCACTTTAGGATCAATCATTACCTCGGAAAATCCACCTTGGGCCACATTCAGCACACCCAATACCCTATTCTGCCTGTTCAAAAGCAGTACCTTAAACTCCTCCAGCAGCTCCATTTTATTATGATCCCAACTTTGATCCAATATGCTATAGGCGATGTTCGACGAAGTGACCTTTGGTCTTTCTGACAGCTTAAATGCCGGACGATAACTGATTTCAATCTCTGAAACTTTAAAAACTTGCTTTTCCATAATATTTAAGATTTAATTATGGTGCTGTTAAAGGTTCAGTCTACTGCGTCAAAGCAAAAGGAGGAACGGAATAAATGGAACAGCGTTGAAAAGGCCACAGGTGGGTTTATGCCGGAAATTCCTTTGCGTGCCGCAGCTGAACCTTAAATTTGTATCAGAATTGGATTGATACGCTCTCTTAAACCCTAACCAGAGTGGCCCTCCAGAAAATCATAACCATAGCCATATTTGGATAGGTCAACCAATAATTTCTCCCGAAGGAAATCAACTGCTTTTATATTCCTATTCAGCTTCTTAAACAGAAATTCTTTCAGAAGAATATTTTTTCTTTAAAAACATAAATGGTATGTGGGTATTTGTAGTCAGGAAGGAGCCACTACCAATCTGATAAAAACAAGTCTGTGAGATAATTTTGTTTGATCCAAAAGCTCTTTTTAAACGGTGGTTTTATGAGATTTTCAAATCTGTGTAGGATTGAATCATTATTCTAAAACCCCAGCTTCCCAAAAACTTGTATCACAAAACAAAGTTTATTAAATTTACAAAGAAAGGTTTTAGTGATACAACAATGAAGATCGGATACGCTAGAGTTTCTACTAAAGAACAAAATTTAAATTTGCAAATTGAAGCACTCGAAAAAGCGGGGTGTGAAATCATTTTCAGAGAAACAATTTCTGGAGCAACAAAAGTTCGCCCGGAACTTGATAAAATGATTAGCCAGTTTCGAAAAGGTGATGAATTGGTTGTTTGGAAATTGGACCGTTTGGGAAGAAGCTTAAAACATATAATTGATTTAGTTTTAAGATTAAGTGAAGAAGGAATTATTATCAAAGGTTTAACCGATGGAGTTGATACTTCAACAATTAATGGTCGACTTTTTTTAAATATCATGGCTTCATTAGCTGAATATGAAAGGGAATTAATTAGAGAAAGAACAAAAGCTGGTTTAGAATCCGCGAGGGCAAGAGGCCGTACGGGAGGCAGGCCGAAAGGTTTTACCAAAGATACGATTTCCAAATTGTTGGTTATGCGTTCGGTTTATAAGGATATGGATAAAACACCAGAGCAAATTTATAAAGGGCTTCAATTAACAAGAGCAACCTTCTATAGATATGCAAAGATTCTTGATACCCACACCAATGAAGAAATAAAAAAAATGGAGAAAAGGTAATAACTGTGATAATTGTTATTTCAATAAATGAATCTGGAAAAAAGGGAAGTTCTGGCTCTATACAATGCGACAATAGATAATTGTTTTGAGTTGTTCAAAGCCTCTATGCACATGGCCACCTCGTATGAGGGTAAAAAGTATGTGAGTCTTGGCATCGCTGAGCTTGCTTTAGAGGAACTTGGAAAATCATATTCTTTATTAGCTGCATATTCAATAGCTCACAAAATTTCTAATTGGAAATTATTCTGGAAAGAGTGGCGTTCACATGATCTAAAGGCATCAAGAGGATTTTTGTATGAATTTTTTTGCACAATTCGAATAGAACTTAACAATCTTACAGATCCGCTCTTAACTGAAATTATACCAAGGGGGAAATTCTCGGTTGAAAAGGAAATGGCATTCTATGTCGATATTGACAAAAGCTCAAGAAAAATTCATATTCCTGGGGAACACATTAGTGATGAAGAGGCAATCAGTCGTGTTTTTTCATTATTTGGATTATTAAATCCAGCCCTTAAAATAAAAGATTGGCTGAATTCTGAGGAACCAGATCAGTTTAAAAATGCAATTTCAGATTATGCCTACACTGTTCTAGTGGAAAATGTCTACCAACAAGACGTTCCAGAAATTCTAGACAAATTAAAAAATTTGGATGATGACTACAATCGTGCATTGGATGAGATATGGAATCTCTTTAATCCTAGCAAACCTAACATGGAGCTTTGATTAACTAATTGATCTTAGAAAACGATCATATTTTCCGTTTCGCCAGTCAATAATATTGGGTAATGAACTTATTAAAAGTTATAATATTTAACTTTGTTCATGCATCTCAAAGCCCGGAAACGTTATCAGTTTGCTTGCCATACGTCAGCGGTAATTCTGAGATCCTATCTTCACTTAAAACAGTATATTTACTGACACCATAAAGTATTACAAAATAAATGGAAGCGCAAATGAGCATTAATAAATTCAAATTCTTATTTGTAGCGTTTATTATAATTCTCTTTTCTTGCTCGACAACGAAAGAGACCATTAAAAAAAATGGTGTACACGAAAAATCAGACTCACTCTATTACGAAATCCAAAGACTTGGTTTAGACCTCACCAAAAAGAACAATGTTCCTGGGATGGCAGTGGCTGTTATCCAAAACGGAAAAGTTGCATGGATACAGTGTATTGGATATGCTGATGTGGCAAATAAAAAACCTGTAACTGCTCAGACAATCTTTAACATTGGTTCAATATCCAAAGTAATATCTGCGTGGGGATTTATCCAGTTGACAGAAAAAGGGCTTTTAAAATTAGATGACCCTGTTGATCAATCTTTAACCCGTTGGAAATTACCCAAATCTTCATATGATGTATCAAAGGTAACACTACGAAGAATATTAAGTCATACAGCAGGACTTTCTGTACATGGCTATGGAGGCATTGAACAGGGAACACAATTGTTAAGTTTAGAGGAATCTCTTGATGGTAAAACAAAAAGAAACCGGGAAAGTGTACGACTTATAAACGAGCCAGGAACAAAATGGGACTATTCTGGAGGAGGTTATACTCTTGCGCAGTTACTTCTTGAAGAAAAGACAAAAGAAAAATTTGCAGGCTACATGAAAAGAAATGTTTTCAAACCTTTAGGATTAAATCATACAAGTTATGAATGGACAGCAGAAATGATGAAAAATTCTGCAACCGCTTACGACACTTCGGGTAATCCGATAAAAAATAGAATATTTACAGAACAGGCAGCAGCAGGATTACAAACAACGGTGGTAGACTTAGCCCACTTCGCCGAATTATCTATTACAACTAATTCCAGGCAATTACACAATGTTTTGAGACCAGAGACAATACAATTAATGGAACAACCTATTCTCCCATCATCTAATGAAGGAGAAAGTGGTCTTGGATACCGGTTTTTAAATTATGACAATTTTCGAACGATTGGACACACCGGTGAGAACGAAGGCTGGAGCGCTGCAATGTTTTTGCATTTACCGACAAAAAGTGGATTAATATTGCTTAGCAATGGCTCTAACGGTGACCATGTTTGGTATCCTATTTATGAGTGCTGGGCTAATAAGATAAAAGCACAACCGACAAAGATTCACTGACGCAACTAAAACTACCGATAACAAGGTTCTATCTCGTTGTATGCACTTTGTAGGATGCCTACCTATTTTGTATTAATATATACATCTAATATTGGAAGGGTAGAAAATCAACCTTCTAGGAGTTTTCAAATTTTTCTCAAAAAACGAACTTTAATTTGTCATTATATTTTATCATTTACTCATTATCAAAAACTAAAAATTGAGTTTGATTAATGAAATGAGTTTATGATTATATAGGAAAAAAGCGGAGTACAGCAGTATAATCGTAGGCAACTCTGCTAAGTATAATCCATTCTTAAGCCACGCCTCCTGAAAACTTATTAAATAATCAGGGAATAATGAAAATAAAATGAATGGAATAAATTTGCCTATTTATAAAAATGAAAGGGCAACTAGAATGCTGCCCTTAATCAATTAATGCTCACGGTGATTGGCATCTTAAGCAGCTACTCCTGTCATTCTTCTGCATTCTTCCGCACAAGCCTTACAAGCATCTGCACATTCCTGACAATGCTGGGTATGATGATTACTACACTCATCTCCGCATTGCTGGCAAATATCTGCGCAAATACGGCAAATGTCTTGAGCAAAAGAGCTACCCATACTCATCAATTGAGCGGCAGAGTAGCAGATGGCTGCACATTGCATATCAAGCTCAATACACCGCGCCATCATTTTCACGTCTTCTTCCTGAGTGCATGAACTTGCACAATGATTGCAAATTGAAGCACACTTTAAGCATGCATCAATACAGTTTTTCCATTCATGGTATCCCATAACTTTAATTTTTTAGGGTTATAAAAAAAATTCCTATATAGATAACATGGTTATTTCCAGGCGGTTTCATTTTGTTTAAGAAAAGCTTTAATCCCGTGATATGATGCTTGTTTAAACGGTAGAAGAATAAGAAACTGGTTCTCGTATTCAAATAAGGAGGAATAGTGATAAATTAAATTCTCAACACCTACTTTAAGATTTTGCACATCATTTTATTAGTATTATATTTGCAATACGGAAATGGTGTCCTTCCGATTCAACCGCTTTTTTCAAAAGCTGATGGCGCCTACAATAGAAATTCCAGCAGGTAATAAAATCTGCCGGTCAAAGTATTGTAGGTGAAAAAATTAAAAATAAATTCTCAACTCTTATTGCTGGCAGCTATCTTAATTGCGCTTGTCTTACTTTGTCTGTCTGCCAAAGTGAGATCAGTGTTAGCAATGGTCCTGCCGGTTGAAACTGAATGGTTCTTGTGGATAAATCAGCACCATAATGCATTCTGGGATACGATCATGTACTGGGCCAGTGATAAGCGTTTTTGGCTTCCTTTTTATGCCTTCATTATTTATTGCCTCTTCCAGAATTTCTGCAAAAAAATTTGGCAGGTTCTTATTACCATTGCGCTACTAGTTGCTAGTGCAGATCAGATTGCTTCAGGACTGATTAAAAACACCGTTAAGCGTCTACGCCCTTCCCATGAACCGAATCTAACTACGATCATTCATTTAAGTAAAGCAGGTGCGGGTGGGATGTATGGATGGCCATCCGCTCTTTCATCACCTATCTTCAAAAGCATTCTTTCCGCTGGTTCGGCATTTACCGGATCATTGCCGGAGCAACGGTTCTTGTACTCATTTACTTTGGAATTATTCAATAACGGAAAATTAACATAAAACTATGTGGTGGATCTACGCGCTATTATCAGCTTTCTTTGCTTCCCTTACGGCCATCTTTGCAAAAGTCGGCGTAACCAATGTCAATTCTGATTTGGCTACTGCCATACGAACGGTGGTAATACTGATTGTAGCCTGGGGGATCGTAATGGCCAGAGGCGAACTTAAAGGAATTACGGAACTGTCAAAGCATAACCTGCTATTTCTTTTTTTATCTGGCCTTGCCACCGGCTTGTCCTGGATATTCTACTACAAGGCTTTGCAGATCGGGAAAGTGTCCCAGGTCGCCCCTTTTGATAAGTTGAGTGTTGCCCTAACTATTATACTTGCAATGGTGTTCCTGAAAGAAGCTCTTACCCTGAAAGTATTCTTTGGTGCCCTGCTGATCATTGGGGGAACACTGGTTTTGATCTTTTGAGAAACTCAATTATTTGTAAGCAACCGAAATACTAAAAATCAATATAAAACAAAAAACTATGAAATTAACTAAAATTCATGCCCGTGAAATTTTGGATTCCAGGGGCAATCCGACAGTAGAAGTAGAAGTCACTCTTAACGGAACAACAGCAAGGGGTATTTCTCCATCCGGGGCAAGTACGGGTGAAAAAGAAGCCGTAGAGCTTAGAGATGGTGATCCAGAGCGCTATAATGGTAAAGGCGTGGAAAAAGCAGTAAAAGGGATTAACGTCGAAGTCGGCAAATCAGTCACCGGCTTATCCTTTGAGGGTCAGCAGGCCTTCGATGATCATATAATTGGTCTGGATGGAACCGAGAATAAATCAAGGCTCGGCGCAAATGCGATGCTTGCGGCCTCAATCGCCTTCGCCCGGGCTTCGGCCGTTGCAAAAGGGATTCCCTTGTATAGGCAGCTAGTGGAAAGGGAAGGTTACGTAATGCCCGTACCGTGCATGAATGTCATTAATGGGGGAAGGCATTCTGATAACAACATCGATTTTCAGGAATTTATGATTGCCCCTCATAACGCCCCCTCGTTTAAGGAAAGTATCCGTATGGGCGAAGCTGTTTTTCATTCCCTGAGAAGTCTGCTAAAAGCGAAAGGCTATTATACCGGAGTTGGTGACGAAGGTGGGTTTGCGCCAAATCTGAGTTCTAATGAGGAAGCCGTCCAAATCATCATGGAAGCGATACATATTGCCGGTTTTGCTCCAGGCAAGGATATTTCCCTTTGTCTTGACCCAGCGACCAGCGAAATGTGGAATAATGGAAAATATGAATTTTATAAAAGTTCTAAAGAACGGATCACAACAGATGAAATGATTGGCTTTTGGGAAGGATGGTTAAAAGAGTACCCAATTATCCTGTTGGAAGACGGGTTGGGCGAAAACGATTGGGAGGGATGGAAAAAGCTGACCAGCCTTTTGGGAGACAAAGTGGAATTGGTTGGAGATGATATATTCTGCACCAACCCGAGTATTATCCAGCAGGGAATCGACCAGGGCATTGCAAACAGCGTACTGATTAAATTGAACCAGATCGGTACAGTTTCCGAAACGCTAAAGGCCGTAGAACTAGCCCAAAAAAACGGTTACAATTGCTTTATTTCTCACCGCAGTGGTGAAACTGAAGACACGACAATTGCGGATCTGGTTGTCGCTACCGGTGCGGGGCACATCAAAACAGGAGGTGGCTGCCGCTCTGAAAGGGTATCTAAATTTAACCAGTTGCTTCGGATAGAAGAAGAACTTGGTGATAGGGCATCATTTGCAGGAATCAATACTTTTTATAAAAAATTATAAATCAGCCGCTAACCTACAATGAAACATAATAAATTTTTATTTGAACACCTTTCGGTTTTTAAATATGCGGTTCGATGGACGCTGCTTATACTTCCTGTTGCCATTGCAATAGGAAGTATGGTTGCCTTGTTCCTTTGGCTGCTAGGCTGGGCCATTCACTTTCGCTTTCAGCATACCTGTCTCATTTTTCTGCTACCTTTAGCAGGTATTGTGATCCACCTGATTTATCAGTCAGTTGGTAGGTCCTCAGAAAAAGGAAATAACCTGATCATGGATGAAATCCATAGGCCGGGTGGTGGAGTGCCCAGGCAGATGGCGCCAGTAATCTTAATAACTACAGTGATTACCCATTTGTTTGGCGGATCGGCTGGAAGAGAGGGAACCGCGGTACAAATCGGAGGAAGCATCGCAGGAATGTTTAGCCGCTGGTTTAAGCTAAATGAGGTAGACACCAAGATGCTCCTTACCGCGGGAATTGCAGCCGGGTTTGGGGCGGTGTTCGGAACACCGCTCACCGGTGCCATATTTGCAATGGAAGTTCTGGCCATTGGAAGAATAGAGTACAAGGCTTTACTTCCCGCATTAATTGCCAGCGTGCTTGGTGATCTTACTGTCTCTGCCTGGGGCATCCATCATACCGCTTATCACATCGATCTCATAGAGAAAAGTGCCTACTTTCTATCTGAATACCTGCCGGTAAACCTACTCCTGCTTAGTAAGGTTATTCTAGCATCCACATTGTTTGGTCTGGCCAGCTACCTGTTTGCTGTAATGGTGCATGAGATCAAGGCCTTTTTTTCTAAAGTATGTAAGATCCAGTGGCTTATTGCTGTTATCGGTGGTCTGATTATTATAGGCTTGACTTACGCCATCGGGAAACCGGATTACTTAAGTTTGGGCGTGGATAGCGAATACCAAGGAGCCGTTACAATTCCCTCTGCTTTTCAGCCTGGTGGAGCAGATACTTGGAGCTGGTTATGGAAGACCATTTACACAACTTTAACATTAGGAACTGGATTTAAAGGTGGTGAGGTAACGCCTTTGTTTTATATTGGCGCAACATTAGGCAATGCACTTTCGACCTTATTAAATGCTCCAGTTAGTTTGTTTGCTGCCCTTGGATTTATTGCTGTTTTTGCTGGTGCAACGAATACACCCCTTGCCTGTACGATTATGGGTATAGAACTTTTTGGTAGTGAATACACCATGTTTTTTGCGGTAGCCTGTTTTACAGCCTATTTTTTCAGTGGCCATTCAGGTATATATTCTTCACAGCGTATTGCGGTACCCAAAATATTTACGGGAACATAAAATATTGACTTATCCTGTTCCTGTGGATTATCATAAAGAGGTGAAATTTTTATAAGATCCTTGACCAATGCAATCAGCAATTTATATCAAAAAACAACGCTATATCGACCGCTTTCCTTCCTCTCTTTTCTAAAGCATCAAGTACAGATGATTTAACTGCCTATGTTGTTTTAATAAGGTAGAGCAGTAAAAGTATACTAGCTATGAAAACTAAAGCGGTTAAAACTTTAACAAAAAGTGTTGAATGGTAATACACCCCCTGATTCAATTGTTCTTTCGTTGAATTATATCTTAAGTAAGAACAAATGATAGTAATTGCTCCCAGGGCAACTAGAAAAATCCCGATAATGCGGGAATCTCCGGTTTGGTGCAGTGGTACTTTACTCCCCAGTGCAGCACTGATCTGCTTGATAAATAGCGAGAATTTCATTACCACGAAACCAAATCCCATGATACCAATACTGGTTCTGATCCAGGCCAAAAATGTTCTTTCATTAGCCAAATGGTCTCCTGCATGCTGTTTGGTATTTTCTTGTTCTTGAATTTTCATCTTGTTCTGTATCGGTATATAAGCAACATATTTTGCATGTTATGTCAATATCGATGCCAGTTTGGAGATGATAACCCTGGTATCCCGGATGCAAGCAAGCCTGTTTGATTCAGTGCCGGCAGGATAGCAGGTAACTGCAATTTCTTCGATAAACGATAAGCCTGATAGGTCAATAGATTCTTTAACCTCTTGTTCAATGCTTTTCATTAGGATCATGATTAATCGGGGTTGATATGTTCTGATTTTATGAGCTAATTGCTCTATTCCACCCTGCCTTTGGTTCTTTCTGATTTTCACTGACGATTTATCAATAGGTGTACAAGTTAGATGTTCCAAAAAGCATCCAGTGCCCTTAAAGAACTGCAAAAAATCTTCTACAGATTTAAAATCGCCAAATACCTCACTAAATGCAAGATAAATTGTTCGAAACAGATTAGTATTTCCCAGGTAAAAATGTTTATCGCCACCTCCAGGAGCTTCAGAAACAAAGAGCAGCAGCACTTTAGCTGGCTGATATTTCCTCGAAATTTCGGTAACACTATACATTGTAGTTGTAGCTTTTAGCGAAGCGCATAAATAGTTCCGCCAGAGCGTCCGGCTGACCATGAAGCTGAATGAAATGAAACGGCCTTTCGATAACCATATCCTTGATATCTATGATGCGGCATTCATTGTTCTTGAGCTCTTTCAATATGGAGTGGATAGATAAAAAAGCCAGGCATTTGCTGTGAATCAGATAGGATTTAATGCTTTCGGTACTACCTAACTGCATTTCTATATTTAAGTCCCCCACCTTTATCCGGTGTGCTTTTAAAGCATATGCAATAACATCTAGTGTACCAGAACCAGGTTCACGAAGTAATAAATCATAATCCTTCAACTCATTCGGTTTGATTATTTCCTTTTTCATGGCATAATTGTGACCAGAACACACCAGCACCAGCTCATCTTTTAGATATTGTTCGTATTTAATCTGTGGGTTCCGGGAGATGCCTTCAATGATTCCAAAATCTATTTCCTTAGCAATCAAACGCTGCTCTACATCTTCTGTATTTCCGGTAACCAGTTGGATTTGTATATCCTTAAACTTATTGTGAAACTGTGCCAATACAGGTGGAATGATATATTGTGCCACAGTACTGCTGGCACCAATCCTCAATATTCCTTTATGCTGTTTAGTAAGTAGATTCATATCATATTCCAGTTCCCGGTAGGTTCCAAAAATCTGTTCTGCGTAATGCAACAATAATTCGCCGGCTGGGGTGAGGCTGATTTTTTTGTTTCCACTGCGTTCAAATAATGACATTTTGAACTCCTGCTCTAATTCTTTAATGTGTTTGGTTACAGCAGGCTGACTGATAAATAACTCTGCCGAGGCCTTTGTAAAATTCAGCCTTTTAGCGACAGCATAAAATACTTGCAAACGGAAATCTATCATACACGGTTTTAGTAGATAAGCTAAGATACAAACAATTTGTTTCAACAGGTACTGACATCATAACCTTATGTTATCATCAATAACTTTTTATGCTTTTTCTGATGCGTAGAATAAATGCACATTTGTAACAGAAAAACATTGGTTATGAATAAGGAATCAAAAGAAAAAGAAATCAGACAAGCACTTATATATACAGCCAGGACAACGGCTATCATTGCGATTCTATTTGTTGCTTGTGGAACTATTTTCATCTGCACTTTATTCTTTAATGGGCAGCCAGATGTAGAATTGACAGCAAAAACCAAACAGGATGTGGAAACCGGTATAGCTGCTGTTAAAGTCAAAAGCCAGGTTGTACCTGCTGATGCCTGGAAAGCGCCTGATGAAAATACGATTCCGGCGGACACCAAGTACGGCCAGATGATTAGGTATGGCAAAGAATTAATAGCACATACGAGCAAATATTTTGGGCCAAATGGATCCATAGCCCGTATTACAAATGGTATGAACTGTCAGAATTGTCACCTCGAGGGTGGAACCAAACTGTTCGGAAATAATTATGCTGGTTTTATTTCCAGTTTTCCTAAAATGAGTGGCAGATCAGGAAAGGTTGAACCTGCATCGGCACGTATTGCAGAGTGCTTCAATCGAAGTCTTGCAGGCAAAGTACCAGACGAATCTAGTAAAGAGATACAGGCAATGCTGGCTTATATGAAATGGCTTGGAACAGGTGTAAAAAAAGGGGAGAAAGTGTTTGGAACGGGAACCGAAAAATTAAAATTCCTGGATAGGGCAGCGAATGTCAAACATGGAGCGATTTTATATACCAGTAAATGTCAAAGTTGTCATGGTGCAAATGGTGAGGGAATACTCGATGAAGACAAACTAACTTATGTTTATCCGCCATTATGGGGCAAACACAGCTACAATGATGGCGCAGGGATGTATAGACTCAGTAACTTTGCGGGGTTCGTAAAGAACAATATGCCATATGGTGCCAGATATGGAGATGCGCAGTTAAGTGATGAGGAGGCCTGGGATCTCGCTGCTTTTGTGAACTCACAGCCAAGACCACATAAAGATCAGGGAAAAGATTACCCTGATTTGTTAAAAAAACCTTTTGATGCGCCATACGGACCATATGCCGACAAATTTTCTGAAAATCAACATAAGTATGGTCCATTTGCACCAATTGTAACCTCCGAAAAACAAGTAAAACTAACAACTAAATAAATCATCAAAATCTAAAATCATGAAAAAAATAACCTTAATCTGTACATTATTTTTGCTGATCGCAGCAACCTCGGCCACTTTTGCCCAAGCTACACCTGCTAATTTTACAGGGGCAAAAGCCACCCTGAAAAATTATAAGGCACTGTATGTAATCAATAACGGTGATGAGAAAAAGATTGCAGGAACACTTCGAAACCTAAAAAATGCACTCGACGATCCCAGGTTAAAAGGGAAAATCAATGCAGAACTTATTGCCTTTGGAGATGGCGTAGCTGTTTACCAGAAGAACGGATCTTTTGAAAAAACATTGTTAGAACTGCAATCCAGAGGAGTAATTCTTGCACAATGTGAAAATACCGTCAGAGAAAGGAAAATCGAAAAAAATACCTTATTTGATTTTATCAGTTATGTACCCAGCGGCAATGGTGAAATCATCATCCGTCAATATCAGGGATGGGCAGTTGTACATCCTTAAACCAAATAATTAGAAAATCATGAAATATATAAATCACACCTTTTTAGCCACAGTTGCATTTTTATTGCTTTGTGGAAATGTTAAGGCCCAGGATCATCGCTTTGATCCGCCCTGGAATACTCCACCTGAAAGTAAAGTTCAGTTCACAGTACCTGGAGTAGACAATGTGCCTGATCTTTTTGGAGACATTAATGATCCCCAACTTGTGGTTTTCTTTGCCGGTAACCAGTTTATGTGCATTGACGAATTAATTGCAGCCTTTAAAAAGTCATATCCACATTATCAGCGGGTATTTGCCGAAACGCTTCCCCCAGGCATTTTAGCCCAACAAATAAAAACCGGTAGCATTGTGGTGGGCAACATGAGAATTACCTTAAAGCCGGATGTTTATACAGCTGGTAAGAACCGGATAGACATGACCCCTGAATGGTTTAGCAAAACGACTTTATATGCTAGAAACAGGTTGGCAATCATGGTCCAAAAGGGAAATCCGAAGGCATTGAAGTCACTCAAAGATTTAGCAAATAAAGAGCTGAGGATCAGTATGCCCAATCCAGAGAATGAAGGGATCGGTAAACGTATTGAAGAAGCCTATGTGAAAGCTGGAGGGGAAACATTAAAATCTACCATCATGGAAGATAAAGTTAAAGATAAGACTACTTATCTTACCATGATCCATCATCGCCAATCACCAATGAGGATCCTATACAACGAAAGTGACGCCGCTCCAGTATGGTATACTGAGGCCTACTATCAGAAAATGATTGGCCATCCTGTTGAGCTCATTGAAATTCCTGAAAAAGAGAATATCCATGCGCAATATATAGCGGGACAGTTAAAAGATGCGCCACATCCGGCCGCTGCAAAAGATTTTATGGATTTTTTGATCAGTCCGCAGGCTGCTGCCATCTACAAAAAGTTTGGTTTTGATTTACCTTAAACATAAACACAATGAAAAATATATTTTTAACCATATTGTCAGTCGTTGCTGTAGTGACCATTGGGAATGCACAAATCCCAAACGATACTTTATATGTCTATGGTCCCGGTGGGCCGCTCGGACCGATCAATGAATGTGCGAAGGTTTTTGGAAAGCAGCATGATATCGTAATTAAAGTCACTGCCGGGCCAGATAATGAATGGATGCCGGATGCAATGAAACATGCAGATCTGTTCTTTGGAGGAGCAGAATACATGCTTTCAAAATTCATGTCTGACCACCCAAACATGATAGTGGCGAACTCTCGGACAGAGTTATATAAACGTGCGGCAGCGATCCTGGTACGGCCCGGCAATCCTAAAAACATCAAAAATCTGGGCGATCTCTGTAAACCAGGTGTGAAAATTCTTGATGTGAATGGGGCTGGGCAAATGGGGCTTTGGGAAGATTTGGCAGGTCGACAAGATCTGATTGCAAACATACAGCAGCGTATAGCAGGTACATTTGCAAATTCGGCATTGGGTATTGCTGCATGGAAAAATGATCCTCAATATGATGCCTGGATAACATTTGGCTCCTGGCATAACCGTTTACCAGACCTCACCTCAATGGTTAGGATTCCTGTTACACAAACAGTCTATAGAGGTACACCTGTAGTGAGGGGTAGCACTGGTACGCATAAGTCGGAAACTGAGGATTTTATCAAGTTTATGCAATCCGATAAAGGACATCTCATTTTCAAAAAATGGGGTTGGGAATAAATAATGTCTAAAAACTTATCTTCTATAACATGAAGTTATGGAAGATAAGTTTTAATGATTTGATCGGGGTTTATTAGTTATGGATCTTTGAATTAGAAAATAAAGACAATCAAAATTATGACACAAATCAAAGACAATTCAAATTCTTCTAAAATAAAGGCGGGTAACCTGCTAAACTTAAATTTAAACACCCGTAAAATTATCTTCATCCTGGCAGTTTTGCTGTGCCTCTTTCCATTTATGTCGCCTCCTTTAGCCTTATTGCTAGGATTAGTATTGGCGCAACTAATGGAACATCCCTATCTGCATTTAAATCACAAGGCCACAAACCTGCTGCTAAAAATTTCTGTTGTCGGGCTAGGATTTGGAATGAATGTATTCAGTGCAATGAAAGCAGGAAAAGAAGGCGTACTGTTTACCGTAGTTTCTATTTTCGGAGTGCTTATCATTGGTTTTATCCTGGGAAAAGTATTTAAAATAGAACGTAAAACATCTTTTTTGATATCAGCTGGAACGGCGATCTGTGGTGGAAGTGCTATTGCTGCATTGTCGCCTGTAATGAACGCAGAAGAAAAACAGATCTCCGTTGCAATGGGTACTGTTTTTATACTCAACTCGGTGGCCTTATTTCTTTTCCCCGCTATCGGACATGCGCTTAACTTGTCACAGTCACAATTTGGTATGTGGTGTGCCATTGCTATTCACGATACCAGTTCTGTTGTTGGGGCAGCCAGTAAATATGGTGAACAAGCACTACAGATAGCCACAACTGTTAAGTTAGCCAGAGCACTATGGATTGTTCCCGTAGCGTTTGGTACATCTTTCCTGTTCAAAAGCAACAATAGCAAAGTTAGTATACCCTATTTTATAGGGCTATTTATCCTGGCAATGATCGCCAACACCTACTTACCTTTTATTAAGCCTTTTGCGCCCTACTTTGTAGCATTAGCAAAAGCAGGCTTAACTTTAACCTTGTTCCTGATAGGAAGCGGACTCTCATTTACTATCTTGAAAGCAGTGGGGATAATGCCACTGTTACAAGGCGTAATTTTATGGATAGTAATTTCAAGTGCTGCATTATGGGCAGTTATATCTTTGGTTTAAAATACATTAGTTACTGATCATCACCAGCTTTTTTGAAAGATCATCAATAAGAACCACATGTTTATAATCGGCGCCACCTGTTCCTACACTCTTAATTATCCCCGAGGATTGACCGCTAAAAGCTCCTTTTTCATCGGTCTTAAAAGAATTGATGACATAATCTGCGTTAAACGTATCATTTGAGGAGTTGGTTAACGCTAAAGTATACGAAGTATTTGGCTCGAGTTTTTTAAAGTCCTGTTGGACAAGATCAGTCAAGCCTACGCTTCTTACGTTTAGCATGCCTGATGACATTGAATTATCCTTATTCATCAATTTAATCACCTGACTTTTGTCTGCAAGATTAAGCGGGGTTAAATTTTCTTTTGAGGCATTTGCAGGGCTGGCATTAGCGGCGTACAACAATGCTTGCGGACATTGTCCAATAGCAATGGTTTTTACAACGGCCATTTTTACCAGATCAACCACTTGTACCTGGTCATCATTTTCTAATCCGACATATGCAAATTTACCATCTGCCGAAGTCCAGACGCCATGTGGCAATGATCCTGTCGCAACGCTATCAGTAAGCTTGAAATCTTGTGAAACACTAAATACTTTTAAGCTGTTTTCTCCGCCAATGGTTGCCAGCATCACAGGTGAATCATTAACTAAAGTAAAAGTGACATGGTTGGTAATTGGACCTGTATTTAGTACTGTATGTATCGTATTTGTCTCCGTGCTGATGACAGTGATCTTCCCTACATCCTTATGTGTCAATGCAATCCATTTCCCATCAGGACTACAGAATATATTTGGAGAAAATGGACTAACTACTGGAATACGCTTTACAATAGCATAAGAAGTTGCATTCACTACATCCACTTCTGCAGTAAAGCTGGAACAAATATAAGCCCATTTTCCATCTGGAGTAAAAGCAACCATTCCCGGGCCGTCGGCTACTGGGATTTGCTTGATTTCAATCAGTTTATTTGCATCAATTACGCTGATATACGATTCTCCTCTTACCGATATCCATGCCTGTGATCCTGAAGGGTTAAAGGTTGCCTCATGCGGTGAACGTCCGATATAAACAGTTTTTAATACTTTATTTTTTGCTGTTGAAATAAAGGTTACTGAATTTGATCCAATGGAAACCGCTGCTAGTAATTGCCTTTTAGGGGAATAACCCAGGCCATGAACCAGGGCCTGTCCCTTATATAGAGGACTTAAGATATCAGGTTGGGGTTTACCAAGAACAATATTTCCTAATAGCGTTTGTGTTGAGGGATCTAAGACAGAAACCGTATTAGATATCTGATTGCCTGTATAAACCCTGTCTTGGGCATAGATTGATTGTGCTTTTGATTGTAGGGCAAAACTGAATATTAATAGCGTAAACAAGGATATCTTTTTCATATGTTAATGGGAGTTTGTAAATGTCTTCATTTGTTGGATTTCTATCTGTTCATCTGAGATAATATTCTCGGCCAGTCTTTTTACATTTTTATTTTTTCCATACCGCAACTCAACTTTAGCCATGTCGATGGCAGCCTGATGGTGAGGAAGCATTATCCTTGCAAAGGACAGATCAGTATCAGACAATTGTTTTTCTTCAGGCATTTGTTCCATCATCACTTTCATCATCTTCTGGTTGGCGTTTTGATGTTGGTTGCCTGTAGCGATAAATCCTTCAGGATGGCTGAGCAGGAGTCGCATTTGCTGAATCTGGGTTTGTTGCTCAGCTTTGATACTTTTAGCTAGCTGAATCATTTCTTTATTTTTTCCGGTCTTAATCTCTTCTTCTGCCATATCAATAGCACCCTGGTGATGTGGGATCATCATTTGTATGAAATCTCTGTCTGCAGATGTGGTAGCTGATATTTCATCCATCTTCATCATCATATGAGCCATTTGCCCAAGGAAGACATTTTTTTTAGTTGCCATTTGCATGTGTTCATGTTGTGCTCGTGCAGAGAAACTAGCAAATAGTAGAAGTATAGACGTGAATCTGATCATGGTTTGATGTAGAATATTAATTGTGATAAACTGTTTATGCCAAACAAGCCTTATGCGATAACCGCAAGATCCTGAAATTTGTTCTTATTGAGCTATATTACATCTACATCAATTGGCGAGATAAAATTAACCATGTAAGTTCTTCTGTCTAAATCATGCTCCATGGGTTGCGTTTTGCCATTTTGATCTGTCGCTCTAGCCATTAAACTATATCTTCCAGTCTTAGCAGGAACCACCCATTCAAATTCAAATAGCTGCCAGGCGAAAGGGATAGCAGGACCAATTAATTTTGCTGGTTGCCATGAATTTCCTTTATCCGTGCTTATTTCTACTTTCGATAGGTTACTATCACCTGACCATCCTGCACCCCTTACTTGATAAGGTTTTCCAGCCGGCACCGCTTCAAACAATACCGGCCTTGATATTTCAGACTTAACCAATGTAGTGGTTACGGGCGTCAAGGTAGGTAGTCCTTCAACACGCTTCCAGTAAGCATATTCAATCGTCTGCCAATAGCCATCAAACGGCTTTTCAGATGCAGTAATTTTCATCAGCCATTTCACAGATGCCATACCATACCATCCTGGAATAATTGCCCTTGCCGGGAAACCATGTTCAGCACTCAATGGTTTTCCATTCATTTCATAGGCGATGATGATGTGATCCTGCATTGCTATATTTAACGGAATGCTTCGGGCGAATTTGATTTTTCCTGGTGATTTCGGCTCTTCTGTAATCATCCCCTCATCATTCCCTTCCAAAATAATGTCTACCGTACCCACCTTTATGCCAGCCTTCTTTAACAATACGGATAAAGGTACTCCTGTCCATTCAGCATTGCTGATCCCACCTTGTTCCCATCCTAAACCCTTCACTTTTGGGGCGAGGTTAGCACGTCCGTTTCCGGCACATTCTATAGTAGCCATTACCTTTTTTGCAGGAAGCTTTTTAAGTTCGCTCAGATTGATCTTTATGACATGATTGGTGTTGCCGCCAATCTCTAATTCCCAATTTGTAGCATCAATATTGGGGATGTTAAAATGACTCCTGATGAAGAACTGGTTATTTGGAGTAATCCTGTTTTTTAACGTAGGAAATGGAAACTCCATATTTAATGGCTTTTTCTCTCGCGTAATAAGTCCTGGAAATTCACTGTCTTGACTGGTTTGTTGAATCTCCTTCGCGGAAGCCCAGGATGGTATTGTCGCACCAGCTATCACCGGGATAATTCCAGTAACAAAATTACGTCTGTTTAACGTGTAGTTTTGTGATGTTTTGTCGTTTTTCATTTCAATAAATGTAAGTGATTACAATATAGCTAAAAATCTCTCATAGGATAACTTATATTCTTCCATTTTCTTAATGGTTGAAAGGAAACATCTGTAGACTTTACTTCATCGCTGGCCTGCTAGAAAAGACATAATAATTCTATAACTGTTTATCAAATACTCATCTCAATTTCTATCAAAAAATGGTGAATTTTTGATAGGCGTTCACATTCGCTTTTAAATTTGTCTCAAAAAACGAACATTAAGTATCAATGATTACCAACTAGAGAATAATAAAATAACTCATAAGGTATAATTAGAAATAGTTTGCACTATAAGATTATATATCGTAATATTGCAATACATAGTTATGGGACTTACAAGAACAGAAATATTCAGCACTGAACAGAATGAATTGGCAACGTTATTAAAAGCGCTGGCCCACCCAGCCCGTATCGCAATTTTGCAGAGGATCCTTGCTTCGAATACATGCATTTGTGGCGACCTGGTAGAAGAACTGGGTCTAGCCCAGGCTACTATATCCCAACATTTGAAAGAATTAAAAACTGCTGGAATTATTCAGGGTACCATTGAAGGGGTAAGTGTTTGTTACTGTATTGATCCGGTAACCTGGAAATTAATAGAGACCCGAATGGGCGCTTTTTTAGGCGCTTACAAACAAGAAGCTGACTGCTGTTAGTTTTTTTAAAGATTAAATCAATCGTTAAATTGCAATATTAAATATATCGTTATGAAACTATCAGAAATTAAAGAAATCCTGGCTAAAAGAGAAAGTGTTAATTTTAAACTAGAGAACGGTCAGGCTGTGCCTGAGCATTTTCATGTTACTGAAGTTGGTGTGATCACAAAAGATTTTATTGACTGTGGAGGTACCGTGCGCCATGAGAAAGTAGCAAATTTCCAGCTTTGGGATGCCAATGACTTTGAGCACCGTTTGAAAGCAGGAAAATTATTGAACATCATTTCTTTGTCTGAGCAGGTTATCGGTATGGAAGATCTTGATATAGAAGTAGAATACCAATCTGAAACCATTGGTAAATATGACCTAGCCTTTGATGGGGATAACTTTGTTTTAATCTCAAAAACGACTGCTTGCCTTGCCATGGACAAATGCGGCATTCCGGCAAAAAAAGAAAAACTGGAAATGGTAAACCTGGCAGGTGATGCAAATACTTGTACTCCAGGTGGTGGCTGCTGCTAAATAAAAGCACATGGGGATTAGAATTTTAGTTACTTCAGATTGGGACCAGGTGAAATCTATTTATGAAAAGGGAATTGCGACTGGCAATGCCACTTTTCAAACCACTGCCCCAACCTTTGAGGAATGGGACGATTCACATTTAAAAACTTGTCGGTTTGTCCATGATCTCAATGGTATTGTGCGTGGATGGGCAGCATTAACCCCTGTTTCTTCCAGATGCGTTTATGCCGGGGTTGCAGAAGTCAGCGTTTACGTTGATCCGGCATTTAGTGGAAAAGGTATTGGATCTAGTCTGCTTAATAAGCTAGTCAAAACAAGTGAACAGGAAGGCATCTGGACTTTGCAGGCTGGAATTTTTCCGGAAAATGCATCAAGCTTAAAAATCCATGAGAAAGCTGGTTTCAGGATCCTTGGTATTAGGGAAAAGATTGGAAAACAACATGGCATTTGGCGGGATACCGTCCTATTAGAAAGAAGAAGTCAAACCATAATTTAAAGTAAATTGAAAAATATATTAGTCCTGTGTACAGGAAATAGCTGCAGAAGCCAGCTTGCTGAAGGTTACCTGCATCATTATGCAGAAGGTAAAGCCAATATCTATAGTGCCGGGATTGAGACTCATGGTGTGAACCCTAAAGCGGTTCAGGTCATGGCAGAAGACCACATTGACATTTCATCCCACACTTCTAACCACGTAGATGAATACTTGTCTATTCATTTTGATGCAGTGATCACCGTATGTGACAATGCAAACGAAGCCTGTCCTTATTTCCCAGGCAAGGTAGAACGCTTTCACCAGAACTTTCCGGATCCTGCAAAAGCAACAGGAACGGATGAAGAAATCATGGACGAATTCAGAAGGGTCAGAGACCTGATCAAAGTTTACTCGGCTGACTTTATCAGCGAACATATAAACCAAAAGATTTAATGAGTGCAAATAATTGTGCCCCTGTGTCCGAAAGAAAGAAACTTGGTTTCCTTGACAGGTATTTAACCTTATGGATATTCATTGCTATGGCGCTGGGAGTGAGCATAGGTTATTTCGTTCCTTCATCTTCCGGGTTTATTAATTCGTTTTCCAGTGGCACTACAAATATCCCTTTAGCTATTGGACTGATCCTGATGATGTACCCTCCGCTTGCAAAGGTGAGTTATGAAAAAATGGGAGAAGTATTCAAAGACACCAAAGTATTGAGCGTTTCGCTAATACTAAACTGGGTAGTCGGGCCTTTACTAATGTTTTTTTTGGCCATCATATTCTTAAAAGACTATCCGGAATATATGGTGGGACTGATCCTGATTGGACTTGCCAGATGTATTGCCATGGTGGTGGTCTGGAATGAACTTGCCGAAGGAAACAGGGAATATGCAGCGGGACTAATTGCCTTAAACAGTATTTTCCAGGTCTTGTTATACAGTGTATTTGCCTATATTTTTATTACGGTATTGCCGCCTTATTTTGGATTGAAAGGCCTGGAAGTCAATATTACCATTGGCGAAATTGCAAAAAGTGTGGCGGTTTATCTAGGGTTACCTTTTGCGCTTGGAATCATTTCAAGATATGCGCTGATCAGTCTTAAGGGAAAAGAATGGTTTAATAATGTCTTCGTACCTATGATTTCGCCCATTACCCTTATTGCTTTACTTTTCACGATTGTGATCATGTTCAGTTTAAAAGGAGAGTTAATCGTACACATCCCGATGGATGTGGTTAGAATTGCCATTCCACTGGTCATTTATTTTTCCATCATGTTTGTCATGAGCTTTTTTGCAGGACGTTATTTTGGGGCAGATTACTCCAAGAGCGCTTCTATCGCATTTACGGCAACCGGGAACAATTTTGAACTCGCTATTGCAGTAGCCATTGGCGTATTTGGGATCAATTCAGGTCAGGCATTTGCCGGAGTGATCGGACCTTTAGTAGAAGTCCCTGCACTGATCGCCCTGGTGAACCTTGCTTTTTACATCAGGAAAAAATATTATCTTTCTAATCCTGTAAATTCAAGAAAATAATGAATATTATACTTTTTCATGAATGAAGGGCTTAAATTACCCCATATAAATAGCGAGGTGTCTCAAAAAACGAAGATTATAAACTTCATCGATTAATGCATATTGCTAATATTTCAGAGCCTCTTCCAATATGGTATCTCGACCATCCAACTCATCTTTAATATTAAACTGAACTTTTATGTTTGGTTGAATACCAATGCGCTGTGTTTCGCTACCATCTGGATAATTGATTCTTATTCCACTAAAATATGCCGTAAGATTTCCCGGAAGCGCCACTTCACTTATATCACCATCAGCACCTGCTGTTGGCCTACCGACAACTATAGAAGTACTGGTGCATTTTCTATATTGCATGGCCCAAAATTCACTTTGACTTAAAGATTGCTCATCAACGAGTACGATCACCCTGCCTTTAAATTTATTTTGTCCGACTACGGATTGTACCACTGGTTTTTCCATTACCCCAGGGTTAGTTAAGTCCATCCATTGAAATTTTACTCCGGAATTTTTATTGCTTGATAGAATTTGCAGTAAGCGTGCAGCGCTTTGATATTTTGGGTATGGCCTGAAATCTACTATCACGGTTTTTAAGCTTTCGATTGTTTTTGACAGATTTCCCAAAAATGCAGTGTCTAGTCTTGAAGGATCAATATATAGTATTGAATCCCTAATCATATAATTAGCGGCTCTTGAAAAATTAGGCATTTTATAAGTATACACTTTACGAAAAAAGGGAATATAATCTTTCATATTATATTCCAATAACGTCTCATTTTTTTTCAGCTCAGATTGCGTAATCATTGATACCTTACCTTTGACTACAAATGAATTCGCCAAAAGATTATTTCTCGAAATAAAACTGTCTTTAAAACCTTTGTTGGAGCCTCCAACTATCGTATATAGTCTGGCTACCAAAGAGTCGATGATTGTGTTGTTAACTGATAAAATTCTTGCCCCACGACGAATATTTGATTTTTCCGCAAATGAGGAATCAATATCTTTAATGTAAGTTATTCCATCTTTTAAAACTAAGGACATTGGCAAGATGATGGTAGGCGATTGCCTATTCGCTGCCAAAACATTTTCAATGCTTATCCCTTTTATTGTTGATGCATGACTATCGCTGATCGCGGCACTCATTAAAAGCACTGCTTTGTGATATTCAGCTTTAGTCCTTGCACTCACAAACATAGGTATTAATTTACTTAGAGAATTTTGCCAATTATCATCCAGTGTATATTTATATGGGTAAAAATAATTTATAATATTCCAATACCTAATTAAAGTAAGCAAACGATAATTTACATCTGGCAATTCCATTTGACTGAAAGCAGCTTCATTCACAAATGAAGGATTTGGAGTACCACGAGGGGATGTTTGTACATGGTAAGAATTTACTTTCCTAAAATTTTTAAGGATATATCTGAGGTGCTTTAAATTTTTAGAAGAAATATTTAAATCCTCTAAAGGTGGGGTATAATTTAATTTAAGGGAATCGGCTATTTTATATGAGCAACTATCACAGGCGGTAATACCTCCTGTTGTGGCAAGCATTTCTTCAATTTTCAGATCAAGCGTTGATTGAGTTTTACTGCTTATTAAATTGTCAATGTGTCTCACTAATACACTATCCCAGTTAATTTTTCCTAAACTATTTTTAGGATGGAAGTACTTTAAGAAACCCCAAAGTTTAGCGTAATCAACGAACAATTTGTTTGTTTTGTTACTCCAGTTTTGAATGTTCTCAATTTTCCATTTATTGCTAAATTCACCCTCATCTACTTTCAGTGAGATATTTCTGGCTTCCAACTGTCCCATACCTTTGATGTAGATACCCCATTTGATCTCTGTGATTTTTTGATCAAAAGGCAAAAGCAATTTATAATTTTTGAGATGTGCTGATTTTAAGATTTTGAAGTCTGTCATGTTATTAAACAAAATCAAATCACCTCTGGTATTTTTAGCCTGGCAAAAAAAACCGGCAAAAAAATCTTCTTGTTTGCTATTAAAAACGAAGTCTCCTTCCAATGTTAGCATTCCATGACTAACATCAACATTTATAGTATTAGCTACCGATCCAATTTCCGTAGTTTCTTTTCTAGCAATTCTTAAGTGCTTTATACCTTTCGAAATTGCTTTTAACTCTATTTCATTTTTATTTATATTTTTAATTGATAATGATTTAGTGTTCAAAATGAACATTTGTTTAGTTGCAATTTGTGCATTGGAGGTTGTTCCATAAAACGTCATCAAAAGTAAAAGCCATATTGCATGCAAAGGGGAAAAATTCTTCATAAATTAAACGTTAGGTTATAATACGAATCTAAAGAAATTAAATTCCCCAATTATGGTTAAAGACAGAATAAACACTTTTGTTGCTTCTTAAGCACTGAATTAAAAAGATTAAAAATTTTGCTACATTGAGTGTCTCAAAAAACGAAAGAATATGTATTCGATTGCATTCTTTGTTATTTTTATTTCTCCACTTTTAGAAACTTTTATCTTTCAATGGCTGATTTACGAACAGTTGACCGCCTTTCATTTCTTCAAAAAAAGAATATTTTTAATTATTCTTGTTTCAGCAACGATATTTGGCTTGGTTCATAATTTTAGCGTAGAATATCAATTGTTCGCTTTTTTTTTAGGTTGCTATCCTTGTTTTGTTTATGACTATTTTAAGACTTATAGCAAAAATGCATTTTTAGCTGTTTTTATTATTCATGCTTTGAGGAATTTACTAGTTATAATCAATGAAATATATCTAAAGAATTAGCTCCTATTTTGTATCAGATTAATCGAAATGATGCAGTTGTAAAGACAGTAAACTAAACCTATTGACTGTTATATGTGAAGGTATTTACTATTGTTGCTTCGAGAGCGTTAATTTAATGGGTATAGCATTACTTTGTCACATCCCTTGTAATGTTAAATTTTACTAAATATGAGTATTTGAGAAAGTCAGAATACTTCTAGATTTACAATCTTGATTTTACAATAATTTGTTAGTTAAAAGTTAGTGTTCGGAGCAGCCAATTTTGGTTGTCTTATTTATCTAAAACCATCGAATATGGAACTTAGATTTTATCAGATCAAATGTAGACCAACTTTGGTTTTTACATTAAATTATTTATGTTTACTCCTATTAGTGATAACCAAAATATAAACAAGATTTATGAAAATTAAATTAATGCCTCTCTTAAGCATTTTATGCTTTGCAGCTATGGTAAGCTGTAAAAAAAATGAAACAGTTAGTGGTGCACCTCCATCCCTAACCACAACCAATAAAAGTTACAATCCTTACTCAGTTACCAATATGCGTAAGGCTTTGGCAGGTCATCTTGCAGGCGATGCTCAGCTTAGCCGCAATAACAAATTAGGTTATGTAAAAGGAAAAATGATTTTAAGCACAAAAGATGGCGTTGGCATTAATAAGCAAATGACACTTAATGAAAGCTTAAAGATTGCCGAACAAGGCATTACCGCAACCCATTACTACATTAAATTTATTCCCAGGAATCAAGCCGATATGGATAAATTGAAAGTCGATAGCACTTTAACCATCTATCCTTTTCCCCTTGATAATGAACAAACCCAATACAAAGGAAGTTATCATGATCCATCAGTATCACCAGGAGTACCTACCTACCAATATGCAGCGGTACCTGTGGCATACAGGTTACCAGATGTGCCTTACCAAAAACTTGAAGACCTTTATATACCCAATGAGAGTAAACCTGGCAACAGGGTAATAGTTACAGCCGATGGAAATTCTTCATACTCTGTAGAAACGGGAGAATTGGCTCGGTCTGCCGAATGCGGAGGTGGCGAAGTTGGAGGCGGAGGTGAAGGGGAACCAATTGATGAAGAGGTGCTTGAAGAATATGATTATTGCGAAGGTGGCGGAGGCCCTTACCCACCAAATGACCCATATCGCAATGGTGAAAATTGGCGACCTCATGGCCGCATTACTGTAAATGACGACCTTAAAGGCATTATAGGAGTGGAAGGTATACGTGTTAGGGCCCGCCGTTGGTTTACCACATACAATGGCTTTACTGATGCGGATGGGTATTACGCTGTTGATGGGTGGTTTACACGCCCAGCGAATTATTGGCTAGATTTTGAACGTTACGAATTTCAAGTAACAGATGGAACCAATGGTCTTGGTACCACCAGAGAGATTAGTGGTCCAAAAATTGAAGCTGCTTGGGATGTGCAATTTGATGCGTATGATAAGTTTTGTAGTACCATCTTTAGAGCTGCGTACCATTATTATTATAAGGATATACAAGGCTTGCAAAGACCTCCGGAAAATGCATTTTGGCATACACAAATGAAATTAAGGGCGAAAGATTATCCAGATCCAGATACTCCAACTTCTGGAGGAAATGCAGTACCACAAAGGAGAATACTTAACTGGGGTGAATTCATTCACATTTATCATCCATCATATGCTGATACAAGAGCGACCTATGCGACAACAATTCATGAGCTAGCTCATGCAGTACACTGGAAGATAGATCACAGTCATTATAACAACGATGATTTAGCTACAAATATGATGGCGGAATCTTGGGCCAGAGGCGCTGAATGGTTTTTAACGAGAATGGAATACCCAGGTTATAGTGGTGGTACAGTTTTTTTACCGAAATACACTAATGTGGTAATTGATATGATTGATTTCAATTATGATACAAGCAATAATGGTTTTGGAGATTATAGAGATCTGGTTTACGCTTATAACATTACACAAATACAAGATGCGCTAAATGGTGCTGCTAATGGTACGGATTGGAAAAACAATATTAGGAATAACTATGATAATAATACAGAAAACAATTTGGATGCGCTATTTAGTGCTTGGGGTTTTTAGCTTAACATTATTTAGCTTTTCTTGCAAGAAAAGAGTTGATTATGCGCAATATGCTGAATTTCATTATTTAAATTCAACCAGCAAGAAAATAGTAATGGACTACCCTAAGAAAAAATTCGCAATTGAAGCTAATGGAGGAGAATACTTTTTTGAGGTAAGAGGTATTGGGCCTGAAAGTATCTCACCAGACAGCTATAATTTTGGACTACCTATTAATTTAACTGAAGAAAACAGAATACCTGTTACCATAAAAATTGGAGACAAATGTTTTATATCGACGGAAACAAGCGAACATACGCTAATTAATGTAAATAGTTATAAAATCGAAAAAATTAATGAGGGTCATTACAAATTCACATACACTTTTACCGAGGCTGATTATAACCGGGCTGTAAATTGCCCGTAGTATTGAGATTAGAATTAGATTGAGGTTTTGGAAGCAGGAAAATTGAGTTTTTCCTGCTTTTTTTTGTACAAAATCATGTTGAATGATAAGATATTGAGTAATAAAAAAATTAAAGTAAATTTATAGTACAATAATTACAACAATATTTTTCATCTCCCAAAGGGAAACAGTAAAATCTATCTACAAATTTCAATATCATGAAAAAGGGCTTATAAAAAAATTTGTAGATTAATCTTAGTTCCTTTTGTCTCAAAAAACGAACGAATCACCCAAACTTGTTATTTTCTTTCTGTTGTCAATTGGTAGACTGTTTACAAAAGACCACGCTGTTTAGGAAAGTCATGAATGCTACAGTAATTTGCAAAGGCTTTTCTGTTTTCAATATTTTGGCTAATGAACAAAAATTATCACAATGAAATAGCTATTGCTGCAAAATATCAATAATTAGATATTGAGTAGTGGAAAGCTTATAAATTAAAACTTCCTCCTATATTAGAACAATCGGAATGCTTAGGGAAGTTTTTTGGGGACGAATATTCGCTTAATATAGGTTATAATACATTTTACCAATTGAACAATAACTAAAATCTATCAATGAACGTTAAAGAAATTATTTACGCTTTCATCAAGAAAAATGAAGAAATCAATCGATCACTAACTGACCTTAAGCTTTCCGAAGATAATTCAGATGATATAATTAAAAGGTTTGCCGAAAACCTTTTGAAACACGATTTCAATTCATCTTTAGGCTATTATTATCTTCTGCTACTCCAACTAGATAATGAGAAAGAAATTATAAAACAATATGAATTAGAAGATATAAGACTTCTTTTCAATAGTTTACTTAAAATACAAAAGGATAATCTAAATTTATATGTTGAACAAGGAAACTTTGAATGGGCTGTAATGGATAATAAAGCAAATGCAGAAAAAATTCTTGAAGAAGGCTTAGAAATTGCGAAAAAGCGAGTTGAGGAACTAACCAATTTGTTAACTGATATAAAAGAAAAATAAATAAACCTTATAATAGTAGGTTTAAAAAATTACTGGGCAAGTGCTATTAATTTCATCAGCGCTTGTTACTAAATTTCGTGTTAGGCGACATAGTTTCGGCAAGTAATTCCTCAAGTTGTTAAACCTGTAAAACGTTATAATCAACCTTAAGTCAACAAAGGTGCCGAAACTATCAGCAAATAGAATAGGATTACTTTATAACTTATTTCTTTATTTGGTAGGCTGCTTTCATTTATTGCATGCAGTGATTTATATCGGCTAAGTTGTATCTCAAAAAACGAATATTAATTTGCTATTATAAATTACCATTTACTCATTATCAAAAAATAAAAATTAAATTTGATTAATGAAATGAGTTTATGATAAAATAGGAAAATAGCGGAGTACTTTAGGACAATAGTTGGCGACACTGCTTACTATAATATTCTCAAGCCCTACCTTCTGAAACTTATTAAAAAAGTAGGGAATACTGATAGGGTTTGAAAAAATATTTACCATTTATAGCGATTTTCAACTGCATGTAGAAGGCCTAGGATTCAACAAACAACATTCCTAATTTTCCAGTTGTTTGTTAGCTTAAGATAAAAATTTAGAAATTAAAGGCATTTTTTTTAACTCTGCTCTTTCAAATTTTAAGATAATAGAGAGATATATCATGATCAAAAGTGTGGCTACTGGAAAACGTATCAGTATTTGCCTCCTATTGGGCCAGAACTCAGATATTGAATCGATACTCACTTTTATAAAATAAAAAATAAGCATTAAAGTTAGATAAGTTAATATCCTTTTTACTGGATATGGAACTGGAAAGTATTTTTGTCCGATAAAATATGTAATAATCACCATACTTGCATAACAGACGAGCGTGGTCCAAGCAGCTGCATACATTCCCCAAAGCGGAATGAAAAAATAATTGCCTGTCAAGGTAATGAGTGCACCTATAAACGTGATATATACACCTATGCGCATGCGATCGGTTATTTTGTACCATACCGAGAGATTATAGTAGATTCCTAAACATATATTTGCAGCCAATAGGATTGGAACAATAGGTAATCCAGAACGATATGAAACACCAATCATAAATTTCAGAACATCAAGGTATAATGCAGAAAATAGAAAAGCTATTGAAAGTGTAATTACAAACCACTTCATAACACGCGCGTACAGTAAGGGTGCGTTTTTTTCTTTTGATTGATTAAAGAAAAAAGGTTCTGCAGCCATCTTAAAGGCTTGTATAAACAATGTAATGAAAATGGCTAACTTATAGTTGGCCGAATAAATACCAACAATTCTTTTAGCATCAACACCCGTAGGTAGAAGCTTAGCCAGCATTTGGCGATCCATTACTTCATTAATCATTCCAGCCAAGCCAATTAAGATCATAGGAAAACTATATAAAAACAGCTGACTCCATATTTTCTTATTAATTTTAAATCTAAAGTCTTTCCATTCTTTATAAAGCATTAGAAATACAAACATATTCTGTAACACATTAGCCAATAGAAGAAAGCCTACACGGTTATTATCCTTGATCCAATTTGCTATGAAATCAGTGGAATAGGCTTCCGCATATTTAGGCAGCCAAATCAAGAATAATAAGGTGAAAAGGATGTTAATTATGATGCCAAATAACTTGACAAAAGCATATTTTTTCGGGCGATTTTCCTGACGCAATCTGGCAAATGGAATGGCACTTATCGAATCTAATCCTATCAGGCAAAGGCATAATAGTATATATTCAGGATGCCGTCCCAAGTTCATGAAGTTACTTATGGGCACGCAAAAAAAGGAAAATAAGACAAAAAATCCTAGAGTACTAACGATAAGTGAACCGAATGCTGTATCAAAAAGATACTTGCGATCTACTCCGTTTTTATTAGAAAAGCGAAAAAAACCCGTTTCAAACCCGTAAATAAATAAAATGTTAACGACTGCAATCCAAGAATACAGTAAGCTATAGTCACCATAATCCTGTACACCAGATTTATCAGTCATCAGGTAAGTAAGAAGAGGGGTGAGAAGATAATTTAGAAACTTCGCTCCGATGCTACTAACCCCATACCACAATGTTTGACCCGCTAATTGTTTAATGTCTCTCAATCGAAAAAATTAAGTTCGAATTTAACAAAATGAATCAGAAAGAATACGATTTTATTTCTTATGTAAACGGTTCAATATATCAATTTAAGAATATATCGTTTATTTGAATAGGACATTAGATAATCTGAAACTATAAAAAAGATATTATCAATTCTTCCGTTTTGTATTATCAAAAAACGGTGAATTTTTGATAGGTATTCAGATTCGCCTTTAAATTAGTCTCACAAAACGAACTATAATGCAATCAAAGTCTCAGCATAATGAAAGTCCAAAAAATTAGAGGTCAGAAAAGAAGGTCAAAGAATATTGAAGATTGGATACATGCCAATTTGATCTACAATAAAAACTAGTTCTCCGAAACCAACGGGATTATTGTGAAGTTCTCGTGCACCCTTGGTGCGATATTGCCATTATAAACAGCACAGTTCCCAAGCCGAGGAGAAAAAATAGAAGAAAAATTATCGCGGGTTACTCGATATCTATGAATCTTGGAAAACTGAACTAGATTCGTTCGCCAAAGATTTTTACCGAAAGGTTTGGTTATTTGAACCTTATCTTTCCAAATCGCAGGTCGTTTGTCCAATCGATGATAAGCTGCACTTTTATGATAATACTTTCCACCAATCGAATCATCCGAAAGTATTTGAATATAAAAGTTATGGCGAATTAGGAGAAAGATTAAAGCAATACCAATGGAAATCTTTTAAACATAAAATGACTTTAGAAGATGATTACTTAGGTAAGCCCGAAGATTATCGTAACCTAAAGGATTACATTGAAACAAAAAAGTGGCTTGGTAAAAAACTTAAAAAAACACACCTTAAATTTACTTTAACAGAAAATGGTATTGCAAGAACTTTCAATGCATTTCCACAAGGAACAATTTGGATTGGAAACAGATAAAACAAATCACAATTCTATTCATAGTTAATTTCAATCCAAATTAAAAGTCATCTTGAAAAACAAGCATTTAACCAAAAGAATTATAGACAATATGGGACTTGATAGCGTAGAACTAGTTTGGGAATGGGAAAGGTATTTCAAAATTGAAATTCCCGACAGAGAGGCTTCAAGAATGTCAACTGTTCAAGAAGCTGTAGAATATATTTCAAGCCAAGTAAAATATTCTACCCAGCCAATTGACACAAAAAGAAAGCTTTTAGATGAATTTAAAAATTCCATTGTTGAACTGGGGATTAACCTTTCAACGGCCCCCAATGAAACTATATTTCAGCAAATATCAGCAAAAGATTACGACATTTGGAAAAGGATTTCTGTGGTAACAAAATTGGAAATGCCAGACCCTTTAACAACTGGAGCATTTGAAACATTTATCGACCGAATATTTCCACAAAAGGATTTTATAGAACCAACAACCATAGACAGGTTCATAGATCTTATCGCTGCAGTCAATTACGAAAAAATTATTGACAGAAATAATTTGCAAAGCAAATATGAAGTTATGGTTGCTGTTATGGGGATTACAATAGAGAAAATCGGGCTAAACCCTTTTGAAGTTTTCTTAAGCAGTTCATTTACAAAAGACCTGGGAATTAACTAATTCTTTTGATAGGCCAAGGATTCTAAACTTTGCATTTGTCTCATAAAACGAAGATAATGGAGTACCTTAATTTGAGGCATCTATATTTATGGTGAAACAGTTTGTTATATAGCCCTATTATTTAAGTTTATCTAGGATAATATCTACCCATTCGTTATCAGGATAAAAGCTTAAATCAATATCTGGCAAAATTCCCTTATTATCTATTGGACTGCTATCTGTCCAATATGATTTTGTAGTTGGTCGCATAAGGGAATAACCTTCACAGGAAAGTTTTTCAGGCTCCAATAATTCGCTATAATCGAGTGTCCCTGCAGTATGTCTTCCATACAGTTTAACTTTTGTGCTATGTTTTGCGAGTATCAAAAAATACTCAGAACTGCTGGCAGAATTTTCATTTACTATTATGCTGATTGTTTTTGGATATCGATAATTTTCCTTAAGCATAATTCTAAGTGAGTCTCTTTGTACGAATCCACCTAGGTTAGCTCTTAATTTAGGAAGGATAGCCCGCCTAGTTGAGTTCGTGGATATTTCGTAATTTTGAATAAGTTTTGGGGAAGCGAACAGAAAATCGCCTGGAATAGAAAATGGTCTTTCATATGCAAACCTCATTAATGATAAAAATGAACTATTTCCTCCAACATTGTTCCGAAGATCGATAATCAGGTGTGTAATTTTATTTTTTTCTAATTGCGGGATAATCTGATTTACTATAATCGAATCAAAACTTCTGGCGTCTATATTAAATGATGGTATCCCTAGATAGTAAATATCTTCCTTTACCTGATTGTAAATAAATTTTTTATTGACAGAATAGGTCGATGTTTTAACTTCTTTGTAACTTTCCTCATTATCCATTTTTTGCCAAATACCGTTTGGTTCGATCAGGAGGTTTTTAAGCCTTCGCCCTCGAAGTAAATCTGTGGTTAAAGGCGTATTATAGTTCCTAATTCTAAATTCATGATCATTTCCGATAAGTTCAAAATAAACTTCCCCTAATCTACCGTTCGGTTTCAAGATGTATCCTTCATACTTATTATCCGAGCCTTTTACAATACTAACCAACAGCGAATCACTATTTCTGCGCCAGTTGCCAATGAGTTGTCCGGACGTTTTCTTAATTGTTCTTCCGGAAAATGAATGTTGTGAGGGTGATGTTTTTCGGTCACTAAAAATAATGTGATTATCCTTAAAGAAATGGATATACTTCTCTATTATATAAAAGCAACTTTCACGATTAGTAGTAGTCATTGCTTGTGTGATGACCTTATTTTTCAACTTTTTGTAGTAACTCTTTTTGCCAACATTTACTTTAGAGCTAAAACCCGGATAGTTGCTTTCGATATCGGATACTATTTCATTTACGGCTATTGTACAATCACAATCATTTCGATTCCGAGAATACACTGAAATGAAATTTATAATTAATAAAAATGTTATTGTGATTTTGATTAGCATTTGTATCTTTTTTTATAAGACGTATCTTCCTTCGATTAAGTTGCGTATTCAAGACATTAATTATTAAAAGAGGTTGATTTTATGTACTGTATTGTTAGCAATAAGTACATTCATCTCAAAAAACGAAGATTAGAAGTTTTTAGGCTAATATAGATTGATTATTCAAGTACTCTGCTTATCACAACAACAAAAATTGAACGCTCGTTACCATTATTCATTGTTGCTGCCTGTGGGAAACGTATTCAGAAAAGCCATCACCGAGAGTTATATATTTGGTTATTTAAGGAATATCCAATCGATTTACTATGAAAACTGGGAAAAGGGTTACATGCTTTTGTAGGAGGTTAGGATAGAATAAATCTGATGTCATACCTATAAGTGAATTTTTTGTCATGCCAGTAATCATATCCCTTGGGTTTTTACTATCAGAAGGATTATTCAGGATTAGAATCGGGATGATAAGTGTCGATTTAGTCGTTTCCTTTATTAAGCTGTAGTAATCTAATTTCTTTAGCTCCTGAACTGTTGGAAAAACTTGCAGTCCAATTGAATTAGAAAATTCAACATTGGTAACTAAAGATTTATTGTTTCGTTTTATAATTTTAATCTTCAGATTAAAGGCAAAGTAAGGATCTTCTAAACTTAATTTGTTTAAACTAGAGTTTCTGCCGAGAAATCGTGAAATGGTCGTTACTAAATCCTTTTCTTTGGGATGAGCTCTGCCAGCTTGCGCAAAGGAAACATTTGAAAATAATATCAAAAAATGGATTAACAAGCACATCACAAATATTAACGGCACATGCAAATTCAGTTTTATAGTCATAATAATCAGATTTATTTAATGATGCGTAAGAACCTGCAATTCCATATATAAATTTTTTTTCAATAGATGGAGACATAAACTCACTAGATTACAAACGCCGAATAAAGAAAAATAATTACGATTGGTCACACCTTACTTCTAAATAAATTAAAAGTGTTTAGGCTTACATCATCTGTTTATCACTTTTTAGAAAAAAGATGAAAAGCGAATGTAACCGAGAGAAAAAAGATTTCTTTCAAGATGGGTTTCATTTATTTATCTGGTGATTTTGATATAAGAATCTAAGTTAATTTATATAGATGTATTTTCATTCGTATCTTGATGAGATATTTGGATCTCGGCACTCAATCCTAGAATTTCAAGATCTTTACAAATTCCTTGATATGAAATCTTTTAAGTCAGCTACCTTATATCTATTAGCCCTTTTCAACCTGGTGCACCTAATTTTTATTGTATGGGCGCCCTATGTCGGTTTCAAGTTGGTGATGGAAGGTATTTTTTCATACCCGATATATCACAGCAATGAGCTTTCGAGCTTGAGCGATATATCAAAGGCATTATTAAATATGTTCAGTACACTAATCTATATTGGAAGCTTAATTTCTGTATTGACCATTACACTTATGGGAAAAAACTGTCTGAATACTCGGCTAACATGGTCTGTGCTGTTCACGCTAATTCCATTTGTTCTCATATTTATAAAAATCCTCTTCATCCCTACATCTTACTAGTACGTCCTAACTAAATGTTAATTCCCATAATATTTGTATATTAAAGATAATAACCTCCTACCATCAGTCTGAGACCTAGGTTTTAATTGTGAATTTTAACTTTTTAATAAACCGGCATAGCGATGTCGAAGCCATATATAAAACTGCAAACAAACTTCTGTACTAATTTAGGTAAAAAATTACCTGGAAACGGTTCAATTCTGATGGCTAATATCCGTTAACTGTAAATGATTAATCTCACAAAACAAATGTTTTTATTTGGTGCTTTTTTATCAAAAATGTGCAAGACTTGTTTAATAATTGAATATTTAAAATTAATATCGTCTACTTGAAAAGTATTATAAAAGATGTGAAAGTATGTTTGATTACTGGAATGAGTTCCTAGCAATTCGCAAATAAGCAACTTATCATTTGGCTGTTTATAAACTAATTATTTAGCACTTTAAACAATAATTCGAGTCAATTAATTTATATGTTAAACTAGGAATAACGACACTTTCGTAAAGCTATCTTTTCAACTTTGCAAGAAAAAATGCTAAAATAATTATTACACCTATCGCTGAGTGTAAAGGAAAATTAATGAATAAAAACATTAAACCTCTGGCTAATACCACTGTAATTAAAAATAAAAACCCTTTTAAGAATGAGCCCATATTGAATGCGGCAATTATTGCACCAATATACAATGGGAGTGTCACGATAATTATAAACATCTCGCAAATCGAAACTTCAAGATTAATTCTACGCTAACATACTATTAAATTAATGTTCGAAAAATAATGTTTATAAAGATCTTAGGTGAGTTTAGGGTCAGTTATCATTCTCAAATTCAATGAAAACCTTCAACTCCAGTTTGCATGAATTAATTAGTTTTAATACATCATTTACGGCAAACAGAAAAAATGTCTCACAAAACGAAAGTATTAGTACCCTATTATACATCTTTCGTGCAGATGTAAGTTTAATCATATCAATTATCCACGTTAATACGCCTTATTTAAATAATTCAAAGTCTGCTCTATCCAGTTGTGCCCAAACTGATCTAGAACAATATCTGGCCTCAAGCCTAAACTCTCATGTGCTAAATCCTTTATTCTTCCCCTCATGTCGGTGGGATAAAAGATAAAACGGCCGCTTGGTAAGCTAACGGTTTTTCCATAATTACTTCCATAGGTTATCGTTCCACGAGTTGTCTCACCAAGTGTTACTAGCCTTTTTTTGCTCCTGATGTCAATAATAAACTGCTCCGCATTACTTACTGTATTATTGTTTTGTATTAGAAATATCTTTCCATGGTATTTTTTCAAGAGTGTTAAAAATTGTTTAGAAGTTCTGTATCCTCCACCCGAGTTGTTTCTCAAATCTACAATCAGGTATTGAGTGGTGATTTTCGTTCGAATGCTGTCATAAAAAGCTTTTGCTACGTTGAAGTTGTCATTGCTGGCACTGAAATTACTAAGCCTTAGATACCCTATTTCAGATTTAATCTTAGTGTACTCAAATTTATTATATCCAATTTCCAGTGGAGGTACAGGCCTATAACCGACTTTATAGAAACTTAAATTGCCGAACTTTCCATTTTGAATCTTAAAATTCCTATTTAGGACATATGGAACTGGTGAACCTACGAACAATATTGCATCATAGCTTTCATTTGCAGTACGATTTAAAATTGCTTCAATAATTCCTATTTTAAAGCTTTGGAGATAATAAACATTAGGTTCAAATTGAAATAACAAATGTTTACTTCCATCAGTATTTACATAGATTCCTTCTATGCTGTTGCTATAACTAGAGCTATTTTTAGTTTTAACCTCCATCGTATCTATCAACATTCTAAGGGGGCTAAATTTAGCGGTAGAATCGGATTTTCTCCAAAAACCTAAATGATTGTCATTGATCGGTTAATCAATTGCAGCAATTTCTGATAGATTTTAATTTCATCTGTGGTTTTAAGGTCTTTTCTAATATTCTCATAGAGATTATGATAAGATTTTTTGCCTTTAAACTGATCCTTATAGGAAGGTAACTTCTGAATTTGATGATATAAAAAGTCAAGGTCGGCAATATTTTGAGCCTCCTGTGCAAATATTCCTGAAGTGGTGAATAGAGCTAATATTAAAATAAAAATTTTACTTCTCCTAGCTATAAGCTGTTGGCGATTGTCATCAAAATACGGGATCATTGTTCAAGATTTATAAAGCAAGCAGCGAAACTATAAAACGGATTTGTGTAGTAGTAATTATTATCCCAAATGGTTAAAACTTTATACCAAATCAATATCTGTGTTAATATTCCTTAAATTTATGATTTGCTCTCATATTATAAATTCTGCAATAAGACTGTATAATGTTCGGCTCATAATAAAAATATTTTTTTATTACAGGAATTCTTGAGTATCTATAAGTCTCACAAAACGAACGATATGGCAATTATGGTGGGATTGGATTTTGGCAACGTGAAAAAAATAAATCATTCAAGAGTTGTTTTAAAGCTGAAAAAGATGAATTTTGTACTGACTTTTTCTCACGCTTAGGGTGTGACATATCACTTGACATAAACATAGTTATAGGACTATTATGTTCCTGTTCAGCTAGTCAATCATATTAATTTAATTTTAAATTATGAATATTAGAAACTTTTTTATCGCATGGGTATTATGCTCAACTTTAGGTGGAATAACTAAAATTATGCACTTTAACTATACTATAGCTACAGTTTTATTAGCTGGTACATTATTTTCTCTCATAGGAATTATTTATTTGGTATTGAGGCGCCTGGCTAATAGATTTTAAAACTATTAGAGGAAGCCTTGGTCAAGGCTCGCCTTCTTTTCTACATTCCTAATAGCTCTACCATAAGTAGCGCTAAGTCCATTCCTTTTAGTACTTTTAAACTAGTCTTGATTTCTCTTTTTATGAAATGTTCATTTGGAAGCCCAAAAGAAGTACTAACTTTAAGAATTTTCTATTATGCTACATTTTTACATTTAAAAGTTCATGTTTATAGCGCAATGTATGTTTGTAAGTGCAATCTTGCATTTTAATTTGTCTAACTCCTGGTCTATGAAAATCTCTTACCACTACTCGAGCTTTATCTAGCCAAATTAATCCACTCTTTATGTGTCTCACAAAAAGGAGGTATCTGCGGCTATATATTATCTTTCAGAAGTAAGTCTATCTGCACCAATTACAGTAATGAGAAAATGTGTCCCCAAAGAGAATATTTGCTATTATCGAACTCTAATAGTATTTAGACCTATCGTATTCTCTTTTACGAAGAAGTGCATTAATACAACATAAAACGAAAGTATGTTTCTTATATTTAACGTTATAATATTATGAAAAAGCTTTTCAAGAAGATTATTTTTCTGTTTCTATTTTTTTTACAAATGAATTTATCAGCTTTTAGCCAGGATCCTAATGGCGCTGGATCGCAGTTGAAGATTCAAAAAATCGATTTCAAAGATTCTATCTTATTTCGAGAGGTAAAAAAGTTTATCCAATCAGAGATTGTAAAGGAAAAAGAGTTTAAGGCGGTTGGTTACGTAACAATATCGACCATAATAAACACTTCAAATGATATTATCCGGAAATATCACATCAATAAAAACTATGTTAATTTTGACGACCTGAATAATGATTCTCAGTTTCCGCTTTTTTATAGTTACGTGGATAGCAAGTTAATTTTGGTTAGAGGAGATTTCGAAAATCTGGTGCATAAAAAGTTTTCAATCAGAAGTAAGAAACATTTCCAAAAAATTATTGAGCCGTTCTTATATAAAGTAAAATTGATTCAAGCCCCAAGTATTAATGGAAAATCAAAAAAGAAGATGCCATATCGCGAAGGCGAACGTATTCAAGTGCATGGTGGCATTGATGTTTCAATTTTCATAAATGGAAAAGTTGCGGTTGTGCCTTCCAAATTTTATTGAACATAGGAAACAATTTTACCACTAATTTCTTTCTTAAAAACGATAGTATTCATTCCCCTACTGCTTATTTTCTTTCAGCTGTAAGTTTAATTGCACAAATTACTGCAAAGAGAAAAATCGTCTCACAAAACGAACCCATTTTTTGCATTTAATCTTGAAGATAAGACATCAGAGGTCGATTGGTGTGAGTTCGAACCCGCGTTCTTTTAGCATATTAAGAAGGCCTTCCTTTCCATTAAGATGCATGATACCTACGACTATAAAGCAACTATTAATAAATAGATATTTTGGTATTGATTTGATCCATGATTTATTCCTCGAAACAATCATTACGCCCTTATCTGATACCTGATTCCCATCGTAACTGAACTTAGCATTATTATATTCATCCACCATCTTTAAATACTTCAAAAATTCTTTGTTTCTCTTTCTACTAATGTCGACATCCTCCAGCTCCTTGACAAGATCTATAATTGTAGATTTAATAGAATTCATTTGTTTCTTTGAGGAAATCATCTTCCCTAAGCTATTAGTTTCATCCAAACCTATGCATTGTTTACCTGCTAAATGAGCCCTTCTTAATATCACATCGTCCATTGGTAAAAAATCTGTGGACATTTTTAGATTTCGTTTTTCCATCAGTTGATATAACAAAATATAATACATGCTAAACAAAAAAGAATTCTGATTATTATTTGCATCTAATATCTTCTCGATATCTAAGTCAGAAGTTTCTAAAAAATGCGTCCTTATCAATTTGACATCCTTGCCAAATGATTTCTTGGCACTTACTGTGGGTGAGGCTATTGACTTAGAAAAGGTTCGACTTTTAGCAGTATCTATAAGAAGAAGATTTTCACAAATAAATAAATCCTGTTTTAATACTAAGCTATCAATTGCAGGAAATGAATCCACCCACGCACTGCCATATGTATGCACAGATCCTAATATATAAGAAGTCATCGTTGATCCTGGGCGGCTAATCTTCCAAAGTACAGAAGCCGGTGAGTTCGCAAGACCCTGCGCAACAGAATCATTGAATATTGACGTACAAAATAAGAGTAAAATAAGGGCACTTTTCATAAAAACAATTTCCAATAAGTTTAAGAGTTTTCTTTTAAAATACCTTATGAAAATGAATATAGTTATTGAATACAGCAAGTTTTCCTATTACTCGTAAATAGACATTAAGTTGCTATCAAATAAGCGTGAATTTTTTAGAGGCTAAGGATTTTATATTAAAATTTTGTCTCAAAAAACGAAGATTTCCCTAACTTTGCAAGATATCTAAGCCAAGATTAAATTCGATTCGAAAGGATGCAATTCTCAAGAACATGTATACCCCTATCAACATTGATTATTGTTTTTGATATTTGCAATGATACATCAGTCTCCGATGTGAAAATGAGCAATCACATCAAAAGCATTTTTTAGGAATGTCAATTTATTTTTCCTATGCATTAAAAAGATGCTAAATAAATAATAGATTATATTTGATAAATCTAATGATGCTCTGATGAAACAAAAATCATCTCTCATACTGTTCCTTTTACTAATTCTTGCTAATTGTTATGCACATGCTCAACCTAAGACATCTGTCAAACGAGGGATGACTGTCACCGATCCAATAAAGTTACCAGTAAATTTAATTAAGAGTGGCTTCGTTACAGTCCATGGCACGATTTTGCAGCCCGATGCAGGGAAAAAGACTATCCAGTTTATTGTAGATAATGCCATTACTAATGAACAAGGCATCTATGTTGCGGAAATTAATAAAACAGGAAAATTTATAAAATTTTGTTTTACCCCACTAAGGACGAACCACAAAACAAGAAAGCAAATGAATCTAAATCAATATTTCTACAACTCTTGCTATTTATTGCTATTGATGTGTTCCGAAATTTTAATGGCCTACTCTCCTACCGGCCAGACATCACTAAAAAATTACTATATGCAACGCATTGTATAAGTATAAAATGTAAAATTTTCAGTTCAAAATCTGAAAATTTTACAGCAAAAATGAAAAATTTTCAGAAAAATATGCTCCCTAAATTCTGTAAACGCTTTGGCATAACCCTTGATGTTTAGCCGTTGAGACAGATTAAATAATAGTCTCAGCGAAAAATTAATTGATTTATAGTCCATTTTATTATTAAACCATTAAAAGGAGAATACACTATGACATTGGTTAAATTCAATCCAGAAAAGAAGAACAGCACATTATTGCCGGGTTTTAATGACATTTTCGAATCCGTACTTGGCGACACATTTTTCGCCGACCGCCGCACTGAAAGCGTACCTGCAATTAACATTTTAGAATCCACAGAAGCTTTCCAAATTGAGCTGGCCGCACCCGGCCTAAAAAAAGAAGACTTTAAAGTAGTATTATCGCGTGAGATCCTGACCATTTCAGTCCAAAAATCTGACCAGAGCAATCCAGCAGATAAAATTTATAACAGGCGTGAGTTCAACTATGGAGCTTTTACTAGATCATTTAACTTACCTGAAAGCGCAGATGCCGATCGGATTCAAGCAAATTATACTGATGGGATCCTAAAGCTATCCCTTCCGAAAAGGGAGGAAGCAAAAGCCGTAGCCAGACAGATTGAAATATGCTAAACGGTTTAAAAAAACCATGTCGCCACGGGCGACATGGTTTTACTTTCTAAACAATATATAAAGGTTATAGAGTTTAAATAAAAGCTTATGCAAAATGCCTTTATAATTATTGTCACAGTCAATTTTAAAAAGGAAACATTCCTATGAAAAATTCAGCATCGCGGAAATAACGCCTCCTCAATGGAAATACTTGAAAGGTTAAAAAGAAAGGTAGAACCCGAAAATGCCTGCACAGTTGTGGTGGTGCTCTCTTAGTAGACAACAGCGCTTAGGCGATAAATAATAATCTACTGCCCCTTTGAAGAATTTAAACATCATATTGTGCTCATTTCCCTGGAGATTTTCCCAATGCTCAGTGGAGGAAGCTGACATCATCCCCTGACAGCAGAAGAACACCACTTCCTGCGTCATTAATAGAAAGATTTAAAAAAACGAAATCACAAACTAGATATAGCTGAAAAAAGAATTTAAAAAACAAAATTGACTTTAACTTTCCAGACAATACTAATATCTATTACGATGGAACAAAAAAAAATATTTATAGTTGAAGACGACCTTGTGCTCCTAGAGACGATTCAGGATATTCTTCTTGACCAAGGCTTTGATTGTCAGGGATGCTTTCATCCGGAAAATGCGATACGGATGATTGAAAAATATCGTCCTGACCTGGTGTTATTGGACTACATGCTTCCAGAGTGGAATGGTGGTGAGCTTTGTAGCGCAATACGAGCGATCGATGGTTTTGAATATACCCCCATTATAATAACATCTGCCTACGCCAAAATCCTGTTGTCAATCTCGGACTATGGCTGTGATGCAGTTATTGAAAAGCCTTTCAGGATAAGTGACCTTATCGGAGTCATAAATTCGCAGCTCTGTACCAGGCGAAGCGATAGCGGTTTGCTACCCAAAATAAAAAAAGTTGTTAAAAGCGCACTTCCACTAGGTTAGGCGTGCAAGCCGATATTGTCTTAAAAACCATTACATCATGTAAACAAAGAAAAAACACGTTTTCTGATATTTCAATTTCCTTTATCAAACCAGGAAAACTACAGCTACCCAGAACCGCTAAACGATTTGGTGACCTACAATCTCTTTCATAAGATATAACATTTCTTCAAACAAATATGGTATTAGAAACAAAAAGACAACCCTTGGGTGGCTACAGTGAAGATGACATGTATAGTATTTATACGGTTGAAATTACTCAATAAAAAAAAGAATTATACCTATTAATCTATATCAGAAAACCAAATTCTCTCTCATCTGTTCATTTAAACATCCGGAAAGATCCGGGGTGACCTAAAACCAATAAGATAAGAATTATGAACAATGTTAAATTCACATCTGAGATATACGCTCACTCTGACCATTTGATGTCTCACGCATTGAAATTTACCCGCGATGAGGATGATGCGAAAGATCTGCTTCAAGAAACCCTCATTAAAGGACTTCGGTTTGCACATAGTTTTGATCAAGGAACAAATCTCCGAGGATGGCTCTACGTCATAATGAGAAACACTTATATCAATGACTATAGAAAAGACACAAAGCGTAAAGCTTTTGTGACTGTCGAAGAAGAAATCACCAATGGGCAACTGGCAATTAGCGCAACAAAAAATGCAGGTGAAAGTACATTTGCATTGGAGGACATTAATAAGGCCATGGCTTCGATTAAGGATGAATATCGTATACCTTTTAAGAAGTATTTTGAAGGATATAAGTACGATGAAATCGCAGCTGAACTAAATCTTCCGATAGGCACCGTTAAAACCCACATCCACCAGGCGAGGCAGGGATTAAAAAAATACCTGAAGATGTACAGGTCGTAATTCGTTGAGAAATTATAATCGCCAAGTTACGCTGTTCATGCACTCACGATGCCGGTATCAAACAGGAGATGATCTAATATCAATAAACAAAAAATCAATAGCTCACTTTTGAGGAGCCTCCAAGATTTGCGGACCAGTCATGCCCAGCCTGTAACAAGTCGTTTAGTCCAGCGTATGCACAATTTTTATTTACAAAAATTCTGATGACTCGTAAATCCAAACAGAAATTATCCAGTCCATAGCGGCAAAATCAAGCCTGATGAATAAACCTATTATTTACGGTGAAAAGTTTCAACCCGAAGCCTATTCAACTATTATCTAAATAAATATTCATATTACTGTATAAAATGTGCTAACTGATCGATTATATTTCATGTCAAGAACGGTTTTTCAATCGCCCGGCATAGCGGAAATTGTTGATATAATAATCTGGGTTGATGGTAAATCAAGGCCAGGATTAATTTTAATTGGTCATGATAGACGCTTGAGCTATGTAGTGGAAACCGAAAACATATCTGCCGACGCTAGTGTTAAATATTCACTGTACATATGATGGAGACGCTTTTAAAATATTCCGAAACGCTTTTTAGCATTCCACCAAATAAAAATCTTTTGTTGAGTGTCGTGATTCCCGTCAAAGATGAGGCGGACCATATTGAAAAAACGCTTGATGCATTAAGACTTCAAATTGATCTATCAGATAATCCGATAGATTCAACAATATATGAAGTTCTGGTCTTGGTCAATAACTGCTCGGATGATAGTTTTGAAATCTGTACAAAATACAAGATGCGACACCCGTCGTTCCAGCTCCATGTAGAATGCGTTACGTTTCTGCCTCCAAACGCACACGTGGGTGCTGCAAGAAGAATATCGATGGATGCAGCATATAACCGGCTAATGAGCATACGTGGTGAACGGGGCATCATTGTCTCAACTGATGGCGATAGTGAGGTCGATTCCAATTGGGTCATTCACATGATAGACGAATTTTCGAAAGGTGCCGAAGTCGTAGGTGGACGCATCTTGCCACAAAATACTCCTGTTAGCGCAAAAATTCATCATTTACGCGATGTCACCTACAGATTATTTGTCACTAGATTGGAATCCATAATAGACCCTTGCCCCTTCAATCCCTGGCCTAGACATTTTCAATGTTATGGACCTAGTCTCGCAGTTAGTTGCGAATGTTATGAACGTGCAGGACGTATTCCGCCAATCCCCTATTTAGAGGATGAAGAATTTCGGAAGGCATTAAAAAGGGTTGATGCCAAAATCAGACATTCGCCAAAAGTAAAGGTTTTCACCTCCTCAAGAATTGTAGGTCGTGTCGCATTTGGTTTTTCAGTTCAGCTTGGAAAATGGGAAATGATGAGTTCAAATGGAGAAAAACAGGAAGTAGAATCTGTACCAAACCATATTTTCCGGTTGACTTTAAAAAATAAACTAAGGAAGATTTGGCAAGGGACAGGCCCTGTAAATTTTGATTCACCTGTAATTCAACAATTAGCAGATGATTTAAAGATTGACTATAATGAATTGCATAAAAAAATCACGTTGAATCAGTACTTCGAATCTGTCTGGGAGTGGGTGGATGAACGGATTTCCAGCCAAGATCTTCTACGGCATTCAAAACAACCCATTGATGAAGCTATTCAATCATTCCGCTCATACTTTAAGGAATTACCATTGCACAATTGATTTTAAAAATAAGATAGGATGCTTTTCTTTTTTCGCAAAAATATTGAGGATTGTTATGATTATGTATTCATTATTAATTAGTGAAAAAGTTTGTCGACTGTCTGAAATAGTACTAACTCAGGATATGTCTAAGAAGACAAAAGCGCGATTCTTAAAGCCGTTGCGCCGCCCTGCGGATTGATCTTAATTTGTGATCTTTGGTTTTTTTTTGTTGTATGAATTCAGACAAAATGTGCTGGACATACCAGCCTAGCATGTTTCCTTTTTGTTTCCAAAATCGAACCTTCTGGCAATCTTCGCACCCATTCATCATCTTTTTGAAACTGGCGTAAGATCGCAGTTGTACATTATACTATGACCTTTGTTTATTATTTGTTACATGCAGCAAATTAATTCTTAAGATATGATAAAAATTCAATTTTTGCGCTCTGGGTAAAGATGTAAGTAATAAAGAAGATCCCAACCGCGGTTAATGAATATTCATTCATTAGATCCTGGAACTTCTGAACATTTTAACAGATTTTTTTGCAATAACTAAATGTTGAGTTTAAAATAGTATAATGATGACCTTGTCAGTGACACTATTCTTCCTGGTCTTTTAAAACCGTGTTAGGCATATTCCCGGCATGTCCTTTATTGCCTTTTTCAGGATCTGCCCTTGCTTCTTCAGACCCAAAATCTCCTTCACCAACCTCTCTACCAAGAAAGCCTGCATCACTCTTCACCCTATTTATTTGTTCGTGATCATTGCTTCGATGCCGTGGTACTTGATTGTCCGGCATATTAGAGCGATCGGCGGAATTTTCAGCCTGGGTATCGCCTAAATTTTTATTATTATGTTTGTCCGTTTCCATTCTATTTTAAATTTTGGGTTTCCTTTAAATTTTCTCGCAAAGCAGGTAATTTTTGCTCTGCCCAGTTCCGTACCATTTCATCAGAAACGCCGCTATTTGAGACAGCTTTCACATGTAAAGCAATCATAACCTGATCGGAATCCATTAGTTCTTTTAGTAGCTTATCTTCATGGCTAATTCCGGAGATCTGATCTATTGCCCGTAAGGCATTCGTTTGCTCATCGGAAAGCGACACTTGCAAAGGATTTTGACTGGAAGGCTTTAAACTGTTTAATTCTGAAATATAATCTGCTGAAAATTTTTTCCTGGCACTAACCATTTCTTCTACTTTCTGCCTTGATGGATTTTTACCCAGACGTTCGGCCAAAGCCATTTGAAAGATTTGCTCCCGTGTGACGTTGACCATGAAATCGTGGGCAACGATAGCGTAGCCCTCAGCATCTTCTTTATGACAGGAAGAAATGCAAAACATGCAGAAGATAAGGACCTTGAGTTTAATAATTCCAATACAAGACAACTCTCTCATTTTCGATATCCGGCTTTAAAATCAACAGCTTAATCAGTATTTTCTAACGGTATCTTCAGGGTTCACCCTTTTTGGCGCCTGCGTGGAATCTTTCTTTACAGTATCATCCAAGTCTTTATAATGGTTGCCTTTTTCTGGATTATAATTAGAACAACCCTGGATAATTGCCACTGTGATAACAGTTAGGCAAAAAAAGTAATTCTTATTTTTCATCTTGTAATCAAGTAATTGAATGAATTAATAATTTCTGCAGCCTAATGGAGCTACTTATTTTATAAAACTAATCGGCATCTTAATAAGTTTTCAAAATATAAGAAATGTTGGAATAACGGGTATATATACTCACGACAGCTATGAATATAACTATTTGAATATCAGCAACTTTAATTTAAACGAAATTAATTACGGTTACCTTCCAAGCAAATATTCGGTGACTTCCCGGATCAAAACACGTAGTTATCCCTAAACCATCAGGTAAAAAGTATTGTTATCAAAATCAGATTATAATCTGTAAAGCGATAGACATTCAAATAACCATCAATAATAAACATGGAAACCATGAACCTAGACCGCAAAGCCTTTATTATAACAATATCAATTCAATCCATTTTTCATTCTGTAAAGCAACTGTGCCCACAGTCTAGCCGGCAAGGGGCACAGGAATTTGGAAAGGGAGCAAACTGAAACGGTAGATGCTGATAAGGCCGCCGCTCCTTATCCGAAAAAATTAATCATTTAGATCTTAAAAATCATGAGTAAGACTTTAAATAAAGTAGGCGAACTTTTAATTGAAAAAAAGTTGACAATTGCTTTTGCTGAAAGTGCAACAGGAGGACGGCTGAGCGCAGACTTCTCCATGATTGAGAATGCAGGAACCTTTTTAAAAGGAGGGATTGTTTGTTATGATGCCTGCGTAAAGGAGGATCTTTTGGGAGTAGACCCTGAATTGATTCGAAAATATACGCCAGAATCAATTGAAGTGACAAAGGCAATCACTGAAGGTGTCGGAAAAATGATTCCAGCCGATATACATATTGGTGTTACAGGGTTAGCCTGTCCCGGTGGAAGTGAGACCAAGGAGAAACCTATAGGTACAATGTTTATCTACGGGCAAAGTGGAAACAAAACTATATTTTCAGAACGTGTTCGCTTCATTGGGAGTAAGAAAAAGATTGTCAAAGCGGCGGTGAAAGCCTGCGGACAGTTTCTGCTTTCTTATTTACAGCAACTGGATGAATTGAAGTAAATGTTAAGTCGGATAAAAATAGACATTAAAAACAATGATTGTTAATTACGTCGAATCTGGGTGGCAAATTACTACACAGCGTGCACATGGACTTCTTGCAGGGCAAATCTGTGCCAGGTGGAAATTATCAAACCAGCCAGATAATTGGCTGGAAACGTTGATTGCTACTACCGAACATGATGATGTATATAATGAGTTTGACAAAAAGCCGCTTCTCGATGATAATGGAGCACCTATTAACTTCAAAGATACCAGTTTTGAATTGGAGGCTTGCCAAAAACAAATTGATATGGCACTAACTAAAAGCAGATTTATAGCACTATTAATTTCCAGACACATTGCTTTTACGCATGGTGAAGATCCCTTGGCGAAGGATTTATAACAGACTTAAAACTTAAAGAAAAAACCTGGACCAACGAGGCCAGCGTTTTAAAAAATGATATTGACCAAGCCTATGAATTACTGGAATTCTGTGACGCTTTCTCTTTACTAATATGCCAAAACCTCGTTCCTCCGGAGAATAGGTTATTGGAAATTAGCAAAGGACCAGATGGGAAAGCCTACAAGATGCACGAACAAAATGGATCCATAATTGTCGATCCTTGGCCATTCCTTCCTGATAAATTTGAAGTGAATTATGAAACCAGAAACCTGAAGCAGTTAAAATTCGATAATGATGAGAGTTTCGAGATGCTCTGAAAACAGCCTCCGTTCTGATTAACAAAATAAGGATTTCAAAAAAAAGCTTAAAGTAATTTCTAAAATCTTTGAGATGTTAGCCTACGATGCTATGAACTAATAAACCACCCGCATCGGATACTTAAGCACCATAATCCATCAGGCGGATATTCAAGGTTTAGCAGGTATCAAACTATCATTCAAAGGTCCTGATTCATGGACAATAAGTCAACATCAAAAAATAAAAAAATTAATTACCTCTTTAACGGATATCACTTTTAAGATTATCCATGCCCAATAGGATTAATGATCGGGGGAATATGGCTTTCTAATGAATCAGCAAGAAGATCAACGAGATCGTCGTCCAGGTGACCGGGATTCTTACATAACTGCAAGAAATGGTGATGATCAGGGACAAATGCAGCTAAAAGGATACCATTTTCAAAGACATGATATTTACAACGTTCTCCGTCGTGAAACATATATTCCGCAAGGTCAAATTTTCTATTATCCGTACCTACTGTAATTGTTAGCTGATAGTTTTTCATCTTAAATAAGAACCAAAATATCCATTCATTTGTTTTCTAAAGGGTATTTATTATCATCGCAGTAAATATGTACCTAACACATAATCAGCGTCTATTAGAAATTATGTGTTATAATTTAACGCCGTGTCAACTGTATTATTGATGAATAGAGATAGACTTGCTTTTATAGGTGAATGAATTGCTGAAGACATCTATAACAAAGTAATAAACTACTTTCCAAAGCAATGATCCGATAATACCTCACACTTAAGGTATGCCAATTAACACGACCCCTCCATGTATATACAACTTTTTTAATGGGTAATTGACGTATTGCCACTTTTTGGAGCTTTCATTCGCGCCTTATCTTGGTCTTTAAGTAAATTATACGCAATAGTAGCTCCGATCGCAAATACAACATGAGCAGGAATCCGTTGTAAATAAAACCGTCGATAATTCATTAAAGGGCTTAAGGGATGGACTTTAAACGTTGCCTTCCAAATTAGTGATCCGACCACTCCGCTAACTAAACCTAGTAAGACTGAATTTTTACCATCCGGTCTCAATTTCTTTTTTTCCCATAAATCAGTGTAGACAGAAGAAAATGCTGTACCCATTGCAAAATGTGCGCCCCACCCTGCTCCCTTACAAAGCGATTTTGAAATAAATGGAGCTAACCTTTTGATCAGTTTGCCGAGTTGTGCCGGTTCCCTAAACTCCTGTCCTATCGTTGCTGACATGATTGCACTGGACAAAGTCATTAAACTTGTTCCCGAAAGGCTACATACCAAAGCTTTTGCTAACTTATCCATAATATAAACGATTTCGTGAAACCAGCAGGGGTAACTACTGCTGGACCGACGCATTTTTAGATCTAAAATTAATTCACAGTTATTATCACAAAGAAAGCGTCGTGTGCTTTCTTTACGATCAAGTCCAGGTGGTCATCAAAACTAACCAGATTCATAACTTCATCCTTTAAAAAAGTGGCAAATATTTCAAGATCAGTCACCTGTTCAACAATTACTTCCAGCGTTTCAGAACTCTTCCAATCGGTTGCAACCACTTCAGGATAGGTGCCCATCAATATCGCCGAAAAGCCATCTCGTGAATAAACATTAGATAACTTTTTCCCGATGTCGGAAACGAAAGGCTTTAGTGCTTCATCTTGGGTAATCCATTGCAAACTGTTTTCTTCATCCTGCCATAGGCTACCGGCATATTTACCATCCAGATGGACAGCGTAGCAATCTCCACCTTGTTCCACCGTTGCCTGAATAGGCTGATTATCATTAGTGAGTGAAAAAATATATCTTTCCATAGGGTGGCCATCTTCATAGAAAGGACTTGTAGAGACAAAATCTTTCTTTCTATATTTTCTACGTCTATAGACTAAATAAATTGAAGCAACGGCAATAGCAATTGCCCCTGCAAAAATGATCCTACAAGCTTGCTCATTCGACCGGTCAAAAAATTTGTGCTTCATACGCTTCATCCTAATAACATCCTATTTCACAATAGGTTTTGATATTTACATTTAGCAATATTTATGCAAAACGATGTTGGGCAGAGGCGATCACCCCGTGCATATCAATTCCCTGGCCAAGTACACCAGAAAACAAATCACCAGTTTCTTTCAAACGGTCGATCGCGTTGAAAATCGTGAAATCCCGCATTTTCAGCCCGGGCTTCACTTCTTCCCATAACAGCGGCATGGATACTGTTGCACCGGGTTTCGGACGCAGCGAATAGACCCCTGCAATAGTGGCGCCGGGTCTGTTCTGCAGGAAATCAAGATACATCTTTCCACCCCGCTTTGAGATGCTACGTTCAAGGGTAGTAAATTTTGGAAGTTCCCTATTCACCTGCCTCACGATCAGGTTGGCAAAGAGCTGGCTCTGTTCATAACTATAAGCTGCACCAAGTGGGATGTAGATATGTATGCCTGTTGAGCCTGATGTTTTTGGATAACTGGGCACACCGATATCCTCTAAAATATTACGGGTAACCTGTGCGGCTTGGATTACCTGGTCAAAGGAGTTTTTATCCGGGTCCAGATCAATGACACAATAATCAGGGTGATCTGGTGAAGATGACCTAGAAAACCAGGGATTTATTTCAATGCAGCCCAAACTGGCCATCCAAAGTAAAGTTGCCCTGTCATGTCCAAGCAAATAGCTTTTCTCTTCCCCTTTATCATTGGTATGAGGCATTGTCAGGGCCCAGTCTGGCGCAGTTTCCTTTACGTTCTTTTGATAAAAATTCTGGCTATGGATTCCTCCCGGAAACCGGTTGAGCGACATGGGACGATCTAGTAAATATGGAAGCATTAGCGGCGCTACCGAGTCATAATAATTGAACATGTCCCGCTTGCTCACGCCATCTTCAGGCCAGTATAGTTTAGACAAATGCGTGAATTTCAATAAATGTCCGTCAATATTTTTTTCCTGTGTTTCGGCTTGCCCTGTTAATAACGGATTTTTTGCAAGAATGGCTTTTCTTCCCTTGGGCTTTTTGGGGCCATCAATCGAAACCGGTAAAATTGGAGCCTGTAGATCATATTCCAGTTCGACCTCGTTCACCAATTTGCCTGCCCTGGTTTCTAACTCTAAAACAACTTCTTTCGGGTTTTTGTCCTTTCTAAGACCCTTAAAAGATGCCTGGCGAACCTTTCCATCACTGGTTAGTTCTGCAAATTCGATCTCGCAAATGAGCGTAGGCTTTAGCCAGGTCGGTTTTGCCCCTAGCCTTTGCGGCCGGAATTGGGAAGGTTCATCTACATCTGGCTCAATTCCAAAAGGACAGCTTTCAGTAATTAATTCTTCAAATTCCGCCATTAATTCTTTTTGACTGCTTTGATTAAAACCAGTGCCTACCTTTCCAATGTACACGAGTGTCCCACTTTTATCATATACTCCCAGCGCAAGCGCACTAAAAAATTTTTCCGTCCCTTCATTTCTGGTGTAGCCACCAATAACCACCTCCTGTCGTCGCTTAGCTTTAATCTTTAACCAATCGCGAGACCTGCTGTCTGAAGAATAAAAACTGTCAGCACGCTTGGCTATAATGCCTTCGAGCCTCATGCGTTTTGCGGCGTCAAAAAAATCAATACCACTGGTGTAAAAAGCCTGACTGACCTTAATGACTGGATGATCTTTTGGCAAAACTGCCTCTAGGAGTTTTCTACGTTCAATGAGCGAGCGTGATAATAACGATCTTCCTTCCAGCCAAATCATATCAAAAATATAAAAATGAAGTTGGGCACGCCGGGTATTCTTCCAGTTCTGCAAAGCACCAAAATCAGCTCCTCCGTCATCTTTTAATGCAACCACCTCACCATCCAGAATAGCATTAAGTCGTAAAGCACTTAACGCCTCATTAATCTCAGTAAACTGGTTAAACTCCAAATGATTTCTTGAATACAGGCTGGTTTGATCGACATTCAAATAGGCCATAGCCCGGTAACCATCCCATTTGATCTCATAAACCCATCCCGGCTCATCAAAAGGTGCATCGACCAGTGTCGCTTTCATGGGCCTAATTTCTTTAGGCTGATCCATTTCCTCCCCATTACGCCAAACTGCCTTCAGATCATCGGAAAGCAGCATCAAAGCGGAAGGATCCTGCTTTAGCTGAGTTTCCTTATGATTTGATTTTCTGTTTATTTTCCGTCCAGACAATTCAATCCAGACGGGGGCATGATCACTGGCACCTTCCCATCCCCTGATTTGCTTATCCACACCGCCGGATTTGAGCCTGGTAGCCGGATCGGAACTAAGCAGGAAATGATCCAAACGTAAGCCAGCATCTCGATCCCAAGCCTTTCTTAAGTAATCCCAGTAAGTATAAATCCGCTCACCGGGATAGAGGGTGCGGATCGCATCGGTCCAGCCTTGCTCCAATAACTCCGCATAAGCACTTCTGATCTCGGGCTGAAAAAGTGCATCGTTTTTATATTTCTCAGGCTTATAAGTATCCAGTTCAGTCGGCATCACATTATAATCGCCAACGAGCATGACCGGCAGCCCAGTTGCCATCAGGGTTTTAGCGTGGCTTAGCAACCTGGAGAACCATCGTTTTTTGTACTCAAATTTAGGTCCTGGAAAAGGATTTCCAAAGGGCAGATATATACAACCAATCACCGTTTCATAAGTGAATACCTCCAGATAGCGGCTATGCAAGAATTCTTTGTCCTTCCCAGGTAAGTCTCGTTTAAGTTCCTTAATTTCCTTTCTGGACAATACTGCTACCCCATTCCATGCTTTCTGCCCATGCCAAACTGCATAATAACCCGCATCAGTAATCCGGCTTATTGGAAATGACTTATCCTCACATTTCAATTCCTGTAAACACACTACATCTGGCTTGGAAAGCTTTAGCCATTTCAGCAGCGTCTCTATCCGTCCATTGATACCATTGATGTTGTATGTGGCAATTTTCATTGTGCTAAAAAAAGAGCCCCTTTTAGGGGCTCAGTAAATTATTTAACTTTTTTCTCGATTTCCTTGCGCTGGTTTCCAGCACTAGATTTTGCAGCTTTAACTTTATCAGGTTTCACATCGAGCTTTTTAGCCTCATACTTAATCTCATGGTCCTGATCAGATACTGAGTTACGTTCCACTTTTGTTCCTCTTGCCATAATACTTATTTTTAAAGGTTTACATCATAACAATCTTAAAGTTCATTGGTTTTGAAAAAACAGCCTAGACTCCAAGTTGATAGAAATTGAAAAAGTTATTGCGATTTAGGTAAACCATCCTACAACAGACCGTTAAAAATTCCTAGTAATTAGCTGATCTTAGGCTCTGGCCCACGCCATTTAGCCGCATCAGCCGGAGGGATCTGAACTGGCTTGCCCAGTTTGGCAGATAAGTATATCGCTTCCATTATGATGTGATCCTGCAAGCCTTCTTCTCCCGGGGTAAAGGGTTTACGATTATTTAAAATACAATCTGAAAAATGATCCATTTCAGCTTCGAACTGATTATTTTCCGCTATTCCCACCTCCTGTTGTAATTCAAATGTTCCTTCTGCCCTTGCGGTAGTAAGTTTTTGACCTTTATAAGCGTAAGCTTTATCCATATTCATCCAGCCTTTCTGACAATTGACACGGTATCTGCGGCTTTCGTGCACATCGTAGTCAGTAGCACAATTGGCAATGATGCCGGTTGGAAAACGCATTTGCCAGCTCACAAGTTCCTCCACTTCTTTAAAAAGTGGATTTCCAGGTGTACTATACTGATAGGCAAAAACTTCAGTTGGTTCCATATCTAAAATAAACCGAGTGGTATTCAGGCAATATAAACCGATATCAGGAAGTGCCCCGCCCCCTGCCAAGGCTTTATTATGGCGCCAGTGATTCACATTCGCCGTACTTTGAGCATTACAGGCTTCAATATATTTAGGGATACCGAACGTTTTCTGCTGGATATACTCCCTCAACTTTCTATTGTGTGGTTGAAATTGAATGCGGTAAGCCACCATTAATTTAACTTGTGCCTGTTTACAGGCAGCAATCATCTCCCTACACTCCTCAGCCGTGTTAGCCATCGGTTTTTCACAAAGAATGTGCTTCCCGGCTTTGGCCCCCCTAATCACATACTCCTTATGTAAGCCATTTGGCAAAATAATATAAATAATATTTACACTGGCATTGTTTTTTAACTGATCAAAAGTTTGATAGGTATAACAATTTTCGGAAGATATTCCGTATTGCAGTGCAACCTTTTTCATCTTTTCCGGGCTTCCACTCACCAAGGCCACCAATCGTGATTTTTTACAGTTACTCAGCGCCGGTAAAACTTCTTCCAGAGCCAGGTGACCCAGCCCCACAACCGCATAACCTAAACGCTTGTCCGGAGGCAAAGGTGTTGGAGTTGGGGCAGATTTTTGGTCAACGTCCGACTTCCACTGTTCAAGTATAATAGGATCTTCCAATCCTGATGGTATTTCAGCAGGAGGTGAATACGAGAGCGGCCGGTGCTGAGCAAATACATTATGACCAAATAAACCCGACAACGCGGCACCGCCTGCTGAACCAATAAGAATTGATTTTCCAGACAGCTGCAAAAAATCCTTTCGTGATATCGTTTCAGGAATGATAGGTGTGATATTTTCGTTCTCCATAAGTTACCATATGTTTAAGTATCAAAAAATTGCTATTTGCATGCTAGAAAATTGCTCCTGTAAAGTTATCTTGACCACAATTGCTGCAGACAATACCTGCTTGACCGCAGCTAAGTTGTCCACAATTGCAGCAAACCATTTCTTCCCGTTTGGCCTGGCGGTTTAAAAAGTCCCTATCGAAAGCAGGTAACACAGATAACCCTGGCAATGGCTTGTCAGCCTTTATCATGGTGAAGCCCCCATCAACTTCTAAGAAAAGTCTTTTCACTTCACCCAAATGACAAATACCGTGAGATCTTAACTGCGCCATCAGTCGGTCTTCGGTCAGGCGGACCTTAAGCATTTCCTTTCTATCAATCACCCCTGCTTCGATCAGCAGGCTGATATTTCCCTGTGCATATTCTTCGGTTTGCTGATTGCGATATGCCCTTAATGCAATGAACCGTTGGATCAGCACAACGACCAAAGCTACAACCATGGCTGGAAGCATACCTCTATCGGGAGATTGAATAGGAAGTCCGATGGCAGCTGCAAGGGAAACCAGAGCAGCCATCTCATTTCGGGAAAGTTGGGCTGCCATTCGTTTTCCCATTGCCCGCATCGAACAAATTAATAAGATAAATACAAAGCTAACCCTTAGCACCAACTCCAGATAAAATTCACCGGGAAGGTCACCAAATAGGATGCGCTGCCAATCGTATAAATAAATATCTTCCTTTTTCATTACGTGTTTACGATTACCGCTTTTGTCCACTCCAGATGGTTGCAATTTGCACAGTTTTGATCCTGTTCTACCTGTTCAATATTTCCGCAATTCTTACAGGCCAGTAAACTTTCGTGCTTGGGCTGATCTTTCCATAGTAACCCATCACTCGGTGGGAAGACCGATAACCCCGGTCTAGATTTCTTAAAGCAATACATACTGAATATGCCCGATGTTTCAAGATATAAACGTTCCACACGGCCGAGCGATGTCACGCCATTTTGCCTAAGTTCTGAAAAGATCATCTGGCGGGTAATCTTATTGTCACGTAGTTCTGCAAGTTCAAGTACACCGTCCCGGACCAGCATGATTGGCTTACCCATGTATAGCTTTTCGAAACCTGCACTATGATATCCAAACCAGCTCATACCCCGCTGAAAAGTTAAGGTACAAAACAAAAGCAATACACCCTGGGCAAGCCCACTGCCCGGCACCTGCATGGGCACAGAAACGATCGCTCCCAGTACGAGCATCACTGCCATTTCATTTATAGAAAGCTGCCCGCTCATTCTTTTCCCCAGCCATCTGATTATCAATAGCAGAAACGAATAGATGAGCAATGTTCTGATCAGCGTTTCCAGCAGAAATATCTCCGGAGCTTCACCGAATAATATTCTTTGAAAATCATTTAATTTAATCTCTTCAGGGTTCATAGGATGTAATAAGTATTGATTAACTTTTCAACCAAAGTTGCCCGTAAGCAGCCAAATAAATCTCACCTTTCCCAACCACTTCTTTTCTACCTATTAATACCATTTCTTTTCCAGTGAGCGGCAGGGTTACTTCAAGCGCTTTGCCACTGAAATTATGAAGGATAATTACTTTTCCATTCGGACTTCGATATTCTATCGCAAAAACCGCATCGTTTTTTAGATCCATGATCTGCCAGTCAGCAGTTCCGATTTCAGGAAGGGATCGTCTGACTTCAATTAGTCTTTTAATGTAGTTTAATAGAGAATGCTGATCAACTGATTCATCAGCTACATTCACTTTTTGATAAGCATATTTGCCCATGGAAATTACGGGCCTTATGGTTTTTTGAGCGTTGCTGAAACCAGCATTCTTTTCCTTATTCCATTGCATCGGTGTGCGTACTGAAAGGCGTTCAGCCAGGGTGAGATCATCTCCCATCCCAATTTCTTCGCCAGAACGAATAACCGGCGCACCGGGAAGGGAATAAAGTACGCTGTAAGCCATCTTGATTTTTTCCGGACTGGATAACATCGGCGCTAGTCTTCTCCTGATTCCCCGGTTGTATAATTGCATATTCCCTTCTGGCCCAAATTTTTCATAAACTTTATTACGCTGGGATTTGCTTAACCGGCCAAGATCGATCTCATCATGATTACGCAGAAAATAAGCCCATTGCGATGGGCCGGGTTTATCACGTGTTTCATTTAACGCTTGGGTAAAAGTCGATACCTTTTCATCAGCCATAGCATAGAAAAGGTACTGATTAGCATAAAAGTTAAACATCATCTGTAACCTATTTCCTTTTTCGCCAAAGTATTCGACATTCTCTTTTGGCGCTACATTCGCCTCCCCTAAAAGCAACGTTTGCGAGTCAATAGATTTAGCGCCGGAAACAATTGAATCCAGTATACCAAACATTTTTGACGGTTCCGCAGCCCCGGACTCGGGTACATCGATAATAAAGGGAACTGCATCGAGACGAAATCCCTTGATGCCCTTTTTGGACCAAAATTGAAGAATTTTTATAGCCTCTTGCTGAACTGTTTTATTCTGGTAATTGAGATCGGGCTGAAAATCATAAAACCGGTGGAAATAATAGCTTTTGGCTACCTCGTCGTATGTCCAGGTTTCAGTTTGAACGCCCTCGAAAACCATGCCCTTGTCAAAGTCTTTAGGTTTTGTAGATGACCAGACATATCTTGACTTAAACTGACCCGAGCTATCCGTACGTGCTTTGGCGTACCACGGATGTTCGATGGATGTGTGATTGAGCACCATATCCATGACGATTTTGATATTTCGTTTTTTGGCTTCACAGATGAATGCATCAAACTCGTTCATCGTACCCAGGCGTGGATCTATACTATAATAATCGGTAACATCATAACCATCATCTTTATCCGGTGTGGGTTGGAAGGGTGAAAGCCAAATGACCTCAACACCTAATGAATCTAAATATGGAAGTTTTTCCTGCAGACCATTGAAATCCCCAATACCATCTTCATCACTGTCTTTAAAAATATCTACATCAAGATTGTAAATAATACTGTTTCTGTACCACAGCGGATTTACCTCCGAAGATGTGTTTTCCGCCTTGGGTTTGCAGCCCAGTATTTGAAGAATGAAAGAAAGCATCAGCAGCCTATTTACTGGGTATTGAAATCCTCCAAAATATCTTCTTGTCATATCCTGGTGTTCCGCTAATCGTTATTAATCACTTTCTTGCGCTTAATGGGTCTGGATTTCATCGAATCTCTTCTGGTTTCGATTCTTTTAAGGCTATCCTTTTTAGGCCATTTTGTTGCCTTTGGATCATACTTATCAGCTTTAGGTACTGTCCTTCTCAACAATGTGTCACTACTCTTACCCTGCCTGGTACCGGTTGGCACCTGGGCATTAGTTGAAAATGAAATCAAAAATATACTTGCAAAAATGGAGATGATTCGTTTCATAAAAGATGAATATTAAAATAAAGATTATAAGAAGTTCGCTTATAAAAACAACCCAATTTTTTGAAATAAAGTTTTATGCATTCGAAACTATTGGATTTTTTTTCTCATGGTTTGATCGAAGATGCGTAACACCTTTATTCATCCTTATCTCAAAACCGCAAAGCCCAGCACTTTAATAGATACAATAGAAACGTAGTATTTACCGGGTTATGAAGTGTAAGCCGACACCATTTCAAAGCAGTTATGCAGTCCAGAATACTAACAAAGTAATCCGAGAATTGTTATCCTTTTATAGGATACCTTCTGTAATATTTGTTAAGGTTATAATAAGACAAAATTTCTTTTAAACTTTAAGTTCCATAGGTAGGGTGGTAAAAAGAGGTAAATATGAGACAAAGAATTCTCAAAAATAAGAAATCAGAAAAACATGAATCCAATGATCAATAGTGTTATAAGCATTTTTACTAGGTAAAGAATTTGAGCCGATCAGAATGATATCATCCTTTAAAGCCGGCGAAGCTATTAATGTTGGCTCGATTGTACATGTTGAATCAATTGTTAGCATTTATACTCCCCTCATGGGATTTACAGATAATACGGAAAGTTGCAAACCTTTTCTTGAGGTAGAGGGTTTTGTGATAAAGACTATTTATGGAAAAGCAGGAAATGCAAGCAGAATATGCCGAATTCAACGATCTGGTCAATATGAGTGCTGGAGCGCTTGGACACTGGCTCAAGACGGCGGAATCCAAATCAGTTGGCTGGGACAGCGGTGACGGAGAAAGCATCGGGCATAAGTCGGGGGAGAAAATTATAAAGATTTTAACTAAGAAAAAGTCAGAACTTACAGACAGTGATTATAAGCACATGCAAAAGGTAAATGGATATATCAAAAGACATCTGGCTCAAAAGCCAGAAGGGGAACTATCAGATACCCGCTGGCATTATTCGTTGAAAAACTGGGGACATGATTACCACAACAAATAATTTCGTGTGCCATTATGATCTTACTCTAAATACAGTACCAGATTTGCTGTTCATATCTCGGTTGGTCCGAAAGGTGACCTCTCCTCCACGAATCAGAAATGGACAGCAGCGCAGAAGAAAGAAAATCTGATTTTCAAGTCTGTTAGTGGCAGCACTGATCGCAGGGTTCGCAGTGGGCGCCGCGACTGGAGTTTTGTTTGCGCCATATATAAAGGCGTTGAAACACCAGATCGATTATCTCGTGCATTGGATGACTTAACAGATCGGATCATAGACAGCACCATGCATGGAATTGAGAGGCTTACTGCCTCCAAAGAAGAAGAAGAAAAAGTAAAAAACAAATTTTCCGGAGTAAAAGAAAAGGAAACAGAGGAACCTTTTGAGAAAACGGCTGAAGCTTAATTTTAACTTATGACAGGTTTATTTAATGAAATATTAGACATTTTGAAAGCTGCTCGAGTAAACATTGAGCAGCGGCTGGAACTTTTAAAGTACCGTTCACTCATATTTGTTTCAAAGCTGGCGGCCAATCTGATCACAAATATCATTATGTCAATATGTATTTTACTGGCTTTTTTGTTTGGAACAGTAACTTTGGGTTTTTTCTTTTCAGATCTACTTAATAGCTATCCAGCGGGCTTTGGTAGTCTGACTATTCTGTATTTGATCATCGCTATCGGCGTATTTTCCAAAAGAATATCTTTTATTGAAAGAATGTTAATTAATATTTCTATTCGAAAACTCCTGCACAAATATCTGGATGATGAGCGCAAAAAATAAAAACATAGACAGTTTACAGACTCTGGAGACCTACAATGCTGAACTTGAAAAAAAGATTTCTTCAGGAGAAGCTAAAATTAAGTCCGCTGGACGAAACCTGGTGGAAAAACGTCCGATAGAATTTACAAAGACAATTTTGAAGACCGGGGTTGATAAAAGGCTCGAACAGATAAAAGATCCTCGAAGAAAACTTTTACCAGACCTTGCCGCATCCATGCTACGAAACACAGTTCTGAGAAAAGCAGGATTTTTCAACCGATGGCTTATATCCCTTTCGGCCCGATACCTCATTAAAAATGCGCTACAGCCAAAAAACACCGTTCCGCTAACTAAGAACGTCAGCCCAAGACCGACCCAATCGCCTTTACAACCCACCTTCCATAGCCACAATGATATTGCTCATGATAAAAACAATTCCAAAGCGGATATTGGTAAACACGAAAAACTGAGCATAAAAGGAATTTGGGGGGTGTTAAAAGTTTCCTTTACGGGTTTTGGAGATCATAAAATCACTAAAATGAGTGGATCGTTGGCATACTATACGGTTTTTTCAATGGGTCCATTACTGGTGGTAATTATCGCCTTATGCGCTATATTCATGGAAAAAGAGGCTGCTCAGGGAAAGATATTTGATCAGTTAAAGGGGTTTTTGGGATCTGAAACTGCTATGCAACTCCAGGAAATGATCAAGAGCGCCGGGATTGGAGACAAGGGGAGCATTGCATTTATTATTGGCCTCGGGACCCTGCTTATCGGAGCCACAAGTATTTTTGCAGACATTCAGGATTCGATCAATACCATATGGGGAATAAAACCCAAACCCAAAAGAGGCTGGCTAAAGATGCTACAAAACCGGTTCCTCTCCTTTTCGGTGATCATTTCACTTGGTTTTTTGTTATTGGTATCCCTTGCCGTAACAGCTGTTTTAGATGGTTTCAGTGACAGGCTGCAGACCCGGTTTGAAGACGTATCCGTAGTTTTTTTTTATATCCTGAACACGGGAATAACCCTTATAGTGATTTCCTCAATCTTTGGTGTAATATTCAAAGTCCTTCCAGATGCTAATATCAAATGGAAGGATGTAATCTCCGGGGCATTGGTAACCGCCGTCCTATTTATGATTGGAAAATTTGCCATATCGGTATATATCTCCAAAAGTGACATTGGTGGCACGTATGGGGCAGCGGGTTCCCTTATTATATTATTACTCTGGACGTATTATTCCTCTATCATATTGTATTTCGGAGCAGAATTTACAAAGGCTTATGCAATTGCTTATGGATCAGAGATTCATCCCAATCATTATGCGGTAACCATTAAAGAGGTTGAGGTAGAACAAGACAACAGTTCGGTACAAGAAATCGACAGCAGAACATGAGCTTAGGCAGCGTGTTAGTCATTCGTATCATCTCGAATTCTTCGGACCAGCTAATCTGTTTTATCACACCAAATCGTTCGCACTTTTATAAAACGTTTGACGTTCTCGATTTCTAATCTCCAGCTTTTTCCCTTTTTAAGTGGACAAGCCAATTTATTTGATGCCATTTCACCAATCTTTAACTATTTGTAAGCTATTGATCAACACGTTTTAGCGAGAAAAATATTTTTGGCTCGAAGGTGTCAATTGGGTTTGGTTTATCTAGTTACATTTACTTTCCAATTGAAAACCTTCATTTAGAAACAGTAAACGCGTATCCGAAAAACGAAACAAGAGATTTTTTTATTTTATCCCCTTATCTATCCCCGCAATTATGCATAATTGTCCAGGACGGTAAATCTAATCTAAAAGTCCTCAAATTAATTCTCGAGAATGAATCCCATATGGTCACAGGACCTTCAACTGGGAAAGACTTTCTCTTAAACGATTTTAAAGTCGAACCCGACATTACCTTCGCTGATATTATGCTTGGAGACTATCACGGAATTCAACTAAGTAATAGGCTAAGAACAAATTGACTTTTTAAAGGAATACCATACTATCTCATATCAGTAGGAAAATTTGATGAGGCTTCAAAGTCATTTGTTACGGCTGGATTTATTAGTAAGCCATATAACATAACTGACATCTTAGCTGTATGTCAACTAATAATTGTTAATATTTTATTTACCTAGTGGCAATTAAGAGAATAAAATGAACAGACATATTTCACAACAATTTGAAATATACATTGTATTTTCTTTATGATGACATTAAAAATGTATGAGAACAGATCTTCCATATTAACAGAAAAACAGTATAAAGTTCTACAACTTGTCGCGGAAGGATTAACAAATGCGGAGATTGGAGAAAAACTCTCTATAAGTAAGCGAACAGTTGAAGGTATAAGAGCAGAATTGATGGTAATTACTAAAACTAAAAATACTGCTGCCCTAATATCACATTGCTTTCGATGTGGGATATTGGTATAAAAAAAATGCAGATAGAAATAACTACCTGCACCTAATTAGGGATGACATTATATTACTTGGCTATTTTAAACCAATTTAACATTTACGGCATTTGCGCCTTTTTTGCCCTGCTCGATATCAAATGTCACTTCATCACCTTCACGAAGTTCTTGTTTTAAAGCTGATGCGTGAACAAATATTTCTTCACCGCTTTCTGTCTTAATGAATCCAAACCCCTTAGATTCATTGAAAAATTTTACTGTACCTGATGCCATTATCTTTTTTCTTTAAAACTATAAATTATTTTCTAAAAACAAACCATAAAACCAAGGCTAGTAACCATTGACTATAGAAACGTCATTTAGCATCCATTCGAACTCTAAACTAAGTTTGTTAAGGCTGTATTATCTTAAATGGACTCTAACTTTCATTTCAACACGTTAAAAGCTCTCCCACCACAATTTGAAACATTGTGGATGGACAGAATCCGAAAATCTTAGAGCCCTGCTTAAAAGCAAAAGCAGTCCACTGCACAATTTGTTAAGTAGTTAGCGCGCATTTTGAAGCGAAATGAGTAGTGATTATAAAGAGGAAAATTCACTATTTTCCGGGTAACACCCAGCCAAGCGTCATGTTTAACTATAGACAACAGGTTATTTAATGTATTAAAAACAGACTATCTCTTGTTTAAATCTGAACCAGCTTTATTCAACTTTAAATTCAACAACTTTTGCTCAATTAGTTGTTGTTGTTCTTCATTGGAAAGTGGTTCTTCTAATTGCGATTTTTTAAATGTTACTTTGTAGGTTTTGTCAATAAGTTTTAGCCCTTCAATGTAGAATCCTTTACTTAAAAAGCTCCTTAATTCTTTTGTCAAATCAAACAAGTCATTCGTCTCTATTGTGATTGTCGGCATACACAAAGATATAAAACAGAGTTAAATTAAATAAAACGATTTACCTAGTCAAATAAAATGTTCAAAAAAGGCTGCCGCTGAACAACTTCTGTAGCAATATATTCTGATTGTGTTTTGTTAAAAACAAACTGATAAATCTGCTTGTGATAACGGGAATATGCTTCATTAAAAGCCGACAGTTCTCCTGCCCTAATTTCGCCTATCTTATCTTGGACCATTGAAGGCACAAAATTATAGGCTTACACGCAAAGGTATTTTAATTTAATATTACCAATGTGCAAAGTCTCCCCTCGGAAAATATCATTTTTCATAAACTTTTTGACCTATCTCTATTGAAGACTAAGGATTCATTTTTTTGTTGACATCAATTTGTTGTTTTCATCATGAGCTACAAAATTTACTTTAAAAGGTTGAAACTGGATAATACTCAAGTATTTGATGAACTGAATGAATATTAGCTTAAAATTAATATTGTCATAATAAGTTTAG